>Ga0196965_1000052_pt1 | contig 95193 bp, 93 predicted proteins | sample S1_20metaG_FD_148668 | JGI IMG/M metagenome (GOLD analysis project Ga0196965, IMG submission 148668) | Soil microbial communities from Anza Borrego desert, Southern California, United States - S1_20 | ecosystem: Environmental > Terrestrial > Soil > Desert | place: USA: California | collected...
TCGGGCAGCTCGATCGCCGCCTCGAGGATAAAATCCCCTTCCACGAGTACGGCGCGGTTCTCGCCGATCCCCTCCTCGTAGAGCCACTCAGCCAAACGGATATCCGGCGGCGCGGAGCAAGGCGCGGGTCTCGAACAGGGGCAGGCCGACGATGCCGCTATGGCTTCCCGAGATCGTCCGCACCAGCGCCTCGGCCCGTCCCTGGATCGCATAGCCGCCGGCCTTGCCGTGCCACTCGCCGGACGCGAGGTAGGCCGCGATCTCCTCCGCGGAAAGGCGCTTGAAGGCGACGATGCTGATCGAGAGGCGGTGGCGCGCCTGTCCCGTGACGTCGACCAGGGTGAGGGCGGAGAGGACGCGATGGCGCCGGCCGGAAAGCAGAGCGAGCGCCGCCGCGGCAGTCTCCTCCTCCTCCGCCTTGGGCAGAATCCGCCGTCCCGCCGCCACCACCGTGTCGGCGGCGAGCACGAGCGCCCCCGGTCGCGCGACCGCGACAGCCTTTGCGGCCGCCATCCGCCGGGCATAGTCGGCGGGCCGTTCGCCCTTCAAAGGCGTCTCGTCGATCTCGGCAGGCGCCACCTCGTCCGGCACCACGCCGATCCGTGCGAGCAGATCGAGGCGGCGCGGGCTGGCGGAAGCGAGGACGAGCCGCATCGGCCCGCTTATTTGAATCGGTAGGTGATCCGACCCTTGGTGAGGTCGTAGGGCGTCAGCTCGACGAGCACTTCGTCGCCGACGAGGACGCGGATCCGGTTCTTGCGCATCTTGCCGGCGGTGTGGCCGAGTATCTCGTGATCGTTTTCGAGCCGGACGCGGAACATCGCATTGGGCAGCAGCTCCACCACCTGCCCGCGCATCTCGAGAAGTTCTTCCTTTGCCAAACCCTGTGCTCTCCAGCTGAAAAATCGCGCCGCTTTAGCGCCGGGACGCTCAAAAGGGAAGGCGAACGGTCCCGCGCAGCCTGCTCACATGAGTGAAGGTGACCGGCGCGAGGTCCACCCACATATAGGGAGTGGTGCGCGCGGCACCGATCTCCATGGGCCGGATCCGCCGCCGGGCGTAGCTCCGGCGCACGACCGCGAGCAGGCGCGGATTCTGGCCGGCGGCGGTCGGCTCGGTATAGACGAGCTGCCCGCGCGGGTCGACGAGCCCGCGCAGGGTGACGACGCCCTGCTCCGCGTTACGCAGCGCCGCCGCGGGATAATCGTCGTCGCTGAGAAGGCCCGCCAGGCGGCGCGCGAAGGGTTCGGCGGCGGCGCCGTTCACGGAGCCAGGCGGCAGCCCTCCGTTTGCGGCGGCGACAGCGAGGAGCAAGTCCTGGCGTTCGCGTGCGCCGCCCCCGATCGCGACCGCCGCGAGCGACCTGATCGCTTCGTAGCGGTCCTCCGCATGCGCGCTGCCGAGATCGCGCCGCGCAATCGCAGTCAGCAGGGCGCGCGCCTCGCCGCCATTCTCAGGGTGGTGGGCGAGGTTGCGCATGCTCGCCAGACCGCGCCGCCGCACCGCCGCGTCCGCGTCCGTCAGGCCGATGCGTGCCCGGACGAACTCCGCCTCCGGCACGAAGGCGAGCGCATCCTCGCCGACGAGGCTCAGCGCAGCCGCGCGGTCGGTCGGGCGTCCGCGTGCGAGCAGGGCCTGGGCGAGCCGGAGCCTCGCATAAGGCAATCCGCGGACGCCGACGTAGCGGCGGATGAAGGCGATCGTGTCCGCCCGGGCGAGATAGGCGTCGCGCTCAGCCAGGGAAGCGAAAGGCGCCGCCGGCACGACGGGCGCACCGCCGATCGCCCACGCTCGGCGCAGATGCCCCTGAGCGAGCCCCGCGTTGGGAGCAAGTTCCCCGAGCACCTTGTAGGCGGCGGCGGCGTCCGGCGAGGGCCGCTCGGCGAGGGCGCGGGCGATGCGCAGCGCGAGTGCGGGGCGGCGTGCGCAGACCGCCTGGTGTCGGGACTCGAGTCCCGCCAGGACGCGGGCGTCGGTGAGGAGCTGATAGCGATTCTCCGACGGTCGGGTACCCGGCGACGGGCACGCCGCATGCGCTGCCGCGGCCAGCGCGACCAGCTCGCGATCGTCGACGACCGGAAGGCCCTGCGTGGCCGCGCCGCTCGCCTGCGCGATCGCGAGGGCCGCCGCCGCGGCCGCTTGTCGGATCTTGTTCATCGCCGCAGCAGCTTGGGCCGGTCGGCACGCCGCCGCAAGCCGGCGCACGGAAGACCCGCCCGGATCGCCGGGCGGGCCCTTTGGCTCGTCCGGACGACGATCAGCCGGCCGCGCCGCCCGCCGCCAGCGCCGCGAGCAGCAGCAACGCCACGATGTTGGTGATCTTGATCATCGGGTTCACGGCGGGGCCGGCGGTGTCCTTGTAGGGATCGCCGACAGTGTCGCCCGTCACCGCCGCCTTGTGCGCCTCCGAGCCCTTGCCGCCGTGATTGCCGTCCTCGATATATTTCTTGGCATTGTCCCACGCGCCGCCGCCCGAGGTCATCGAGATGGCGACGAACAGGCCGGAGACGATTACGCCGAGCAACAGCGCGCCCAGAGCGGCGAAGCCCTGCTCGCGGCTCTCGATCGCCGAGATGCCGAAGAAGACCACGATCGGCGCCAGCACCGGCAGCAGCGAGGGGATGATCATCTCGCGGATCGCCGCCTTGGTGACGAGATCGACGGTGCGGGCGTAATTGGGCCGGCTGGTGCCTTCCATGATCCCCGGATTCGAGCGGAACTGCTCGCGCACGTCGATGACGACGTTGCCGGCAGCGCGGCCGACCGCGGTCATGCCCATCGCGCCGAACAGATAGGGCAGCAGCGCGCCGAGCAGCAGGCCGACGACGACGTACGGGTTGGAGAGCGAGAAATCGATCCCGGCCGGGCCGATGCCGAGCTCGCTCGCATAATGGCGAAGATCGGTCGTGTAGGCGCCGAACAGGACCAGGGCGGCGAGGCCGGCCGAGCCGATCGCATAGCCCTTGGTGACCGCCTTGGTGGTGTTGCCGACCGCGTCCAGCGCGTCGGTGCGGGTGCGGACCTCGTCCTCGAGATGCGCCATCTCGGCGATGCCGCCGGCATTGTCGGTGACCGGGCCGTAGGCGTCGAGCGCGACCACCATGCCGGCGAGCGCGAGCATCGAGGTCGCCGCGAAGGCGATGCCGATGAGGCCGGCGAGCTGGTAGGAGCCGATCATTCCGGCGCAGATCACGAGGGTCGGGAGAGCCGTCGATTCGAGGCTGATGGCGAGGCCCTGGATGACGTTGGTGCCGTGGCCGGTGACCGACGCCTTGGCGATCGAGCGGACCGGGCGATAGTTGGTGCCGGTATAATATTCGGTGATCCAGACCAGCAGAGCGGTGACGCCGAGGCCGACCATCATGCACCAGAACAGGTCCATGCCGGTGAAGCCGGAGTCCATCGCCTGCCGCACGACTTGGCCCTCGACCTCGGCGCCTGCCGCCTCGCGGGCGCTGCCGAGGATCGTGTTCATGTCGCCGATCGTCTGCGCGGTGACGTAATAGAGCGCCGGGATCGACAGCAGAGCGGTGGTCCAGAAGCCCTTGTAGAGCGCGCCCATGATCGACTGCCTGCGGCCCAAGCGGACCATGTAGGTGCCCGCGATCGAGGTCAGGATGCAGACCCCGCCGATGATCAAAGGCAGGCTCATCAGGGCCGTCATCTGCTCGACGGAGCCCGAGACCAGGAGGGCGATCAGCACCATCGTGGCGCCGACCGTGACGACATAGGTCTCGAACAGGTCGGCGGCCATGCCGGCGCAGTCGCCGACATTGTCGCCGACGTTATCGGCGATGACGGCCGGGTTGCGGGGGTCGTCCTCGGGGATTCCGGCCTCGACCTTGCCGACCAGATCGGCGCCGACGTCGGCCGCCTTGGTGAAGATGCCGCCGCCGAGGCGCGCGAAGATCGAGATCAGGGAGGCGCCGAAGGCGAGGCTGACGAGCGAATCGATGACCAGCCGGTCGTTCGGCGCGAGGCCCTGCACTTCGACCAGCACGTAGAAGAAGACCGAGATGGCGAGCAAGGCGAGGCCCGCGACCAGCATGCCGGTGATCGCGCCGGCGCGAAAGGCGGTGGTGAGGCCGCTCTGCAGCGTGTTGCGGGCGGCCTCGGCGGTGCGGACGTTGGCGCGCACCGAGATGTTCATGCCGATATAGCCGGCCGCGCCCGAGAGCAGAGCGCCGATCACGAAGCCCACCGCCTCGGTGATTCCGAGGAAGAAGGCGACGAGAGCCGCGACGACCACGCCGACCACCGCGATGGTGGTGTACTGGCGGCCGAGATAGGCCTTGGCCCCCTCCTGGATCGCGCCGGCGATCGCCACCATCCGCTCGTTGCCGGGCGACATGCGCAGCACCTGCATGCTGGTGAAGATCCCGTAGACGACGGCGACGAGGCCGCAGGCTATGGCGATGAGGACGACGGTCATGGACTTCCCTTCCGATTGAACCCGCGGCGGGAAAGCCCTTCCCGCCCGGAACCCCTGTTACCGCGCATGACGGCGGCACCCGGCGCGGACGCGCCCGGTCGTGCCGGGCCGCTTAGCGGCGTTCAGGGCAGGATTCAACCGGCTGGAATCGCGACACATGCCGACAAGCGACGACATCGTCGGACCATGGTCCGACACGCGTCAGCGATGCTCCCAGCCGAGCCTGGCCGGCAGCGCGACGGCCTCGCCGCGCTCGCTGAGCCGCAGCCCTTCGCCGGGCTCGGCGGCGCCGACCCGGCTGAGCGGCAGGCCGAGGCTTTCGGAGAGGGCGAGGATCTCGCCCGCGCGCCCGGGCGGCGCCGTGAACAGCAATTCGTAATCGTCGCCCGCTGAGGCCGCGGCCAGCCGCGCCTCGCGGGAAACGCCCAGGCAGGCGAGATACGCCTCGGAGAGCGGCACGGCGTCCAGCTCGATATGCAGCCGCACCCCGCTCGCCGCCGCGATCCGCGCCGCGTCGATCAGCAGCCCGTCCGAAACGTCCATCATCGCCGAGACGACCGGCGCCAGCGTCGCCCCGGCCTCGAGCCGCGGCCGCGGCAGCCGATAGCGCTCGACCAGAGCCTCGTGCGCCCCCTCGATCTCGCCCTTCAGCACCCGCAGCCCCGCGCCGGCATCCCCGATCGCCCCGCTCACCCAGAGCTGGTCCCCCGCCCGAGCCCCGCCGCGCGAAGGCACCGCCCCCGCCGCCTCCCCGATCGCCGTCATCCCCAGCACCCGCGCCGACCCCTGCGGCACCGCGACCGTATCCCCGCCGAGCAAAGCCACCCCGAACGCGCCCAGCGCCGCCCCGAGCCCCGCCACAAACGCCCGGTCCCATTGCTCCGCGCCGAGCGAATAGCCAAGCAGCACCCCCACCGGCCGCGCGCCCTTGGCTGCGAGATCGGAGAGGTTCACCGCGAGCAGCTTCCAGGCGACGTCCTCCGGCGGGTCGGAGGGGAGATAATGGACGCCTTCGACGAGCATGTCGTGGGTGAGGACGAGGGTCGCGCCGCCGACGGTGAAGATTGCGGCGTCGTCGAGAAGGCCGCGCGCGGAGGGGGAGCCGGCAAGGGCGCGGAGCGACTCAACGAGGGCGGATTCGCGGGACACTCATTCCCTCATGAGAGGCCTAGGACACAGGCTCGCCTACACGAAGGCGTGCCCGCGGACTCTCGAAGCTGAATTGCTCGAGCGAGAATCCCCTCGGGCTATTGGGGATAAGAATCTCGATTCCGGAATGCCTCTCGACAAGATGAATATGCCAGTACGCACCAGACTCCCTAACCGATTGGTGCAATTTAGGTAGGATCGAACGGATTGCTTCGCGGGGAACCGCAAACGCGCGGCGGAGGTCCATGCAGCCCAAGACAAAAAATGAGCGCTCCGCCGGAGCTAGGAATTCGTCCCACTGAGGATGATAGGCATACCAATAAGGGTTTTGATTCTTCCCTTCATAGCGCTTGGATATGGAGCAGACGGCCCGCACATCGTGCGCAGCGTTCCAATATTGCGCCCGGGTCTTTTGGAGGAGGTGCGTCCCCTCGCGCTCACCCAAGGATGTGACAATGCCCATCCGCTTCGCCTGCAGCAGGGCGCTGTCCGTAAACTGGTAAGGAGCCTTCGACTGCGGTTCGCCTCCCAGCGGTCCAAGCGGCGCGGGATCGGTCTCCACGGGTGTTTCCACGATATCTGCCTGGACCACTTCCGTGTCCGTAGCTGCCGTGAACACCACGTCGACCATCCGATCGAGGCGCGTATACTCGACAGGCGAGAACAGGCTGCGGATCTTTGAGCCGGTCTCTGCTTCGTCAGAATTCTCCTTCACCTGAAGCAGCTTCAGCAAGGCCTCCACGCTGATAAGACGGATATCCCAAGCGTGGCGGGATCCGCGAATCTGAGCTTCGAGCTCACCTGTGTCCTCGCGCCCGACCACGATAAGAATCGAGGAGGTGTCGCTCATCTCGCCTGAGGCAGTCAGCTTACTCCGGTACTCGGCGAGCGTATCCAGGGCGAGTCGGTAGGCATCAGTTGTTTTCACCTCGACGACGAGATCATGGCCTTCGGGCGAGCGCCACAGGCCGTCGAAGCCGACCGCTTTTGCCGTCCCTTGATACCTGCCGTTCACAACTTCATAATCGAGGCGTCGTCCGACCTCGTTGATCAAATCTTGCAGCACCATCCCGCCGCGCGTGAAGCTGCTCGAAAGGCAATGGTCGGCATAAGATGCCAATGTGTGAGAGGGCACCTGCGCTAGGTAAGCCCGAAACTCCTCCGAGCAAACCGAGCCATCACGGAGATTACCGTCTCCCGCGGTCGAAACGATCTGTTCGATCGTGAGTTGGCCGACTGCGGCTGGATTCGAGTCCCACAATGAAATCAGTGGCACCACCGAAGCTCCTGTGCTGGCCAACTGGGGATGTGTGGCCTCGACCTCCAGCGGTGGATTTTCCAATAAGTCATATCAATCGCTCCTGCTGGCCCGTCGCCTCACGCTTGGAGCGCTTCCCTCTCGCGGCCTCGACATAAGGGAGGTCAGGGCGCTTTCCTCGAAACAGCTCAGCGAGGGTAATGATCTGGAGGCGCGGGTAACTCCTTCCGGCTGAAACGCTTTCCAAGCGCCCGACCGCGGCGGCGGCGGCTATCATTGACCGGGTGGGCAGCTCCTTAGTGACGAAGATGCCGATGGGTATCCCCTCCCGCTCCATCGCCGAATGGAGATTGCGGATGTCCTTAACGCCAGTGCCGCCGCCCTTGACCTCTATCACCGCCTTCTCGGTTTGATTGGCCTCCGGCTTGAAATAGATCACTCCGTCGTACGGACCGGCACCTTTCTTCCCTCCGCGGGCTGGATCGCCGCCGACCTTGGCCACTGCCCACAGCTCAAACTGGTGCTTGTCGCGTTCGGCAAGCATTTCTGCCGAGGCGAGGTCTCTGGGCGTGCCGATGGTTTCGAACGTGACGCCCTTGTGGTTTTTGTGAAGCCGCCGTTCGATCTTCTCAATGGCAAGGTGGGTAACGTCGATGCCGATCCAGCGGCGCCCTAACTTTTGGGCAGCGTCCAGAGCTGTGCCGCAGCCACAGAATGGATCGAGCACGAGGTCGCCCGGGTTTGACGAGGCGGCGATGATTCGCTCGAGTAAGGCGAGTGGCTTCTGGGTGGGATAGCCGAGCCGTTCGTCGGCGAGGTTATGCATCGGTGGGATATCGGTTATCACGTCTTGCGCAGGCGTGCCGGGCTGCTCGTCCAAATAGCGCTTGAGCATTGGCATGCCGTCGGTCTTATGCGGCCAGTGGATGCGTCCAGCGGCATCCATTTTGTCAAGTTCAGAGGGCGGCCAAGCCCAGTGTCGACCCTTAGCGGTGACATTAATTCCCCGCCACGGTTGCCCCGTCTCGCCGTTTCGTGTTCCGGCACCAGTCACGTCTGATCGCCTCCATCTTCTCCCGTCTGAGTCCACGTGCGTGTAAAAGGCGTTCAAATATGTCTCGTCATATGGTTGGAATTTCTGGTTCCAAACGTGATGGGAAGACTTGGAATAGAAGAGGATGGTGTCGTGGACAGGACCAAAGCGCTTCGCACTACTATGGGCACTCGTCCGCTTCCATATTATCTCGTTTAAGAAGTTGGTCGGTCCGAATACCCCGTCTAGAAGGAGCTTCAAGTAGTGAGAGGCCGTCGGGTCGCAGTGAAGATAAAGGCTGCCGGTGGGCGTCAGCACGCGGTGCAGCTCCAGCAGGCGGATTGCCATCATAGCAAGGTACGCCATCATGTCGTTGTCGCCGAGGAAGCCGCGCATAGCGCGCAGGAGTTCAGCCGCATCGGTGTTACCGCTGCGCATGACTTGGTCGAAGGCGTCTTGCGACCCCCCTTCGCTCTCGTTCCAATGCCAAGTGTCCTCGAAGGCCTCGATCTGCGCATCCGCACCAGCGCCAGTTCGGTCCTTGAACAGGATGTTATAATTGGCATTCGAGTTGAAGGGCGGGTCGAGATATACGAGGTCGACGCTCTCGCTCGCGATCTCGTTGCGTAGAACATCCAGGTTGTCGCCGTAGAAGAGCTTGTTGGTCATCGATCCGCCTGTGGTTGCGTGATGTGAGGCTAGAAGTCGGGCGGGGCTTCGACAAGCTCAGCCTGAGCGGTGTCGCTGGCCGCGGCTCCGGCAGCGCGGCCAAAGCTGGCGGCCTCGGCTTCGCTCGGCGGGGCGTCTCGACTTCGCTCGACGCGAACGGCTTGGGGGGGGGCTGGCTGAGCTCGATCGGAGCGGGCAGTACCAGTTACCCCTCCACCATGCTTCGCATGGTCCCCCTCCCCATGCTGAGCATGGGGAGGAACCAGTCCGCACGCGCTTGCCGCTGCATTCCCGTCGCCCAAGCGCGGAAATCGCGTTACGATCCAATCGATAAGGGGGCGAGGATGCGATTGGCGGGAATATGGCGGCTCGTCGTCAGCGCTTTGGCGCTCGCGCTCGCCGGCTGCGACGCCCGGCAATCCACTCCCCCAGGCGTCGCCGAGGCCACCACGATCGACTTCGCCAACGTCGCCGATTATTCCGCGCCGGCGCTGCCCCCCTATTTCGACGAGACGGTGGCGGCGCTCGACAACAGTCCGGCGGCCAACGCCGCCGACGATCGCGTGGCGACGCTCGGGCGGGTGCTGTTCTACGATCTGCGGCTGAGCACCAACGACAGGGCGTCGTGCGCCTCCTGCCATCGCCAGGCGCTCGGCTTCACCGATTCGATGCGGTTCAGCAACGGGATCAGCGGCGCCTTCACGACCGACGCCCATGCGATGCGGCTCGGCAATGCGCGTTACTGGCGGCCCGGCACCATGTTCTGGGATCGGCGCGCGGCCAGCCTGGAGGCGCAGGCGAGCCTGCCGATCCACAGCCTGGTCGAGCTGGGGTGGGGCGGGGCCGCGGGAGGCATGGACGATCTGATCCGGAAGATGGGCCGCACCGCTTATTATCTGGACCTGTTCGCCTGGGCCTATGGCAGCCGGACGATCAGCGAGGAGCGGATGGGGCGGGCGCTCGCCCAGTTCGTGCGGGCGATGGTCTCGAGCGCGAGCCGGTGGGACACGGGCTATGCGCGGGTCTTCTCGGCCGATGCGCCGAACCGGGCCCTGGGCGTCGATCTGCCGAACTTCACGCCCCAGGAGAATCGCGGCCGGCAGCTGTTCATGAGCGCCGTCGGACAGGGAGGCGCCGGCTGCTCCGCCTGTCATGTCCCGCCGACCTTCGCCCTCGCCGCCGACGCGCGGAGCAACGGCCTCGACGCCGGCGAGAGGCGCCTGTTCAAGGCGCCTTCGCTGCGCAGCGTCGGCCTCACCGGGCCGTACATGCACGACGGCCGCTTCGCGACCCTGGCGGAGGTGATCGACTTCTACGACCGCGGCGTCCGGGACGGCCCCGCGCTCGATGCCCGGCTGCGGGAGGGCCGAGGGCCGAGGCGGTTGAACCTGAGCGCGGCCGACCGCGCGGCGCTCGTCGCCTTCCTGATGACCCTGAACGACCCCGTCCTCACGCGGGACCCGCGCTTCGGCGACCCGTTCCGCCGGTGAGGAGCCGCTAGCTGGTGCGGATCGAATAGAGGATCGCGTTGCTGATCGCGATGACCGCCCCGTCGGCGCCGACGACCGTCGGCGTATAGGCCTGGCCGAGGCCGGAATTGAGCTGCAGCGCCTGCGTCAGCGTGTTGGTGGTGAGGTCCCAGCGGTACAATATGCCGTCCTCGTTGTTGGCGAGCATCGACTTGCGGGCCGGATCGGCGGCCATCGTGTTGATGCACCATTCCTTGCGCCCCGTGGTGTTGCCGTCCTGGGTCGGAGCGAGGATCGTCATCACCTCGCGCATCACCTGCACGGCCGGCACGATCGGGTCGGCCTGGCTCGTCCGCGGATCCAGCACGGCCATCCGGTTGAGCCCGTCGCCCGTGCCCGCTCCGATGTAATTGTTGTACTTCTGGGCGAGCAAGTAGGTCGAGGGACCGACATAGGAGGGCACCATGGCCACCGGGATCACGCTCGGCGACACGTCCCATCCGAAGCTGCCCGGCACGCCCGCCGGATTGAGCAGGGAATCGAACTGCAGCAGCCAGCCGCGCGCATTGTGCGTCGGGAACTGGGTTTCGAGGACGCCGTAGAAGACGCGGCCGTCCGGGGCGACCACCGGCGACGAGGTGGCGTCGTCGCTGACGCGCGCGGGGGCGTTCGAGTTCGGGTCGGTCAGCGCGACCTTCGCCTTGGTCGCGAGGGTCGTGCTGTCGAGCGCGAGCAGATAGCCCCGCTGCACGACGCCGCCCTGGAGGGCGATGTTGACCGCGATGTAGACGGTGCTGCCGTCGTTCGAGATCGCCGGCGCGCAGTTCATCGCCGGCTTCGCGATCGCAGGATCCCCGGCCGCGGTGGCCGCGCCGACCCAGGTCCCGGTGCCGTTGGGGGTGATGCGGGCGATGCCGCTGACCAGCCCGGCCGGATTGGCCCCGGTCACGTGGAAGCCGAAGAAGACGTTGCCCTGGGCATCGGCGGTGAGCGGCGTGTTGATGAACACGGCGGCGTCGAACGCGGCGGGATTGGCGTTGTAGGCCGCCGCGCCGTAGAAGACGTGCGTGGCGACCGCGCCGTTCATCGCGTCCGGATCCTCGCGCACGACCACCTTGCCGCCGGCGCCCGGCGCATAGACGCGGCCCTGCGGCGTGAGCAGCACGTTGTAGGGCGGCTTCCAGTTGTGCGGCGGCGCGGCATAGTCGGTCGAGAGTGACCAGCCGAGGGCGCCCGTGCCGCCGTGGCGGCCCTCGACGCGATAGCCGCCGTTCGCCGTCGACTTCACCGGGATCACGACCGTGTTCGACGTGGTCACGACGGGCGAGCCGTAATGGGTGAGCAAAGCGCCGCCCGGCGTATATTGCGGCGCCAGGTCGACGGCCGACGACCAGGTGATCTTGCCGAGGTCCTGCGAGGCGATCGCGCTCACCGCGCTGTGCTGCGAATCGCGGCCGTAGCCGAACCATGCCGGTCCCGAGATCGGCGCGGGCGGCGGGGGCGGGGGCGGCGGCGGTGGAGGCGGCGGAGGGGGAGGCGGAGGCGGTGGAGGGGGCGAACCGCCGCCCCCGCCGCCGCAGCCGACGAGGGCGGCGCAGGACAGCATCAGCAGCGCTTTGCGGCGTGAAACGCCGGTGGGCTCAAGCGGAAGGGGCGGAATATGATGGCCGCTCATAGTGTTTTGATATCCCTCCCCTTTGACCGACGCACCGCTTCGTGTGGCGCCCCGGATCTCGAGTGTGGCATTGTTTGGCCCTCAGCTCCAAGCCCAAAAATCGTTGCGCGCGTCGATGCTTAACTGGCCCTCACGGCCCGTCGGGGGGAGCGCTTGTGCCGGCATTCGAATCGAGGGGCGAGGCGGCGTTTCTCGTGCGCGAGATGCTTGGGTCCTAGCGCCGCACGTCCTTCGCGACCGCGTCGAGCAGGCCGTTGACGAAGGCGGCTTCCTTGCGGTCGTAGAAGGCCTTGGCGACGTCGACATATTCGGAGATGACGCTGCCCGTGGGCACGTCCGCCCGCGCCACCAGCTCGTAGGCTCCGGCGCGCAGGATCTGGCGCATCGGGCGGTCGAGGCGGGCGAGGGCCCAGCCTTTGGCCAAGCGGGCGGAGATCAGGGCGTCGAGCTCGGCCGCGCGGGCGTGGACGCCGCTCACCAGGTCGTCGAAGAAGTCGACCTCCGCGTCGGCATATCGGTCGCCCTCGATGGTCGCGCCGAGCCGGTGGTGGTGGAATTCGTGGAGCAAGCGGGCGAGCGGGGTCTCCTCCATCTCGTGCTGGTAGAGCGCCTGGACGGCGGCCAGGCGGGCGGCGGAGCGCGAGCGGGAACGGGCGGAAGCGGAAGGCATTGCCGGCGCCATAAGGAGGGGGCGCCGGGGTGGGAAGCCTAATCGGCGGTTTCGGCGAGGAAGTCGCGGATCGCGGCGGTGACCGTGCCGGGCTCCTCCCAGGGGATGAAGTGGCCGGCGGTCTGCGAGGTGACGACGCGCAGGTCCGCGACCAGATCGGGGAGGCCTTCGAGCTGGACGGGGAGCAGGGCCGGGTCCTTCAGCCCCCAGACGACGAGGGTCGGCATGGCCAGCTTCGGGAAGGGCGCGTGGGTCCAGAGCGGCGCACTGGCGTCCTCGCCGGGCGACGGGACCTCGAGCGCCGAGGCGCGGTACCAGTTGAGCATGGCGGTGAGCGCGCCGGGCTGCTGCCAGTCGTCGAGATAATGCTGCCGTTCCTCCGCCGGGAGCTTGGTCGGATCGCTGTGGGTGAGCAGGACCTTCTCGAGGAAGGTCTCGAGGCCCATCGCGGCGATGGCCGCTTCCGCGGCGGGGCTGCGGAAGAAGCTGATATATTGCGAGGCGGCGCGCTGGGCCTCGTCCTCGATCAGCGACTTCTGGAAGACGAGCGGGTGGGGCGCGTTGACGATGACCAGGCGCCGCACGCGGACCGGGTGCTGGAGCGCCGCGGTCCAGGCGACGGCGCCGCCCCAATCGTGGCCGGCGAGGGTGAAATTCTCGATTCCGAGCGCGTCCATCAGCGCCAGCGCGTCCTGGACGATCCGGCCCGTCTCGTAACGCTCGACGCCCTCCGGGCGGTCAGAGCCGGCGAAGCCGCGCTGGTCCGGCGCGACGACGTAATAGTCGCGCGAGAGGTCGTCGAGCTGGTTGCGCCAGGTGCGGTGCGATTCCGGGAAGCCGTGCAGGAACAGGATCGCAGCGGCGCCCTCGGGGCCGCCATGGCGAACGTTGAGCGTCACGCCGGTGGAGAGATCGATCCGCTCGGTGCGAAGCGTGGTCACGGATAGCTCACCGTCTTGGGGACCTCGGGGAGCGGGATCCATTCTTCGGCGTCGTCGGGCGGGAGCGGGAAGGCGCCGGCCTTCCAGTCGTCGCGCGCCTGGCGGATGCGCTCGCGGCTCGACGAGACGAAGTTCCACCACACATGGCGCGGCCCGTCGAGCGGCGCGCCGCCGCACAGCATGACATGGGCGCCGCCCCCCGAACGCAAAGTCGCCGCCGCGCCGGGGCGCAGGACGTAGAGGGTGCCGGGATCGAGCGCGAGCCCGTCGAGGCTCGCTTCGCCCTCGGCGAGGTAGATTGCGCGCTCGTCGGCGTCCGGGTCGACCGGCATCGCGCCGCCTGGGGCGAGCTGGACGTCGGCGTAGACGGTCTCGCTGTGGCAGGTGACCGGTGAGCTTCGTCCCCAGAGCGTCCCCATCACCACGCGCGCCGCCGCGCCGCCTCCCTCGACGAGCGGCAGAAGATGCTGCGGCACATGCTCGAACGCGGGATCGACCTCCTCCTTCGCGGCCGGCAGCGCGATCCAGGTCTGGATGCCGCTGAGCTCCGGTCCGCCGGGACGCAGCGCCGGCGGCGAGCGCTCCGAATGGGTGATGCCGCGCCCGGCGGTCATCAGGTTCACCGCGCCGGGCTCGATGGTCTGGAAGGTGCCGAGCGAGTCGCGATGGTCGATCGCGCCGGCGAACAGATAGGTGACGGTAGCGAGATTGATGTGCGGATGCGGGCGGACGTCGATGCCCTTGCCGGGCGGCAGCTGAGCCGGCCCCATCTGGTCGAAGAAGATGAAGGGGCCGACCGTGGTCCGCTCGCGGTGCGGCAGCGTGCGGTGGACCTTGAAGCCGCCGAGGTCGTGGGTGGCCGGGAGGAGCGTCTGAAGAATGAGGTCGTCGGGCATCGGCCGATCCTAGCCGTCATTGGGAGCGAAGCGAAGCAATCGGTGCGATGTCCGACGCCGGCTGGATTGCTTCGTCGCTGCGCTTCTCGCAATGACGGCTATTCCCCCGGCGCGCGCGCTTCGATCGCCAGCGCATGGATCCGGTCGGGCAGCAGGCCGGCCAGCGCGGCGTTCACCGCGCGTTGGCGCTCGATGCGGCTCTGCCCCGCGAAGGACGAAGCGACGATGCGCACCGTGAAGTGGCTCTCGCCGCTGCCGTCGTCGCCGGCATGGCCGCGGTGGCGGGCGCTGTCGTTGATCACGTCGAGCCGCTCGGGAGCGAGGGCGGCGCGCAGGCGTTTGTCGATCTCCGCAGCGACGGGACCGGTGAAAGCATCGGGCATGGCGCCTATATAGAGGGTTTGGGCGAGAAGGGCAGTTGCACTTGGCGAGCGCGGGGCGAAAGGAAGGCCGGTTCCACGGACGGATCGAAGGGCAGGGGCTCTGCGCGGAGCCCGGCTGCACCGCGGCGGGCGAGTTTCGCGCGCCCGCGGGCCGCGGGCCGAGCTTCAACGGGCCAGGCGAGTGGCGGCTGCTCTGCCTCGACCATGTCCGCGAATTCAATGCCGGCTACAATTATTTCGGCGGGATGAGCGCGGAGGAGATCTCGGCCGCGCAGAATCCCTATGGCGGCTGGGACCGCGAGACGCGGGCTTTCGCCTCGGTCGGCGGCAGCGCCCCGCCGCGCTGGTCCGACTTCACCGATCCGCTCGACGCGATCGGCGCCCGCTTCCGACGCGCCTCGGCGGAAGGGCCGCGCCGCGACGGGCGCGAGCTGAGCGAGAGCGACCGCAAGTCGCTGCGCGTGCTCGGCCTCAGCACCGACGCCGACCGGCGCACGCTCCGGCGCCGCTATGCCGACCTGCTGCGGCGTTACCACCCCGATCATAATGGCGGCGACCGCGGCCATGAGAAAGCGTTGCAGGCCGTGATCGACGCCTATACGCAGCTCAAGTCCCGCCCGGCCTTTGCCTGAGCCCCCGAACACCAGAGCCCCCGAAGAGAAGACCATGTCAGACCTCCCCAACGCCAACCCCGCCAGCCGCGGCGCGACCGTGATGGATGCGCCGGATCGCATGCTGAAGGTGCGCGAGGCGTTCGGGATCGACAGCGACATGGAGGTCCCCGCCTTCTCCGAGGCGGACGAGCGCGTTCCGGACCTCGACCCGGCCTATGTCTTCGATCCGGACACGACGCTCGCAATCTGCGCCGGCTTCGCCAAGAACCGCCGGGTGATGATCCAGGGCTATCACGGCACCGGCAAGTCGACCCATGTCGAGCAGGTTGCCGCGCGGCTCAACTGGCCGCTGATCCGGATCAACCTCGACGCCCATATCAGCCGCATCGACCTGATCGGCCGAGACGCGATCGTGCTCCGCGAGGGCCAGCAGGTCACCGAGTTCCGCGAGGGGCTGCTGCCCTGGGCGCTGCAGACCCCGACCGCCTTGGTGTTCGACGAATATGACGCCGGCCGGCCCGACGTCATGTTCGTCATCCAGCGCGTGCTCGAGACCGAAGGCAAGCTGACCCTGCTCGACCAGAACAGGGTGATCCGGCCCAATCCCTATTTCCGCCTGTTCGCGACCACCAACACGGTTGGCCTCGGCGACACGACCGGCCTCTATCACGGCACCCAGCAGATCAATCAGGGCCAGATGGATCGCTGGAACATCGTCGTGACCTTGAACTACCTCCCCGCCGAGACCGAGGCGCGGATCGTCCTCGCCAAGTCCGGCGAATACGACCATGAGGGCGGCCGCCAGGAAGTCGACAAGATGGTCAAGGTCGCCGATTTGACGCGTCAGGGCTTCGTCGCCGGCGACATCTCGACCGTGATGAGCCCGCGCACGGTGATCAGCTGGGCGCAGAACACTTTGATCTTCGGCGACGTCGGCTTCGCCTTCCGGTTGACCTTCCTCAACAAGTGCGACGAGGCGGAGCGCGCGGTGGTGGCGGAATATTATCAGCGCGTGTTCGGCAAGGACCTGCCCGAGAGCGTGGCGGGGAAGGCGGGGTGAAGCTGCCTCGCCCTGGAAAGCCCCTCCCCTTGAGGGGGAGGGGTTTGGGGTGGGGTGGAGTCAATGAAGTGCGGTGTGTTTCCGGAGACTCCACCCCCACCCTAACCCTCCCCCCTCAAGGGGGAGGGCTCTTGTCGCGCCATGTCTGACCGTGACAACCCCCTCGATTCGTTCCGCCAGGTGCTCGCGGGAGCGGCGCGGGCGATCGCTCGGGACCGGGAGGTGGAGCTCGGGCTGACCGCCGAGGCGCCGAGCGCGAGCGGCAAGTCGATCAAGGCGCCGATGCCGGGGCGGACGCTGCCCGAGCGCGAGGTGGCGGAGGCGCGGGGCTTCGCCGACGCCGCCGCGCTGAAGCTCAGGCACCATAACGCGCAGCTCCACGCCCGCGGCGCGCCGGCCGACGAGGTGGCGAGGGCCGTGTTCAACGCCGCCGAGCAGGCGCGGGTCGAGGCGCTCGGCGCGCGGGCGATGGAGGGCGTGCGCTCCAACCTCAACCGGCTCACCGAGATGCGGCTTCGCACCGATCCCCTGACCCGGGCGCGGGCGCGCGACGAGGTCCCGCTCGGCACCGCCATCGGCCTGATCGTCCGCGAGCGGCTGACTGGCGAGGCGCCGCCCGAGGCGGCGGAGGCGGCGCTGGCGATGGTCTCGCAATGGATCGAGGAGAAAGCGGGGGCGGACCTCGACGGGCTCGCTCTGGTGCTCGACGACCAGGCGGCGTTCGCCCAGATGCTCGGGCGCGTCCTCCAGGACCTCGAGCTGGTCGAGGGCGACTTTCTCCCCGACGACGACAAGGAGGGGGGCGACGAAGGCGAAGGCGACCAGGATCGCGACGACGGCGAGAACGAGGACGAAGGGGACGACCAGAGCGCGGCCGAGGGCGAGGCCGAGATGCGCCCCGAGCAGGGGGAAGGCGGGGAAGACGAGGACGTCAGCGACTGGGCCGACCAGGATATGGAGCAGGCCGACGAGGGCGCCGGCGAGGAAGGCGAGGAAGGCGTCGTCCCGGCGCGTCCGAACCGGCCGGTGTCCGATTTGCCGCCGCAATTCGATTATCGCATCTTCACCACCCAATATGACGAGGTCGTCGAGGCGGCGGAGCTCTGCGAGGAGGAGGAATTGGGGCGGCTGCGCTCCTATCTCGACCAGCAGCTGACGCATCTCCAGAGCGCCGTGACCAAGCTCGCCAACCGGCTGCAGCGGCGGCTGATGGCGCAGCAGTCGCGCAGCTGGGAGTTCGACCAGGAGGAGGGCCTGCTCGATGCCGCACGGCTCGCCCGGGTGGTCGTCAATCCGGCCCATTCGCTCTCCTACAAGGTCGAGCGCGACACCGAGTTCAGGGATACGGTGGTGACGCTGCTGATCGACAATTCGGGATCGATGCGCGGCCGGCCGATCTCGATCGCGGCGATCTCGGCCGACATCCTGGCGCGGACGCTGGAGCGCTGCGGAGTCAAGGTCGAGATCCTCGGCTTCACCACCCGCGCCTGGAAGGGCGGACAGAGCCGGGAGCGCTGGCTGAGCGAGGGCCGCTCGCCCAATCCGGGGCGACTGAACGATCTTCGCCACATCGTCTACAAGAAGGCCGACGACCCCTGGCGGCGGGCGCGCAGGAATCTCGGTCTGATGATGCGCGAGGGCCTCTTGAAGGAGAATATCGACGGCGAGGCCCTGCTCTGGGCGCATGGGCGGCTGATCGCGCGGCCCGAGGAGCGCAAGATCCTGATGGTGATCTCCGACGGCGCTCCGGTCGACGATTCGACCCTGTCGGTGAATTCGGGCACCTATCTCGAGCGGCACTTGCGCCAGGTCATCGGCTGGATCGAGGAGCGATCTCCGGTCGAGCTGAACGCGATCGGCATCGGCCACGACGTGACTCGCTATTATTCCCGCGCGGTAACGATCATGGACGCTGAGCAACTGGGCGGGACGATGATCGGCCAGCTCGCCGATCTCTTCGACGCGCCAGGGCTCTAGCGGGGCCGTGCTGCGGGCGGCCGCGGCCCTTTGCGCGGGTTTCCTGCTCGCCACCTTCGTCGCGCCCTCGGACAGGGGGCCGCGGCCGAGCCTCACGGCGCTGACGGCACGCCCCTTCACGTTGGGGGAGGCGCGGCGCCTCGGCGGACTCGAATTTCTCGAGGGCTGGCACCTGTCGAGCGGCGACACCCGCTTCGGCGGCGTCTCGGCCATCCACGTGGAGGGAGATGCGGTGCTCGCCGTCAGCGACACCGCTTCGGTTTTCCGTTTCCCGCTTCCGCGCGAGGGAGCGTTGCCGCTGCGCATCGAGCGGCTTGCGCACGGCCCCGGCAGCGGGCTCGGCAAGGGCGACCGCGACGTCGAGGCGATCGCCGTCGCCGGCGGGGGGCTCTGGGCTCTCTACGAGGGGCGCAACCAGATCTGGCGCTACGGCAGCGGCGGACGGCACGCCGCGGCGGCAGCAGCGATGCGCGGCCTTTCCCGGAGGCGCGGTCCGGAGGCGATGGTGGCGCTGACGGACGGCCGCTTCCTCGTCATCGGCGACGACCCCCCGGAGCGGGACGGCACGGTCCCGCTGCTGCTTTTCCGCGGCGATCCGGCGCTGGCGGACACGCGCGTGCTGCGACTCCGCTACCGGCCGCCGGCTGGCTATCGGCCGAGCGACGCGGCCGCGCTGCCCGACGGGCGCCTGCTGCTCCTCCACCGCCGCTGGAGCCTTGCGGGAGGATGGGAAGCGTCGCTGGCGGTCGCGGATCCGCGCGATCTGGACGGGGGAGCGCCGCTGGCAGGGCGTGTCCTCGCAGAGTTCGGCGGGACGACGACGGCCGACAATCTGGAAGCTTTGAGCGTGACGCGCGAGGCCGGCCGCACCATCGTGTGGATCGCATCGGACGACAATTTCAATCCGCTGCTGCAGCGGACGCTCTTGCTGAAGTTCGCGCTGGTGGAGTGACGCCGGGCTCAGGCCTCGGCGGACGTCTCAGCCTGCTTTTTGGCGATCTCGCGCTTCAGCCGGCGCGCGCGCAGGCTGAGCTTCTCGCTCTTCGACTTCAAGAGCCAGTTGTCGAGGCCGCCGACATGCTCGACCGAGCGCAGTCCGTTCATCGACACGCGCAGCTTGACCGAGCGGCCGAGCGCGTCCGACATCAAGGTGACGTCCTGCAGGTTCGGCAGGAAGGTCCGCTTGGTCTTGTTGTTGGCGTGGGAAACGTTGTGGCCCACCTGCCGGCCCTTGCCGGTCAGCTCGCAAATGCGCGACATCTTTTGTCTCGTCCTGGATGAAGCGGGGGCGGAACCCCGAAAGCGGTGGCGAAATAGCGGCCGGGGCGTGCTTCGTCAACCGCATAGCCGGCAGGAGAGTCGTTGCGGGGCTGCAACCAAGCGGCTAGGCCTTCGTTCTCGCGTCGATCGTCATTGCCGGAGATTCCCCGATGCTGCGCAAGTTCCTGCTCCTGCTCGCCCTTCTCGTCGTCGTCGGGATCGTGCTGGTCGGGACCGGCATCGTCGACGTCGACTTCGGCCGCGGCCAGGTCCGGCTCAATCCCGTCGAAGTCGGCACCGAGACCCGCGAGGTCGAGACGCCGACGATCCGCGTCAGGAACGGCAACGATGCGGCGCCGGCGCCCGCCGCCCCGCCCGCAAACGGCCAGTAGGCGCCCGGGATTTATCGACCGCCAGCGATAGGCTATCTCGCGCCGGGGGAGGCGGCCCATGCAAGGAACAATCCTGACCTTCGATCCGGCGACCGGCGAAGGGATCGTTCTCGACGCGGAAGGCAAGCGCCTCCGGTTCGACGCCGGCGACTGGAAGAGCCCGGGGGCGCCGCGGCTGGGCGCAACCGTCGATTTCACGCCTGCAGGCGATCATGCTGCGGAGATATTGCTGCTGCCCGGCGGGGCGGGAGCGGGCGCGGAATCGAGCGCGCTCATGCTCGGGATATTCTCGTTCATCTGCGCAATAGCCTCGTTCTTCGTCGGCCAGCTTGGGCTCGTGACCCTGCTCGCGGCAGCGATCCTCGGCATCCTCGGGCTGAGGGCAGGGCGCGACCTTGCGGACAGAAGGGGCTATCAGCTGAGCCGCGCCGGCCTCGCCGTCGCGGCGGCTTATCTCGTCTTCATCGCGGTCGCGACGACGATCGGCCTTCGCATGCTGCGCAGCCCGCCGGAGAAGAATCGCGCGATTTCGGTCGACCTCGATATAGTCCAGCCGGAGCCTAACGACGGCAATGGCGGCCAATAGGCTCCGCGGCTTGCGCGCGCCGACAGCGCCGCTAGCAGGGATCGATGAGCTTTCCTTTGCCCGAGCCGATGCGCGCGGCGCTCGACGAGGCGCGCGCCGCGGCGGCCGCCGGCGAGGTGCCGGTCGCGGCAGTGGTCAGCCGCGAGGGAGAGATGATCGCGACCGGCCGCAACCGGATGCGCGAGCTGAATGATCCGACCGCCCATGCCGAGATGGTCGCGATGCGGGCGGCCGCGGCCGCGCTCGGCGTGCCGCGCCTCGACGGCTGCGACCTCTGGGTGACGCTCGAGCCCTGCGCGATGTGTGCCGGAGCAGTGGCGCTCGCCCGGATCGGCCGGCTCTATTTCGCCGCGCCCGACCCGAAGGCGGGCGCGGTGCTGCACGGGCCGCGCCTCTTCGCCCAGCCGACCTGCCACCATGCGCCGGAAATCTATGGCGGCATCGGCGAGAGCGAGGCGGGCGAGCTGCTGCGCGCCTTCTTCCGCGACCGGCGCCTGTGACGATCAGCGGCGCCGATTGAGCGCGGGCGGAACCCAGTCGAAGCTGGTGCTGACGACCGAGGGCACCGGCTCGCCGCGGCCGTCGGTCGCGGGGCGATAGCGGAAGCGGCGCTCGATGAGGTTGCAGGTGACCGAGTCGAGCCGCGGGTTGCCGCTGGACCGGGCGACCGTGCAGGCGCCGACGCGGCCGTCGGCGCCGACGGTGAAGCGGACCGAGACCGATTCGATCCGGTCGCGCCGGCCGCGCCCCGGATAGTCCGAATCGTCGAGCGTGCCGGAGAGCCGCCGCGCGCGCGACGCGAGGCCTCCCCCGCCGGTGCCGGACCCGCCGCGTCCGGAGCCTGCCCCCGCCCCCTCGCCGCCGCCGCCAGTGCCGGTACCGGGGTCGGTCGAGGCGCCGGCCTCGCGGGCGGTTCCGGTGGCTACGGGCATGGGCATCGGCACCGCCCAGGAGCGGGACGGCGCCTCGCGCGGCGCCACCACCGGCGTCGGCCGCGCCTTCAGGCTCTGCGGCGCGGCCGCGCCTTCGGGCTCGGGCCGGCGGACGGGGGCGGGGATGGTGGGCTCGGGAGGGGGCGGCACCTCGATCGAGATGATTCGAAGCGGCGCCTCGATCGCCCGCCGGAAATCGACGCCGAGGCCGACGATCAGCGCATAGCCCAGAGCGAGATGGAGCAAGGCGACCGCGACCGCCGCCTTGCCGCGCTGGTCATTGCGGGTGTGTACAACGCTCGCCATTCCAGTCCGCCACGAAAGAAGGCGCCGTGGCTGTGCGCCGGCGCCCTCCCTTGTGCCTCGACCGGGCTTAACCCTGGGTTGCAGGCACGATCCGGATCTCGACCCTGCGGTTCGCCTGCCGGTCCGCCTCGCTCCGCTCGGGATTCGCCAGCAGCTGGCTCTCGCCGTAGCCGCGCGTGGCGATGCGCACCGGCTGGACGCCGCGCGCCGTCAGGTAGGAAGCGACCGACTGGGCGCGACGTTCGGAGAGGCCCTGATTGTAGGCGTCGGAGCCGGTGCTGTCGGTGTGACCGAGCACGTCGATCATCGTCGACGGGTAAGCGGTGAGCGTTTGCGCCACCTCGTTGAGGACGGGCTGGAACTGCGCCTGGATGTCGTACTGGTCGTGGGCGAAGGTGATGCCCGACGGCATGGTCAGAACGAGCTCGTCGCCCTGGCGCTCGACCACCACGCCGGTGCCGGCGGTGCGGCGCCTCAGCTCCTGCTCCTGGCGGTCCATATACTGGCCGACGCCCGCGCCTGCGACGGCGCCGATGCCGGCGCCGAGGATCCGCTCGGTGCGGTCGCGGCGGCCGCCGATCAGGTCGCCGAGCAGATAGCCGCCGATCGCGCCGGCTGCGCCGCCGATCACGGTCCGCGTCGGGAATTCGCGCTCGCCGGTCTCCGGGTTGGTGACGCAGGCGGCGGTGGTGGCCAGGAGCGCGGCAGCGACGGCCGCGGTGATACGCTTGGACATACTCATTCCTTTCCCGGTGAGGGGGTGAACGGCGGACAAACCGCCGCCGCGGGCCCATTGTTCCACGTCCGGCCCGACGGCCAGTACGGACCCTAGCGCGCACTACCCGGGGAACGGGTTGTCGATGCGAAAGCTAAAGCGCTAAACGAGCCGACCCGCTCATGGCTCCCTCCGCCCCCCAAATTGCGCCCTTTCCCTGGCTGGACGTCCTCGCGATCGTGCTGCTGGTCGGCGTCAACGGGCTGTTCGCCATGTCCGAGCTGGCGATCGTGTCCTCGCGCAGGCCGCGGCTGAAGGCGATGGCCAAGCGAGGGCGGCGCGGCGCGCAGACGGCGCTCGACCTGGCCGGCGATCCGAGCCGCTTTTTGTCCACCGTGCAGATCGGGATCACCCTCGTCGGGATCGTCGCCGGCGCCTATTCGGGCGCGCGTCTCGGCGGGCCGGTCGGGCAGCGCCTGGAGCTCCTCGGCCTCGATCCGGGCACCGCCCAGACTGTCGGCTTCGCTGTGGTGATCGTCCTCACCACCTACGCCTCGCTGGTCATCGGCGAGCTGGTGCCCAAGCAGTTCGCCCTCCGCGCGCCCGAAGGCATCGCCGCCGTGATGGCGCCGCCGATGCTGTGGCTGGCGCGGGCGACTGCGCCGTTCGTCTGGCTGCTCGACAAGACCAGCGCCGCAATCTTCCGGCTGCTGCGGCTCCAGCGGGAGGGGGGGAGCCGGGTGACTGCCGAGGAGCTCCACATCGTCGTCGCCGAGGCGCAGCATGCCGGAGTCATCGAGGAGAGCGAGCGCGCGATCATCTCGGGCGTGGTCCGCCTCGCCGACCGGCCGACGCGCGAGGTGATGACCCCGCGCACCGACGTCGACTGGATCGACGCCGACGCCGACGTCGCCGCCATTCGCGATAAGCTCCGCGACACGCCGCACAGCCGGCTTCCGGTCGCCGAAGGGTCGGTCGACAATCTCGTCGGCGTCGTCCAGTCGCGCGACATCGTCAAGGCGTTCGTCGAGGGGCGGCCGCTGGAGCTGCGCAGCCTGATGCGCGACGCGCCGGTCATCCCCGACCAGATGGACGCGATGGACGCGCTCGCCGTGCTCCGCGACGCCGAGGTGCCGATGGCCTTCGTCCACGACGAATACGGCCATTTCGACGGGCTGGTGACTCCCGCGGACCTCCTCGCGGCGCTGGCGGGGGCCTTCGCTTCCAACGCCGACGACAGCTCGGACCGGCCTCTGGTCGAGCGCGACGACGGGAGCTGGCTGATTTCGGGTTCGCTCTCGGCCGACGCGCTCAGTGACCAGCTCGGCATCGCTCTCCCCGAAGATCGCGACTACGCGACGGTCGCCGGCTTCGCTTTGTCGGTCCTCAAGCGCCTGCCCGAGACGGGCGAGCGCTTCTCCTACACCGACTGGTCGTTCGAGGTGGTCGACATGGACGGCCGCAAGATCGACAAGCTGATCGCCACCCAGGAAGACAAAAGGCGACGTTGAGCAGGTCGCGACAACCCGGCGAAGGCCGGGTTCTCAGGACGAGAGGTCGCCGCCGCACATGCAGCGCTGCGCATAAGCTTGCGCAAACTCTCGCTGAGATCCCGGCCTGCGCCGAGATGACGGAATACGGCCTCAGCTCTCCCCGCCCAGCTTGCCGAAGCGCGCCTCGAAGCCGTCCGTGTCGCCGCGCGCGAGGAACTGCGCCTGCTCGACGAGCCGGTCGCGGGCGACGCGGCCGCTGAACGGGCCCAACCGCTCGTCGCGGCGGGCGACCTCGGTCTCGCCGAGATGGGCGAGCTGGGCGTAGCTGGTGATCCCGAGCTCGCGCAGGCGGGCGGCGAGCTTGGGGCCGACCCCCTTGAGCAGCTGGAGATTGTCGGCGCCGGCGGGCGCATCCGCGTCCACGCTCAGCACGTCGCGAAGCACGTCGGTGGTCGCGGCGGCGACCTCGTCGGTCACGCCCGCATGGGCCGGCGGCGGAGTGGGGGGCGGCCGGACATAGGGCCGCTCGTCCCCCGAGCGCTCGCTGAGGATGGGGCCGCGGGCGCGGCGGCGGCGGGCGCCCCGCCACGCGAGCCAGGCGACGATCGCCGCGGCGAGCGCGGCGATTACGATGACGATCAGGAGGGTCGGATTCGAGCCGTCAGTCATGTCTATTCGGGTCCTGGACGCGGCCGGTGGAAGGCCCAGCGGGCGGTGACGATACCGATCAGCAGCGCTGCCGCGAGCGGGAAGATGTTTGCCTGGATGAGCGCAATCACGTCTCGAACTCCTCGTCGCCCAGGAAGCTCTGCCGCCTCCTGCGGCCGAACAGCAGCCAGCCGATGCCGAGGCCGGTCAGCCAGGCGGCGGCGGCGAGCAGGAGGATCTCCGCGAGCAGCGGCAGGACCCAGTCTCCCTCTTCCCCTTGCCAGGCGATGCCGCCCATCCCCGGGATCGTGCGCATGCGATCGTTGATGCCGGGATAGGAGCCCATCCCCTCCCTCTGATAGGGGTCGGCGGGCCCCGAAAGGGTGACGAGGCGCGCGAGCGGTTCGCGCTGCATCCGCGCGGTTACTCCGACGCCGCGCACCTCGGGTAGGCTGAGGCGGAGCTCGGCGCGCTGCTGGAGCGCGTCGATGAAGCGGGCGCCTCCGCCGTAGGGACCGTAATAGAGCCAGCCCGCCACGAGGGCGGCGGCCAGCCCGATCAGCAATTTGGCCCAGCGCGGCATCGTTCCTCCTCGTCTCGCCATCCTTTTAGCGACCAAGCGCGCCCAGGTCAGCCCCGCGCGATTTCCCGCCAGCCGATGTCGCGGCGGCAGAAGCCGGCCGGAAAGTCGATCGCGTCGACCGCCCGATAGGCCGCGCGCTGCGCGTCCGCCACCGTCGACCCGGTCGCGCCGACCGACAGCACCCGGCCGCCATTCGCCACCAGCGCACCGTCCTTCAGCGCGGTCGCCGCCTGGAACACCTTTGCCCCGGCCATTTCGTCGAGCCCGCGGATTTCCCCGCCGACCTCAGCCGTTCCGGGATAACCCTTGGCCGCCAGCACGACGGCGAGCGCCGCCTCGCCGCTGAAGCGCGGCGCCTCCGCATCCGCCAACCGGCCCTCGGCGGTAGCGACCATCAAGCCGAGCAGGTCGCTCTCCAGCCGCAGCATCAGCGCCTGACATTCGGGATCGCCGAAGCGGACATTATATTCGATCAGCTTGGGGCCCTCGGCGGTCAGCATCAGCCCGGCATAGAGGATGCCGTTATAAGGCGCCCCCTGTGCCGCGATCGCCCGAATCGTCGGGAGCACGATCTCGTGCATCGTCCGCCGCTCGATCTCGGGCGTGAAGATCGAGGCCGGGCTGTACGCGCCCATCCCGCCGGTATTGGGGCCGGTGTCGCCCTCGCCGGCGCGCTTGTGGTCCTGGGCGGAGCCGAACGGCCGGACGGTCTCGCCGTCGGTGAGCACGAAGAAGCTGGCTTCCTCTCCCTCGAGGAACTCCTCGATCACGACCGCGCCGCCGCGACCGGAAAACACTGCGTCCAGCGCCGCGGCCGCCTCCCCGGGATCGGCGGCGATCGCGACGCCCTTGCCGGCGGCCAGCCCGTCCGCCTTGATCACCACCGGAAACCCGAAATCGCCGAGCGCGGCCTCGGCGGCGAGCCGGTCGGAGGCGCGGGCGTAGCGTGCGGTCGGAATGCTCGCGCGCGCGCAGAGGTCCTTGGTGAAGCCCTTGGAGCCCTCCAGCTGCGCCGCGGCCTTGTCGGGACCGAAGACGCGGAAGCCCATGGTGCGCAGATTGTCGGCGAGGCCGTCGACCAGCGGAGCCTCCGGTCCGATGACGACGAGTCCGATCGAATGACGGATGCAGAAATCGGCGCAGGCGCGATGATCGGCGGGATCGATCGCGACCAGCTCGGCATGCTCGGCAATCCCCGGATTTCCGGGCGCCGCGAACAGCTTGCCGAGCATCGGCGATTGCGCCAGCTTCCAGGCGAGCGCATGTTCGCGCGCGCCGGAGCCGATGAGCAGTACATTCATGATCGAATTCCCGAAGGCCGCCGACGGCGCGCTGTTAGCAACCGAGACGCCGGGCGACAACGCGCCGGCCATGTCGGTGAGCGAGCTCTCGGGCGCGCTCAAGCGCGCGGTCGAGGACGCGTTCGGCCATGTCCGCGTCCGCGGCGAGATTTCCGGCTTCAAGCGCCACGGCTCCGGCCATTGCTACCTCACCCTCAAGGACGAGAACGCCTGCATCGACGGGGTCATCTGGCGGGCGAACGCGGCGGCGTTGCGCTTCCGGCCGGAGGACGGAGTCGAGGTGATCGCCACCGGGCGGCTGACGACCTATCCGGGACGCTCCAAATATCAGGTGGTGATCGAACGGCTCGAGCTGGCCGGCCAGGGCGCCCTGATGGCCTTGCTCGACAAAAGGCGGCGCGCGCTGGCGGCGGAGGGGTTGTTCGACGCCGAGCGCAAGAAGCCGCTGCCTTTCGCGCCGCGCGTGATCGGCGTCGTCACCTCGCCGACCGGCGCGGTGATCCGCGACATCCTCCACCGGCTCGCCGACCGCTGCCCGTGTCACGTCCTCGTCTGGCCCGTGCCGGTCCAGGGCGAGGGCGCCGCGGCGCAGATCGCGGCGGCGGTGCGCGGTTTCGCGGCCGGCGGGGCTTTTCCCCGGCCCGACCTGCTCATCGTCGCCCGGGGCGGCGGCTCGATCGAGGATTTGTGGGCGTTCAACGAGGAGGAGGTCGTGCGCGCCGTCGCCGGCTCGACCATCCCGATCATCTCCGCGGTCGGGCACGAGACGGACACGTCGCTTTGCGACTTCGCCGCCGACGTCCGCGCACCGACGCCGACCGCCGCGGCCGAGATTGCGGTGCCGGTGCGGCGCGACCTGCTCGGCCAGCTTCGCGAGCTCGGCCATCGTGCGGAGCGCTGCGCGCGGCGTGCGTTGGAGCGGTCGGGCGAGCAGTATGAGATCGCCGTGCGCCGCTGGCCGGAGCGCGATTCGCTGCTCGCGCCGCAGCGGCAGAAGCTCGACGAGCGCGCCGACAGGCTGCCGCGCGCGCTCGCCGGCCGGCTCGACCGGGCGCGCGGCGAACTGGGCCACGCCGCCGGGGCGCTCCGGCCGGGCCTGCTCGACGGCGCACGTCGCCGCGCCTCCGAGCGGCTGCAGGCCCTGTGGCGGGTCGCCGAGCTCGCCCACCCGAACAAGCCGCTCGAGCGGGGCTATGCCCGCGTCGAGGATCGCGCCGGCCGCACCCTGACCTCGGCGGCCGCAGCCCGCGATGCGCGCCTGCTCAAGCTCGTGTTCAGCGACGATGCGGTCGAGGCGAGCGTCGGCGACGCGCCGCCGCGGCCGCGCCGTCCCGGACTGACCAAGGTGGGCGTCGACCAGCCCAAGCTGTTTTGAGGAATCGAAGATGTTGATGTCGAGCAGGGGCCGCCCCGCCAAGGTCCATTATCTTCCCGGCTCGTTCCGAGTCCTGGTCAACGGCGATCATGTCACCTGCGCCGTCACCGGCCAGCCCATCCCGCTCGACCAGCTGCGCTATTGGAGCGTCGAGCGTCAGGAGGCCTATGCCTCGCCGGAAGCGGCGATGAAGGCGGAGGGAAAGGCGTGAGACTGGCGGCAGCGGCGCTGGCCGCCGCTCTCTCCCTCTCGTTCATTCCCGCTCTCCCCGCAGCCGCCCAGGGTTCTATCGAGATCGAGGGGCCGGCGGTGCAGGGCGGCCTCGTCCGCGGCCGCGCTCCGTCGGGAACGGTTGCGCTCAGGATCGGCGCGGAGCCGGTGTCGCTCGCGCCGGACGGCCGCTTCCTGATCGGCTTCGACCGCGACCAGCCCGCCACCGCCCTGTTGACCGCGCGGCTCACGGACGGCCGTACTGTCGAGCAGGCGATCGCCGTGGCACCGCGCCGCTGGCCGATTGAACGGATCGACGTCGCCCGGCGCCCGTCGGGTGTACCGGACGAAGCGTATCGCCGCCGCCGCGAGGCGGAGCTGGCGCGGATCCGCGCTGCACGGGCGCGGCGCACGGGGGCTGCGGGCTGGCAGCAGAGCCTTGTCTGGCCGGCGCGCGGCCGGATCAGCGGCCTGTTCGGGGCGCAGCGCATCTACCGCGGCGTCCCTGCGGCCTATCACGGCGGAGTCGACGTCGCCGCCGGGGCCGGAGCGCCGGTGGTGGCGCCGGCCGATGGCGTCGTCGTGCTCGCCGGGCCGCCGGCCTTCAGCCTCGAAGGCAATCTGGTGATCGTCGATCACGGCATGGGCCTCAACAGCGCCTTCCTCCATCTCGCCACCGTCGAGGTCTCGATCGGCCAGCCAGTCCGCCGCGGACAGCGGATCGGCACGGTCGGAGCCACCGGCCGGGCGACCGGCCCGCATCTCCACTGGAGCCTGACCTGGAGCGGCGCGCGGCTCGATCCGCAGCTGGCCGCCGGCCCGATGGGCGCGCCGCGGCGGTGAATGGCGGCCCGCGCCGGCGCGGCGCACATTGTGACCTTTTTGCTACAGCCTCCGATCAACTCGCCGCGAGTGTCGCCGCGCCATTGCCTTGTTCTCAAAGGCTGTCCTACACGGGGCGATGAAAGCGGCTTCGAAGCCGTTTTTACCGTTTGCGCGCATGGCCTTCAGGGGAAGGCCGCTCTCAAGCGGGAAAGAGATTAAAAGAGATCCGGCGGCCGAAACCGCCGTTTGCTAGGGGACTAAAGATGCAATCAACTCTCCGTCAGCGCCTGTTGGCGTCGACCCTCCTGATCGGCGCTGCCGTTCTCTCGACGCCCGCTTACGCGCAGCCCGAGGACAACGATCCCAACGCGGGCCAGCCTCCGGCTCCCGTCCAGCAGTCCTCCGCGGAGAGCGAGGACGACACCATCACAGTGACCGGTACGCTGTTCCGGCAGCGCACCACCGACGAGACTCCGTCGCCGGTGACCGTCCTCTCGGCGGAATCGCTGCAGCAGCGCGGCATCAACACCGTCTCCGAGGCGGTGCAGCGCATCTCGGCGAACAATGCCGGCACCATCCAGCAGGGCTGGAACACCGGCTTCAACTTCGCGTCGGGCGCCAACGCGCCGTCGCTGCGCGGCCTTACCGTGCAGTCGACGCTGTCGATCTTCGACGGCCTCCGCATGGCGCCGTATCCGCTCGCCGACGACGGTCAGCGTAACTTCGTCGACCTGAACACGATCCCGAACGCGATCATCGAGCGGGTCGAGATCCTGCGCGACGGCGCGTCCTCGACCTACGGCGCGGACGCGATCGCGGGCGTGATCAACGTCATCACCCGCCGCGAGATCCAGGGCCTGCACCTCAACGCGTCGGCGGGCATCTCGCAGCGCGGCGATGCCGGCGAGCAGCGCGTCGACCTCACCTACGGTTACGGCGATCTCGACGAGCAGGGCTTCAACTTCTACGTCAGCGGCGAGTATCAGCGGCAGGATCCGCTGTTCGCCCGCGATCGCGGTTATCCGTTCAACAGCTCCGACCTCAGCGGCATCTGCAACGAGGCCGGCAGTTGCATGCACAACCTCAACTGGAACGGCCTTTCCACCGAGGACAACAACTTCAACGGCCTGATCAGCATCCCGGGCGTCGCCCTGGTTCGCCCGGTCACCACGCCCGGCGCGTTCACGGGCGCGGGCCGCTTCCAGTATCTCGATCCGGCGTCGGGCTGCCGCAACTGGCCGGTGACGCAGGTCCCCGCGGGCGTTTCGGCGACTTCGCCTTTCCAGGTCTGCGAAGTCGACTTCCAGTCGGCCTACATCATGCTGCAGCCGGAGATCGAGCGCATGGGCATCACCGCCCGCGCGACCGTCGACCTCGGCACCGACCATCAGCTCTACGCGATGGGCAACTACTACCGGACCGACACATTCGCGTCGTTCACGCCGCTCGGCCTGAACGGGACTCCCACGCCGCCGATCCCGGCCGGCCTGGGCGCCTACAACGTGATCCTGCCGGTCTATGTCTGCCCGACCGGCGTCGGCACGCGTAACGGCGTCGGCACCGGTTGTACGGCGGCCAACGGCACGCTCAACCCGCAGAATCCGTTCGCGGCGGCGGGCCAGACCGCTCAGGCGTTCGTCCGCTCGACCCGCGGCCGGAACATCGAGACCAACGCCCGCGCCCTGCGCGCGGCTGTCGGCCTCGCCGGCACGATCTTCGACGACTGGAACTACACGGTCGATTTCACGGCCTCGGAAGTCCAGCTTCGCCGGACGGAGGGCAATTACTTCATCCCGCAGCGGATCATGAACCTCGTCGCCCGCGGCGAGCTCAACCTGGTGGACCTCGAGGCCAACCCGCAGTCGGTCTGGGACTACATCGCACCGGTCAACAGCCGCGTGTCGACGTCCCAGCTGTGGCAGGCGTCGGCGACCATCGCCAGGGAGCTCTTCGAGCTTCCGGGCGGTCCGCTCCAGCTCGCGGTCGGCGCGGCCTATCGCGAGGAGTCGATCGAAGCGCCCAGCGGCAACCCCGCTGCCGATCCGATCAGCGGCAACCAGTATGAGCGTTACTACGGCATCAACGCCGTGGGCACCTCCGGCAGCCGCAGCGTCCGGGCCGCGTTCTTCGAGTTGAACGCTCCGATCCTCGACCAGCTCGAGATCAACCTGTCCGGCCGTTACGACGACTACTCGACGGGTCAGAGCTCCTTCTCGCCGAAGGTCGGCGTGAAGTTCACTCCGATCCCCGAGCTGGCGATCCGCGGCACCTGGTCGCGCGGTTTCCGCATTCCGAGCTTCAACGAGGCGTTCGGTCTGCCGACGACGGGTTATGTCACCCGTATCGTCGACTGCACCACGTTCGCGACGTTCTGCGCCGCGCACGGCAACAACGCCTACGCGACCGGCCAGTATTCGCTCGGCCTGACCCAGACCGGCAACCCGGCTCTGGAGCCCGAGCGGTCGACCTCGTTCACCCTCGGCGCGATCTTCGAGCCGATGCGGAACGTGAGCTTCACCGTCGACTTCTGGCGCATCAAGGTCCGCGACCTGATCGTCGGCGTCACCGACACGTCGGAGGCGGAGGCGCAATACTATTCCAATAACGGTGTGGTGAACCTTCCGGGCATCACGGTCGTCCCGGGCCAGCCTGATCCGGCTTTCCCGAACGCCCTGCCGCTGCTCGGCTTCCTCCAGCCGCCGTTCAAGAACGCGACGTCGCAGATCGTCAGCGGTCTCGACTTCGGGGCGAACATCCGAGTGCCGCTGTCCAACAGCGTCACGCTGACCAGCTCGTTCGAAGCGTCGTACCTGATGAAGTACCACCTCACCGACGAGGCCGGCACGGTCCTCGAGTATGAGGGCACGCTCAGCCCGTGCAACATCACCTCCTGCTCGGGTGCTCCGCGGTGGCGCGCCAGCTGGCAGAACACGCTGCAGTTCGGCGACACCTCGGTGACGGCGACGGCATACTACACCAGCGGCTACGATCTGGCCTCCATCGACTTCGGCGGCGTCGAAGGCGACTGCGAGTTCAACGCTTCGATCGGCGCTTCGGTGGTCACCTACGCCGACGGCACGCCGGTTCTCTGCCGGGCCGATCCGACCTGGAACGTCGACCTGACGGCCAGCCACCGGATCGACGATCGGTTCACGATCTACGCCAACATCCTCAACGTGCTGGATATCGATGCGCCGTTCGAGCCGAGCGCCGCGTATCACATCTTCCAGTTCAACCCGGCGTGGGCCGGCCCGAACGTGATGGGTCGCTACTTCCGCGTCGGCGCGAGGGTCGACTTCTAATCGGCCTGCCGGTTGGAATGCAGAGGGGGCGGTGCTTCGGTGCCGCCCCTTTTGCATTTTGCCGCAAGCTATGTTATTGAAAGTGCAGCACTGATTCTGCGGTACCCGTTGCGACGGCGTCTTCCGGCAGGTTCAGGCTCAACCATTTTTGAACCTGCCTGAGGGGATTTGCCGATGCGTCCTTATCTGTTTCTGATCGCCTGCGCCGCCGTCACCGCTGCTCCTGCCACCGCTTCGGCCGAGACCGGGACCGCCGCGGCTTCGACGGCGGAAACGAGCCGCGAGGCCGGCCAGGCCGCGTCCGAGCGCCCGATCTGCCGCCGCGTCGTCGGCACCGGTTCGGTGATGCGCCGCCGCGTCTGCCGCCCGCGCAACGAATGGGATGCTGTCGATGCCCGGGCACATTCGGAAACGCGCAGGTCGGGCAGCCAGGAGCAGTCGGGCGGGTCCGCGGCCGGCAACCGCTAGGATAGTCCTTACGGGCCGAAAAAGGCCGCTGCCGTCTCCCCCGCGGGGGAAGCGGCAGCGGCCTTTTCGCGTTCCGGCGACGGCTAGGCGGCCTGTGCGCGCGCCTTGTCGGTTTCCAGCCTCAGGCCCCCTTCGCCCTCCTCGACACGCACCGTGTCGCCTTCGCCGACTTCGCCGCGCAGGATCAGGTCCGCGAGCGGATCCTGGAGATATTTCTGCACCGCCCGCTTGAGGGGCCGCGCGCCGTAGACCGGGTCGTAGCCGACGCGGCCGATCCAGCCGCGCGCGGCGTCGCTGAGCGCGATCCCGATCTTGCGGTCGGCGAGCAGCTTCTGGACCCGCGCCACCTGGATGTCGACGATGGGCCCCATATGCTCGGCGCAGAGCCGGTGGAACAGGATGATCTCATCGAGCCGGTTGAGGAATTCCGGACGGAAATGACCGCGGACGACGTCCATCACCTGGGGCTCGACATCCTCGACCCGCTGGCCGTCGACCAGACCGGTCAGATGGTGGCTGCCGAGGTTCGAGGTGAGCACGATGATCGTGTTGGTGAAGTCGACGACATGGCCCTGGCTGTCGGTCAGCCGCCCGTCGTCGAGCACCTGGAGGAGGATGTTGAAGACGTCGTTGTGGGCCTTCTCGACCTCGTCGAACAGCACCACCTGGTAAGGCCGCCGGCGCACCGCCTCGGTCAGCACGCCGCCCTCCTCATAGCCGACATAGCCCGGAGGCGCGCCGATCAGGCGGGCGACGCTGTGCTTCTCCATGAACTCGGTCATGTCGATCCGGACCATCGCGCCCGGATCGTCGAACAGGAACTCGGCGAGCGCCTTGGTGAGCTCGGTCTTGCCGACGCCGGTGGGACCGAGGAACAGGAATGAACCCAAGGGCCGGTTCGGGTCCTGAAGGCCGGCGCGGGAGCGCCGCACGGCAGTCGAGACCGCCTTGACCGCCTGGTCCTGTCCGATGACACGCTTGGCGAGATGCTCTTCCATATGGAGCAGCTTTTCGCGTTCCCCCTCGAGCATCCGCTCCATCGGGATGCCCGTCCAGCGCGCGACGACGCCGGCTATGTCCTCGCCGGTCACCTCTTCGCGCAGCATCGCGCTCTCCGACGCCGCCTCGGCCTCGGCGAGCTGCTTCTCGAGGGTGGGGATGCGCCCGTACTGGAGCTCGCCGGCCTTGGCGAGATCGCCCGCGCGCTGCGCCTGCTCGAGCTCGAGGCGCGCGGCGTCGAGCTGCTCCTTGACCTTGGACTCGGCGGCGATCTTCTCCTTCTCCGCCTGCCAGCGCTGGGTGAGCTCGGAAGACTGCTGCTCGAGATTGGCCAGCTCCTGCTCTAGGGTGGTCAGCCGGTCCTTGGAAGCGCGGTCGGTCTCCTTCTTCAGCGCCTCGCGCTCGATCTTGAGCTGGATGATCCGCCGGTCGAGGGTCTCGATCTCCTCCGGCTTCGACTCGACCTCCATGCGAAGGCGCGATGCCGCCTCGTCCATCAGGTCGATCGCCTTGTCCGGGAGGAAGCGGTCCGAAATGTACCGGTGCGACAGAGTGGCCGCCGCCACGATCGCGCCGTCGGTGATGCGGACGCCATGGTGGAGCTCGTATTTCTCCTTGAGCCCGCGCAGGATCGAAATGGTGTCCTCTACGGTCGGCTCGCCGACGAAGACCGGCTGGAAACGCCGCTGCAGCGCCGGGTCCTTCTCGACATGCTTGCGATATTCGTCGAGCGTCGTGGCGCCGATGCAGTGCAGCTCGCCGCGCGCCAGCGCCGGCTTCAGCAGGTTCGACGCGTCCATCGCGCCCTCGGATTTGCCGGCCCCGACGAGGGTGTGCATTTCGTCGATGAACAGGATGATGTCGCCCTCGGCCTGCTTGACCTCGTCGAGCACCCCCTTGAGGCGCTCCTCGAATTCGCCGCGATATTTGGCGCCGGCGATGAGGCTGCCCATGTCGAGCCCCATCAGCTTGCGGTCCTTGAGGCTGTCCGGGACGTCGCCATTGGCGATACGCAAAGCGAGGCCCTCGGCGATCGCGGTCTTGCCGACGCCCGGGTCGCCGATCAGGACGGGATTGTTCTTGGTCCGGCGCGCGAGGATCTGGACGGTGCGGCGAATCTCCTCGTCGCGGCCGATCACCGGATCGAGCTTGCCGTCGCGCGCGGCCTGGGTGAGGTCGCGGGCGAACTTCTTCAGCGCATCGTAGCGGTCCTCGGCCGTCTGCGTGTCGGCGGTGCGGCCGCCGCGCAGCTCGTTGATCGCCGCGTTGAGCGCTTCCGCCTTGACGCCCGCGTCCGCCAGCGCCTTGGCGGCGTCCGTGTTCGCGGCGAGAACCAAGGCGAGCAGCAGCCGCTCGACCGTGACGTAGCTGTCGCCCGCCTTCTGCGCGACCTGCTCGGCCTGGTCCAGCACGCGCATCGTCTCGGCGTCGAGGCCGGGCGCTTGGCTGGCGCCGCTACCAGACACCGCGGGAATCTTCGCCAGCGCCTCGTCAGTCTCCCGCCGCGCCGCCTCGGCCGAGCCGCCGGCGCGGGCGATCAGGCCGGAAGCCATGCCCTGCTCGTCCTCCAGCAGCGCCTTCAACAGGTGCGACGGCGCGATCCGTTGGTGGTTCAGCCGGATCGCGACCGTCTGCGCCGCCTGCAGGAAGCCACGCGCCCGATCGGTGAATTTCTCGAGGTTCATCGTCTGCCCCTAGTCCTTTCGCACGCCCATGTAGTGTTGCCAATGTGCAACACAAGGGCCCTGCTAATTCTCGAAAGCCGTGCCGCTCGCCGACATCGGGCCGAGTTGCCATCGCCGCCTCGGCCGCTAGGGTGGCGAGCTCGCTGAAAGGGCGTCTTTTTTTGGGGGAGCCGGAATGCGTAAGCTCGCTGGGATCGTCATTGCTGCCGCGGCGGCGCTTGTTTCCCCCGCCGCCGCCCAGCCGTCGGCTCCGACCGGCCAGCCCGCGATCCGCGCCTTGCTCCAACGGACCCAGATTCCCTACGAGACCTTCACCCTCGCCAACGGGCTGCGCGTCGTCGTCCACACCGACCGCAAGGCGCCGGTGGTCGCGATCCAGGCCTGGTACAATGTCGGCTCGAAGGACGAGCCGGCGGGACGCACCGGCTTCGCCCATCTGTTCGAACATATCGGGCTGTTCAACGGGACGGAGAATTTCCGCGCCGGGCTGATCGAGCCGCTGCGCGCGATGGGCGCGACCGACTGGAACGGCACGACCTGGTTCGACCGCACGAACTATTTCCAGACGGTTCCCACCCCGGCGCTCGAGCAGGCGCTCTACATGGAGAGCGACCGGATGGGGCATCTGCTCGGCGCGCTCACCCAGGAGCGGCTCGATGCCCAGCGCGGCGTCGTCCAGAACGAGAAAAGGCAGAACGACAACCAGCCCTTCGGCTTGGTCTACTACCGCATGCTGGAAGCCCTCTTCCCCGAAGGCCACCCCTATCGCCATTCCACGATCGGCTCGATGGCGGACCTCGACGCCGCCAGCCTGGAGGACGTGCGGCGCTGGTTCCGGGAGCGCTACGGCCCGAACAACGCCGTGCTCGTCCTCGCCGGAGACATAGACGCGCGCACGGCGCGCAGGCTGGTCGAGCGCTATTTCGGCCACATCCCGCGCGGGCCGGAAAACCGGCCGGCGGAAGCCGGCGTCCCGACGCTCGCGGCACCCCTCTCCGAGCCGCTGACCGATCGGGTCGCCAACACGCGGCTCTACCGCAACTGGGCGGTCCCCGGCATGCTCGACGAGCAGTCGGTCGCGCTGGAGGTTGCGGCTTCGGTGTTCGGCGGCCTCGCCAGCTCGCGACTCGACAACGCGCTGGTGCGCGGCGACCGAAGCGCCGTCGGCGTCACCGCTTCGATGACTCCGTTCCAGCGCGTGGGGGTCTTCAGCATAATCGTCGATGTCCGGCCCGGGGCCGACGCCGCGGCGGTCGAGCGGCGGTTGGACGCGCTGATCGCCGAGTTCATCGCCGAGGGGCCGACCGAGGACGAAGTCCGGCGGGCCGTGATGCGCGCCGTTTCCTCGACGGTTTTCGGCATGGAGCAGGTGGGGGGCTTCGGCGGCAAGGCGGTCGCGCTCGCCCAAGGGACGCTTCTCGCGGGCGATCCGGCTTTCTACCAGCGCCGCCTCGCGGCGCTGGCGTCGACCACTCCGGCCGAGGTTCGCGCGGCGGCGCAGCGCTGGTTGAGCCGCCCCGTCTACGCGCTGCGCGTCGATCCGGGCGAACGCGCAGCCTATCAGGAAGCCGCGGGGCCGGCTCGCACCGCGGCTGCGCCGGCCGCAGAGATTGCGGCGACCCCGCGCGGGCCCGTCCCGCCGGTCGGGGAAGTGCGCGACATCGACTTTCCGGCGATCGAGCGGGCGAGGCTCTCGAACGGGATGCGGGTCACCTACGTCCGGCGCGAGACGGTGCCCACGACATTGGTTGGGGTCGATTTCGACGCCGGCATCGCTGCCGATCCGGCGGACCGGCTCGGCCTGCAGCTGCTCACCGCATCTCTGCTGACCGAGGGCACGACGAGCCGCAACTCGATCCAGATCGCCGAAGAGCAGGAGCGGCTCGGCGCCTTCGTCGGCACCGGCGTCGCCGTCGACCGGACCATCGTCACGCTGTCGGCTCTGACGCCGAATCTCGGCCCGTCGCTCGACCTGCTCGCCGACGTGGTGATGAATCCCGCTTTCGCCCCGGGGGAAGTCGAGCGCCTCCGGGCGCAGCAGCTTGCGGGGATCGCCGCCGAGCGCACCTCGCCGACGGCGCTCGCGCGCCGGGTGCTGCCGGCGATCCTCTACGGCGAAGCGCATCCTTACGGCCGGCCCTTCTCGGGCACCGGCAGCGAGGACACGGTCCGCGGGTTAACGCGCGACGATCTGGTTGCAACCCACCGCACGTGGTTCCGACCCGACAATGCCGAGATATTCGCTTCCAGCGATCTTCCGCTCGCCCGGCTGCTGCCTTTGCTCGAGGCGCGCTTCGGCCGGTGGCAGGCGCCGCCGACCCCGAGAGGGGTCAAGCGCTTCACCGCGGCGGTGCCCGCCGGCGGCAGCCGGATCGTGCTGATCGACCGCCCGCAGTCGCCTCAGTCTCTGATCTTCGCAGGACAGCTGCTGCCGGTGCGCGGCGTCGACGACACGCTTGCGCTGGAGACTGCGAACGAGGTCCTCTCGGCGGATTTCCTCGCCCGGCTGAACCAGGACCTGCGCGAGACGCGCGGCTGGTCCTACGGCGTGTTCGGCTTCGTCCAGCCGGTGCAGGAGCGCATGCCCCTGTTCCTGCAGGCGCCGGTACAGACCGACCAGACCGGCCCCTCGATACAGGCGATCATCGACCAAGTGCGCGCCTTCGTCACTGACCGCGGGGTCACCCCGGCCGAGCTGCAGCGCGTCGTCCAGGGCAACAGCCGCGAGCTCGCCGGCAGCTTCGAGACGTCGCAGCAGCTGCTCGGGGCCCTGCGCACGATTTCGATCCTCCGCCGGCCCGACGATCATGTCGAGCGCCTTCCGGCCCGCTACCGATCGATGACGACCGCCGAGCTGGACGCGGCGGCCCGGCGCGCAATCGATCCGGCGCGGCTGGTCTTCGTCGTGGTCGGCGACGCCTCGGCGGTCCGCCCCCAGCTGGAGCGCATCGGCCTGCCGATCGAAGTCGTCCAGCCGCGCTAGCGCTTCAGCCGCGTCACATGCCCCATCTTGCGGCCGGGGCGCGGCTCGCCCTTGCCGTAGAGGTGGAGGTGCGCCCCAGGCTCGGCGAGGAGCTCGCGCCATCGCAGCGCGTCGTCGCCGATCAGATTCTCCATCTCGATCCTCGGCGCCGTCAGCGCGGTCGGCCCGAGCGGCAGGCCGCAGATCGCACGGATATGGTTCTCGAATTGGGAAGTGAGGGCGCCTTCGATCGTCCAATGGCCGCTATTGTGGACCCGCGGCGCCATCTCGTTGAACACCGCGCCGGCCTCGGCCGCGAAGAATTCGAGCGCGAGCACTCCGACATGGCCGAGCGCGTCGGCGATGGTCCGCGCGAGCGCCTCGGCTTCCACGACATGTTCGAGCAGGTCGTCACCGGCAGGCACGACGCAGCGTTCGAGGATGCCATGATCGTGAACGTTGCGCGGCGCATCCCAAATCGCGATCTCGCCGTCCGACGCGCGGCACAGCAGGATCGAAAATTCGGCGTCGAAGCGCACGAATCCTTCGAGGACCGAGGGCGCCCCTCGCAACGCCGCCCAGGCCGCATCCGCGTCGGCGGGAGCCATGATCCGCGCCTGGCCCTTGCCATCGTAGCCGAAGCGCCGCGTCTTCAGGATCGCGGGCGTTCCGATCCGCTCCACGGCATCGACGAGTCCGGCCTGGTCGTCAACCGCTGCAAAGGGTGCCGGCCGCCCGCCGAGGCCCGCCACGAACTGCTTTTCCGAGAGCCGGTCCTGGGCGATTTCGAGGGATCGGCGGGGCGGGTAGAGCCTGGTCTCTGCGGCCAGGGCGGCGAGCGGACCGGCCGCGATATTCTCGAACTCATATGTGGCGACGTCGACCGAGGCGCCGAAGCGCGCGAGCGCGGCTTCGTCGGCATATTCGCCGCGTGTGAAGAGCGCCGCGACCTCTGCCGCGGGCGGCAGCGCCTCATCGGGCGCGTAGACATGGCATCGATACCCCAGCCGGGAGGCGGCGGCGGCGAGCATCCGGCCGAGCTGGCCTCCGCCCAATATGCCGATCGTCGAGCCGGGCGGCAGGCTCATTCGGGCGCTTCGCCGACGCCGTCCGTCTGGCGCGCGCGCCACTCGTCGAGCTTCGCCGCCAGCCCTTCATCGGTCGTGGCGAGGATGGCGACGGCGAGCAGAGCGGCGTTGACCGCGCCGGCCCGGCCGATGGCGAGCGTCCCGACGGGCACCCCGGCCGGCATCTGAGCGATCGAGAGCAGGCTGTCGAGGCCGGCGAGCGTCTTCGATTCCACCGGCACGCCGAGCACCGGCAGGCGCGTCATCGACGCGGCCATTCCCGGGAGGTGCGCCGCGCCGCCGGCCCCCGCGATGATGACGCGCAGGCCCCGCGCTGCCGCGCCTCTTGCATAATCGTAGAGCCGCTCCGGCGTGCGGTGGGCCGACACCACCCTGGTCTCGTGCGCCACGCCGAACTCGGCGAGCGTCTCGGCCGCGCGGCGCATGGTCTCCCAATCGGAGCGGCTGCCCATGATGATGCCAATGAGAGGCCCGTCTTCAGCCATGCCGCCCCTTAGACGGCGGCCAACGAGCAGGCAAATCGCGGCCGAAGGTTTTGGCGATGCGTTAACCGTTCCGCGATAGGGTGCAGCGGCCGAGGAGGGACGAATGGCGACGCAACCCAATGTCGAAATCGATGGCGGAGCAAGCTATGCGGCGCTCGCCGACGAGAATGCCCTGCTCAGGGCCTCGCTTGCCGAGATGCGCGGCCGGCTCGACGAGCTCGAGTACCTCGCCGATACCGACACGCTGACGCCGCTGCCGAACCGGCGCCGCTTCATGCGCGAGCTCGATCGGGTGGTGAGCCACGCGGCCCGGCACGGCACGCCCGGCGCGGTCCTCTATATCGACTTGAACAGCCTGAAGCGGGTCAACGACCGCCACGGCCATATCGGCGGCGACGCGGCTCTGATCCACGTCGCGCGGCTGCTCCAGGCCCTGATCCGCTCGACCGACGTGGTGGCGCGGATCGGCGGCGACGAATTCGGCCTGATCCTCGACCATCTCGACCATAACAGCGCGATCGAGACCGCCGAGCGGATCTCGCGCTGCATCGCCTCGTCGCCGGTCGATCTCGGCGGGGTCCAGGTCTCGCTCGAAGCCGCGATCGGCGTTGCCACCATCCTGCCCGGCGACAGCGCCGAGGACGTGATCGCCCGCGCGGACCGCAACATGTATCGCGCCAAGACCGACCGCTAGCGGTCCTTCAGATAATAACGCTCGCGCTCCGCGAGCTGGTCGTCGAGCTCGTAGACGATCGGCTGGCCGGTCGGGATTTCGAGGCCGGTAATCTCGTCGTCCGGGATGCCCGAAAGGTGCTTGACCAAAGCGCGCAGCGAATTGCCGTGCGCGGAGATCAGGACCCGTTTCCCGTCGCGCAAAGCCGGCGCGATCCGCCGCTCCCAATAAGGAAGCACACGTGTGATAGTGTCCTTGAGGCTCTCGGTGCGCGGCACCGGGACGCCGGCATAGCGGCGGTCGCCGGAGAGGTCGTAGGGGCTGTCCGCCTCCATCGGCGGCGGCGGCACGTCGAACGAGCGCCGCCAGATATGAACCTGTTCGTCGCCGTGACGGGCCGCGGTCTCGGCCTTGTTGAGCCCGGTGAGGCCGCCATAATGGCGCTCGTTCAGGTGCCAGTCCTTCTCGACCGGAAGCCACAGCCGGTCCAGCTCGTCGAGCGCGAGATGGAGCGTCTTGATCGCCCTTTTCTGGACGCTGGTGAAGCACAGATCGAAATCGAGCCCGCGCGCCTGCATCAGCGCGCCCGCGGCGCGCGCTTCCTCGGCTCCCTTCTCGGTGACGTCGACGTCCCACCAGCCGGTGAAGCGATTCTCCAGGTTCCAGGCCGACTGGCCGTGACGGATGAGGACCAAGCGGGGCATCGTGCGCTTTCGCTGGCGGTCAGCGGTTGCCGTCGGGCCAGGGCAGCCCGAAATGATAGTCGCCGGCGACGTTCCGGCCGTGTGCATCGCGTGCGGGCTCGAAACGGACGACGCGCGCGCCGTCGCAGAAGCGGCGGTCGATCGCGTCGTCGAGGCTCGGTTGCGTGAGCGTGCAGGCGGTGACGACCCCGTCGGCGCCGACGGCAAGGGCGGCATCGATCCTGTTGACGTTCGGCGGGCGCCGCGTCGAGGCGTCCAAGCCGATCGTCGCGGCGTCGATCGACCGGAGCGGGCGCGGCGGCGTTGAACCGTCCCCGGGCGTGAAGAGCGGCGCCTGCATGCGCGGGATGAGCTGATAGTCGACCCGCGCGCCGAAGGTCTGCGCGACCCGCCGGCCCCGGTCGTCGAGGGCGGGGTGAAAGACGGCGTAGCGCATCAGATGCGGACAGGCGTGGCGGTCGAGCGAAGCCGCGCCGCTCGGCTGCATGACGGTACAGCCGGCAAGGCGGCCGGCCGCATCGACGACGAGCCGGACGTAGACCGTCCCCTCCCGCCGGGCGGCGAAGGCTTCGGCCGGGTATGGGCCGATCTGCAATTGCCGCGCGCGCCAATTGTGCTCGGCGCGGCGATAGAGGCCGGGGACGGCCCGGTAACGCTGCTCGATGTCGAACCACAGCTGCGGCATGAAGGTCCTGCCGCCGACCGTGACCTCGCTGCCGAGCGACGGCGCCTGCTGCGCCGCGGCCGCGAGCAGTGCCAAAGGCAGCATCAGCTTTTCGCCCCCTCCAGCTTGGGCAGGATCGCGTGGAGCGCGTCGAGGGAGGAGCGGGCGAGGTGGCGGCAGCGCTCGGGCGACCAGCCGTAGACCGGGTCGGGCAGGTCGTCAGCGTCCTTGAACGGCATTTCGAGCGTCATCGAGACGGCGCCGAACCGCTCGGCGAGCTGCGCGGTCGACATCGACAGGTTCGCCTGGCCCGGCCGGGGGATCTCATAGCCCTTCTCGGTCTGGAAATCGGGTGATAGGCCGACCAGCGCGTCGGAGAAGGCGTCGAACAGCGCCTGCCTCTCCTTCTTCCAGCCGGGAATGCCTTCGAAGCCGGCGAGGAAGTTGCCGGGGATTGCCTCGTCGCCATGGACGTCCATCGCGAAGTCGACCCCGCTCTTCTCCATTTCGGCGAGGACGTGGAAGACCTCGGGGCTGCGCTCGAGGCTCGGCGCGTGCCACTCGCGGTTGAGGTTGACGCCGATCGCGTTGGTGCGCAGGTGGCCGCGCTTCGATCCGTCCGGATTCATGTTCGGGACGACGTGGAAGGTCGCTTTCTCGCGCAGCCGCCGCGAGACCGGGTCGGAATCGTCGAGCAGCCGCTCGAGCGCGCCCTCCATCCACCATTCGGCCATCGTCTCGCCGGGATGCTGGCGCGCATAGAGCCACACCGACAGCGGGCCCCGGCCGATCCGCAAATAGTCGATCTCCTGGCCGTCGAGCGTTCGGCCGAGCGAGCGATAATCGGCCTCCGGATGCTCGGCGATTTGGGCGACGAGATCGTGGTGGCGCTCCATCGTGTAGGGCGCAAAATAGGCGAACCAGAGGCTGTTCGCGGCCGGTGTGGCGCGGATGGTGAGGATGCCCCCGGAATAGCTGGTGTCCGCCCGCTCCCATTCCTCGCGGTCGCAGGACATGCAGGCCCGGTAGTTCGCCCAGCCGAGCGGATAAGCCGAACCCCCGCAGTTTAGGATGCGGATCTCGAGCGCGCGGCCGGCCCCGCCGGTCACCCGGAAATAGAACCATTGGTAGAAATCGGACTGGTTGTCCTTGACGATCTCGAGGTCGATCCGGTCGCCCTCGATCGCGATCAGCTTGATGTTGCCGCCGTCGAAGGCGGACGTGACGGAAAGGCTCATCTGACCCTGATAGAGCGGCCCGACTCGCCGGGGAAGTGCTGGAAGAGGGCCGCGGCGAGGCGCTCCACGATCGCCGGTCGCGGGCTGCCCGCGGAGGTCTCGGTCACGGCGCGGCCCTGCCAGAAGACGGAGCCGTCCGACCGGCGCTGGATGCGAACGTCGAGCAAAGTGGCGACGGCATTGCGGTCGCGGCTGGCGCGGCCGAGGCCCGCCGGCCATCCGCTGGTCAGGGCGGCGCGCGATCCCTGCGTCACGGTGACGCGCGCGATCTGTTCGGAGGCGGGGCGGTTGGCGGCGATGGTGTAGCCGAGGCGCGCGAGATGGCGCTCGACCGCGGCCGCATAGGTCTGGAATTCGGGGTTGTTGCGGTCCGCGAGGTTGACCGGCTCGACGGCGATCTGGGCGCGCGCGAGCTGCTGGCCGAGGTGGGTGCGGGTGACGTCGACCGCGCCCGCCGCCTCGCCGCCGCCGCGGCGGGAGCTCGCGCAGCCCGCCAGCATGAGGGCGATCGCCAGTGCCGTCCCGAGCCTCTTCATCCTGCACCTCGCGATATGCGTTGAAGACTGTATAGGGCCGTAACGTCTCCGGCGGCCTTTTCGCTGCATCCGCAATCCGAGGACCGATTTCAATGAATGAATCCGAAAAGCCGACGGTGCTGGTGACCGGCGGCGCCGGCTATATCGGAAGCCACGCCGTGCTCGCTCTGCTCGACGCCGGCTGGCCGGTCGTCGTGATCGACAATCTCACGACCGGATTCGAGTGGGCGGTTCCGGCCGGCGCGACCTTCGTGCGGGGCGATGTCTCCGATCAGGCGCTCGTCGCGCGTCTCGTCGCCGAGCGCGAGGTCGGCGCGATCATGCATTTCGCCGGATCGATCGTGGTCCCGGAATCGGTCGAGAAGCCACTCAAATATTATGAGAACAACACGGTGAAGAGCCGTGCCCTGATCGAGAGCGCGGTCGAAGCCGGGGTGCGCCACTTCATCTTTTCCTCGACCGCGGCGACCTACGGCATTCCGGACGAGGTTCCGGTCCGCGAGACGGCCCGGACCGAGCCGATCAACCCCTATGGCTGGTCGAAGCTGATGACGGAGCGGATGCTCGCCGACGCCGCCTTCGCCCATCCGATCAATTATTGCGCATTGCGCTATTTCAACGTCGCCGGCGCCGACCCGCAGGGTCGCTCCGGCCAGTCCACCGCGGGCGCCACCCATCTGATCAAGGTCGCCGTCGAGGCGGCGACCGGCAAGCGCAGCCACGTCTCCGTGTTCGGCACCGACTACGACACGCCGGACGGGACCGGCATCCGCGACTATATCCATGTCAGCGACCTCGCCGCGGCCCATGTCGACGCGCTCGGGAAGCTGATCGCCGACCCGGCCGAGAGCCATGTCATGAACTGCGGCTACAGCCGCGGCTTCTCGGTGCTCGAAGTGCTCGACAGCGTCGACCGCGTCACCAACATGCGGATCGAACGCCGGCTGGAGCCGCGCCGGCCCGGCGATCCCGACGCTCTAGTCGCGGACAACGCCAAGATCCTGGCGACCTTGCCCTGGCGGCCGAAGCGCGCAGATCTCGACACCATCGTCGCCGACGCTTTGGCGTGGGAGCGCAAGCTGGCGGAGCGTGCGGGATGAGACGCTTTTTGCTGGCGCTCATCGCCCTCTTTTCGCTGCTTGCCGCGCCTGTGGCCGCCGGGACTCCGCAGGAAGCGCTGGACGCGCTGCTGGCGGCGGATCGCGCGTTCGCCTCGATCGCGTCGGAGCGCAGCCTCGGTGCGGCGCTGGCGGGAATGCTGGACGAGGAAGTGATGATGCCGCTGCCGAACGCGACTTTCGCGCGCGGACGGGCGGACGCGCTCAACGCCTTCGCCGCGAGCGGCGGCTTCCAGTCGCGGGGTGGGTGGACGCCGGTGCGGGGCGGGGTCTCGGCGGATGGCAGCCACGGCTTCACCTGGGGCTATAGCGAGGCGCGCGCGCCGGACGGCAGCGTCCGGCCGGGCAAATATCTTTCTTACTGGGTGCGGCGGGCAGGGGGCTGGCGCGTCGTCGCCTATCGCAGGGTGCCGCGACCGGAGGGCGAGGTGTCGACCCGCATGCTGCCGCCCGCTCTGCCGGCGCACCTGATCGCGGGGCAGCCCCTTCCCGGCGCGGCGCAAAGCCTCGCCGCGGCCGAGCGGGCCTTCTCCGCCGATGCGCAGCGTATCGGCCTGGGCCCGGCCTTCGCTCACTGGGGCAGCGCCGATGCGATGAACCTGGGCCGCGAGCCCGCGGTGACGATCGGCGCCGCCGCCATAGCGGCGCGCATGCCGCGGGAGGCGCCGAGCCGGCTGCGCTGGGCCCCGGACGAAGGGGTGCTGATCGCGCCTTCGGGCGATCTTGGGGTCACCTTCGGCTGGATCCGGCCCAATGGACCGGTGCCGGAGGGCCAGCCGGCGGCCTTTCCCTTCTTCACGATTTGGCGGCGCGCCTCGCCGGATGCCCCTTGGCGCTATGTCGCAGAGTAGCACCGCCCTTGACTGCGGCTGCGCTTCACACTAGGTCGGCGGCTCGCTTTTCCGGCAATTCCAATCGGTTTCAAGAGGCAGGGCCGCGCGCCATGAAGATCCGCAATTCGCTCAAATCCCTGAAGTCGCGTCACCGCGACTGCCGCGTGATCCGCCGCCGGGGCCGCACCTACGTCATCAACAAGACCAACCGCCGCTTCAAGGCGCGCCAGGGCTAGGTTCGCCCCGCGGCGTCATCCTGACGAAAGTCAGGACCGATGAACACGGCATCCGGCGATATTCCGAGACCTCTTCGGTTCCTGGATGCCGGATCAAGCCCGGCATGACGGTTTAGCCATGTCCAAGCCCACGGCCGTCGTCTTCGACGTCGGCAATGTCCTCTACGGCTGGGATCCCGAAGCCTTTCTCGCGCGGCAGCTGCCGGACGACGCGGCCCGGCTGCGGTTCATCGAGGATGTCGGCCTCTGGGAGTGGCACGACAGCCTCGACGGCGGACGCGCTTTCGACGAGGCGGCCGCGGAGCTCGTCGGCAACTTCCCCGAATATGCCCATCTGATCGCAGCCTGGGGCGAGCGGTTCGGCGAGACCATCTCCGAACCCGTGCCTGGAAGCCGGGAGATCGTGACCGAGCTGGCCGGGCGCGGCGTACCCCTGTTCGCAATCACCAACTTCTCCGCCGATTTCTGGAAGCCGTTTCGCGAACGCGAGCGCAGCTTCTTCTCCTGCTTCCGCGACATCGTCGTCTCGGGCGAGGAGAAATTGCTGAAGCCCGATCCGGCTCTTTATCGCCGCGCGCTCGACCGCTTCGGGCTCAGGCCCGCCGAAGCCCTGTTCGTCGACGACCGCGCGATCAACGTCGCCGGCGCGCAAGCGGTCGGCATGCACGGCCACCTCTTCACCGACGCCTCCGGCCTGCGCCGCCGGCTGGAGGCCGAAGGCCTGCTCTGAACCTTTCGCCGCGCTCGCGCTTTGTTGCGCCGATGCGGCAAAGATGGCCTTCCCGACTTTGGATCGTCCGCCACGGCCAGAGCGCCGGCAACGTCGCGCGCGACCTGGCTTCCGCCTCCGGCGGGCACATGATCGACATCCCGACGCGCGACGTCGACGTGCCGCTGAGCGAGCTGGGACGCCGCCAGGCCGACGCGCTGGGCCGCTGGTTCGCCGCCTTGCCCGAGGGCGAGCGCCCGGAGGTCGTCCTCGCCTCGCCTTATGTGCGCGCCCGCGAGACGGCGGCTCGCATCTGTCGCGAGCGCGGCGTCGCCCCGGGGGCGAAGGGACCGGTGATCGACGAGCGCCTGCGGGAGCGCGAGTTCGGCATTCTCGACCGGCTGACCACGGAAGGGGTGAGGCAGCTCCACCCGGACCAGGCCGAGCACCGCGCCTTGCTCGGCAAATTCTATCACCGGCCGCCCGGTGGCGAGAGCTGGGCCGACGTCATCCTGCGCCTGCGCACTGCGCTCGACACGATCAGCCTCCATCATGCCGATCGCAGGGTCCTCATCGTCTGCCACCAGGTGGTGGTGCTCTGCTTCCGCTACATTCTCGAGGAGATGGACGAGGAAGCGGTGCTGCGCGTCGACAAGGAAGGGGACGTGCTGAATTGCGGCGTCTGCGAATATGAGTTCGAACCCGACGATGAGCGCGAATGCGTCCCGCGCCTGGTCCGCTACAATCTCGCCGCGCCGTTGATCGAGGACGAGAAGGCGAAGGTGACCGCCGAGCCGGACGTCATCATGGGCACGCGATGACAAGCTTAGAGGAGCTCGACCGGGCGCTGCTCGAACGTTTTCCGCTGCCGGAGCATCCCGAAGAATCGAGCAAGGAGGATCGCGGACGCCTGCTCGTGGTCGCCGGCAGCCGCGAGCTTCCCGGCGCCGCCTATCTTGCGGGCATCGGCGCGCTGCGCGCCGGTGCCGGCAAGCTCCAGATCGCGACCGCCGCCAGCATCGCGGTGCAGCTCGGAGTCGCGGTGCCCGAGGCGCGGGTGATCGGCCATGCCGAGACCGAGGAGGGCTGCGTCGATCCCGGCGCGATCGGCCCGATCGTCAAATATGCGCGGGAAGCGCAGGCGGTGCTCCTCGGCTGCGGGCTGCAAAGCGGGCCGCCGCTCGAGGCCTTGCTCGACGCCTTGCTCGATTGCGGCGCCGATCATTTGCCGCTGGTCCTCGACGCGGCGGTGCTCGGCTGCCTCGCGCCGCGGGCGGACGCGCTGCGGGGCTGGCGCGGCGGCGGGGTGATCCTGCCGCATGCGGGCGAGATGGCCGGGCTGCTCGGCTGCAGTCGCGAGGAGGTCGAGGCGGAGCCGGAGGCGGCGGCACGGCGCGCGGCGGAGACGCTCGGCGTGGTCAGCCTGGTGAAGGGCCCCTTCAGCTACACCGTCGCCCCCGATGGCCGCGCCTTTCGGTTCGAGGGCGGCGGCGTCGGCCTCGCAACCTCTGGCTCGGGAGATACGCTGGCCGGGATCGTCGGCGGCCTCGCCGCGCGCGGCGCCGATCCGCTCACCGCCGCCTTATGGGGGGTCTATATCCATGGCGAGGCGGGTCGTATCCTCACCGAACGCGTCGGCCGCATCGGCTTCCTCGCCCGCGAGATCCTCGAGCTGATACCAGGGATAATCAACCAGTAAGCCCCTCCCCTCGATGGGGAGGGGTTTGGGGTGGGGTGGAGTCGGCACCTGGGCAGCGCCTCTTTTGAAGCTCCACCCCGACCCAAACCCGCCCCCATCCAGGGGGAGGGATTTGTGCCTCCATTTCGATTAGTGCCGCGTCCCCTTGGGGGCTTCGGCCCTGCTCTTGTGCCGGTCGAGCTCGTCGCCGGCGAGCCGCACGATATGGATGACGTTGGTTGAGCCCGGAGTCCCGAAGGGGACGCCGGCGATGATCACGATCCGGTCGCCGGCCCTGGCGATGCGGTGCCTCAGCGCCATCCGCTTGGCCTTGGCGATCATCTCCTCGAAATTGGCGACGTCGCGGGTGCGCACCGCATGGGCGCCCCAGAGCAGCCCGAGCTTGCGCGCCGTCTTGAGCGACGGGGTCAGCACCAGCAGCGGCACCGCCGGGCGCTCACGCGAAAGCCGCCGCGCCGTGGACCCCGAGAGGGTGAAGCAGACGATCGCCGCCGCACCGACCGTGCCGACCATGGTGTTCGCCGCCTGCGCGATGGCGTCCGCGGTGGTCGGGTCCGGCAGCGTCTCGGTGAAGTGGACGCGCGCGCCATGGCTCGGATCCGCTTCGACCGCGGTTGCGATCCGGTTCATCATCGAGACCGCCTCGCAGGGATAGTCGCCCGACGCGCTCTCGGCCGAGAGCATGACCGCGTCGGCGCCGTCATAGACGGCGGTGGCGACGTCGGAGACCTCGGCCCGGGTCGGCGTCTGCGACGAGATCATCGATTCGAGCATCTGCGTCGCGACCACCACCGGCCGGCCCATCCGCCGCGCCGTCTCGACGATGCGCTTCTGGAAGGGCGGCACCTGCTCGGGCGGGAGCTCGACGCCGAGGTCGCCGCGCGCCACCATCACCGCGTCGGCCATTTCGAGGATTCCCTCCAGCCGCTCGATCGCGGCCGGCTTCTCGATCTTGGCGAGCAAAGCGGCGCGGCCGGCGATCAGCTTGCGCGCCTCGGCGACGTCCTCCGGCCGCTGCACGAAGGAGAGCGCGATCCAGTCGCAATGATGATCGAGCGCGAAGGCCATGTCGGCGCGGTCCTTGTCGGTCAGCGCGGCCAGCGGCAGCACTACGTCGGGGACGTTGACGCCCTTGTTGTTCGAGATCCGCCCGCCGACCTCGACCACCGTCTCGATCCGGTCCGAGGTCACTGCGGTCACCCGCTGGACGATCTTCCCGTCGTCGATCAGCAGCCGCGTCCCCGCCTCGACGCCGCTGAAGATCTCGCGGTGCGGCAGATTGACCCGGCTCGCATCGCCCGGCCCCTTGTCGCGGTCGAAGGCGAAGAGCTGGCCGCGCTCGAGCTCGACTCCGCCGCCGGCGAAGGTGCCGACGCGCAGCTTCGGCCCCTGCAGATCGGCGAGGATGGTGGTCGGCCGGTCGAGCTCCTTTTCGAGGGCGCGGATGGTCTCGATCGCGCGAAGATGGCCGGCGTGCGTGCCGTGGCTCATGTTGATCCGGAAGGCGTCGGCGCCGGCCTGGGCGAGCTTCCTGATCATTTCCGGCGAATTGCTGGCGGGGCCCAAGGTGGCGAGGATCCGGACCTTGCGGCTGCGCGGCACGAATTGGCTGTGGAGCGTTTCGGAGTTCGCCATTGCCGGTCGCCTTAGCCCCCCCTAAGGCCGCGGCTCAACCCCGGATGGAAGACGGACAGATGGCGGAAGGATCGATCGCGGCCGACGAATTGAGGCTGCTCATCGAGCGGATCGAGCGGCTCGAGGAGGAGAAGAAGGCGATCGCGGACGACGTCAAGGACGTCTACGCCGAAGCCAAGGCGCGCGGCTACGACACCAAGACGATGCGCGCCATCGTCCGCCTCAGGCGGATGGAGACCCACGTCCGCCAGGAGGCCGACGCCTTGCTCGAGACCTATCGGGCCGCTTTAGGCCTCGCCTGAGCCGGCCTTGCGCCTTTCCGCCGCCGCGTTAGGTTGCGCGCGGGGAGGGTAGGTCATGACCGATGCGAGGGCCGTCGCGGCGCCGCCGCCGCGGCGCAGCTTCCTCGGCTTCCTTGCGTCCGCCTTGGCCGCGGTCGCCGATCGGGCGCTGATCGTCCCCGTGCTAATGCTGACCCTGCTCCTCACCGTCACCAACATCGTCCTCGCCAGCGCACATCCCGATACGGGCTCGGAGCTGTTGCTGTTCGAGGGGGTGGCCCTGGCGCGGGCAGCGGGCCTCCTCCTGCTGTTCGTCGCCATGCTGCGGATCGCCAATTCGAGCCCGCGGTCCCCATGGCGCCCCGATTCCAGCTTCGCGCTCTACGTCCTCACCTTCCTGTTCGGCCTCGGCCTGACCCTCGGCCTCGCCCGTCTTCTCGGCGACCGCGTCGATCCGGCCGCGGCGGGGCCGATCGTCGGAGCCGCCGTGTCGGTCCTCACCGCCCCGCTCGCCGCGTGGTTCGTCGCGATCGCGGTCGAGCGGCCGCTGGCGTGGCGGGCCGGGCCGTGGCTGCGCGATTTCGGGCGCTGGCTCGCGCCTCTGGTCCTTTGGTCCCTGGTCCTGGTCGTCCCGCTCGGCCATCTCCACGCGACCATCGACAATTTGCTGGTCGAGGGCGCGGGGCGGTGGTTCTGGCCGCTCGCTCTGCTCGACGGCCCGCTCAGCGTGCTCCTCGCTCTGCTCGGCCTCGGCCTTGCCAGCGCCGCCTACACGTCCGTTGCGCGAGGCTGAGCCTCTCGGCTATCGCTCGGCCATTCTTCCAACAGCAGGACCGAAACCGGACCCATGGCCGGCCACAGCAAGTTCAAGAACATCATGCATCGCAAGGGCGCGCAGGACAAAAAGCGCTCGGCGATGTTTTCCAAGCTCTCCCGCGAGATCACCGTCGCGGCGAAGATGGGCACGCCGGATCCCGACATGAACCCGCGGCTGCGCGCCGCCGTGCTCGCGGCCAAGGCGCAGTCCATGCCCAAGGACAATATCCAGCGGGCGATCGACAAGTCGGCCGTCGGGGAAGGCGACGCGTACGAGGAGCTGCGCTACGAGGGCTTCGGCCCGGGCGGCGTGTCGCTGATCGTCGAGGCTCTGACCGACAACCGCAACCGCACGGCCACCAACGTGCGCACCATCTTCTCGAAGAATGGCGGCAATCTGGGCGCTTCCGGCTCGGTCAGCCACGGCTTCGAGCGGATGGGCCTGATCGAATATCCGGCTTCAGCGGGCAGCGCGGACGAGGTCCTCGAGGCGGCGATCGAGGCCGGCGCGGACGACGTCGAATCGGACGAGGAAGGCCACGAGATCTGGACCGCGCAGGAGAATTTGCACGAAGTCGCCCGCGCCCTCGAGAAAAGCCTGGGCGAGCCCGCCTCGACCAAGCTCGCCTGGCGTCCCCAGATTCCGGTCGAGGTGAACGGCGACGATGCCGGGCAGCTCATCCGCCTCATCGACGCGCTCGAGGAGGATGACGACGTCCAGACCGTCTGGGGCAATTATGAAGTCCCCGACGAGGTCATGGAGCGGCTTTGATCCTGATTGGCCTCGATCCCGGGCTGGGCACGACCGGCTGGGGGGTGATCGCGGCCGAGGGCAACCGGCTGAGCCATGTCGCGAACGGGCAGGTCAGGACGGACACGAAAGCAGACCTGCCCAGACGGCTGCTCGATCTCCACGGGAAGCTCACCGCTCTGCTCGCCACCCATGCGCCCGAAGCCGCGGCGGTCGAGGAGGTCTTCGTCAACGAGAACCCGCAATCGACGCTGAAGCTCGGCCAGGCGCGCGGCATCGTCCTGCTCGCCGCCGCGGCGCGCGGCATCGAGGTCGGCGAATATGCGCCGAGCCTGGTCAAGAAGGCGGTGGTCGGCACCGGCGGGGCCGACAAGGCGCAGGTGCGGGCGATGGTCCAGCGCCTTCTTCCCGGCTGCACCATCGCCGGCCCCGACGCCGCCGACGCGCTCGCGGTCGCGATCACCCACGCCCACCACCTTGCCACGCGCCGCGCGCTCGCCGGCGGGCGTTCGCAGGGGAGCCACGCCGCATGATCGCGAAGCTGCGCGGCCTGCTCGACGCGTTCGGCGCGGATTTCGCAGTGATCGACGTGAACGGCGTCGGCTATCTCGTTTCCGCCTCGACCCGCACCCTCTCCGGCCTAGGCGCGATCGGCGGGGAGGTGACCCTGCACGTCGAGACGCAGGTCTCCGAGGACGCGATCCGGCTGATCGGCTTCGCCTCCGCCGAGGAGCGCGACTGGTTCCGGCTGCTGACCTCGGTCCAGGGCGTCGGGAGCCGGGTTGCGCTCGGCATCCTCTCGGCGCTGGCCGGCGACGAGCTCCACCGCGCCATCGCTTCGGGCGACCACCGCATGCTCTCCCGCGCCCAGGGCGTCGGCCCGAAGCTCGCGCAGCGCATCGTCAACGAGCTGAAGGACAAGGCCGGCGGCATCGTGCTGGGCAGCGGCGGCCCGGCGGCGCCGCGGCCCGGCGGGCTCGGCGCCGATGCCCTCTCCGCCTTGCTCAACCTCGGCTTCCGCCCCGCCGAAGCCTCCGCGGCGGTGGCCCAGGCCGAAACCGAGCTCGGGCCCGAAGCGACGCTGGACGCGCTCGTCCGGATCGCCCTCAAGAAAGCGGCGCGCTAGCCGCTCTTGGCGATGACGGCGCCGACCGCCGCGATGCGCTCGACGTCGCGATAAGCGGGCCTCGCGAGCTCCTCGCCGAAAATGTCGGGATCGATCTCGCGGTAGACGAGGGTGCAGCCGAGCGCGGGCAGCTCCCGCTCCAGCGCCGCGCGGAGGGCGTCCCTTCCCGCGACGATCGCGCTCCCGGTGTAGAGGAGCATCCGCCCGCCTGGCGCGAGCCTGGCGGCCGCCGCGAGGGCCCATTCCAGCGACAGCTCGGCGCCGTGCATGCCGCCGCCGGCGCGATAGGCCGGTCCGCCCTCGTCGATGATGAAGGGCGGGTTGGCGATCGCGAGGTCGAGCCCCGGCGCGACCGCCTCGACGCCGTCGCTTCGATAGGTCGCGACCGGGACGCCCGCATGCGCCGCGTTCACGCGGGCGAAGCCGAGCGCCTTCTCGTTGACGTCGACCAGCTCGACCGCGGCGCCCGGAAGCCGTGCGGCCGCGACGATCCCGCCGACGCCCGCTCCGGCGCCGATGTCGACGAGGCGCTCGACGCCACCCGCCCCGTCGAGCTCATCGAGAAGGAAGCCGGCGAAGCGGACGGTGTCCGGGCCGAGAAAGACGCTGTCGTCCCGGTCCGTCGGGAAGGCGGAATGCAAGAACAGCCGTCCGGCGACAGTCGAGGCCCGCACCTTGCTTTTCCATCGGGCGCCGCATCGCTCGACCAGCCCGCCGTCCCGTAAGGTCACAAACAGGTCACACCGAAGCAGGTCCTCGTCGAATTCCAGGCTCCATCCGAACACGTCGCGCAGGTCGCAGGCGCGGCACTTATCCGCGCGCGCGACGACCCGTTTGTGCGTTTCCGGCGTGACCGGGACGAACGCATATTCGAGGGCGTCCAGTGCGCACAGCAGCGCCAGCCCCGCTTGCTCCTCCAATTCGCGTCACTCCCACCTAAGCCCCCCACTCCACGGCGGGCTGGAACTCACCTTAGTAGGAACTATCCTATTTGTCAAGAACGGAGCTGGAACGGAGCAAACCCGCTCGACAGCGAAGGCGCTTCGGCTAAAGCTTCCCTGGTGGAGCAGGATCGCATCACCACCCCCGATCGTCGACCGGAGGATCTCGACGCCGCGCTTCGCCCGAAGACGCTCGACGATTTCGTCGGCCAGAAGGCGGCCCGCGAGAATCTGCGCGTGTTCATCGACGCCGCCAAAGCGCGCGGCGACGCGCTCGACCATGTCCTGTTCTTCGGCCCGCCCGGCCTCGGCAAGACCACTTTGGCCCAGATCGTCGCCCGCGAGCTCGGCGTCGGCTTCCGCGCCACTTCGGGCCCGGTGATCGCCAAATCGGGCGACCTCGCCGCCTTGCTGACCAATCTCGAGGACGGCGACGTCCTGTTCATCGACGAGATCCACCGGCTCGCGCCCGCGGTCGAGGAGATTCTCTATCCCGCGATGGAGGACAGGGCGCTCGATCTGATGATCGGCGAGGGGCCGTCCGCCCGCTCCGTCCGGATCGATCTTCCCAAATTCACCCTGGTCGGCGCGACGACTCGCCAGGGACTGATCACCACGCCTCTGCGCGACCGCTTCGGGATTCCGGTCCGGCTGAATTTCTATTCGGTCGAGGAGCTGGAGCAGGTCGTGCGCCGCGCGGCGCGCCTGCTCGGCCTCGCGCTCACCGAGGACGGCGGCCGCGAGGTCGCGCGCCGTTCGCGCGGGACGCCGCGCATCGCCGGGCGCCTGCTGCGCCGGGTGCGCGACTTCGCCCAGGCGGCGGGCGCGGCCGAGGTCGACTCCGAAGTCGCAGACCGCGCCCTCAGCCGGATGGAGGTCGACGGGCTCGGCCTCGACGCGATGGATCGCCGCTACCTGCTGATGATCGCCGATCTCTACCAGGGCGGTCCGGTCGGCGTGGAGACGCTCGCCGCCGGCCTTTCGGAGCCGCGCGACACGATCGAGGAGGTGATCGAGCCCTATCTGATCCAGGTCGGGCTGGTCGCGCGCACCGCGCGCGGCCGCTGCCTCAACGGCCGCGGCTGGGCCCATCTCGGCCTGCCGCCGCCGAAGACCGGCCAGGTCGGCCTGTTCGAATAAGCGCAGCTGCCCATTTCAGCCCTCGAGGAAGAACACCTCCTCGACGGGACGGCCGAGCGCACGCGCGATCCTGAGCGCGAGCAGGGCCGACGGCACGAACACGCCGTTCTCGACCGTGTTGATCGTCTTGCGACTGACCCCGACCAGCTCGGCCAAAGCGGCCTGGGTGAGGCCGCGCTCTGCCCGTAGCGCGTTGAGCCGGTTCCCGAGACCGTCAGCCACCTTTGTGCGCGCGCCTTTCGAGAAGGCCGAAGCGGAGCACGGCCGCGGCGAGGCCGATCGTCACGAGCAGGTGCGCCACCTCGCGGCCGCCCACCGGTTCGAACAATGCGATGAGGTAGAGCGCGATCCCGCCCATCATCGTCGCGAGGAAGCCCGTGCGCATCGCCGCGCCGCGATTGGCGCGGGTGACGTCGTCGTCGAGCAGGTCGCGGACGCTCTTGCGCCAGAGCCAGAAGCCGCCGGTAGTGAGCGCGAGCAGCAGGACGATGGAGAGGATCAGCCACGCCCCGGTCTTCACATGGTCGACCGTGCGCGTCCCGCCCTCCACCTGCTGGGAGATGAAGGCCGCCTGCTGCGACAGGAAGATGATTGCGAAGACGGGCAAAATGCGCGCGCGGCGGCGGCTCAGACGGTCGGCGGTTTCGATGTCGGATGCGTCGGCCATGATGGATCCCCTGTAACCTGTAGGTGACATGTAACCTCAGCGTTACACGGCTGTCAACGCGAAAACGTCACGGCTCGTCCTTCGCCGCGCCTTTTCAGTTGCGGCCGCGAATCCCGCGCCTCTACAGCCACTTGGGTGGGCGGGGAATATGACACACCCTATCGCGGCGGCTTCGTGGGCAGGACCCACCGGTTCGCGCTGCGCGTCTACTTCGAGGACACCGACACCGCCGGCATCGTCTATTACGCCAATTATCTCCGCTTCATGGAGCGGGCGCGGTCGGACATGCTGCGCGCGGTCGGCATCGATCAGAGGATTGCGATGGAGCAGGGCGAGGGCGTTTATGCGGTGGCGGACGTCGCGATCCGCTATCGCGGCTCCGCGAGGCTCGACGACGATCTCGTCGTCGTGTCCCAAGTCCGGCAGGTCCGCGCCGCCGCCTGCGTCATTCAGCAGCGAGTCATGCGCGGGGACGAAATCCTCACCGACGCGAAGGTGACCGCTGCGTTCATCACGAACGAAGGCCGCCCGAAGCGACAGCCGCGCGAGTGGGTGGAGATATTCGAGCGGCTGGTGACGGAAGGGGAAGCGTGAGCGTAGCCGGTACCAGTGCGAGCCCGGGCGAGGTCATGTCGCCGGCCGCCTTGTTCATGCAGGCGGACATCGTCGTCAAAGCGGTGATGGTCGGCCTGCTCGTCGCCAGCGTCTGGACCTGGGTGATCATCGTCGCCCATGCCTGGAAGATGCACCGCCTCGGCCGCGAGAGCGAGCGCTTCGAGCGCGACTTCTGGAAAGCCGAGGATCTGGACCGCTTTCACGAGACCCGCGGCCGCGAGGACATTCCGCCGGCGAAAGTGCTCGCCGCGGGGATCGCCGAGTGGCGCCGCTCGACCGCCGGGCGGGCGATCGACAAGGAGGGTACGCGCTCGCGGCTGTCGGTCGCGCTGCACAGCGCCGTCACCGCCGAGATCGACCGGCTCGCGGGGCGCCTCAACATCCTCGCCACCGTCGGGTCGGTCGCGCCCTTCGTCGGCCTGTTCGGCACGGTCTGGGGCATCATGCGCAGCTTCAGCGACATCGCCGGCGCGGGCAGCACCAGCCTCGCCGTCGTCGCGCCCGGGATTGCTGAGGCCTTGTTCGCGACCGCCCTCGGCCTGTTCGCGGCGATTCCGGCGGTGATCGCCTACAACCGGTTCAGCTACGGCATCAACCGCGCCGAAGCCCGCTTGGCCCGCTTCGCCGACGGCTTCCACGGCACGCTGTCGAGAGAGCTGGAGATGGAAGGATGAAGGGCGTTCAATTCCTCCCCGGAACGGGGAGGGGGACCGCACGAAGTGCGGTGGAGGGGGCCCACGCCTCCGTGCTCGCTGCGCTCGCCCCCCTCCACCAGCGTCCGGCCGGTCCCCCTCCCCGTTCCGGGGAAGAGTGCTGATGCCCATGCATCCCATCCTCGGCCCCGGGCGGCGCGGGCGGCGAAGCCCGATGGCGGAGATCAACGTCACGCCGATGGTCGACGTAATGCTCGTCCTCCTGATCATCTTCATGGTCACCGCGCCCCTGCTCGCCGCCGGAGTCCAGGTCGATCTGCCGGATACCAGGGCCGCCCCGCTCAAGCAGGACGGGGAGCCGGTCGCCGTCACCATCGACGCCTCGGGCGCGATCTTCATCGACCAGATTCCGGTCGCCGAGGGCGACCTGCCGGCGCGCCTCAGGCAGATCGCCGCCGCGTCGCGCGAGCAAGGCGGACCCCGCATCTTCCTGCGCGCAGACCGCGGCCTCGATTATGGCCGGGTGATGGGCGTGATGGGCGAATTGAATCGCGCCGATCTCCGCCGGGTGGCTTTGGTCTCGACCGGGGCGGACCGGCCTCGATGAGGGTCGAGCGGGCGGAGGTCGCCGGTCTCGGCGTCGCGCTCGCCGCGCACGGCGCGCTTTTGTGGGCGCTGGGCCTGCGGTCTCAACCGGAGCCGGTACCCGCGCCCCCCATGGACGTCTCCTTCGTCGAAGACGTCGGCCCCGTATCGGGCGCGCCGACCAGCGCGCCGGCCACCCAGAGCGCTGCGCCCGAAATCGGGGCTCCCGAGGAGGCGGCGCCCGCGGCGGCGGCGCCGATCCCCGAGCCGGTGCCGCGGCTCGTGCCTCAACCCCAGCCTCAGCCCCGTCAGGCACCGCAGCAGGCCGCGAGGCAGAGCGGTTCCGGCGCTGCGACGGCGAATCGGGGCTCGCGGCTCGATCCCGACATCCTCAAGGGCATCGGCAGCGATCCCGCCGCGCGCTCCGACCGGCCGGCCGCACCGGCGCTCACCGCCGAAGCGAGGACCGGCATCCGCGGCATCATTCGCCGTGCTTTGCTCCCCTGCGAGCGCCAGCCGCTGACGACGCCTCCGGAGGCACGGGCGATCCAGGTCCGCGTCGACGTGACTCTGAACCGCGACGGCTCGCTGGCGGGCACGCGGACGCGGGTGATCAACGACGATCCGCGGCTGACCCAATATGAGGACGAGATCCGCCGCGCGGCCTTGCGCGTCGTCAGCCAGTGCTCGCTGCGCGGCCTCGCCGTCCAATATGCCCAATATTACGACGTGCCGAACGGCTGGCGCACATTTCCCTACATCTTCGATCCAAGGTCATCGCGATGAAATCATGGTTGTTGCTCGCGCTTTCCATGCCAGGCGCCGCCGCCTCGGTCGCCCTCGCGCAGGAGCCGCCGGCCGAACTGGCGCCCGCGGCGGACGCGCAGGGAGAGGATGAGCCGATCCGCCTCGGCGAGGGCGTCATCACCGTCGTCCCGATCGCGGTTCCGCCGATGCCGACGCCGGCCGCGGTCGCGACGCCGGCCGGAAACACCTCCGCCCTCGGCCTCCAGGTCGCGCAGATCGTCGCCAGCGACCTGCGCAACTCGAACGTGTTCACGCCGATGGGGCCGCAGGGCCTGCCCGCCGTCTCGATCCCGCAGGTGACCGCGCCGGATTACGGTTTCTGGTCCGGCACCAGCGCGCAGGCTCTGGTGCAGGGCGCGGTGCGGGCGAATCCCGACGGGACGATCACCGTCGGCTGCCACCTCTACGACCTCGCCTCGCGCAGCGAGCTCACTCGTCAGGACCTGACCGTGCCCCCGGCGCAGTGGCGCCGCGCCGCGCATCGCTGCGCCGACCTCGTCTACTCGCGCCTGACCGGCGAGGGGGCGATGTTCGACAGCCGCGTCGTCTACGTCGCGGAGAGCGGACCGCCCGGGCGCCGGATCAAGCGCCTCGCGATCATGGACCAGGACGGCGCCAACCACCGCTTCCTCACCAACGGCCAGTTCACCGCGCTGACGCCGCGCCTCTCGCCCGACAACCGCACCATCACCTACATGACCTACACCGACGAGCAGCCGCGGGTGTTCGTCTACGACCTCGCCTCCGGCCGCTCCCGCCCCTTGGTCGACGCGCCGCACATGACCTTCGCGCCGCGTTTCTCGCCGGACAGCCGGCAGATCGTTTTCTCGATGGCGGTCAACGGGAATACCGACGTCTACCGCATCTCCGCCCAGGGCGGCCGGCCGCAGCGGCTGACCAACGCGCCGGGGATCGACACCGGCGGCAGCTTCTCGCCCGACGGGAGCCGGATCGTGTTCGAGAGCGACCGCTCCGGCGGCCAGCAGCTCTACGTGATGAATGCCGACGGCTCGAACCAGCGTCGGATCAGCTTCGGCGGCGGCCGCTACGCGACGCCCTCCTGGAGTCCGCGCGGGAACCTCATCGCCTTCACCAAGGTCGCGGGCAACTTCCGCATCGGCGTGATGGCGTCGGACGGCTCCGGCGAGCGGCTGCTCACCAACGGCTGGCACGACGAAGGCCCGAGCTGGGCACCGAACGGACGCGTCCTGATCTTCTTCCGCAGCGCGCAGGGCAGCGGGCGCGGCTCGATCTGGTCGGTCGACCTCACCGGCGGCAACGAGCGCCGCATCCCCACGCCCCTCGACGGCTCGGACCCAGCCTGGTCCGCCATCAATCCCTGATCCGAACTGGAGACCAAGATGAACAAGACCGCCCTCCGGCTCACCGCCCTCGCCGTCGCCTTGTCGCTGACCGCCGCCTGCGGCTCCCGCCGCCCGAACCAGCTGCCCCCGCCTCCGGGAGACGCGGCGACCACCGGCGAGACCGGATCGCCCGGCGCCGGCGACCAGAGCGGCGCTCCGGACGCCCCGGTGCCCGGCTCGCAGGCCGATTTCCTGCGCAGCGTCCCCTCGGACCGGGTGTTCTTCGACACCGACGTCTACGCGCTGTCCGCGGAGGCGCGGGCGACCCTCGATGCCCAGGTCGAATATCTGCTGCGCTACCCGAACGTCTCGGTGACGATCGAGGGCCATGCCGACGAGCGCGGGACGCGCGAATACAATCTGGCGCTGGGCGACCGGCGCGCGAACAGCGTCCGCAACTATCTCGAATCGCGCGGCGTGGCGGCCGGCCGGATGACGACGATCAGCTGGGGCAAGGAGCGGCCTGCAGTCGAAGGCTCGACCGAGGAGGCCTGGTCCCGCAACCGGCGCGCGGTGACCGTCCTCCCGAACTAGGCGCGCGTCCCAGTCTCCGCTATCGGGGGCGAGAAGCGACAGGAGGAGGCGGCGATGGATCTCGGACGGATCTCGGCGGCGGCGGGAGCGGCTTTGACGCTCGCGGGCTGCGCGACCGGGGGGATGCCGCAGCAGCTGGAGCTGACTTCGACGCTGACCGGCTACCAGGCGGTGCCCGGTCCCGGAGACCTCGACGGCACGGGCACCGCGCGCGCCCGCGTCGACGCCGAGCGCGGCCAGGTCTGCTGGGAGCTGAACGCCCGCGGCATCGACCGCGCGACCGGCGCGCACATTCACCGCGGCGAGGCGGGCAGCGCCGGGCCGCCGGTCATTCCGCTCACGCCGCCGGGGGCCTCGGAGCGAAGCGAGGGATGCGCGACGGTCACGCTCGAGCTCGCCCGCCAGATGATCATGACGCCGCACGGCTTCTACGTGAACGTCCACAACGCGGCTTTTCCGGCCGGCGCGATCCGCGGCCAGATGCGGGGCCAGGCGCGGCGGCGGGAGGCTCCGGCGCGGCCTGCGACGAACCGCTAGCGGCTTATTCGACGACGATCCGGCCGCTCATGCCCAGCAGGCGGTGGAAGAGGCTGGTGCTGCGCATCCGGTAGCGGCCGGCGGCGGGCACGAGGAGGATGGTGCGGCGCTCCCCGGCGGCGAGGCGGAAGCTGCCGTCGGCGAGATCGTCGCGGTCGCCCGCTCGAATCCGGGCCGCGCGGAAGAATGCGGGCGCGGAGAAGCTCAGCGCCCTCTGCCCGCTGTTGACGAAGCGCAACCGTACCGCCCGCCCCGCCTCGAGGCGCAGCGTCGCCGGCTCGTAGGAATAGGGCTTCAGCAGCACGTCGAAGTCCGCCGACTGCCGCCATTCGGGTTCCTGCGCGACGGCCGGCACGGCCAGCGGCGCGGCGAGAAGCAAGGCGGCGAGCAGCAACGTCAGTCGACCCATATACGGTCCTTCTTGCCGGCGGACGCAGAGGCATAACATGGGGAGTCGAGCTGCCGCCAGTGCCTCCCTGCGAGCGAAGCTCGTGCGGAGGGGGACCACCCGGAGGGTGGTGGAGGGGTAACTGGCGCAGGCCTCGGCATTTACCCCTCCACCATGCTGCGCATGGTCCCACTCCCCATCGCGAGCGATGGGGGAGGAACTCAGAATCTCAGCGGCTTGACCCGCCTCACGCCCGGAATGGCCTCCAGCCTGGCGATCGTCGCGGGTTCGACATGGCTGTCGACCGAGACCAGGGCCACCGCCTCGTCGCCCGCGGCGCGCCGGCCGAGGTGGAAGGTACCGATATTGATACCGGCTTCGGCGAGGATGGTGCCGAGGCGTCCGATGAAGCCGGGCCGGTCCTCGTTGACGATGTAGATCATCTCGCCCTCGAGCTCAGCCTCGAGCGCGATCCCGAACATGTCGACGAGCCGCGGCGCGCTGTTCCCGAACAGGGTGCCGGCGACGCTGCGCTCGCCGTCGGGCGTCTGCGCGGTGACCCGCACCAGAGTGTGGTAGTCGATCTCGCGGTCGTGGCGCACCTCGCGGACGTCGAGGCCGCGGTCGCGGGCGAGGAAGGGCGCGTTGACCATGTTCACGCTGTCCGAATAGACCCGCATGAAGCCGGCGAGGACGGCGCCGGTGATCGGCTTCTGGTTCAACTGGGCGGCGGCTCCCTCCACCTCGATCGAGAGTCCGGTCGCGCGCCGGCCGTCCACCTGCCCGACCAGCGAGCCGAGCTTCTCCGCAAGCGCCATATAGGGCTGAAGCCGAGGCGCCTCCTCGGCGGAGAGCGACGGCATGTTGAGCGCGTTGACGACACCTCCGCGGACCAGGAACTCGCTCATCTGCTCGGCCACCTGGATGGCGACGTTGACCTGCGCCTCGGTGGTCGAGGCGCCGAGATGCGGCGTGGCGACCAGCCCCTGCGTCCCGAACAAGGGGTTGGCCCTGGCCGGCTCCTCGACGAACACATCGAGCGCCGCGCCGGCGACGTGACCGCTTTCGAGCGCTTCCTTGAGCGCCGCTTCGTCGATCAGGCCGCCGCGCGCGCAGTTGACGATGCGCACGCCTCGCTTGGTCCTGGCGATATTCTCGCGGCTGAGGATGTTGCGGGTCTGCTCGGTCAATGGCGTGTGCAGGGTGATGAAGTCGGCGCGGGCGAGCAGTTCGTCCAGCTCGACCTTCTCGACGCCGAGATCGACGGCCCGCTCGTGGGTCAGGAACGGGTCGAAGGCGATCACCTTCATCCGAAGGCCCAGCGCCCTGTCCGCGACGATCGAGCCGATATTGCCGGCGCCGATCAGCCCGAGCGTCTTCGAGGTCAGCTCGACCCCCATGAAGCGGTTCTTTTCCCAGCGCCCGGCCTGGGTGGAGGCGTCGGCGGCGGGAAGCTGGCGGGCGAGCGCGAACATCAATGCGATCGCATGCTCGGCGGTCGTGATCGAGTTGCCGAACGGGGTGTTCATGACGACGATGCCGCGTGCCGTCGCCGCCGCGACGTCGACATTGTCGACGCCGATCCCGGCCCGCCCGATCACCTTCAGACGCGAGGCCGCGTCGAGGAGGTCCGCGGTGACCTTGGTCGCAGAGCGGACGGCCAGGCCGTCATAGGCGCCAATGACCGCCCTCAGCGCGTCCTTCGAGAGGCCGGGCCGCTCGTCGACCTCGACCCCGTGCGAACGGAAGATCCCGGCGGCGTTCGGGTCCATCGGATCCGAGATGAGCACTTTGGGCATTGCGTTTCCTCAGGCTGAGCGCGCTTCGTGGAAGGCCCAGTCGAGCCAGGGGCAGAGAGCGACGACGTCGGCGGTCTCCACGGTGGCGCCGCACCAGATGCGCAGGCCCGGCGGCGCGTCGCGATAGCTCCCGACGTCGAACGCCGCGCCCTCGGCTTCGAGCAAGGCGGCCATTTCCCTGACGAGCGCCGCCTGGCCCTCCGAGTCGAGGCCGCGCACCGCATCCGCCGCGAATTTGAGGCAGACGCTGGTGTTGGAGCGCGTCGCCGGATCGGCGGCGAGATGCTCGACCCAGGAGGTCGCCTCGACCCAGGTGTCGAGCGCGGCGGCATTGGCGTCGGCGCGGCCGGTCAGAGCGGAGAGGCCGCCCAGGCCCTGCGCCCATTCCAATGCGAAGATATAATCCTCGACGGCGAGCATCGAGGGCGTGTTGATCGTCTCGCCCCTGAACAAGCCCTCGATCAGCTTGCCGCTCTTGGTCATCCGGAAGATCTTTGGGAGCGGCCAGGCGGGGACGTGACTCTCGAGCCGCTCGACCGCCCGCGGCCCGAGGATCAGCATGCCGTGGCCGCCCTCGCCGCCGAGCACCTTCTGCCAGGAGAAGGTGCCGACATCGATCTTGTGCCAGGGGATGTCCTGCGCGAACGCGGCCGAGGTCGCGTCGGCGATGGTCAGGCCCTCCCGGTCGTCGGCGATCCAGTCGCCGTCGGGCACGCGGACGCCCGAAGTGGTTCCGTTCCAGGTGAAGACCACGTCCGAGGCCGGGTCGACCGCGCCGAGATCGGGAAGGCTGCCATAATCGGCGCGCAGGATCGTGGCATCGAGCTTCAGCTGGTTGACGACGTCGGCGACCCATCCCTCCCCGAAGCTCTCCCAGGCGAGCAGGGTCACCGGGCGCGGCCCGAGCAGGCCCCACAAGGCCATCTCGACGGCGCCCGTGTCGGAGGCGGGCACGATGCCGATCCGATGGCTGGCGGGGACGCGCAGCACCTTGCGGGTCAGGTCGATCGCATATCCGAGCCGCGCCTTGCCAAGCTTGCAGCGATGCGAGCGGCCCAGCGATCCGAGTGCGAGATGTTCGGGGCCCCAGCCCGGCGGCTTGGCGCAGGGGCCCGAGGAAAAATAAGGACGCGCAGGCCGCGCGTCCGGTTTGTCGGTCGTCACTGTCACACTCTCCTCGCAGAGAGCACGCGCCGCGTTGGGACGGCGTGGCCCGCCGACGGGGATAGAGGCGGGGGCCGGCGTGTCAATGACGAGTTGACCGGTGCTCCGGCGCACGGGCACATTCCCCGGCATGCGGTGGGGAACGGTCTTCGCGATGCTCTTGCTCGCCTCGTGCATCCCGCGCGCCGACGAGCGGCGGGCGCCGCCGGAGCCTCGGCGGCCGCCGCCGGCTGTCGGCGTGCCCGCTCCCACGGATCGCGAGACGCTGCAATGCCACCTCGCGCTCGCCCGCGAGGGCATCGGGTTCCGGGTGCTTCCCGACCGCCTGTTCGGCGGCGGGTGCAGCGCGACCGGCGCGGTCCAGCTCACCGAGATCGGCACGCCGGTCACCAATCTCGGCGCGATGCGCTGTCCGCTCGCCCGCGCCTTCGCCGCCTGGGTGCGCGAGGCGGTGCAGCCCGAGGCGCAGCGGCGGTTCGGCTCCCCGGTGCGCCGGATCGAGAGCTTCGGAACCTATGCCTGCCGCTCCGTCAATTCGCGCCCCGGCGCCCGGCTCAGCGAGCATGGTTCGGCCAATGCCGTCGACATCGCGGCCTTCGTCCTGGCGGACGGGCGCCGGATCACCGTCGAGGATGGCTGGAACGGCGGCGGCGAGGATGCCCGCTCGTTCCTGCGCGCCGTGCACCGCGCCGGCTGCCGCCGGTTCAGCGTCGGCCTGTCGCCGGACAGCGACGCCTACCATTACAACCATCTCCATTTCGACTTGGGCCGCGGCCCCTATTGCCGCTAGAGGCCCTCCCATGACCGACAGCAATCCCCGCACGCCGCCCGAGCGCCTGTTCCCCGCCGCCCGCGAGGAGGCGGAGACCGCGAAGCAGCAGACGAGCAGCGCGCAGACCGAGCATCCGGCCTACCGGCTCGCTTTTCAGGACCTCGATTTCCTGCTGCGCGAGGACCTGCGCCCGGTCCGCTTCCAGCTCGAGCTGCTGAAGCCGGAGCTGATGCTCGACGAGGCCGGAATCGCCTCGACATTCCCGATGTACGGCTCGGCGCGCATTCCCGAGCCGTCCAAGGCCGAAGCCCTGCTCGCCGCCGCCGCGACCGACCAGCAGCGGATCGTCGCGGAGCGGCTCAAGGCGAAGTCGAAATATTATGACGAAGCGAGGAAGCTCGCGCGCCTCGCCAGCCGGGTGCCGCTCGACGCCGACGGCAAGCGGCACTTCGTGGTCTGCTCGGGCGGGGGGCCGTCGATCATGGAGGCGGCGAACCGCGGCGCCTGCGACGAGGGCGCCGAATCGATCGGGCTCAACATCGTGCTTCCGCACGAGCAGCTGCCCAATCCCTATGTCACCCCGTCGCTGAGCTTCCAGTTCCACTATTTCGCGCTCAGGAAGATGCACTTCCTTCTGCGCGCCCGGGCGGTGGCGGTCTTCCCCGGCGGATTCGGCACGTTCGACGAGGCTTTCGAGCTGCTCACCCTGATCCAGACGGGCAAGGTGAAGCCGATCCCCATCCTGTTCTTCGGCCGCGAATTCTGGGAGCGGGTGGTCGATTTCGGGGCGCTCGTCGAGGAAGGCGTGGTCTCGCCCGACGACCTCAACCTGTTCTGCTATTGCGAAACGGCCGAGGAAGCCTGGGAGCAGATCCTCGGCCATTATAATGGCGGCGAGGGCGCCGGCCGCTGATGCTGTCCTTGTTCGGGGCCAGGCTGCCGATCGACGAGGACGAGCTCGAATTCCAGCTGGCGACGTTCAAATGGCTGGCCCGCGAGTTCGGGCCGCCGGCCGACGCACTGGTGCTGCCGACCAAGGTCTGGTTCCCACCGTCCGCGCACAAGGGTCACACCCGCATCGCCGACCTGTTCGGCCACGTGAAGGCGGCGGCCGGCATGACCGACTGGCCGTGCGAGCTGCAGCCGGGCGCGGGCGAGCGGCCGGCCCATGTCGGCGCCGGCCTGCTGCTTCGCCACGAAGGCGCTTCGCCGCCCTGCGGCACCTTCCAGGTGATCGGGAAGGACGGCCGGCCGACGGTGATCATCACCTACAATCCGTCTCTGGCCGACGATCCGACGGCGCTGATCGCGACCTTCGCCCACGAGCTCGGCCATTATCTGATGAGCACCGCACAGGGCGACCCGCCGGGCGGCTGGGAGCTGCACGAGCTCCACACCGATCTCGCCGCGGTCCATCTCGGCTTCGGCCTGTTCCTCGCCAACAGCGCGAAGTCCTTCAGCCAGTTCCAGAGCGCCGGCGAGATGGGCTGGTCGTCGCGCGCGCAGGGCTATCTCAGCGAAGGCGCTCTGGTGACCGCGCTCGCGGTGGCGGAGCGTCTCGCCGGCCGCGATCCCCTAGCGGCCGCGCCCTATCTCAAAGACTATCTCGCCAAGGACCTGCGCCGCGCGGTGAAGGGCCTGAACAAGCGGCATGGCGAACTGGCGGCCGCGGTCGAAGCGGTGGACCTCTCCGAATACGGCTCCTGAACCCATAGCCGCGAGGGGTCGCGACGGCCCTCGGATTCTCTCACGCGCACTCGGCTTCGGACACTCCCGCGGGCAGCCGTAACCCAAGTCCTTCGTGACTTGAACATTGACTCATGTTTCAATTTGCTGCAATCGCGTCCGGTGCGGCGAATCTCCCGAGAGAGGAGTGCGTCGGGGGGGAGGGATCGTTGAAGCAGTTCACGGCAGCGGACGGCGAGCGGATCGCATATCGCGACGAGGGCGCGGGGCGTCCGGTCGTGCTGCTGCACGGACTGATGGCGCATAGCGGCTTCTTCGCGTCCCAGGCCGCCCTCGCCGGCGATTTCCGTCTCATTTCGATCGACCTTCGCGGCCACGGCGCGTCGCGCGCTGCGGGCGGGGCCCTCACGGTGCGGCAGCTCGCCGAAGACGTCGCAGGGATCGCAGAGAGTCTCGACCTCCAGGGCGCGGTCGGCATCGGCTGGTCGCTCGGCGCCAGCGTGCTCTGGCATGTCCTGGCCGGCCCGACCGGCAGCCGCTTCGCCGGCGCGGTCGTCGTGGACATGACCGCCCGGGTCATGAACTGCGGCGACTGGCAGCTCGGGCTCTCGCCGGAGGCCTGCGACGCGCGCACCGCCGCCATCGCCGAGGATTTCGAGACCTTCGCCGCGGCGGCCGGCCAGGCGATCTTCGCCCAGCCGATCGGCGAGGACTTCCGCGACCGCGCCGACTGGGCGAGCCTCGAGTTCGCCCGCAACGATCCCGCCGCCATCGGCAGCCTGTGGGCGTCGCTGATGGGCCAGGATTTCCGCGCGCTGCTCCGCCGCATCCGCCAGCCGACGCTCATCGTCCGCGGCGCCCACAGTCAGCTCTACGGCGGCGCGACGGCGGACCATCTTGCGGCCGTGCTCCCCGACGCCCGCATCGTGGAGTTCGCGGCCTCGGGCCACGCCCCGCATGTCGAGGAGCCGGACAAGTTCAACGCCACCATCCGGGCGTTCGCGGAGAGTCTCAGCCGCGCGCCCGAAACCCGCACCACGCAAATGATGAATTGAGGAGGAACGCCATGCGCAGGACCAGCCTTTCGACCGCCCTGAAGATCGGAACCGCGATCGCGGCGCTTGCCGCCGCATCGCCGGCTTATGCCCAGCCCCCGGAGCAGCCGACGGAAGGCGCCGGCGAGGAGCAGGAGGCCGCGCTCGCCAACGAGCAGAGTGCCGACGACGGCACGGCGGGAACCGATCCCGATCTGGTGGTCACCGCCCGCCGCCGGGCCGAGACGCTGCAGGACGTGCCAATCGCGATCACCGCTTACACGGGTGAGCAACTCGAAAATGCCGGTGCGCTCGACATCACCGACATCTCCAATACGACGCCGAACGTCACCCTGGAGGTCTCGCGCGGCACCAACTCGACGCTGACCGCTTTCATCCGCGGCGTCGGGCAGCAGGACCCGGTCGCCGGCTTCGAGGCCGGCGTCGGCATCTATCTCGACGACGTCTATCTCAATCGTCCGCAGGCGGCGGTGCTCGACATTTACGACGTCGAGCGGATCGAGGTGCTACGCGGCCCGCAGGGCACGCTTTACGGCCGCAACACGATCGGCGGCGCCGTCAAATATGTCACCCGGCGCCTCCCTGCAGAACCGCAGCTTCGCGTCCGCGCGAATCTCGGCACCTACGAGCAGGCCGACCTCATCGCCAGCATCAGCGCACCGCTGAGCAGCGACGGCGTGCTGCGCATCGGCGCCGCCGGCGCGCGTCTGACCCGCGACGGCTTCGGCAGGAACCTCACCACCGGCGAGGACAATTACAATCGCGACATCTGGGCGGGACGGGTCTCGGCCGAGGTGAACAACGAGCGCAACGTCTTCTTCCGCGTCCAGGCCGACTACACGCGGGACAATTCCAACCCGCGCGGCGGCCACCGGCTGATCCCCGCGCTCGTGGCGGGGACCCCGGTTCTCGACGACGTCTACGATTCGCGCGGCGGCCTCGCCGACCCCGAGCAGCAGGTCGAGGCTTGGGGCGTCCATTTCTTCGGAGAGGTCCAGCCGACCGAGAATATCACCTTGCGCAGCATCAGCGCCTATCGCCGGGACGAAAGCGGCACCCCGATCGATTTCGACGCGCTCCCGCAGGTCGACGTCGACGTCCCTGCCGTCTACGAGAACCAGCAGTTCAGCCAGGAGCTGCAGGTCCTGTACGACAACGGTCCGGTCAACGCCCTGCTCGGCGCTTATTATCTGGACGCCAATGCCCGCACCATCTTCGACGTGCGGCTTCCCAATACGGTAACCGCGCTGACCTTCGGAGATGTCGACACAGAGACCTGGGCGCTGTTCGGCGAGCTCTCCTTCGACATCACCGATCAGCTCAGCCTGTCCGTGGGCGGGCGCTACACCTGGGACACGCGCAGTTCGGACATCCTGCGGCAAGTGTTCATCGGCGGCGGCTCGCCCTTCTTCGGCGGGCCCGGGGCCTTGTTCGCGCTCCAGTCGGATTTCGAGGGCACGGCCGATTTCGAGGAGTTCACGCCGCGCGCATCGATCACCTACGAAATCACCGACGATCAGACCGTCTATGCGAGCTATGCGCGCGGCTTCAAGGGCGGCGGCTTCGACCCGCGCGGCGTCTCGACCGCTTGCCGCAACCCGACCGGCGGCGCCTGCAACAGCCAGGAGCTGTTCGATTTCATGGCGTTCGATCCCGAGACGGTCGAGAGCTATGAGGTCGGCTATCGCGCATCGCTGTTCGACCGGCGCCTGAGCTTCGGTCTGGCCGCCTTCCACGCCAACTATCGCGACGTGCAGATTCCGGGGTCGCACGGCACGGTCCTCAACGGTCAGCAGACCTTCATCGGCGTCACGACCAATGCCGCGCGCGCGCGCTTCCAGGGCATCGAATTCGAGGGAAATGCGGTTCTGGCGAGGGATTTCGGCAGAACTGGCGACCGACTCAACCTTTCCTGGTCGCTCGGCTACATCAATGCCGACTATCTGGAATATATCGATGCGCGCGGGCTCAACGTCGCGGACAATCTCAGCATTCAGAACACGCCGGAGTGGACGGCGAGCGGCACGCTGACCTATGTGACGCCGATGGCCGGTGGTCAGCTCAACGCAAGCACGACCCTGGCCTATCGGAGCCGCACCCAGCAGTTCGAGCTCCCGATCCAGGGCCTGGACCAGCCGGCATATGCGCTGCTCGACGCGAACCTCGTCTGGCGCTCGGATGACGACCGATGGTCGATCGGCCTTCACGGTCGCAACCTCACTGACAAGCGCTATGTCGTCGCCGGCTACAACTTCCTGAGGCAGAATCCCGACACCGGCCAGTTCATCCTGGCGAACGGACAGCCGGGGCTGAGCTCGACCCTCGGCAGCCAGGGTATCCTCACAGCTTATTACGGCAGCCCGCGCCAGGTCTTCCTGAGCCTCGGGTTCAACTTCTGAAGATGGACGCGGCGAGGAACAGGATGGGAGAAACGCCCGGCTGGCGGGTGCTTTCGATCCTGCTCCTCGCCTACATCTTCAACTTCCTCGACCGCCAGATCCTCAGCATCCTCCAGATCCCGATCCAGCGCGAGCTGGAGCTGAACGACGAGCAACTGGGCCTGATGGGCGGAGTCGCCTTCGCCTTGCTCTATTCCGGGCTCGGGGTTCCCATCGCCTGGCTCGCCGACCGCAAGGACCGGGTGAAGATCATTGCGGTGAGCCTTGCGGTGTGGAGCGCGTTCACCGCTCTCTGCGGCGCGGCGCAGAATTTTTGGCAGCTGTTCCTGGCGCGCATGGGCGTCGGCGTCGGCGAGGCGGGCGGAGTCGCGCCTGCTTACGCCCTCATCTCCGATTATTTCCCGCCCGAGCGGCGGGCCCGCGCGATGGCGATCTTCTCGCTCGGGATCCCGATCGGGACCTCGCTGGGGGTGTTCTTCGGCGGCTGGCTCGCGAGCAGCGTCGACTGGCGGTTCGCCTTCGCGCTGGTCGGCGGCCTCGGCCTGCTGCTGGTGCCGCTGATGCTGCTCGGGATCCGCGATCCCGGCCGCGGCCGCTTCGATCGGGTGGACGGCAAGGCGGTCGAGCCCGCGCCGCCTTTCCTGACGGTCATGAAATGCCTCGCGCGCAAGCCGACCTTCTGGCTGCTGAGCTTCGGCGCGGCCTGCGGCTCGATCCTCGGCTATGGCTTCGCCTTCTGGCTTCCCCAGTTCCTGACCCGAAGCCGCGGCCTCGAGCTGATGGACATCTCCTGGTTCTACGGCTCGATCGCGCTGATCGGCGGAATCGGCGGCATCTGGCTCGGCGGCGTGGTGGGGGACCGGATGGGGAGCATCAGGCCGGCCGGCTATCCGCTGATCCCGGCGGTGTGCTTCCTGATTGCCGCGCCGCTCTACACGGCCGCGATCTACGTCCCGTCGCTGACCCTCTCATGGTTCATGATCGTGCTGGGCACCGCCTTCGGCCTCGCCTGGCTCGGGCCGGTGATCGCCGCGGTCCAGCACATCGTGCCGCCGAACATGCGGGCGAGCTCCTCGGCGTCCTTCCTGCTGATCAACAACCTGATCGGCATCGGCTTCGGCATCTGGTTCATCGGCAAGCTCAGCACCTTGCTGACGCCCGCATACGGCCAGGACGCGCTGCAGCACGCCATGTTCTACGCGCTCGGCTTCTACCTGCTCAGCGCCTCGCTCTACGGCCTCGCCGCCTGGCGCATCGGCCGCGACTGGTACAGGCTCGCCTGAAGCTCAGCGCGCGAAGCCCGGGTCGAGCCGGTGCCCTACACAGCAAAGCCGGCCAGGCGAGGGCGCCGCGGCGAGCCCGTCGAGGTCGACCGCCACGTCATCATAATCGTGATAGGCGGGCTCGTCGCGGGTCAGAATCGCCGTCTGCGTGAGGGGCGGCACGCCGCCGCGGTTGCCGGCGCTGCCGGCGGCCTGGCTCGATAGGATTGGCCTGCGGTCCATGATAGGCTGATCCCCCGAGGAGGGTCAGGAAAATGCACGCCATCAGGGAGTCGATTCGGCCGGCCCAGCAAAGCTTCAGCCGGGAGGAGCTTATCAGCGGCCCGGTCGAGATCCTGCTAGGCGTCACGCCCGCCGCAGCGGAGCTGCTCGGCAAGTTCGGCATCCGGAAGATCTTCGATCTCGGCATGTCCGGCGTGTTCAACTCGGCCAAGCGGCTGTCCGAGATCATGGACGGCGGTGATGAGCCGATCGCGCGCTACATGCTCGTCCCGGGCGACCTCGTCGATGCCAATGTCCGGGATGGCCTGGACGATCTCGCATCCGCCAGCCCCGAACTGCTCAGGCAGGTGGGGCCAAACGAAGCACGCGCGCTACGCGAGGTGCTCGGCATCACGACGCTCTACGAACTCGGCCATTGGCACCCGTTTCTCGTCGCGCACGCCATCGTTCACGATGCGCTGGAGGCGGAAGCAGGACTGCGCGACCCGGGCGTGCCCGACGAACTGGTGCCGCGGTTCAACGAGTTTCCGACGGAGAAGTTTTTCTACTCCATCTACGCCATGGACGGGGGCGGCGACCGCGACCTGCGAAAGCTGGAGCCCCTGCTGCTCGAGATCGACGACAAGCAAGAGCCGCCTGTGCTGCCCGTCCGCACCGGCGCCATCATCCGCTACGAGCAGGCCTGGGTCCCCGTCGGCCTCGCCCTCGGCAATCTGCTCCATTCTCTCGCACTCGCGCCGGGGGAAACCACCCGGATCGCCATCATCGACTGGTCGCGGCGGATGGGCGTCAGGACATCCGAGGAGATGACTCAGGCCGAGACGCTGTCCAACTCGCTGCTGCACACGCGCTCGATCAACGAGGTGACGAGGGCGGTCGCTCGTGAAGCCCAGACCGGTTTCTCCCAAATGAACGCCAACTCGACCGTCTCGAACACCGCCTATTCCGCCTATGGCGTCCAGAATGCCGAGGAGGCGGTGGCCAGCACCCTTGTCGGTGCGGCGGTCGGGGGCGCGGCGGGGGCGACGCTGGGCGGCCTCGCCGGGTTCGGGGTCGGCGCCCTGGTCGATGGAGCCGCATTGCTCAGCACGTTCGGCATGGGCATGGTGGGGGGGACGGTGCTCGGCGCGGGGGCCGGCGGGCTGGTCGGCGCCGCCTCGGGCGGCGCAGCGGGCTTTCTCTCGACCGCGGAGCTGGGTGCCACCTCGAACAGCGGATCGACCACCGCGACCGAAGTCGTCAGCACGACCTCCACCACCGGAGCACGCGATATCTTCGGGGAGATGCTGCAGAACATCGACGACCGGACGCAGCAGCATGCGAGCTCCAGCCGCAGCCGCAAGGCGACGATCGTACAGGAATCCTGGCAGCGCGAATCCGAAAACGTAACCACCCGCTCGGTCAGCAACTTCAATCACATGCATGCGCTGACCATTCAGTATTTCGAGGTGGTGCAGATGTACTCCGTCCGCACCCGGGTCGCGCATGTCCAGCGCTGCCTCTACGTGCCGACGCAGCCCGTCAAATGGAGCCGCGGAATCGTCGCGAAATATCGCCGAGCGCTGCTCGCCAGCGCAGTTGAGCCGCGCGTCGTGAATGCGCTGCTGCTGGAATCGAACACGGCCGTGATCTCGCCCGGCTGGGCGCGCGACCTGCCGGCTGCGGCTGCGGCGGCCTTTGCGGCCGAGCCGCGCGCCATGGAAGCGCTCAATCGAGCGCGGTGGGTGCTCGGAACCAATGTCGCCAGCTTTCCCCTCGAGCCGTGGCACATCCGGGATGACGCGGTGCTGACGCATGTCGCGGTCGGCCTGCGCAGGTTAAGGGCGAACGGCACCTTCGTCTTCCTCTCGATCGGCCGCCTCCAGAATCCCGAGGTGCTGAACCAGCCGGTCAGGAACATTAGCGCCGTCGCCTGGCGGTTAACGCCCTCCAATCCCGGCGTCTTCGATGAGGACGGCGATACCCGCCTGGATGCCGAGCTGACCTTCACCCACGACGGAAGGGAGTTCAAATGGCTCTATCCGGTCGTCATCACGCGAGCACAGCTGGAAGGGCCGAACGCTCAGCCGCTGATCAGCGTTCGGTTCACCCGCACCCCGGGGGAGCAGTGGCTGCTGGACCACCTTCGCGCTCATACCGATCATTATTCCCGCGCGGTGTGGCGCGCAGTCGATGAGACCGACACGGCGGCCCTGATCGCTCCCTACGAACATGAGGGCGTCGCGTTGCTCGACAGCGTCGATCTCAAGCCCGTCGCAATCAGCGGCCGCTACCTGATCTTCGCCTACCACCACGCGCCGGAGCCGGAGTGGAGCGAATGGAAATCGAAAAGGGGCTATGATGCGGCGGACCACGGCTCGGTGGAGCTGCTGCCGATCGCGACCGGCGGAGTCTTCGCCGAAGCTGTCCAGGGACGCGCCAATTCGGCCGAAAAGCTCGATCTCACCCGTTTCTGGAACTGGCAGGATTCGCCGATCCCGCTGTCCGCGCCGGAGATCGCGGCGGTGCAGGCCGGCTCGCGCGCAACGGCCGCCGACGTTCGTCCGGGCGCGCTTGCACCGCCGGTCGTCGGCATCACGGCGCCGACCGCGCTGCCGGACCCGCAGGGAATGAGCGCGGTGATGAGCGCGCTGGCGGCGGGCAACATGTTCCGCGACATGAGCGGCCTGGCCGAGGCGCGGCAGCTCGCCGCCGGTGCGCTGCAGTTCGCCCAGGCCGGGGCCACCGGTGCCGGAACCAATGCGACCGCCAGCCTCGCAAAGGGCATGGAGATGACCTCGGCCGCGATCCAGAAAATCCTCGGCATGTACGGCGATCTCGCCAATTCGTTCGTCACGGCGGGGTTCGGGGCGTTGGGCGCCGGCACCAACATCAGCGGGACCGATGCGTCGAAGGCGGGAGCGATCCTCAACGCGGCCAAGGACGCCGATGCCAAGGCCAGGCCGGGAAGCACCGGCACCGCCATTCAGAACCGGGGATCGAGCGCGCCGGAAGGATCTCGAGGCCCCGACGGGGACAACGGGGGCCCCGCGCCGCCGACCCCCGCCGCCCGCGCGACTCCGCCGGGGCCGGCCTCCGCAGCCACGGGGCCGGAATCGCTCTACGACGAGGGGGTCAAGACCCTGATCTCCGGCGCCGGCGGCTATGCCCCGTTCGGGCTCGGCACGCTCGCCGGATCGCTGGCCGCGGCAATACCGGGAACGGACGCCGGGGCGGTCGCGGCCGCGCCCGATCCGGCCCGTCCGATCCGTGGCGCGGCAGGGGGAGACCTCGACATCGCAACCGAGATGGTCATGCTCATCGAGGACGGCCCGGGGCTGCAGACCGGCGCGTGCTACGAAGTATCGTGGGACAATTTCCTGCAGGCCTGCAAGAGGCTCGGCTGCAAGACCGAGGTCGACCCGCGCCTCGGGGAAGTCCCGTTCATCATGGGCGACTCCGGTCGGGTCTCCCCCTCGACCATCCACAATATCTGGGGATCGCTTTCCTACAAGCTTACCTGGCAGAACATTCCGGAGGCCTATCGCGGGCGCGGTGCGCCGGGCGCGCTCTATTATGCAGGGCTCGCGGACGGGGGCATCAAGACCGCGGACGGGAAATGGCCAGAGGGGCTTCGGCCGGGGGCGCTGGTCCAGCTTTGGGAGGATAGGGCGACCATGGGCAGAGTCGCCGTCGGAGGGTCCGAGGAGCCCGGCCACTCGCTCGTCTTTCTAGGCTATGCCGGGGACGGCAAGGCCCACATCTCGGATCAAATCTCCCGGCGCCGAGTCGCCGGCATACCCTATCTCGGCCTGGGCTTCGTCGTGGCAGCGAACGTCAGTGCAGCGGAGTTCGCCGACTAGCCGAGGGGCATCGCGGCCGAGGCCGACCGGGAGCGTTTCCGCAAGATGCCGCGGTCAGCTCGCGAATCCGGGGTCGAGACGGTAGGCCTTGCGAAGCAGAGCCGGCCAGGCGAGGGCGCCGGCAGCGAGCTTGAGCCCGATCTTTCCCTGCTGCGCGGTCACCTCCGGAGCGCCCTGCGGCGGGTTGTTGAGACGGCCCTCGCCCGCCGACAGAGCGAGGATCTGCGCCTGGCAGGCGCGCTCCAGGAAATAGATGCGGATGAACGCTTCGCCCACCGTTTCGCCGACGGCCAAGGTGCCGTGGTTCCTGAGCAGCATCGCGCATTTGGAGCCGAGATCGGCGATGATCCGCTCGCGCTCTTCGAGATCGACCGCGACGCCCTCATAATCGTGATAGGCGACCTCGTCGCGGATCAGCATCGCCGTCTGGGTCAGCGGCAGCAGGCCCTCGCCGTGCGCGGAGACGGCCTGGCCGTGCGGCGTGTGAAGGTGGATCACCGCCTGCGCGTCCTCGCGCGCCATATGGATCGCGCTGTGGATGGTGAAGCCGGCGGGATTGGTAATGAACGGGGTGGGCTCGACCGGGAGCCCCTGCATGTCGACCTTGACCAAAGACGAGGCGGTCACCTCCTCGAACATGAGATTGTAGGGGTTGAGCAGGAAATGGTGCTCGGGCCCCGGCACCCGCGCCGAGAGGTGGGTGAAGATGAGGTCGTCCCATCCGTAATGCGCGATCAGGCGGTAGGCGGCGGCAAGATCGACGCGGACCTTCCACTCCTCCTCGCGCACCCGGCCCTCGAGCGAGGGGATCTCGACCGAGGCGATCGGCGCCTCGTCCATATGCTTCGCGATCGCGTCGACCCGGCCCATGCTCCGACTCCCTGCTGCTCCGGCCGCTATAGCGGCGGCCGCAGGCCCAACGCTAGACGGGGCGGCGCGGCGGCTCCCGCTCGAACCGCCAGACCGCCCCGCCGGTGACCTGGATGCCGGCGAGGGTGGCGCGGCCGCCGGGCGCGATTTCGGCGAGGATGGCGGCGAGCTTGTCGCGGCGCCAGTCGCCGCGCTCTCCCCGGACGGTCTCGATGGCCCGCGCCGAAAGACGGCGGAGAAGTTCTGCCGGAAGCCCGTGCGGATCGAGCAGAACGGCGCCGCGATCGGCGCGCGCCCGGGCCTGCCACTCGCGCTCCGCCGCCCATTCGAGCGCGTCCTCGGCTTCCCCGAGATGCGCGGCGGCGGCGGCGAGGCGCGGGGCGGGAAGGAGTTCGCATCCCGCGAGGAGCGTGCGGAAGCGGGTGCGATCGTAAGCGTCGGAGCGGTTGGAGGGGTCGTCGGCCGCGGTGAGGCCGGCCCCGGCGACGATCGCGGCCAGCTCCTCCCGGCGCCAGCCGAGCAGCGGCCTGAGCAGGGCGACCGGTCCCTCGTTCCGGCGCGGCCGGATCGCCGACAGCCCGCTTAGGCCCGCGCCGCGCGCGAGGCGCATCAGCACCGTCTCGGCCTGGTCGTCGGCATGGTGCGCGGTCGCGAGGAGGGCGATGCCGCGCCTTTCGGCCCAGCCCGCGAGCAAACGATAGCGCAGCCTGCGCGCCTGCGCCTGCGCGCTCGCTCCGTCGATCGGCGCGTCCGGGTCGGCGAGCGTCTCGTGGGGCACGCCGAGAGGGGCGCAGAATCCCCGAACCATCGCCGCCTCCGTCGCGTTTCCCGCCCGCAGGCCGTGGTCCACGGTCGCGGCTTCGACCTCTCCCGGAAAGGCGGCGTGAGCGAGCAGCAGCAGAGCGAGGCTGTCGGGCCCGCCGGACACGGCGAGCCCCAGGCGCTCCGGCGGTCCGCCCGCCAGCTTTTCCAGGTCGCGGCGAAAGCGGTCGGTCTGCTCTGCGCTCGGCATGGACCGAGCTTAAGCGATGCGGCGGGCGCTGGGAAATCCCGGCCCCTCGTGACATCGGCGAGCACGGACCTTAGGAGGCCTGCAGCGCCAACAGGAGCCCGACCATGAAGCCAGCCGCCGCCGCATTCGCGCTGATCCTGCTCTCCGCCTGCGCGCGGAGCGAGGATGCGAGCGTCAGGCCGGGCGAGAGCAACGAAAGCTACAGCGCGGTCGAGCAGGTGCGCAGTCAGGACGGCGACGAGCGCGAGCCGGCGCTGGGAGAGTGGCGGCGATCGCTGCAGGAGGACCAGCCGTCGCTCGAATTCGGGCCGGCGGGGACCGCTCCGTTGCTGACCGTCGCCTGCGCCGAGGGGGGCAGCCTCGTCCTGCAGCGCGCCGGTGCGGCGCCGCCGGGATCGGCGCCGACCGTGACCGTGGCGGTCGGCGGCCAGACCCGCCAGCTGACGATGAGCGCGGCCGGTGGCAGCGCGCCGGCGCAGCGCACCGCGCTCGCCGGCGGCGATCCCCTGATCCAGCAGCTTGCCTCGGCCCAGGCGCCGATCACTTTGCGCTTCGGCGACGGCACGGCTCTGGTGCTGCCGCAGAGTCCGCTCATCGGCGAATTCGCGACCGGCTGTGCACAGGGCTTCCCGGCGGATGCCACGCCCGTCGGCACGGCGCCCGCCGACGGCAACGTCCAAGCCGCTCCCGCAGGCAATGAGGCCAATGCCGCCGCCGGGCGTTGATGCGGGTGGAACGAGCGGGAGTGGCGTGATGAGGGTTTCGCGGATCGCGCTGGCGCCGGCCCTCGCCGTCGCGCTCGCTTCCTGCGCCACGCGGCCCGCGCCCGCACCGGAACCGCGGGCCCCGCCGCGGCCCGCGCCGCGGGTGGTGCCGCCGATGGCGGCGCCGCCGTCCCAGCTTCAGTGGCAGGACGCGCCGCTCAGCCCAGGCGACTGGAGCTGGGACGGCGGCGGCGGTGCCGCCTCGTTCGGACCGCCGGGACAGCCGAGCCTCGTCGTCCGCTGCGCCGGCGCCGGGCGCGTGACGATCGAGCGGCGCGGAGTGGCGCCCGCGACCGGCGGCAGTCTGACGATCCGCACGAGCAGCATGGCGCGGACGCTGCCGGCGCGGAGCGGTCGGGAAGGGCTGGAAGCCGGCCTCGCCGCCTCGGACCCTTTGCTCGATGCGATCCTGTTCAGCCGCGGCCGTTTCGCGGTCGAGGCGACCATGCTGCCGGTGCTGATCGTGCCGTCCTGGCCGGAGCCGGCGCGGGTGGTCGACGATTGCAGGGGCTGAGGCGGGAAGAGCCGCGCGGACGGGCGCGAAGCAAGAAAGACTAGCGCCAAAATAATCGAGTTCAAGACTTGATCGCCGATTCGGCGCGAATCATAGTGAAGCCGAGTTCAACAAGCGAAAGGAGGTGATCCGATGTCTCATGGTTCAGCAGAGAGGTCGGTCCAGCTCGTTCGGGAGATGAAAGGCTAAGTCTTTCAAGGTCTTCCGGGCTGGAGCTTCCGGCCGCTGACCATGTAGAAGGGCCGCCGGGCAAGTCCCGGCGGCCCTTTTGCCGTCCGCTCGCTGTCCGTCAGCCCGGCCGATAGCGGCCGGCGCCGCGCAGTCGAGAGGGCGGTTGATTCCCTTGGCCGCTGTGGCATGGCCCTCACTGTCCGATTGCCGAGGAGCCGGGGATGAAGCCGTTGCGCGCCGTCATTTCGCTGACCCTGTCCTTGCTGGCTGGCGCGGCGCTCGCACAGCCCGCCGCGCCGCCCGCGCCCGCCGCGCCGCGAGGGCCGCCGCGGCTGATCGTCGTCATCTCGGTCGACCAGTTTTCCGCCGACCTGTTCGCCCAGTATCGCCAGCATTTCACCGGCGGGCTCAGGCGGCTGTCGAACGGCATGGCGTTCCCGTCGGGCTACCAGGCGCACGCCGCGACCGAGACCTGCCCCGGCCATTCGACCATTCTCACCGGATCGCGGCCGTCGCGGACCGGCATCATCGCCAACAACTGGTACGACCTCTCGCTCGGCCGCGAGGACAAGAGCGTCTATTGCTCCGAGGATCCGAGCGTCGCCGGGAGCAGCTCGACCAACTACACCGTCTCGCCGCAATATCTGCGCGTGCCGGCGCTCGGCGACCATATGAAGCGCGCCGACCCGGCCAGCCGCGTCGTCGCCGTCGCCGGCAAGGACCGCGCCGCGATCATGATGGGCGGCCGCGCCGTCGACCAGCGCTGGTGGTGGGGCGGGCGCGACTTCACCAGCCAGAACCAGCACCGGCCGACCGAGGCGGTCACCCGCGCCAACCAGGCGATCGCCGTTTCGCTCGCCCGCCCCGCGCCCGCTCTCACCCTGTCGCCGTTGTGCGAGACGCGCGCCCGCGCGGTGCCGCTCGGCGGCGGCGGCCCGCCGGTCGGCTCGCACCGCTTCGCCCGCGACGCCGGCGACGCGCGGTCCTTCCGCGCCTCGCCCGAGATGGACGGCGCCACCCTCGCCCTGGCGATGGCGCTGCGCGACGAGATGCGCCTCGGCCAGGGTCGCGCCACCGACCTGCTCATCGTCGGCCTCTCGGCGACCGATTATGTCGGCCATGCTTTCGGCACCCAGGGCGCCGAGATGTGCCAGCAGCTGATCGAGCTCGATCGCTCGCTCGGCGACTTGTTCATCCGGATGGACCGGACGGGAGTCGACTATCTCGTCGTGCTCACCGCCGACCATGGCGGCGTCGACATACCCGAGCGTGCGAACGCGAATGGCGGGGCGCTGGCGGCGCGGGTCGAACCCACGCTCACCGCCGCCGAGATGGGCCGCGCGATCGGGGTGGCGCTCGGCCTCCAGGGGCCGGTGCTGATCGGGGACGGCGCGTTCGGCGACATCTATGTCGATCGCGCGCTTGCTCCGGCCGTGCGCATGCGCGTCGTGGCCGAGGCGGCGCGGCGCTACCGCGCCCATCCCCAGGTGGCCGCCGCCTTCACCCGCGACGAGCTGCGCGCCGCGCCGAGCCCCACCGGCCCGCCCGACACTTGGAGCCTGATCGACCGCGCCCGGGCCTCGTTCGATGCCGAACGTTCGGGCGACCTCGTCGTCCTGCTGCGCCCCCGGATCACTCCGATCTCCGACACCAGCCGCGGCTACGTCTCGACCCACGGCAGCCCTTGGGATTACGACCGGCGGGTGCCGATCCTGTTCTGGCGGCGCGGGATGCAGCCTTTCGAGCAGCCGTTCGCGGTCGAGACGGTGGACATCCTGCCCACGCTTGCCGCGGTCATCGGCCTCGACATTCCTGCGGGCACGATCGACGGCCGCTGCCTCGACCTGATCGAGGGCCCGGAGTCGAGCTGCGCCGCCCGCTGACGCGGGTCCGCGGCGGAGGAAGCATGGCGCGGACGCCGGCCAGGAGAGGGATCAGCCGGCGGGGGCTGCTCATCGGCGGCGGTGCCGGGCTCGGCCTGCTCGTCGCCTGGCAGCTCTGGCCGCGCACCTACCAGCCCAATTTCGTCGCCGACGAAGGCGAGCTGCTGTTCAACGCCTTCCTCAAGATCGGCACCGACGGCCGCGTCGTCGTCGCAGTCCCGCAGGCCGAGATCGGCCAGGGCGTCTACACCAGCCTGCCCCAGATCCTCGCCGACGAGCTCGGCGCCGACTGGAACACGGTCGCGGTCGAGGCGGCGCCTCTGTCGCCCCTCTACGCCAACACCCTGTTGCTGGACGAGATCGCCGACGGAGTGCTTCCGGAGCCGCTCGCCGATCTCGGCCGCAGCGCGATGCGCGAGCAGGCGACGCGCTCGGCCTTGATGCTGACCGGCGGCTCGAGCTCCGTCCGCGCCTTCGAGCCGCGGCTGCGGGAGGCCGGGGCGGGGGCGCGGGCCTTGTTGCAGATGGCGGCGGCGGATCGCTGGAACGCCGACTGGGAGGCCCTCGACACGCAAGGGGGATTCGTCCTCGCTCCGGACGGCCGGCGGCTGCGCTTCGCGGAGCTGGCAGAGGCGGCGGCCGGCAAGACGCTGCCCGAGAATCTGCCGGTGCGCGGCGGCTTCGAGGGCCGCCTCGCCGGCCATCCGCTGCCGCGCATCGACACGCCGGCGAAGGTCGACGGTTCGGCGCGCTTCGCGGCGGACGTCAGGCTGCCGGGCATGGTCTATGCGAGCGTCCGCAGCGGTCCGCCGGGGTCGCGCCTGCTGCGCTTCGACCGCGAAGCCGGGCGGCGCGTCGCGGGGCTGGTCGGGCTGGTCCGCAATCCCCGCTGGATCGGCGTGGCGGCGAACAGCTGGTGGACCGCGAACAAGGCGCTCGACCTGATGGCGCCGCAGTTCCGCATCCCCGCCGGCCTGGCGAGCAGCGCCGGCATCGAGGCGGCGCTCGCTTCGGCCCTGGGGCAAGGCGAGGCGCAGGAGGTGGTCTCGTCCGGCGACTGGCGGGAGCAGCTCGCCGCGAACGACGTCGTCCGCGCCGATTATGCGGTCGATCCGGCGCCCAATGCGCCGCTGGAGACGCTGAGCGCGACGGTGCGGATCGTGGGCGACCTGATGGAGGTGTGGGCGCCGACCCAGGCCCCCGGCCTCGCCCGCGCCGCCGCAGCGCGCGCCACCGGCTTTGCGGAGGGTTCGGTCACCGTCCACCCGACGCTGGTCGGCGGCGGCTACGGCCGCAAGATGGAGATGGATGCGATCGAGCAGGCCGCTGTGATGGCGCTGAAGCTCGGCCGGCCGGTCCAGCTGGCATGGCCGCGGATCCAGGAGCTGAAGCGCGACCGGATGCGCGCGCCGGCGCTGGCCCGGATGGCGGCGCGGTTCGGCAACGGCGCCACCATCGCCGCATGGCAGGCGCGGATCGTCGCGCCGCCGACGATGGCGCCCCTGCTCTCCCGCCTCCGCGCCGGACGGCTGCTCGGCGAGCTGGAGACGGCGGACGTGGCGGGAGCGGTGCCGCCTTATGCGATTCCCGCCGTCTCGGTGGAGCGGGTGCCGGTCGAGATCGGGCTCGAGACCGGCCTGTGGCGCTCGGGCGCGCACAGCTACACCTGCTTTTTCACCGAATGCTTCATCGACGAGCTGGCGCGGCGGGCGGCAATCGAGCCTCTGTCGTTCCGGATGCAGCTATTGGGCTCGAACCCGCGGTTGGCGCAGGTGCTGAGCCAGGCGGCGGCGCTGGGCGGCTGGGACGGCGGGCCGCCGGGCAGCGGCATCGGCCTCGCCTGCCACAGCGCCTACGGCTCGCACGTCGCCTTGCTTGTGGAGATCGAGCTGACCGGGGAGCAGCGGGTCCGCGTCCTGCGCGCAGTGGCTGCGGTCGACTGCGGCCGGGTCGTCAATCCGGACCTGGTCAAGCAGCAGGTGGAGGGCGGCATCGTCCACGGCATCGCCGCCGCGACCGGCCGCCCGCTGCGGATCGAGCACGGCATGCCGGCCGCCGCCGACCTCGGCGCGCTCGGCCTTCCCGTCCTGGCGGATTCGCCCGAGATCAGCGTCGAGATCATGCCCTCCGAGGAGGCGCCGGGCGGCGTCACCGAGCTCGCGGTGCCGCCGGTCGGGCCCGCGATCGCCAACGCCTTGGTGTCGCTGACGGGGCGGCGGCTGAGGCGGCTGCCGCTGGTGCTCGGGAGCCGGGGATGGTGAGACCCGAAGGTCATCCGCCGGTCCCCGCGCCCAGGGTCGGCGTGCTGCTGATCAACCTCGGCACGCCCAACGCGCCCGAGCCGGGAGCGGTGAAGCTGTACCTCAAGGAGTTTCTGTCGGACCCGCGCGTGGTCGAGATCCCGCAGCTGGTCTGGCAGCCGATCCTGAGGGGGATCATCCTCAACACCCGCCCGAGAAAGTCCGCGCACGCCTACCGGCAGGTGTGGACTGGGGAAGGCTCGCCGCTCGCCGCAATCACCGCCCGGCAGGCGCGGGCGCTGGCCGGCGCATTCGGCGACGACGTGATCGTGGACTATGCGATGCGCTACGGTCGGCCGGCGATCCGCGACCGCATCGATGACCTGCGGGAGGCGGGGTGCGACCGCATCCTGATCGCGCCGCTCTATCCCCAATATTGCGCGGCGACGACGGCCACCGCCAACGACGAGGCGTTCGCGCATCTGCGCCGCCTGCGCCGGCAGCCGGCGGTGCGGACGCTGCCGCCTTATCATGACGACCCGCTCTACATCGAAGCGTTGATGCGCCATGTGGAAGGTTCCCTCGCCGCCCTCGATTTCGAGCCCGAGGCGGTGCTGGCCAGCTTCCACGGCATGCCGCAGCGGACGCTCGAGCTCGGCGATCCCTATTACTGCCACTGCCACAAGACCGCGGGGTTGCTCTCCGAGGCGCTGGGGCGCGAGCTCAGGCTGACTTTCCAGTCGCGCTTCGGGCGGGCGAAATGGCTCGAGCCGGCGACCGACAGGGTGCTGGAGGCGTTGCCGGGCGAAGGCGTGAGGCGGGTCGCGGTGGTCGCGCCGGGCTTTTCGGCCGACTGCCTCGAGACGCTGGAGGAGCTGGCGATCCGCGGCCGCGCCTCCTTCCTCGCCGCCGGCGGCATGGATTTCGGCTACCTGCCGTGCCTCAACGACAGCGCCGTGGGGATCGAGATGCTGCGCGGCATCATCGGCCGCGAACTTGAAGGATGGATCGCGCCGCCATAGAGCGCGACGCACAATCAGAAACGGGAGAGAGACATGGCACGCGTCGCAGTCGTCACCGGCGGGACCCGAGGGATAGGCGAGGCGATCTCGATCGCGCTCCGCGACGCCGGCCTGACGGTCGCCGCAAACTATGCCGGCAACGAGCAGAAGGCGGCCGAGTTCACCGAGCGCACCGGCATCAAATCCTACAAATGGGACGTCTCCGACTACGACGCCTGCGTCGCCGGCATCGCCCAGGTCGAAAGCGAGCTCGGGCCGATCGACGTGCTGGTCAACAATGCCGGCATCACCCGCGACGGCACCATGAAGCGGATGACCCGCTTGGCCTGGGACGAGGTGATCGACGTCAATCTCGGCGGTTGCTTCAACATGGCCAAGGCGGTCTGGGACGGGATGAACGGCCGCAAGTTCGGCCGCATCGTCAACATCGGCTCGATCAACGGCCAGGCCGGCCAGTACGGCCAGGTCAACTACGCCGCCGCCAAGTCCGGCATCCACGGCTTCACCAAGGCGCTCGCCCAGGAAGGCGCCCGGGCCGGAATCACGGTCAACGCCATCGCGCCAGGCTATATCGACACCGAAATGGTCGCCGCGGTGCCGGAGGACGTGCTCGCCAAGATCGTCGCCCGCATCCCGGTAGGCCGCCTCGGACGCGCCGACGAGATCGCCCGCGGCGTCCTCTTCCTCTGCGCCGAGGACGGCGGCTTCATCACCGGCTCGACGCTCAGCATCAACGGCGGCCAGCACATGTATTGAGGGGTGGGTGGGGACAGTTACTTTCACGCGCGAGGGGTGGGGACAGTTACTTTCACGCGCCGCGTCGCGAGATTTCGCACGGTGAGCCTGAAAGTAACTGTCCCCTCAGGCCCCCTAAAGCGCTCGATGATGATCGCGGGGCACGCGACGTCGATCAGCCTCGAGCCGGTTTTCTGGGAGGCGCTGCGGGCGGCCGCCGAAGAAGAAGCGGTGCCGCTCTCCGCGTTGGTCGCGCGGATCGACGCGGAGCGGGTCGAGGCGCCGCAGCCGCCCAATCTCGCCAGCGCGATCCGGGTCTGGCTGTTCGAAAGAGCTATTGCGAAGCGTTTGCAATAAAGGCAGAGGTGGGCGCGAAGGAGAATGCGCGCGTGGCCGCACCGAACAGGATCCGCCTCAGGAAGCTGTGGTTCACGATCCACAAATGGCTGGGCATCGGGTTGGCGATCCTTGTCGTTCCGATCTCGTTGTCGGGCGCGGCCCTGGTTTGGCACGACTGGCTCGATGAGACGGTCAACCCGCAGCGGCACGCGGTCAGCGGGGCGGCGAGCCTGCCGCCCTCGGCCTATGCCGAAGCGGCAAGGCGCGCGCTGATCCCCGGGGAGCGCATCCTCAGCATCGCCCTTCCCGGCGGGCACGGGCCGGTGACGGTCACGGCGGCGCGGCCGGGGCAAACGGGCGCGCGCCGGCCGGTGCGGACATTGCTCTGGCTCGACCCGGCGAATGCGCGGGTGCTCGACCGGGCCGGGAGCAACGAGGGCGCCGTCCGCATGCTCCACGTTCTCCACGGCAGCCTGATGGTGCCGGGGGTCGGCCGGCAGATCGTCGGCTGGGTCGGCGTTGCGATGCTGATCTCCTCGCTCACCGGCCTCTGGCTGTGGTGGCCGGTCGGCGGTGGCCTGCGCCGCGGCCTGCGGTGGCGGCGACAGGGAACGACCAACGCCAACCTCCACCACCTCGCCGGCTTCTGGGTCGCGCTGCCGCTCGCGATGCTGAGCTTCACCGGCGTGTGGATCTCCTTCCCCGGTATCTTCGGCGGCGCCTCGACGCCGGCGAGGGCCGCGCCGGCCCAGCCGCCGAGGCCCCTGGCCGGGACGCGCCTGAGCCCCGACGCCGCGCTCGCCGCGGCCCGGCCCTACGGCACCGGCCCGCTCGTCTCGATCGCTTGGCCGACGGACAGGGCGCCGCAATGGACAATCGCCTTCCGGCGCCCGGGCGGCAACGCCGAGGTCAAGGTGGACGAGGGGACCGGCCGCGCCTCGCCGCCCTCTCCTCCGCGCGCCGAGGCGACCGCGCGCGCCATGCGGCGCTGGCACGACGGGACCGGCATGGGCCCGGTCTGGCAGATCGTGATCTTCATCGGCGGCATCCTGCCGGCGCTGCTGGCGGTCTCCGGAATCATCATGTGGCTCCGCACCCGCAAATGGCGCGGCGATGTCGCGGAGCGCCGGGCCTAGCGGCCGAGCAGCACCCTCGCCTGGGTGGCGAGCTGAGCGAGCATCGGGGCGGTGGTGACCGGGGCGGTGCGGGCGCGCTCGACCGTGCGGCGGAACTGGTCGATCCGCGCCCGCTGATTGGTCACCCAGCGTTCGACGGCGGCGACCGGATCGCCGGCCTGACGGCGTTGCAGGAAGTCGAGCCGGAGCTGCTCGAAGTCGCGCGCCAGACCGGCGGTCAGCAGCCGCTCCCACTGGTCGTGGGCCTCGAAGCTGTGCGCCGCGGACAGCGCCCAGTCGATGCCGAGCGCCTCGCCCAGCTTGGTATAAGCGTGGGTCAGGGCGATCTCATCGGTGCCGAGTCGCTGACCGAGATCGGCGAGGCCGATCGCTCCGTTCAGCTCGTAAAGGCGGACGACCTCGTCCGCGATCTCGGACGGCGCGCCGAGCTTGATCAGCTGCGCGCGCTGCGCCGCCGCCTGCGCGGCCGGCTCCGGCCTGAGCAGCCGCTCGAGCGAAGCGCTCAATTTGTCGATGCCCGGCTGCAGCCGGGCGACGGTCTCGCCGGGCTTCATGTCGGGCGGGGTGCAGCGCAGCAAGTCGGAGACGTGAAGCTGGAGCGCCGCCGACGCCTGGTCGAACAGCTCGAGCCGAACCTGCTCCGAAACGTCGATGGTGTCGAGCGCCTGCCAGAGCACGGGCATCCTGAACAGCCGCTCGGCCGACACGAAGGCGGAAGCGGCGTGGCCGAGCGAGGCGCCTTCCTGCTCGATCAAGGCGAAGGGCGCGACCAGCCCGAGCCGGTTGACCAGGCGGTTGGCGACCTTGGTCGCGATGATCTCGCAGCGCAGCCTGTGGTTCAGGATCGCGCCGCGATGGCGCTCCTGCATCTGCGGCGGAAAGGCGGCGAGCAGCTCCGTCTCCATCGTCGGGTCTTCGGAGAGGCCGCTCTTCTCGGTCGCGTCCTGCAGCGCCATCTTGCTGTGCGACAGGAGCACGGCGAGCTCGGGCCGCGTGAGTCCGCGATTCTCGTGCGCGCGGCGGAGCAGGTCCTCATTGCCCTCGAAGCCCTCGACCGCGCGGCTGAGGCGACCGCTTTCCTCGAGCACCTCGAGCACGCGGACCTGCGCCGGAAGCGCCGCGGACCCGCCGCGCTCCGCGGTCGAGAGCGCGAGCGCCTGCAGCCGGTTGTCCTCGAGCACGAGCGCTGCCACCTCGTCGGTCATGTCGGCGAGCAGGGCGTTGCGGTCCTCGAGCCTCAGCCGCCCCTCCGCCATCTCGCGGTTCAGGGGGATCTTGATGTTGACCTCGTTGTCCGAGCAGTCGACGCCCGCGCTGTTGTCGATGAAATCGGTGTTGATGCGCCCGCCCGCGTCGCTGAACTCGATCCGGCCCGCCTGCGTAATGGCGAGATTGGCGCCCTCGCCGATCGCCCTGGCCCGGACGTCGCCGCCGGTGATCCGGATCGGGTCGTTCGCCGGGTCTCCGACCTCCGCATTGGTCTCGCTGCGGGCGCGGATGTAGGTGCCGATGCCGCCGAACCAGAGGAGGTCGACCGGCGCCTTCAGGATCGCGGCGATCAAAGCCGCCGGCTCGATCTCGTCGCCTTCGAGCTCGAGCAGCGCGCGGACCTCGGGCGTGAGCGGGATCGACTTCTGGCTGCGCGGGAAGACGCCGCCGCCTTTGGAGATCAGCTTGGCATCGTAATCGGCCCAGGAGGAGCGCGGCAGCTCGAACAGACGCTTCCGCTCGGTCCAGCCCGCCTCCGGATCCGGGTCGGGGTCGATGAAGACGTGACGGTGATCGAACGCCGCCACTAGCTTGATCGCGCGCGAGAGGAGCATGCCATTGCCGAACACGTCTCCCGACATGTCGCCCACGCCCGCCACCCGGATCGGGTCGGTCTGGACGTCGACGCCGATCTCGCGGAAGTGGCGCTGGACGCAGACCCAGGCGCCCCGGGCGGTGATGCCCATCGCCTTATGGTCGTAGCCCTGGCTCCCGCCCGATGCGAACGCGTCCCCGAGCCAGAAGCCGGCCGATACCGCGAGGCCGTTGGCGACGTCGGAGAAGGTCGCGGTGCCCTTGTCGGCGGCGACGACGAAATAGGGATCCTCGGTGTCGCGGATGACGACCTGCGGCGGATGCACCACCTCGTTCTCGACGATGTTGTCGGTGACCGAGAGCAGGGACCGGATGAAGATGCGGTAGCTCTCCGTGCCCTCGGCGAGCCAGGGGTCGCGCTCGGAGACCGGCGGCAGCTGCTTGGGATAGAAGCCCCCCTTGGCCCCGGTCGGCACGATCACCGCATTCTTGACCAGCTGCGCCTTCATCAGGCCGAGGATCTCGGTCCGGAAGTCGTCGCGCCGGTCGGACCAGCGAAGCCCGCCGCGCGCGACCGGCCCGCCGCGCAGATGGATGCCTTCGACGCGGGGACTGTAGACCCAGATTTCGCGCCACGGCACCGGCGCGGGGAGACCGGGAATGCGGGCGCTGTCCAGCTTGAAGGCGAGCGCCTCGGCCGCGGCGGGGGCGAAGGCGTTGGTCCTCAGCGTCGCCCCGATCACCGCGCGGAACAGGCGCAGGATGCGGTCCTCGTCGATCGCGGCGACGTTGCCGAGGCCTCGGTCGATCCGGCGCTCGGCGTCCTTCACCGCCTGCTCGCGATCCCCCTCGAAGGCGGGATCGTGCATCGCATCGAACAAGGCGACCAGGCTTGCGGTCACGTCCGGAGCGCGGCGCAGCGCCTCGACCACGGTCACCATCGAGTAGGACAGCCCGATCTGGCGCAGGTAGCGGAACCAGGCGCGGAACAGCACGACTTCCCGCGGCTGCAGGCCGGCCGACACGATGAGCTGGTTGAAGGGGTCGTTCTCGGCGCGGGCCTCGAGCACGGCCGCGATCGCCCGCTCGACCAGCCGCGCCCGCTTCATCACGTCCGAAGCGTCGCCGCCGCGCGGCGTTTCGAGGACGAAATCGTGTATGTAGCCGAGATCGCCGCCGTCCAATGCGGTCGGCACTTCCTCGAGCACGCGGAAGCCGAAATTCTCGAACACCGGCACCGCCTCGGAGAGCGGGATCAGGGCGGCGAGCCGGTAGGTCTTGAGGTGCAGGCGCCCCGATCCGTCCTCCTCCTTGCGGAACAGCCGGGCATCGCGGGCGGCGGCGCCGTCCAGCTCGCAGATGCGGAGCACGTCCTGCGCCGCCTCGCCCGGGCCGGTCCGGATCCGGTAGCCCTCCGGAAAATCGTCCATGTAGCTGAGCGCCAGCCGGGTCGCGCGGGCGGTGCCGACGATCGATCCGAGCGCCTCCTCGACGCTCGGCTCCCAGCCGCGGACCATGTCGACCAGCCGACGGTCCAGCTCGGCGACGTCCGGCAGCGGCCGTTCCGCATCCATGTCGTAGGTGTAGCGCACCAAAGCGAGATCGCCCTCGCCGAGCTCGACCGCCCAGTTGGTCAGCTTGCCGTCGGTCGCCGCCTCAATCATCGCGCCGATCTCGGTCCGGCGGCGGGTGGTGAGCTCGTCGCGGGGCAGCCAGACGAAGGCGAAGAGGTGGCCCTGCAGCGCGCTGCGGGCGAGCAGCAGGGTCGGCCGCGGCCGGTCGGCGAGCGACATCGCGGTCATCACCAGCGCGCGCACGTCGCCCGGCGACAGGCTGATCAGCAGATCGGGCGGCAGGGCGCTCATCGCGTGGCGCAGCGCCTTGCCGCTATGTCCCTTCGGGTCGAATTCGAACTCGGCCTCGAGCTCGGCGAGGCGGCGGCGCAGCAGCGGCACCTGGTCAGCCGGCTGGTTCAGCGCCTCGCTGGTCCACAGGCCCGCATGGACGCCGATGCCGACGACCTCGCCCTTCTCGCGCACGGGGAGGACGATGAGGTCGAGCGGCACCCGACGGTGGATGGTCGACTTGCGGTCGGCCTTGGCGAGCAGCGGCTCGTCGCCGCCGCGCTCGAAATAGCGCATCGCGCCGCCGCAGCCGCCCTCGTCGGTCGGGTCGCCGGGCAGCCTGAACAGGCCCAGCGCCTCGCTCGGCGGCCGCCCCGGCCGCTCGACATGATAGCCGAGCAGGGTCATCGCCCCGTCGGCGAACCAGCGCAGCAGTTCGGCCCCTTCCGGATCGGAGATCGCGTCGGCGTCGGCGCGCATCCGTGCCTGCATCGCCCGCCAGTCCCCGACCGCCGCGCGGACGTCGGCGAGGACGCGGTGGAGGGCGGCGACGAGGTCCCGCCGCTCGCGCGCGTCGACGCGGTCCACCTCGATGTACATGATCGATTCGCGCCGGCGCCCGTCGTCGCACAGGGGACCGACCGACATGAGGCAGCCGCCGCCGTCACGCTCCACGCACACCACCGGATGGAGCAGCCGGTGGATGACGACGCCGCGGCCCGCGATCGCGTTCGCCACCGAATCCACCAGAAAGGGCATGTCGTCATTGGCGATGCAGATGCGCATGCGGCGGTGGCCGACCTGGCCGCCGGCGGATTCGAGCCGGACGAGGGCGGTGCCGGGCGGGCGGCGCCCGGCGCAGGCGGCGATGAACTCGGCAGCCTTGCGGCATTCCTCCGCGTCGAAGCCGGCGAGCTCGCCCGGGAGCGCGCCGTTGCACAAGGCGTCGGAAAGCGCGTCGATCAGGCGCCGGTCGGCGGGGCCGGCCTTGTTGCTGCCCTCGCTTCCCCCGGAATCGAGGGAGGATCCAGCAGCAATGTCGGCAGTCATAAAAGGCTCCTGGCGCTCGGACGACACAGGGGGCCGTCGGCTCTCGCGGCGCCCTATGCTCCCGGCGCGCCGGAGAGGCAAGGCTGAGCGGGCGATCGCGGGCTCAGATGCGGCGCGGCGTGCCTTCGCTCTGGCGCCGCTTGCGCAGCGCCTCCAGCCGCGCCCGCGCCTCGGGGAGGCCGGGCACGACCGGCCCCGAGGAAATCGGCATGACGGAGCCGGACCCGCCGCGGCGGGTCGGCGGCACGTAGACCATCATCGTGCCGCCGCTCTGCGCCGCCGCTGTCCGATAGAGGCGCTCGGCGCGCTCCCAGTCGAGCGGGACGCCGCGACCCTCCTCGAAGCGTATGCCGAGCTCGAGCTGGGCATATTTGTCGCCGGACGCCGCCCGCGTGGCGAGCGCCTGCACCTCGGGCGCCGCGCCGCCGCTGCGCAGGGAGATGCCCTGATAGCTCGTCGCCGGGCCGCAACCGGCGAGCAGCAGGAGCGCAGCGGCGAGAGCGGCGTGTTTCATTGGTCCTCCGCACCGAAGCTCGCGTGGACGGGCACGGCGGTCAAGGGGGAAGCGGCGGCGGGTCGCAGTCGCCGTCGAGCACCGAGCGGGCGCCGTATCGGGCGGTGAAGCCGAGCCCGGCGGCGGCTCCGGCGGCGTCGTAGATCCGGCCGATCGTGCGCGGGAGGGGCCAGCCATGCTGCTCGAACCGGGCGGCGACTTCGGGCGCACGCAGCCGCAGCAGTGCGGGGACGTCGGCGACGAGCGCTTCGCGATCCCCGGGCCGGAAGGGCGTCTCGGCGCTGATCACATAGGTCCCGCCTTCCGCATTCAGCGCGAAAGCGTGGGCGCGCGCGACGTCGCGCCGGTCGATGCCCCGGTGCAGGCGGTAGAGCGCCATTTCGGGCAACGGCTCGGGGAAGCAGCGCGACATCCGCAGGATCGCTCCACGCAGGCCGGAGGCGCGGACCAAGGCTTCGGCGGCGAGCTTCGTGTCGTCGTAGATGTCGCGCGGGCGCGGCTCGACCGTCTCGTCGATCCAGGCGGCGCGGCCGGCGGCGGGCTCGAGCGCGTGGCCGTAGAGCGAGGTGGTGCTGGTGAGCACGAAGCGGCCGACGCCCGCCGCGTGCGCGGCGTCGAGCAGCCGCTCGGTCGCGTCGACATTGACGCTGCGGAACTCGCCGTCGGGGGCGCGGCCGACATGCGGAGCGTGCAGCGCGGCGACATGGACGACGGCGTCGAATCCGGCGAGGCCGATGGGATCGCGGATATCGGCCGTCTTCTGGACCTGCGGGCCGGGCCTCAGGTCGAGACCGATCACGTCATGGTCGCGCCGGAGCAGGGCTGCGACGCCGCTGCCGATGAGGCCCGCGGCGCCGGTGACGAGGATGCGCATTCGCCTTTATGGGAGCAGCGCGTCCGCTGCCGCAACAACGCTCAGGCGGCGGCCTTGCGGACGGCGCGGTCGACGGTCGCGTCGTCGTCGAGCGAGGCGACAAGGGCGATGCGGCCGTCGGCTTCGCGGCGGGCGACGAACAGGACGAACTCGCCCTCGCCCTCGACCGCGAGGTCGACGAAGCCGATCGGCCCCGCTTCGCGGAGCCGCGCGCGCGCCTGCTCGATCGGATCGGGCTTCGGCTCGGGACGCTTCGCCTGGCGCTCGGCCCGGACGATCGCCTTGAGGCCGCCCGGCTCCGCTTCCAGCGCCGCGGCGAAGCTGCCCGCGGGCAGCGCCTCGCGCCGCGCCCAGGACAAAGCCGCCGCGAACTCGGCGAGGCGGGTCTTGTCGTAATCGGCGCCGAAGACGAGCTTGACGACCGGCGTCATCGGCGCGCGCGCCTGGGCCTTCAGGCCCGCATCTTCGAGCAGGTCGCCATAGTCTTCGGGGTCGGCCTCGGCGGCCAGCGCGAAGTCGTAGGCGTCGCCGAGCGCGCGGTAGAGGGCGCCGCGGCTGCGATGGTCGGCCGAGCGCGCCGCCTCGGCGCTGTGGCGGGCGTGAGCGAGGCGGTCGCCGAGGCCGGCATCGGCTGCCGGGGGCTGCGGCTCGGACTCGGCGGTCCCGGCATCGTCCTCGGGCCAGAGGCTCAGCGTCGGATCGCCTTCCACCGCCGCTTCGACCGGCGCGACCTCGTCGGGCATTTCGGCGTTCGGGCCGTCCGCCCAGACCGGGCAGTCGGCGATCACCGGTGCGGCGGCGGCCGCGCGGTCGACGGCGGCGGCGATCTCGGTCGCCGTCTCGCTGTCGGCGAGCTCCTTCCAGTTGATCACGCCGTAGATGAAGTCGATGGCATCGCCGTCCGACGACAGCGGCATCAATATGCCCCGGTAGAGCGTGTTGACCCCGCGGCGGTTCAGATATTCGGCCTCGAAGCCGATCGGCGCGCTGTTGGCGATGATCTGGAGATAATGGTCGGTGAGCCGCGACAGCAAAGAGCGGGCAGGCACCTCGCTGATCTGGCGGATGTTCGAATCGAGCCCGCATTCGGCGCGCAGAGCACGGCCGAGGAAGCACACCTCCGGATCCTCGCTGTTGCCGGAGAAATCGAGCAGGACGCTGTGCGGCCCGAAATCCTCGATATTGGCCGGATCGAGATCCTCGATCAGCGGATAGGGGCGCCCGTCGAGCAGCGACACCCAGTGATTGTAGGCCCGTACGTGCATGCGGCGCTCGTCGACGCCGATCTCCGGCGGTGCCTCGATCGCCGGCTCGTCGTCCTGGACGGCATAGGCCTCTTCCTCGAAGCCGCGGTAACTGTCCATGCTCGTGCCTTCAGCTGCCCCACTGCGAGCCGGCACCTTGGCCAAGGGCGGTTGAAATAAGGTTAAGAGGAGGGAAATGGGTGGCCGCCTTGTCAGCGGGCAGGGCCGCTGATAGGGGCCGCAGGGACCCGGATAAGCCGCTTTAGCTCAGCTGGTAGAGCACATCATTCGTAATGATGGGGTCAACGGTTCGAGTCCGTTAAGCGGCACCATTTCCGGACACTTCCCCTCCCGGCGGGCGTCCGAAGCGGCGAAGGTGTGGACGCGCGGCGCCGGGCGAGGCTATGTCCGTCAATGACTTGCAGCCGCGAGTCGGGGCGAGACGCGATGACCGACGGTCGAACCAGCCATCCTGACGATGCGCAAGGGGCGCGATGATGGACGACGCCTCCCGCGATTCCCTGCCCGACGGATTCGACTGGGATCATCTGCGCAGCGCCGGCGAAAGCGTCGCGGATCCGGGCGGCGAGCTGCGCCGATCCTATCGCGAGCCGGAGGAGCGGATGCCGGCGATCGAGCCGCTGCCGCCGGCGCAGCTGCTCGCCGAGGCGCGCCGGCTCTCGGCCGCGCGGCTGATCCGCGACCGCCTGTTCGGCCGCGACCTCTTTCCCAATCCGGCCTGGAACATCCTGCTCGAACTGTTCGTCGCCGCGGAGGAGGGCCGCAACGTCACCATCAAGGGCGCCTGCGTCGCCGCCGCCGTGCCGCAATCGACCGCGCTGCGCCACATCGCCCATCTCATCGAGGTGCGGCTCGCCGCGCGCGCCCAGCATCCGAGCGACGCCCGCAGCGCCTATCTCAAGCTCACCGACCGCGGGCGGGCGAAGATGGTCGGCTTCATCAGCCTGTCGGCAGCGCATCCGGATCCGACGCACGCATAGCGTCCAGCGACATGGCGACATAAGCGGCGGCCTGGTGGAGGCCGAGCTCGTCGAGGCCGTGCAGCAGCTCCTCGGCGGCGCGCGTGAGGTCGGCGAGGCGAGTCCAGCGCTCGCCGAAATCCGATGGTACGATCACTCTCGCCTCCCGCACTCGCTGCATAGGGTCGGCCATAACCTCGCTGCCGCCAAGGCAGAAGCGGATCATGGTCCATTTTCCGAGCCAAAGCGGAGGCGCTTCGCCACTAAAGGGGGGTTGCGCTGGCCTCGCGCGCCGCGCCCGCGTAGAGACGCAGCCCGATGCGCCACAGGAAGAAGCTGCTCGGGGCCGGGATCGCCGCCATCGTCGCGGTCGCGGTCGCGCCGCCTGCTCTTCAGGCCTGGAAAGAGCGCCGCGCGGAGGCCGAGCGGACCGACTTCATCGCGACCAAGGAGCGCGAGATCGCCTGCCTCGAGCGGCTCGCGGCGGGAGGATTGAGGAAGGGCGCCGACGTCCAGGCCGAGATCGACCGATGCCGCCGCGAGGCAGCGGCCGGCGGCGGGGAGGAACGCTAGCGCGCCTTGATTCCGCCGGCCGGGCGGACCGCGTTCACTCCGAAATGGCGCTTGACCGTGGTCGGGCGGCTTGCGGCGGTGACGGCGTCGAGCGTCGCCGGATGGAGCGGGGTCACGAACTCGAAGCCGGCCTGGCGCCCCTCGACCCACACCACCTTGCTGTTGAGCGCCTCGAGCCCGGGAAGCTTGAGCCAGAGGTGGGCCCCGGTCTCGATCGGCATGTCGGATTCGACGGCGAAGCCGGTCACCGAGAGATTGAGCACCTCGACCTCGGCCATGCTCGCGCCCGGCTCGCGCAGGCTGGCGGCGAGG
>Ga0196965_1000053_pt1 | contig 94171 bp, 89 predicted proteins | sample S1_20metaG_FD_148668 | JGI IMG/M metagenome (GOLD analysis project Ga0196965, IMG submission 148668) | Soil microbial communities from Anza Borrego desert, Southern California, United States - S1_20 | ecosystem: Environmental > Terrestrial > Soil > Desert | place: USA: California | collected...
AAGAAACAGATCGATTCCGGAAACTTTCAAAGCATTATAAACTACGAGACTAGTCATAAGCTAGGCAAACTTGCAGCGCCAACACCCGATCACTTCGTCCCTGTTCTTTACAGCCTCGGGCTGATGGATAAGAAAGATGAAGTCAATTACTTCTATGAAGGTATGGCAACAATTCCGGCCTTCAGCGAACGAAGTTTCATCATAGGAAACGCCTTGTCATAGTATAAAAAGTTTTTAAATGCAGTTGACAGTTTAAGAGTTGTTGCAGTATAGATGGCGGAGAATATAGCGATGCTGAGGGTAAAGGTGAAGGCGTATTTTGAGTTACTCAAATTTCGCTTGTCCTTTACCGTTGCATTTTCATGTGTATTTGGTTTCATACTTGCGTCTTCTGAGGTTGACCTAGTTTCGTTATTGATGCTTTTTTTTGGTGGCCTTCTGGTATCAGGGGCATCAGCAAGTGTCAACCAGATAATAGAGAAAGAAAGAGATGTCCTTATGACCAGGACCGCAAAAAGGCCGTTACCGACTTTGAGGCTTTCCACTACAGAGGCGATTTGTTTTTCGATTATTTGCCTAGGCGCGGGAGTTGCTATTCTGCTTTCATTTACAAATCTACTTACAACCTTATTATCGCTTCTTTCATTCCTACTGTACAGCTTTGTCTATACACCGTTGAAAAGAGTAGGGCCAATCGCAGTGTTTGTAGGTGCTATTCCAGGTGCGATGCCACCATTACTTGGATGGACAGCAGCAACAGGCAAAATATCGTTCGAAGCACTTATCATTTTTGGTATCCAGTTTATCTGGCAGTTTCCACATTTTTGGGCAATCGCTTGGGTAGCTGATGATGATTACAAGAGAGCAGGATTTAAACTATTACCTTCGGGAGGCGGCAAAGATTTAAACACTGCAATTCAAATCATGATATATACAATGTGCCTTATCCCACTTGGATTACTGCCAGCTACCTTTGGTATTACAGGCATTCTCTCCGCTTTTATTGCAACTGTGTGTGGTGTACTATTTTTTTCTCAGACATTCTTGCTTATGTATGCAAGAGATCGGAAAGCAGCGCTGAAAATAATGTTCGGCTCCTTCCTGTACTTACCTATAGTACAGATTGCATATCTGTTTGATCGAATATGAATTAAACTCGCTTTATGGATAAACAAAAGAGTAGTTGCAAAGAGGATGCAAAAGTTGTTGTTCCAGTTGTGGATTTGAACAAGTGTGAGGGAAAAAAGGATTGTGTGGAAGTTTGCCCTTATGATGTATTTGAGATGCGCGCAATAACTGACAACCAATTCAGTGACCTGAAATTTGTCGCCAAAATAAAAACGCTCGTCCATGGGCGTGACAAAGCTTTCGTTGTCAAGCCCGATGTATGCCACAGCTGTGGCTTGTGTGTCAGTGCCTGTCCGGAAAAGGCTATTAAGCTGATAAGGATTTGATAAGACAAAGGTTATGTGACCAGTGCGTGTCTATTTAAGCTGTGATTCGAGTAATGGTCACGTTCCGTCTATCGTACACATGATTTGCGTATGAGCTTGGATCAAGTTTTCAGCTTTTACGGGTATTCAAGCAAGATACGGGAGTGACTCCGCAGAAGTATAGGAGTTCGATGAATTAAGAACTTGCTTGATCATACTGGTACACCGCGAAAACCTGCTGTGGTGGATATCTTCCATCTTTATGAGACCTTACCGATATGAATAGCTTGAGTCCAAATTGCTTCAAAATATTCTCGTCAACAAACCATTTGATTGTCTTTCGGATTTTTGCGTGCGCTTCTAAAATTCTTGAATCATCCTTGCAAATGTAAAGTTGAATAATTGGTGGAAGGACATTCAAATCGCCTCGCGTTAACTCAACATAATTCTTCTGATCTGTAACGATTGGATAGACTTCCCAAGATACTGGTTGAAGAAAGCATAAATTGTTGTTTCCATCTTTAAAATGTTCTAGCGCTATTGAATAAGATTTGTCAACTCCAAACCTCTCCCCTGTGCTATTTTTCGTTGTCACCTCTCCTGACTTATGAAAATTGATTTTGTGAATTATAAAATCATCACGCCTTTCCGCTTCATCAAGATTTATAGTTGCATTTGCAAAATCACGACCCAACCTGATTTCTCCAGAGTATTTACCTGGTAGGTAGGTGTGGAAGGCAATAGAACCATCGGCAGATGCTTGAAAGTATGTAAAGATCTTTCTTCTTACGCCATTGATTGTAATTGTAAATCGAGGCTGTGCATCATTGACCTTCTCAATATCTGTGAGCAGTGGTTTGCTATGGCCGATGAGCTTTGAGAATAGATTAAACAAGTACGTTTCTTTAATTTTTGCTTCACACTAATTGACGAATTTGATCGGCTATTGAGATCGATTCCATTTATTTTTAAGCTTTTTTGATACACAACTGGTGAGCAGTTTTTATGCGATTTTTTGCTCACCACTTTGCTCACCACTTTGACGTTTTTCGGCCACTTGTGGCGGCATTATCTCGTTAAAACAGTTAAAAACCGATACATTCGAATCCCTCCGAGGACAGGGATATTCTATCTATAACAGTCTTTAATTCAACAAGTTACGAGCATTCGTTATGAAAACCCGGGAAAATCATGGATTCGAATGTAGTTTTCGCACAAATCATTCAAATTCAATCAGTTAAAAAGCAAAAATCCATCGCCCGAATATCGAATGATGGATTTTGATGCGTTTTGATGTGATTTTTTCGCAGAGGAGGAGGGAAACGAATACAACCCTTAGCCTACTGCATCTCAATATCTTAGAAGCGGCTTTATAAACTGCTCACCAGTTTGCTCACCGCTTTTTATGTCTGCAATTCTACATCAAAGTAACAATTCTTGTTTGAATTTCCCATAACCAAATTCTGCGACCTGAAACCAAACCACACAAATTTTGACCAATCCCATAATTCGTTAAGCATCGTCATTTGTATTTTTACTTATCAATTACCATGACCGATACAACAATTAAATCCTTGATAAATAAACTGAATTCTAAAAAGGGGAACGATACGATGTTCCTAAGACCGCTGAGTGAAAATGTGTCCTTCGCAAAGGTATGGCTTGAGGGTATGGATTCATCTTATGAATTCTATTTCATTAAACATGAACTTAGGTATGTGGGTGCCGTGCTGGATATGGGCCAAGAACTACATTGGTATCTTCTTCCAAAATACAGAAAGAAGGGCCTCCTTTCACGAGCAATGGAGATGGAAATATTGCCGCATCTGTTCCTTTTCAAAGACGAGCAAAGAATTACGATCAGAGAAGAAGCCGTGGGAAGAAGAAATTATATTAATTCTCAAAGGGTCGCTGAAAGGCTAGGCTTTCGTAGAATGCCTAATAATGAATATTATTTGTCCAAGTCCGATTTTAAAGGGAACGAGGGGAACATTGGAGCCAATGTCAAAATGAGTAAAGAGCGAGTCCAGTATTTGAAAAACAATTACAAGGTGGCAGTAGGGTTGATCGGTAAAATAGTAGATGAATTAAAAATGTCTTTTAACGATGCGGATGATCTAGAACATTTATATAGTGACATTAAGTATTCCGCCTGGAAGCTTGATGATTTGTTTTGGAAATACAATGACAAAGAATAATGAACGGCAATAAATTTACATATTATCACGGAACATCGTCAATCTTCCTTGACTCAATTTTGAAAACGGGCTTAGGGGGAATAAATCCTAATTTGGAATATAAGAATCTTGAATTGTTGGAATATTTACATATCAAGGCCGAAGAGATTTTAGCTAATGATAAGGATTATATTTCAATGAGGAGCAACAACAATCGCGATGGTAAATCAGTGCCCAGTAGAATATCAGACTGAGGATGGCCAGACGCAAAAGCTCTATTTTAGACACGAGGGAATCTTTGTCGCCCTGAGCGTAATGCGTGCGATTATCTACAGTAGTATGAATAGATTTGGTAGCGAGATATTGAAAAGGTGTATCGAATTGTTCCTTTTACTTAAAAAGAAAGATAGCAATTTTTCGCTTCCGCGCGATCTAAATCTATTTGGAATTGAGAAGTATATTGAAGCAAACCCAACACCAATAATAATCGAGATTTTTGATGTTGACGATAATGACTTAGTCAAGGAAGATGGAAAAACCGCAGGGGAAGCACTTAACTTCCTTCGTGCTGTTATGCCAACAATGCCAGAAAGGCTAAAATACAAGTTCCTGCAACACTGTAATTTCGAGTTGTTAAAGCGCGTCCCTGTGAATAGACTAAAATTTTATAGGCTGGAGTTCAACGGTCATCCAGCCCTACCAAACTTTGTTTATAATTTGGAACCTTTGTAAATTATTCAGACTAACTAACTTTCTATCGAATACGACCATGCCAGTACTTGGATCACATAATCATCTATCCAAGTACGTAAACAGATAATTTGCCCGTACAATATATTTGAAAACGTCAGCATCAGATGCCCGGTTCTTGATGCGCGCATAATTTTTATAGTCACTAAAAAAATTCAAGTCATCGGAGTTTGGCAATACCCCTGCCTTGACACGGTGTCTTATCGCGCCCAAATAAAGATGCTTAAAGCTATTACTTGCGGCACAATGACCTTCGAAAAGTTGGGTCCAGCTTAACTTCGTCATGTCCTTAAATAACATTTCGTTTTGCGCCAGGACTTGGTCCAATTCCTGTAGTTTCACGAGATAACCAGTTATTACAGACTTGTCTCTTGCCAGAGCTTTCTCAGCGGAGTCGATATAAGGAGTACTTATAAAAGCAGGTAACAAATCAGAGACTTCCGCCCTAATGAAATTCACGCATTTAGCCAGATTAAATTTGATTTGACTAGGTTCTAACGCCTTGTAACTATTCAGCATCTTGGTCAGAAGTACAACATTCTTGTTGTAGTTTCGATACCGAACAATTGTTATAGCATAAGTTTGATGCCAATATTTAATAAAATGAAACAGGACAAGTGCGACGTCCTTGTCGATACTTTCTGAGCGCAAACATCTGCCTAGCCATTCAGATAACTTATTTGCTTCAGGGTTGTTTGAATCATCTCTTGTTGAAGATGTTGAAAGTTTTAATCCAAGCTTGTCTTGAAAAAGTGCTGAAAGATATTCATCAATAAAGTTGTCTCTATCGCATTTGGCTAAAAGATGGAGGAACTGAAAGTCGTCTTGAAATTTTGCTGGGACACTTCGTAATAACTTTGGGGCCAAATCTTTGAGAAGCGCCTCCGCGTTGTTTTCAAAATAGATACATTTTATAAGGTATGCGAATTCAAAATCCTTAAAATAGTCAATCGCATCCGAATAAAAATTTCTAATATGTTTAGCATCATTCGACTTTGAGTAGTGCAATTGAAAACGTCTCCTTACTTCTGATTTCAAGTCACGTTCGTAGTGTGCCAACCGCTGGTCTTCGGTTAAACTACGCATTTCCTTGTGAATCTTAATGGAAATGAAATGCCTATTCTCTTCAAAGAATGCATTCATATAATATGCTTGAAAAATCCAAAGTCAGGGTCTACCATAATTCTTCTATCAAGATAAAGATTTCGTTGTTCGCAGGACGTTTCACTCACTAGGCTGCATGAAAAGCATGAGGCTAAGTTAAGCTCAAAAAGTCCCTGGCCTTCGGATTCCCAACAGAGTGGATCACTATTGCAAATCGAGGAACGGACCAACGCACTTTTTATTAAACTATTCAAGTTCATTTTACGGGTCTGGGCAATTAGTCCTCCCATACTACCTTCAGCCCCCTCGGCTGTATAGATCATGAACCCATACATTACCATGTCGTTTTCGTTCGATACATATAGCCTTTCTGATAGCGAAGCCGTTGGATAACCGCACTTGAATTCTAGTTCTCGCATTAACAGATGACAGAGCGAATGCACCAGGTAAAGTTGCCATCCATTGCTACGTGCAAATCGTACCGCACCCCGCGCAAAATCCGTTCGCTCACGTTCAATAAGCTTCTTAAACCGTGAGTTGTTTAAAGAAAACGACTTGACCTCATTTTCATTTAGTGCAAAGAAAATTCCTTCTCCGTAGTTCTCAACGACTGGATATACCTCTATGTTTTCTGGTTTACTTCTAAAAAGGTTTGTCAATCGAAATTTTTCCCCCTCCGACTCCACCGGCTCTACCCGTGCAAAATCAAGTTGAGTCGATGTTACTTTGATGTTGTCTATTCTTAATATCCGAGAAAAATATGGACGAAGCTCCCTATCGAGGTTATCTGTAACATCCGAAACGATCAGATCCTTCGAAATATTGATTTGTTCTGTCGTCTTTCTGATCAAAGCACGATATTCAGAATAACGGAACTTTAGTTCTCTTTCGTAGTCAGACAGGCTAGCATTGGTTTCCGCACTATTACTTCTTTCATTCTCGAGTATCTTAATTTGTTCATTTATTGTTAAGCAGAGCGGAAAATCCTTTGCCTTCATCGCAGCCTCTAGGCGTTCATTAAGTTCTTTGATTTGCAAGCTAAGATCATCTAAAAACAACCCCGGAGGCATGTAAATACTGGATAATAATCTCGAAAAGTACAGGTTGTTTGCTGTCGTCAATGCAACTCGCATGTGGTCAGATGCACAAGGCTGAGTAATCGGTTCTTGCTCTCTAGCGCTTTTTTTACCAAAGTAGTACCTAACATCGCCTGTCGAGACTTCCCAAGGCTTGTGACCGATACACTTTATCTTGACACTCATTAGTCCTTTAAGTGAGACGCCCTTCGAATACTCGCAGCCCTTGTTATTACACTTCAGCCATTTGCCATCAAAGCCACTGGCTGCTGCTGAAGTTTCCTTAATTTGAATTAAGGGATTGTTGCAACATTCGAGTTTATTATGGAGATCGACCTTTTCATACTGGCTGTCAGGATTCTCGATTCTCCAACGAAGATATTTCGACCACGGAAAATCGCTTATATGCCCGTGGCTGCAGATTAGAACCAGATTGTCCTGTTTTAGTTTAAATTCAAATTCCTTATTATCCTTTCTTAGGATTTTCTTAGGAGGAAAAAATTCTGAGTGCTGTTCCTCCGGCCAATCATTGAACCAGTCCTTATACTTTTTGTATTGATTTATGCCATCGAAAAATCCCTTCGGCATAAATGTGCTATTGATTGCGAGAAGGGTTTTATCATTCTTGATCGTCTTATATACATCATGTAACTCGACATCCGGTATCAAAGCCAAGTATTTTAGATTACTTAGATTTTTGACGGATTTCAGCTCCTCTAGCAATCTCTCATCATTAGATAGATAGAGATCTTCTGATTTGCATCGGTCAGTGACATATTCTTTCTCATCCTTTTTAATTTTAATCGCCTCATCTATGAATTCCTTTATTCTTTTAAGGAAACCCCATTCTTCGAGACATGAAATGATAATGCTACCATATTCAGTATGAATTATCGAGCCTGGACCACCGTATGCGGAAAGGAGTTTGAATTTACTAAGTGGCTCGTTGGCTGTTCTATTTCTATTCTTCAACATATTATTGCTGTACCGTTTTTATCACGACCGAGGGAGCAATTTCTCTTAGGGATTGCTTGACGTTCCAGTTATTATCTAACGAAGTTCCATTTCGTGGATTGAATAACGATTTAAAGGAATTCTCGTCTCTATAGACTAATTCAATTGGGGGACTTACATTGCCCTTTCTGTCAAGCCACCTCTGGAAGCAAAGCTCATGAAGCTTCCTCTCAATATCTGCAAGCTCTTCCACATCGATGATACCCTCAATGTCAGCGTTAATCCCAGACTTGCGTGTTTTAAGATACTCGTTAAGACGTGATGCATTTTCTTTTATGCGTTTCATGTTTGCCATAGCTTGCAATTTGATCTTCTGTGCGAGTGGCTCAGTGATGTTAGTGGCACTCGTATTATTCGATAGATTAAATTCATCATTATGGCGAATGATGACAGCCAGATACATTCCAAGATATCTTTCTAGAGCTTTATTGGCAAAAGGAGTCACGGAAATTGGCTCTACATATCCGTAGAATTTCTCATGGAATTCCTTAAAGCGCTGATAGTGGGAAATGTCACGCGATCTGAATGGGTGGTGAACGGTAAAGACGATCCCCTCTTTATCTCTCGCGACCCGGCTTGATGCCTGTATGTATTCCGCAGTGTTTCGTGGCATGGAATTAATGATCATTATATTGAATCTTGAAACATCAATTCCAACAGAGATCATATTGGTGGCGATGACAAACTCTGGCGGGTTATCAAAGCTTGTAAGATTCCAATTCTTTTCAATCTTAGAAAGATGTGTTTTCACTTCTTCACCCGATAACCTTCCTGTAAGTTCTGAGAAATCGATGCTGTCATTAGCACGAATGAAGTGATCGAAGAAGCTCCAAGGAATTGTATTCCTTCGAATCAGATTTACATCACCTGGAAGGTAGTGGCCGAGTTGAGATTGGGTCTTTCCAACTTCTTTTAGACTATTGAAATATGACAGAACAGTGTGGTAATAATTAAATGTCTCAATGTACAGTTTATAGAGTGTTGACTCTGAAAAAACGTCATCTTTGGATAGTCTACTTTTTAAGAACTTGAGACGGTGAACCAAACAAATTGACGCAACTCTGAGTTGCATCCAGACCTGTGTCTTGCCAATCGGGAGCAGACCTACGTACCTACGATTGGACTCATACTCATTGATGTTAGTGGACTTACGTTCATAATAAGAAAAGAAAGAGTCATCGGAGTCAATACCCTGTTTAGGAAATATCTCGGACCTGCGATTGAAAAGCGCAAAGATCTGTTTATCTGTGTTTCTCGTGGTGGCTGTGGAAGTTATTACCTTTGGCCAGATGGTAATTCCGTCCTGTCCTTTATAGCTGCATAGTTCGTCTATTGCTTTTTCAAATAGTCCGACTGCTGATCCCAATGGCCCTAAAAGCAGGTGCAGCTCATCTTGGATTATCAGATCAGGGGGAAAGTGCTTTTGGTTTTTACCCCTTCCAAATATTCTCCTGGAATCTTGATTACGCTCATTTGTGATAGTAGAAACCTTGTTAGCCAGTGCGGCAAACTTGTCCACGGTTCCAAATAGCAATGTGGGAGGGAATTTGTAAATGTCTTCATCAAACAACACAAATGGAATTGCTTTGGCCGCAGTAGGACGCTTGTGGTGGAAGGTGCATCCAATTGTGTTACAAACTATGCTAAGCCGGTCATCGATTCCATAATTCTCCTCTCTATTTGGAAAAACATTATTAAGGTCATTGTCCACAAACAAAGATCCACCACACCATGGACAATGTGTATAGGGCAGCTTTGTTACAATTTTGTCATTATTTGCAACTTGTTGCTTTATGGATTTCAGCTCCTCATACATGCTATTTTGGCCTTTCCACCTATTTGGAAGAGAGTCTGCACCAACAAATAATCCAATGGTGATCTTCTCGTCTCCCAACTTACAATTGTGGGGAATGGTAAATCCATCCTTACGAATAACCTCCAATGCACAGATCAAAAGCGTGGCACGTTGAAACTGCTGAAGGGTTAGGAGTCGTAGCGTGTACCTCATGAGAACTGTGGTTCCGTTGCCAAGGTCTCCTTTAGTAAATCTCCTGTACAGAATTGCAAGTGCGATGATCCCAAGGTATGCCTCGGTCTTTCCTCCACCCGTTGGAAACCAAATCAAATCCGCAATCTCGTTACGTTCGGGCCACTTGGTTTCGAATAGGTCTAGCATGGGCTGATGTTTGCTTTTGGTCGGGCGGACAAATGCATCGATATTTAGAATTATAAATGCTAGCTGAAAGGATCTCCATTGGTAGTCGCTTTCTAGATGAACATTTCGATAAAAGGACTCACCGTTTTCAGTTGGAACGTAAGGAGGCTCAGAATTCTTTACTGTTCGTTTTGTATTTATACTGTGATGGAGCTGCATGAACATTGCCGTGTTCATCAGTCTAAAAGCAGATATAGCGTGCTTGTCACTTTTTAGCAAACTTAGATTCCTTTTGAGCCGCTCATAATCAATCTGACATCCTTTTAACTGCTTGCTCAATAGATCTTTTCCGTTAATGCTGAGACCGCCCATCTCTACTTCCTTTTCGATAATCCATATTTTATACTCTTCAACAAAGGAATCCAAGACTCTTAGAATGTCGGTATCGGTTCGGTCGCTTAATGTCGAAAACGATCTTATTGACAATATTTCGCTGTTAAACCGGGGTACAACTTGATCCTCGATGACACGGCTGGGTCGGAAATCAACTTTAGGCGTGTCTTGATACGGAAGAAAATCAGTCGAAACGTATTTTAGATTCTTTTGCGATTCACCCCATGTAACTGATGTGTTATATCCCTCCCCAAAGTCTTTAAATTTCCTGTACAATAATTTATTGAAATTGTCCTCTTCGTCAATGTTCAAAAGATTAGGTGGGTTGTAAGGCATTAAAATTCCATTCTTCGATTCTGAAACTCGAAGATCGACACCAAAAAATGATTTTTCGTTTGCTTCATCTTTCTTGTTCAGTTGAGGTGGCTCATCCTCCTTTATATCGATAGTCATGCGATTGACTAGTATCAACTTTACATACCAGCTATCTCGACCGGATAATTTGTCTTGTTTTTGTAGGTATTGATAGTTAAGGTAGAGCTGCTTAAATCCAGGGATTGGCAGCTCTCCACGCACAATGCGTTTATCATTGGCCATTTCAACCAACTTTATGCTGATCAAATGAGTGTTAGACTCCCACATTGGGGTGGGTCGATTCCTTTTTGAACTCCGCCTATATATCGACTTAAGCTCTGTTATTATTTCTTTAACCTGGTGGTATACTTCTATTATTGATATGAGGTCCTTGTAGTGCGGAAAGCTCCTTGGTGTACTTTTTAAATTGTTTACGATCGCCTCATTCAATTGCTCTGCATACAGACTAGTAAATGTAAAGTCAATTTTATCATAGGTCCGCGTCACAGTTTCAAAGAATTTTCCATCAGGAAACTTAGCCTTTATCTGGACAACTACTTCTTCTTTGACAAACCGCTCGAGGTCCCTATAGTCCAGAGTGTATAAATGGTCATTTATATCTACACCTGCCTTCAAGAATACAAATAGGTTTTCATCAATCCATTGCGTGCTGAATACCTGTGAGAAATATTTATTTACCACCGCTTCTATCTGCGCTTCATTTTCCGAAACATAATATGCAAGGTTCTGCTCGCGGCATTCGTCCTGACTGAGCTTTGTATAAGTGCGAAATCTCAGAGTAACATCAATATCATTACTTAAACTAGATAATGGGGACACAGCAAATGACAACCCACAGGTATTGGGATAATTTTGATTTTTGCTTGACACGCTTTCACTCTTGTCATCGTCAAAATTTTCGTCATCTGTTTTTGTTATTTCATCTTCAGCGTCATTATCATCGGCAGACATCGCAGGGTCATTAATAGAATGTGATGAACTTTCCTTTAATGGATTAGCAATTGGGAATAGTATGGCCGAACTATACTGATAAGCAGGAACTTCGCTAATGATTTCAGAACTATTAGACAGTGCACCACACTCTTTAATGCGTTGGCCTTGAAATTCATTAAATGGCCACTTCTTTAAGAGAAAGAATCTCTTGTTGAATGCACCGGGCCCAACTATTTGTTCTTTAATGAATGACTGCAGATCATCCCGCTTTTCTAGTGTCTTGCTCATTTTCGATGCGTTTAATACTTATTGCCTGTTGTAGGATCAGCTTCTTAGAAATATCACGAATTATCGATTTTGCAGTGACTAGCCTTTCTTCCTGACCCTCATTTTCAACAACTCCAGTCTCTTTTTCAAAGATATCCATGACGCATTCTAGTACCGAACTATCAGCGTTGTTTCCAAAAGAGTTCGATTCGCTCAGGTAGCGAATTATCTGAGTATAGGCTCGTTTGAGACTATTTATGTCCTCGCGGCATTTGTGATACCGCCATGCTTCATTTGCTTCTTTGATATTTAGGAATTCACATACAATCCGCCAATCATTTTTAGCTCGTGGCAGGTTCAATGAACGCGCATTCAATATCTTCTCCTCCCTTAAATAGTCTTTTTCAAATGTGCTTCGTTGAATAGACAGACCAAGCTCTTGCAAACTCGTATACAAGTCACGGTGTTGGCCGTTTTTTTCAAACATTCTAGCTTTCCAATTCAGCGCTGAAGTTGGCATTGAAGCTAATTTGTCAATCAACGCAGAACGTTGAACTATTTTAGAAACTTCTGAGAGTGGAAGAAAATTTGTGCCTTCATTAATTATGGCAGCCTTAGTTTGAATTACGTAACCATTTTCTTCAAGTAATACTTGTGAGTTTTGTTTCAATGAAAAGTTATTCCCTTGATCGGTGGTTATGAGTAGTTGCGTGTTTGTGTCTGGAAGTATCTGCCGTTCTTTCGCGACCAAAATGTCTACTACTTCCGGTTCTATCAAATCTAGCGGAACATCGTTCTCCGTTATCAACTCCTCAACGTTATCATCGTACTCCACGGCCGCGTAGGTCTTGTCATATTTCTTTTTGTCTTTCAATATATTAGAAAGAAGGGCCCGCTTTTGCTCTGACCATTTCTCTTGGTTTTTAGAATAATTCTTGTCAAACCAGGATCTGCTGCCCTGAAGAAGGGCTTCATATTGGCAAGCAATCGAGTGGTACTTCACCAATGGAGATGTAAAATAGATGAAGTCCGGCACCACAATTCTCACGTCACATTCATCCAGTAAATGTGAAATATTTGAAATCAAGATCTTATTTAGTGGGTCAAGGACTACTACTCGTTTACCTCGAAATGCCATGAAAGGAACTCTATCTTCGTAGATGAAAACCTTTTTAAACTTCGGCCGGATATAGTCATTGAAGGAGTCGAACGCAGTGGGAAATAAATGAGAGGTCCGACTAACAGCGATAGCGTCTTGATCAACTGTAATGAACTTGTCAATCCAATTGATCTCATATATTTGATCAATAACTTTCTGGACGTTGCCAAGAAGACTTCCTTTGATCGCTGGAAAGTCAGACTCGTAGAGGGCCTTCCAGAATTTCAATGGCTCGCCACGATGGATACACATCAGCCATTTGGCTGGAAAGGGGTATCGGAATGGGCTAAGATTAAGAGTCTGCCATGCCTGCTTGAGTTCTGCCAAGTTTTTATATAATGGCTGGTCATGATTGGTAACACAGATCTTGTAGTTTTTCGTACATTCGTCAATCTTTAAATCTGGTTTATTTTCTATTTCTCTTCTAAGGAAATAGATGTCTGATTCTCCTATTTCTGAGAATGAGAATCGCGTTCGCAAATACAACTCAAAAAGTTTCGCATGCCTAAACTCCGCGAATATCCTGGAGTCAATATTAGAATGATATGGATATTTAAGAGCAATTACTTTCGTTATATCGAGCGCGCTCAATCTATCTAAGCACTCATCAAGAACATCCTCTGATTCCATCTTGTTATCAACTATCTCATGTGTCGATAACTTCTTAGATGCTAAGACTTCGGACTTACTTACGAACAGGCTTAGGTCGTTTTCAAGATCAAAGAGAACAGGGTGTGAGATTATTCCAGCCTTGGCTATTTTCGAGAATAGAAAAAATGCCTCATCAATTTCGTTGCTGAAGTCAGCCTTTAATATCTGGTTTGTTTTGAATAAAGGAAAAAATCTCTCTTTTGAGATAATGATGCCACCATCAAAGAATATGGTATTATCAGCAACCCTAGAAAAGGAAAGAAACGCTCTCGGATCGCGGCTAGAAGATTCGTCTGAAAAAACGTCAAAGATTGACGTTCCAAAAAAGTTTGACACTTTTGGAGCGCAAACTGCCTTGAAAAGAAGGTCGATGTTTAATAGGTAATCTGCTATCGGTTGTACTAAGTATTGATCGTAGATAGGTAAATTTATCGCGAGACGTTTTTTGTCCGCAGTAAGGAATTTTAAGAACGCGTGTCCAAGCACCCTCAACAGATCGTTACAATGGTCACATTTTACTCCCTTAGAGACTAAAGTGTCTATAACTATCTTGTGATAGATATCAAAGGATGATATGATATTTTTTAACTCCAAATTATTATCTGTAGTTGGTACATTGCTCGTGTAACGCCAACGTAGTTTTGAACTCGCGTTACTTCAGCAATACTTGGAGTGATCAAAACCACTTTATCACACTCTAATCCTCGAAATTTTATTGGTGTGGTAAAACGTAATTTTTGGCTGTTGATGTTGATATTTTTTTCTGTCAGCTCCTCGATCTCCTTCCTGAAAAAGTCACTGGCTAGCGTTGCAAATTCTTGTAGCAAATTGCTTTCAACTAAAATTATCGTCTTCAAGTCTTTCTCTTTGAAATCTTCAATGACCTTGGAAATGACTTCGAGTCTTTCAGCGTTATTGGTAACAGCTAGACTTCTGCCTTTTATTATGGTCTTTGCTCTTCCGTATTGATTGTTCTTGATTGCTTCAGCGATTTGCAGAATATCGCGTTCCTGACAACACCGCCAGACTGTGTCAAACAGGTAATGAACAAAGCTCGATTCCATAAAGAAGGAAGCATACCAATCGATGTCCTTAAAATCTTGAACGATTGCTTGTTCCGGGTCGTATAAGATCAACCACTTTGGTGATGCTAATTGTTTATCGAGACTTTCTACGACTTCGAAAAGCCCTTTGTCAAAGAATTCCTGTGCTTCATCAATGATTATGAATGCAACATCTTCATCAATGTTGTTAATGTTGATATCTGGATGAAATATTCTAAACGTAACGAGATTTCTGTCAAGTCGGTATTCTTCGTAAGCCCAATACTCCATTTTTGCTCGCAGCAGTTTGTTGGCACAATAGAAGACTCCTTTGTGTTGCTTTATGATATTCTCCGCCAAGAATTTCATAGCTAAGACGGTCTTCCCGGTGCCTGGCGCACCCTGGACCATTACTTTTCTATTTTTGCGCAAGCCGTTTAGTATCTCATAATTCTCCTCAAGTATAATTTCATTTTTGATCCTGTCTGGATCGAAACCATAGGTCGATTGGACTGGAAACAATTCTGATTTCAATCTATCAACTTCTGTTTTCTTAAGGATAGGGAACTGGTTCCAAATGCGCTCATCCAATTTATTGCCGTTTAGGCCTGGGTTTAGTTCGAGCAATAAATGTCTCCTAGATTGTCTTGGAAGTTTATGAAGAAAGTCGAAGAGCAATTCGTTTTTTCCAAAGGACGTGTCTCTTGTGTCTAATTGTTTTTTTGAGAAGAATAGATGCTTATAACCTTCAAGTTGTGGGCCTTTTAATGTAAAGCCCGCCTCGTGAGGGAAAATTACGGCCCGGTAAATAAATGGAGACGAGTCGATCAGGCGCTTAAGTGAATGAACATAGTCGCGTGATTGAGTAAATGGGTTCTGTGATTCGTATCTGTCAGTCTTGTCGTTCTTGTGGTAACAATAGTATGTATCGTTTTCATTGATCTCAATTCCGCCCCCCTTGACTTCAATTATTAGAATACCATACTTATTCACAATCAAAAAGTCAATTTGTCCTTCTGCCTTTCGCGCGCTCCCTGGATGCTTTGATAAGTTATAATTGTGCTTTACATACCAGATGTCATCCTTTAAAAAGTTGTGCTCATTGAACTTTTGAAGTTCTTGATATAGCCACACTTCACCATACAACGGAGTACCATCATTTTTGCAAATAATTGCTTCAACGTTATTTCTCGGATAGTTGTCTATGAAGTGGATCGGCATATATTACTTTTCGTTCGCAACCGATACTATTTTATTGATTGCATATAATGCGAGAAATTGTTTCTTAGGTACATTGATCTTGTGCTTAAAAACCTTTGAATCTTCACATTGAGCGAATTCCTCTTCGTCAAATTTGAATCCAGTAATAATTCGAGCCACTTCCTCAACTAGCTTTACAGGCTCTAAATAGCATCCTTTAGATTGTTGTGCCTCGTGCATCGCTTGCATCTCTTCACTGGATGCGATTTTCTCCGAGAACCCATTATTGATTATTTCTATAAACTTTTTCCCACTTTCAAATTGTTCAATTAAGGGTTCAATTGTTTTATAATAGTTGTCAGGGAAATTTTCAGAAGGGAAACCTTTCCCATTCCCATACTGAACAGACGTGCGCCACTTCCGTATCGAACTATTCGTGGAAATATTATAGTTAGAAAGGGTCACTGTAATATTGCCAAACTTAAAGGGATGTAATCTAAACCTAGACCCGGGTTTCTTAATTGGCGGATCATTGAATACTCTTTCCGAAAATGTGTTAAGGTTCGGAATACCTTTAAGATTAATCGTTTTCGCGATCTTGGCCTTAATAGGTTTTAAGCCCAGAGACACTCTAACTGTTTTTGCGAGCGCGCTACTCACTGAAGGACATACAGCGTTACCTATCAATCTAGTCTTTGTGCCTTCGCTCCCAAAAAATTGAAACGTAATGGGAAAACCCATAATGCAAGCCATCTCTCGGACTGTGGGAACTCTATACTGGCCATCTCCGGTTCTTTTGTATTCTGATTCGAAGATCATCGATTCTCGCGAGGTGCCAATATTTGTCGCGGTGATGGTCCGAGATGGTTTACTTTCGTTTTCAGGGAAAGACATTCTTCCCATAAACGGATGATTCAATTTCAAAGACCTTGAGCTTTTCCATTGGCTCTCGTATAGCCCCGTGTCATAAAACTGATCGGTTAAGTCATTTAGAGGAAGTTGTATTTCATATATGGGATCTTGAACGAGTTCCAAAGAACTCTTACTGTTTGGACTTGGCAAATTCATTCTGATCTGTTTCAAGGTTGTGTAAACCGGCAGACTGGCAGGCTCCGAAGGCGTGCGGTGCGTTTTTGTCGGAGAAATTAATTTTTCGAAGTGAATGATCTCACCGAGAACTGCGCGCTTCCTTGACTGGGGAGAGCCGTAGTCAGCCGAATTAAGAATTAACGAGTTGCCTGATATTTTTATCGCAATTTCCGACGGGTCCTTGTCATTTTTCACTGCCCATTGGGCAAGTCCAAGCTGTCTAAAGGAATACTGTTTTGGTAAGTATCTTAGGCAATTGGGCACGTTTTCCATGAACCAAGCCTTCAACGTAGATCTCTTTTGATGTTTTTTGACCGCAACGATCTTTAGGAACGTTTCTGTAAGTTGTAATCCCATAGACTTATCCGCCTTCCCGGATCTGTTAGAATTTGAGAAACTTACGCAAGGGGGGCTCCCGATAATGACATCTGTATCAGGAAGGGTTAAGATCTCGTCCAGTGATTTGAAATCAAGAACATTCTTCACTTCACACGTTAAATTGAAGTTAGCATTGAAAGTGTCAATAGCAGGTCGCCAATGGTCAACGCCTTGAATTATTGTAAATCCCTGTTGCCTGAAGCCTTCAGAAAAACCCCCGGCTCCGCAAAAAAAATCTAAGACAGTTAATGACATCGTTTCTAATATCCGATTATGAGAATTCCTTTTAATGGTAGTTGTAATCTGTTGCTTGCGTAAAGTGTATCAAAAAACGTGGATACCACATGAAAGTCTTTTCGCTTTGCATAAACGTTTCTGATACATATGGTTAAATATTCGACATCGTGCATCATACATGCCTGAAAGAGATCCTTTAGGAACTGAAAGTTTGTCACCCCTCTTCCCGCTTCGACCTCAATCACGGTCTTCGATTCTTTATTATACCCATCAGCGTCAAAACTTTTTTCCAGAGTTCCATTTTTTCCAAAAAGAACAGGTATTTTGATTTTCTCTGTGTGTTTTTTTGACCCTTCGATAGTAAAACCTAGTTGCTCCAAATCAGCCTTAACTTTCGACAGCACTTGATTACTTGAATGAGCATTTACATTGGAGTCAATGTGCTCCAAGTTCGCTTGAAATGCGGATACCACTAACTTAAGGTGCGAGGGAATCTCTCGTGATTTGGGAAAATATTGCCAGTTGATCATTTTGACGTCACATGTTTTTCGACCCGACTCACACATTCAGGCAATGAACGATTCACTTCACATTCCCATATGACCAGGACTACCCAGCCAGACTGTTTAAGCTCATCGACTTTCCTTTTATCACGCATCATGTTCATTTCGAATTTCTTTTTCCAAAATGTGGTGTTGGTCTTCGGCAAAGAGAGATCACAATTTGGACATCTGTGCCAAAAGCATCCATTTAGGAAGATTGCTATTTTTTGTCTACCATAAGCAATGTCAGGTCGACCTGGCAGACCTTTTCTATGAAGGCGGTAACCTTTTAGATCAATCGCCCAAAGTGCCTTTCTTAGCTTTATCTCTGGTGCGGTATCTTTCCCCCTATTTCCACTCATTACTTTGGAAATCGATTCATTTTTAGGCAGCGGGGCCCTACCGTCTCTTAAATAGGTTTTTCGCGTCACTCTAATTGACTGATTTTGTTACAATTGCTTGAATTTGATTCCTAGTGGGCTAGTCGATCAGATTGGATCAGGCGGGTCAAGGAATCTAATCGGTCAAGATACGTAGAAGTGAAAAAAAAATCAACCTACTTCGACAGCTTTCATACACCGTCTGCCAAGGAAGTTGTCATCGAACACAACTGGGCAATCAATCACGAAAAACTGATGGATTTCGACCAATCAAATTGTGGGATATTGACCAAAAAATCGGCAAGAAATCAGTGCATTTTTTCATGAAACAGGTTCTAATTATATTTAGAATATTCGGTATGCCGAAGGGACTCAAGGTGTCGCGGAGCACAGGTGGAGCGATGTTTAAGGCAGCATAACAATCTAGACGGATTTTCATTTTGTTTTTCAATGAAGCTTTTCTCCAACGGTGAAATCGATTTCAAGCCCTTGACTGAATATGTCAATTGGTTTATGAATACCAATCACCAACAACATAACCTTATTCAACTTCCACCTATTCAGAGGAATGCTGTTTGGAATAGTCAGCAGGTTGAAAAGCTATGGGATTCAATATTAAGAGGTTTTCCTATTGGGAGCTTTTTGCTTGCGCCTCGGGCAAAAGGTAATGTTACTCGAACGATTGACTCATCTCACCAATTTATTTCAAGAGATGATGGATACTTTTTATTGGATGGGCAGCAACGAACACGGGCGATTCTCCTTGGATTTCGATCCGAAAGTCACTCAAGGCTGTGGATTGATTTGAATCCAAGCCTTGATTTCAATAACGCGGAGTTCAATGACCGGCAATTCCTGTTTCGACTATTGACTTCATATCAACCTTGGGGAATGAGCGACCGCAACCCAAATGACAAACTTTCTGAAAGCGAGAAGTACAATGCAAGGACTGAATGCTTTGGCAATTCTATTCGGTATGATTATCAAGTCACGATAGCCGATACTTGGCCAATTCGGTCAACACTCCCTGTTCCTTTCGATGGATTAATTGACCTATGTGGAGGTATTAAGGATCAATTTCGGCACCCCAACTGGGTTGATGTACTTAGGCTAATTCCGCAGAGATATAAGCACGATGAAAAAGCCGGACCACCAGCACATTTCTCGATGATCGTAGACGCATTAGAGAATATGCTAAGCTTTGAAAAAAGGAATTCGAGGTCAGTCGTCTTTTTAATTCAGCAAGGTACCTTACCAACTCCATCAAAAGTCGATGTGCAGGATCCAATGGAAGTGCTTTTTCGAAGGATAAATTCAGGAGGAACGGTGTTAGCAGGGGAAGAAATGGCGTACTCACTGCTTAAATCAAGTTGGGATGAAGCTTATGATTTGGTTTCAAGAATAGTCAATGATAAGAAGATCGGTTATCTTTTTTCGGCAACCGGAAACGTAATGGCAGCATGTCGTATAGTGCGCTTCAACCTTGGAGAACGAGATGAGCCAAATCCGAGTGTGTCCAACTTTAGAAGGTGGATAGGTGAAAAGGAAACTGGTATTAAATCTTCCTTTCTTACAGAGATGAAGGATTTAATGAAAGTTCATAATGGAAAATCTAAGTTGCAGAACGTTATGGAGAAATTCTTGGACCTTGCAATTTATCGCGGAGGCGATGACCTAGGTCTTCCCCGTGGGTTGCTTTTAGGCTTAAAGCCTTCCATACTACATCCTGTACTTATCTGGCTATACAGGCAAGAAGACACCGGAGAAAAGAGCAGGCTAAACGTGCTTCGATATTTGATGTACGCATTCCTGGCAATTGAAGATGCCAGTCAGGTCAAAGCTTCAAAGAGGGCGATTGATGTACTTAGAAATTATGCGGGAGCATTTCCCGACCATAATATTTATCAAACATGGATAATGGAAGACCTTGGCGTACAAATGCCAACAATTGAACAATTCGAACTACCATTTAAAAAAGAAGCAGATGGTTATTTCAGAAGCTGGAAGGAGTTAATGGACGGTGACAATGACGTATCCGCTGGCTTCCGGCAGCTCTTTTGGCATAAGAAAGAAATGCTTTTGTGGTTACAAAGGAAATACCATTCAAACTGGTTTCCTGGGTACAACCCAATGCATAATGATACTTCAGACACTCCCTACGATTATGACCACATCTTGCCCTATTCGCACCTAGTTACATCTGGCGTATCTGCAAATACATTTTGTAATGATGATAAGTTAAATGGAAAATTCTTTACAAGTCGATACTTATACATTAATAGCATCGGCAATTATCGAGCATGGCCTCGGTGGGCAAACCGTTCGGATAGCAATCTGTGTCATACTCAAAAGCTAAGGATGGATCTGATGGACGAACGAACTGATGCTCAAGGTTTGGAACTTCTTTTTAATACAAATGCAGAATATTGCCACGCTTCGATTATTCCTCCCTCGGACATTCCTATGTGGAAAGAGGCAAGAGTATCTAATGGGAATATTCGCGATTGGCCTTTCGAACGCAGGTTCGCATGGCAAAGGGCTGTTGAAAGCCGCGTTCAATTTCTATTCAAACTAGTTTATAACTCATTTCGTTTTTATGAATGGGCTGAGTCGACCCAATAATGATTAAAAATATATTGTAACCATGAAGTCGTCACTCCGTTTCTAAATCAACAATCAAAGCAATGACCGAACTTCAGATGCAGTTTCTTGAACTGGCCATTCTCGACCAGATGAAATACGCCGACATCAGCGCAAAACTTAGTGTGGATCAAAAAACGCTAAGTCGTTGGTGGGAAGAATTGAAACCGGAGCGAGAAAAGCTGTCCACTCTGCGTCAGCTTTGGAAAGTAAAATGCGAAACAGCAAGTTTCTGGGATTTCAAAATTTGGTTTGAATCAACCGAAAAGAAATGTCACTACTGCGGGATCACAGAACCTGAAATTGAGCAGCTCATACTAAAGGATCTAATTCATACCAAGCGGTTAGTAACAAGAGGCCGAAAGTTAGAAATTGACCGCGTGTCTCCGAACCTCCCTTATGACACCCTTTCCAATCTTGTCTTCTGTTGCTATTGGTGTAACAATGCAAAGAGCGATGAATTTAGTGCGGAAGAATTCAAACCGCTTGGTGACGCGATAAAGATCATCTGGCAGCAAAGGCTGAGAAGCGATAAGTATATTGGCGATGGAAGCGGAATGACAATCATGAAGGAAGATGATACTGGACAATGAGACATCGCTCCTCTATTTGTCAGACAATATCCGATCGCGTGCGACTTTTTTCGCAGAATTATCAGCGCTCCTTCAGTCACGAAAGATCCAGTATCACCTTCTCCCAAACACGCGTGATATCTGGGCAGTTGACTACATGCCTGTCCAGGTAGCCCTTGATAGGTTTGTCCAGTTCAGATATCAACCGGATTATCTTCAAAGTGCGAAATACATCACAACGCAGACAGACCCTGACGAAGTTTGTAAAGACATTGGGCTGGATCGTATCCATTCAAATATAATTTTGGACGGAGGTAATATAATCAAAGGAAAGAAGTGGGCAATTCTTACCGACAAAGTGTTCAAAGAGAATCCTCTAGTGCCTCAAAAAAAGATAGTGGCTCAACTTGAAGAGCTTTTTGATGTCAAGGTTATAGTCATTCCACGCGAACCGTACGATTTTACAGGCCATGCGGACGGAATGCTGCGCTACTATGATGAAGAAACTTTGCTGATCAACGATTACGGAAATCATTTGAGCGTTAGCTATCGCGCGCGTCTTGCGAAGGTGCTTGCAAGTCAGGGCTTCAAGCTCATCACGATTCCGTATGCACCAAACCCTTCAAACTTAAGCAGTGCTGATGGAGTGTATATTAACTTCTTAGAGATGAAGAATTTCCTTTTGATACCAACATTCCGGAATATGGCGGACGGCAAAGTAGTAGCAATTTTCGAACAGTTATACCCAAGCAGTTCAATTCAAACAATCGATGCTTGTGATATTTCGAAGGATGGCGGGGTGTTGCATTGTATTAGTTGGCCAATCGCAACGATATAATCCTAATTCACATACTTCCGCATAATGAATGGTCGTGAGTCACCCTTCATTGTTTGCATTGCCTTAATTGTATTTCCCTCGTAGTAAAGATTGAACAACTTAGTTTGATTTTCATTAATTAAGCTATCGATTGACGGGCGATATGAGTTCGGAATTTGCAGACCAAAATAAATTCCGGTCAACGAGTTTTTAATGGAGAGGTATTTTTGGCTCCCACCAAAGATCACGAGTCTTTGCTCATTTTCGCGCTCCCAGTAGGTGGATTTTTTTAGAAACAAATCTTTATATCTGGCTTTAACAAAGCGATTAATGTTTTGCTCCTTACTTAGCTCTCGGTCCCAGCTAAAGAAAAGTCTATCGTGCGCACCATACAGAACTTCCTCAAATCGATGGTCACCCATGTTTTCTGCATTGTCGTTAAGAAAGATTTCAACGTCTATTTCCAAACAAACACCTTTGTGATTGTCCGCATAATGCGCCCACATGATCTCGTTCAGATATCCATTCACCGGATTATCCTTAACGAAGCAAAGAATTTGACAGCTGCCTTTTATTTCATCACCTAGCTTGTATTGATGGTCAATGTGCGTTGTCTGCGAATAGGTATCTGGATAGCTTGCTTGATAGTCAATGTTTCTTCCAGCAAACGACCACGGTTGATTTTCTTTCGGGTCATTCATTCCATGGAGATTGTTTGTTCGCAGCTCCATCTTTGGTAAGATGTGCTCTATTGATGTAGTTAGCTTTGTGTAATGATAAACCTTTGGCATATCAATATGTTCTTTACTCAATTTTCCGGGTGGCCATAAGATCATCTATGAATTCCCATTTCTTCGTATTTGGATTGATGTAGGCATACACTGTGTAGTATGGCATTCCCCGCAATGGCTTTAGAGCTTTTGCCAACTGGTCATCCTTTTTCTCTTCATAGTTTGCAATTACCATATCAAGAATTTCCTTAAGACCATTTGACCAATCCTCTTCGGTTAACGCGCTATCGAAAAGCAGTTTGAGCTGGCGACCATCTTTGAGATCAATGAAGATTGAAATGGCCTTTGATTGTGTATCTTTTCCACTCGTTTTATGTTCTCCGACACTGATCACTCGCGCGTCTATCTGCCTAGCCCTTGACAGAACCTTTTTCAGCCATGCTTTCACACTTTCATAGTGGTCCTTACCCATCTCCTGCAGGAAGCCTTCGAAGTAAGGCTTCGCAATGTACGCGACTATCAGGCCTGGGATCGCCCACTCGAGTGAGAGCCAAGCCTCCATCTGTCGTTGTTCCGTTACCACCTTTAGATCCTTTGCCTTGATTTCTTCAACACCTCGGAGTAGGTCAGGGTCGGGAAATCGGTCTGGAATACTAAAATAGATGTGGAAGTCCTTTTTCATTTGTTCGGCTAGTCAAGTTGGTCAAACGCATTTTAACAAATATAAAAACATTAGTGGTTGAACAGGGCAAAGCCAGATTGTGTATTATCGCAAAATAATGGGGCATACAATGATGACGAGAATTGAAAGAGAAAGATATGTAGCATGGGTAGGACTAAGCTATGATGATTTACAGATCTGGGGTCAATACGAGCGACTTGTTGACTTTATCTTTGAGGAATATCCGGAAACCAATAGACGATTTGATGAAATCTCCTTACCCACACTTTTTACGATATCACATGCCATTGAGCTGGCACTGAAGGACTGAAGGAGAACATCAAGTTTCTACATAAGTACCACACGTCACCTCATTTGACCAAATTCGAGACATGGGCGATGCTTGTTAAGAGCCATGACTGGGAGGCCCTAGCTTTTGAATTTAAAGCTGCTTATATAAAACTGCACGAGAAGGTTAAGGGGGAAGAAAGTGATAAGCGTGAATTTCTCGAGTACTACACGGACCTGGAAAAACTTATCGGGATTTTGAATCGAAATACTGAAACCTATCGCTACTCCCTCAAGCTTGATAACACTGGTCAGATAATCAAAAAAGTATTCATCATTCGAAGACAATTGATCTTTATGACTTAAAGGAGACTTTCGACTCCGTAAAGACATTGTTTATCGGTGCGCCAAATTCGCTTGGCCGATACACTGATTTTATCGACTACAAAAACGGAAATCCTGATTATAAAAAAGGGAAGGGATTTTTGTATTGCCAACGATTTCACTACACAGACCACTTTCTTGAAAGCGTCAAGGCAACTCTAAATGAGCAACTCACCCCCTTAGCAAATGGGACATGGATGGACGCTAGGACTGGCGAGAACTTTGAGATTCAGGTATGGGAAGGGAATATATATTGTTGCTATTTAGTGTTACGAACCAAACAAAACACTACTGCGCTCGCCTTTGCGGGATGATAGGAGGGGAAATATTTGATATACTCAGTTTGGACAAGGTGCTTTATACACTTGTGAAAGGTGGTTACTGACTTGATTTTTGCGAGCTTCATTATTTCGCTCCTGGAGATTTTCACTGAGTTCCCGTTTTTGGCTTCCGTCCACGCACTTAGTAAGGCACAATAGACACCCATGTGAATTGTGGCCAGTCTTCGATCAGTTGTTGCCGCCCTTATTAAGGTTTCTAAGCTCATTCCTGCTTCCATTCAACGATTGTTCTGACACAGAAGCTTTTCAATGTCTTCCAAATTATAGTAATGCATTCCACCAACCTTTGTTGATCTAAGCGCGCCAGAAATTCTTAGATTCTGCAAAGTGCCGGGGGAGATTTTCAGCATCTTCCTTACCTCATTACTCCTAAGCCATTCGGCCTTTGGCTTGCTATCCTTGCCGATGAGTTCTTTCAATTCTTGCAGTAACTCTAACTTGAATTGCTGCAGGTCCTTTTTCGTAACAATGTCAATCTCCATAAACCTCAATCGTTATGGGGCAAAACTCTTTCACGGAAAAGAGGGACGTTCACACTATGGCCCCATCTTCGGAAAGATTTTTTGAAGCAGCTTGAGAAAATTGATCACAACTACGGTGCATAGTGTGAAAGGCCCGCTATTCACAGGAAGACCTTTGAGCCAAAACATATATATGGCTCTATCATATTCTGATGCAAAAAGAATTGCTATCACGGACTATCTCTCTCGGTTGGGTTTTGAGCCTGCGAGAGTGCGGGGAAATGATTACTGGTATCGTTCGCCTTTCCGAAGCGAGCGGGATGCCTCATTCAAAGTCAATGTCAAATTGAATCTTTGGTATGATCACGGTGAGGGCGTTGGAGGTACCTTGCTTGACCTCGGGCAGAGGCTCCATTCGTGCACAATAAAGGAGTTTGTTTCAAGACTTGATGATGGCAAATTTCTTCGGGATTTTACACCAAGAAGATCAAATTCAGAACCAGCAGAAAATCGAGTTGAGATTCTATCGACTGGTCCGCTCCTTGATGAAGGTCTCTTAAATTACATCAGCCAGCGAAAAATTGATACTAAACTCGCACAAGCCAGTTGCCAAGAAGTTGACTTCAGGATTGCTCAGCGAAACTATAAGGCAGTTGGATTCCAAAACTTGTCTGGAGGCTATGAGTTACGGAATAGTTGGTTCAAGGGATCAAGTTCACCCAAGGACATTACTCTTATTGAGACAGGTGCAAAGTCTCTAATCGTTACCGAAGGTTTCTTCGATTACCTTTCTCTTCAACAGCTTAACGACAGCCAGGTTCAAAAGGAACTTGCCGCTTCGGATAAACTAATCTTGAATTCAATAAGCTTCATTCGAAAGTCGCTTCCGATGATTAAAAATTATCCGATCAAACTTCTCTTTCTTGATAACGACCAAGCAGCAGATAAAGCGAAGGCCTTTCTGCATGCTTCAAACATTGACTTCATTGATCGGTCTGGCCTATATGCCAAGCATAAGGACGTTAATGAGCTATTGACAAGGTCCTCGCTGGATCATGCGACCTCGAATCGCAAGCGCTCAAAGAGGTTGTGACCTCGACCTGATTGATGGTGACCTCAACCATTAACTAACCTGACCTCGACAGCTTTCGATTGCACCTCGATCAGATTGTCACTCACCTCAAATTCAAAGCAGAAACAAACTTTTTAAACTTAATTAAAGAAATTCCTCATGAACGAAATCGTAACATACCTTGAAAGTAAAAAAGCAGTCTTTCACGGAGCATTGGCATTGATGCTTCTTTACGTCCCACATGCCGGCAACCTGTTTATGCAACTTGAGCACATTGATATGAGCTTTTCCGGGTTCACTGTGCTTAACTGGCTATATGGTGTGGCTTTGGCAGGAATAATTGAATTCTTGATCCTGGTCTTTCTGATCAACGGATACCGTACTACAGGAAAGTTCTATGCAGTAGTTAGCTTCTTTTTGAATGCTTTCTACTACGACTACTGGTTTGTATCCATTCAAGACCCATCAATTTCCAACATAAAAATTATGATCATCAGCCTGTTCATATGCCTGACACATTCGCTTTCGGTCTGGCAATTGAGTGAACTATTCTATAAGAGATTGAAGGAAGAGAAGTCTGAATTTTGGTGCAGTGAGTGCGAAATGCCATTCGGAAATAAAAAATCTTTTGAGGGACACATGGCGAGAATTCACAAAAACAAGAAACGCGAATCGAATGTGGATTAGCCCATTAGAGCTTTAACATGTGGCTTCAAAACTCATCAGATTATATTGTTAAAAGGCCCTGTCACCACGACAGGGCTTTCTATTTTCAAACATATCAAATCAAAATCTTCGAAATACTTGATGCCTGTCCTCTGGCATTGGCAAGATGTATTTTTGTGCACAAAAAAGAATACCTGCACTCCGAAGTCGTGCAATTGACCGCTTAAAGAGCCGCATGAACTAAACTGTTTGTACTCGGATTCACCCACATGTCAAAGATTATGGACCTTTATTAAATACCTGTCCTTGAAGTTTGTAAGGTGTTGTTCGAACTTAATGTTGTTTGCGAAGAGATTGCAGAATTCCCAGTAGCTAAAATGATGAAATGAAATGTCTGGGACACTTCCTTTTATTCTCTCAGAGAAGCCTGTAAGCTCGTCCTTGTGAAGTGAATATTCGCTGAACTCACTGGCGTTAACCGGCTCCCAGTAAAGGTAAATGAGTTTTGCTTCTTTCTTTTTCTTTTGCTTTTCTTTCAGAAGGCCGATAGAGTGTTTGATTAGTTGAGCTGTGTCTAAATGCGATTTAATGTCATTCTGCTTGTAATGACGTACAATATCTGAAAGGCCGTAATGAATCAGATCCAGAAAGCCATCCTCATAAGAAGGTGAGAACTTAGGTATTTTGGGTGCAAGAGGCTCCAGAAATTTGCTTTCAATACCGATTATACAACTGTCGTTTTCCAGGTAAAAGTCCAAATTTGCCGGGCTTCCACGTAGACCAGTCGGCAACTTTTTCTCGAACTGCTGATGTAAAAAATTGCTCTCTCCTAATACGACAAAACCATTCACGGACGACTTGAAAAACCCGAAAAAGTTCGCGCATAAAACCGATGAAGAATGAACTGCTTTTGCCTTTCTGTTCAGTTCATTCCCGTTCCCGGCAAGGAAGTTTTCCTGGAAGTCGCCTAGTGAAACGGTTGCGATCAAGTTATCCCTGATGTCAGCAACATAACCTCTGCTATCTACTAGCTGAGATTGATTAATTATCTGTTGCACAACAGTTTTTCTTTTCAACGTCATTTGTTTAGGAGAGTGTTCAGTTAAAGTACATATTTTTCGGTTATTCAATGCGAACCCTGGCAATGGCTAGTGGCATGAAAAACCTTTCTCGGGCAAAACCTAGAAGCTCAAAAAAACTTAAACCCACCTTCGGGCCATAGTGTGAAAGTCCCCGAAAATGGCAGAGCACTTTTGACGAAAAAAACAGCTATGCCAAGGAAGAAAGCAAAAGAAGACCAGGTCCTTCAACATGAGATCAAGACACGGGTAAATGATCATCGCTATAAAGCACTAAGCGACCTTTTGCGACAATCGCGCTTTCAATCGATGAGTGAAATGATACGCGACATTCTTGATAACAAGCCGATCAGGGTTTTAACACACGATGACTCGCTGGAACAGTATATGGAGGTTCTCTCATCGATCCAGCGTGAGCTTAGGTCAATTGGAATTAACATCAACCAGATCACGAGGCATTTCAATAGCAGCAGTGAGAATCAGAAGATCTTTCATTCAATGAAGATTGCTGAGCAGTACAACCAGGTTGGAATGAAGGTCGAGCAGCTATTGTCCGTTGTAAATCAAATCGCAAAGCAATGGTTGCAAGAATAATTTGCGGCAAGAATATCAAAGGACTCGTTCTATATAACGAGAACAAAGTTCAAGACGCCAAAGCTGAGCTGATACATGGAAGCAAATTCGGATTGGATGTGTCACAATTGACGCTTGATGAAAAGGTGAGACGCTTTCAAAAACTACAAGTGCTCAACAGACGCGTAAAAACCAATGCGATGCACATCTCACTAAATTTTGATCCTAAAGATCAGCTGAACAAAGACAAACTGGTGGCGATTGCTTCGGGGTACATGGAGAGAATCGGTTTTGGAGATCAACCTTATATCGTCTACGAGCATAAAGATGTTGCGCACCCGCACATTCACATCGTTACAACAAATATTGACAAGACTGGGAGGCGTTTGAATCTACATAATATTGGAAAGCTCAAATCTGAGCCTGCTAGGAAAGAATTAGAAGATGAATTCAATTTGATCAAGGCAGACAATCGGCAACTCGATCAGGTTTTTGTTAAGTCGATAGAGCCTGCTGTTTATGGCAAGGATGAAACCCGACAAACCATTTCAAACATTGTTCGCGAGGTAGCACGAAGTTATAAGTATGCCTCCCTTCCGGAGTTCAATGCCGCGTTGAAGCGCTACAACATTATCGCAGATAGGGGCATCGAAGGAACGGCAATGTTCAAGCAAGGTGGCTTGGCGTACTCGATAATTGAAAAGAATGGCAGGAAGGTCGGTGTGCCTATCAAAGCAAGTCGTCTTTCAGGTAGACCAACACTTAAATTTCTTGAGCAGCAATTCAAGCTGAACAAGCTTCTAAGAAAAAGGCATGTTCCTGAATTTCGAGGCCGAGTTGATCACGCTTTAAAGTCGCAACCAAAGAATCTGCGAGAGCTTTCAAAGGCACTTTCCAAAGAGAACATCGAACTGATCATTCGAGAGAACAAGGAAGGCAGGGTCTATGGTCTTACGTATGTTGACCATACATCGCGATGTGTTGTCAACGGAAGGAATCTTGGTAAGCGCTTTACGGCCAATGGTGTGCTGGCCGTCCTTGCGAAGCCATCCGATGCGCGCAATAAGAAGCAACGTTCGTTACCTGTCTCGTGGAAAGAACCTCAGAATTTCACTCAACGCGATCATGTTGAGGCGCAATTGCCCTCATGGATATTACAAGTGACCAAACCCGAACAGATGCAGGTAAACGCACCTGACATGAGCAATCGTAGGAGGCGAAGGAAGAAGAAAAGAGGTCGTTCGATTTAATACTTGGATATGGGCAACACAGGAGAAAATGAGCAAGGACTTCGAAAGATTCTTGACATAACAAGACTTTTAAGCATCGCGGTATTATTGATTCACTTCTGCATCGACTGCTACTCTATTATAGAACACTTAGGGCTCAGCAATCGAATCGTCAACGGCTTTCTTGATCAAATGGTGAAGTTCACACTGTTCCACACAAAGCTTTTCTCAAAGAGCGGAGTACTTCTCTTACTCATCATTTCGCTACTTGGTGTAAAAGGAAAGAAAAGTGAGGATATTAAAATTTCGAGGTCTTTAGGCTACTTCTTTCTTGGGCTTTCAATTTATTGGTTTTCGATTTTAGTTGAAACAGTAACGATTTCATCGTGCTGGTGGTATATCGGCCTAAGTTCCCTTGGATACCTACTTATTCTATCGGGAGGAACACTACTCAGCCGGATCGTTCAACTGAAATTGGGCCAAGACATCTTTAATAAAGCAAATGAGTCCTTCCCACAGGAAGAGCGTCTGCTAGAAAATGAGTATTCAATCAATTTACCAACCGAATACATTTTGAAAGGGAGGAAGCGAAAGGGCTGGATCAATTTGATAAATCCATTCCGCGCAGTGCTAGTGGTTGGAACTCCTGGGGCGGGGAAGTCATACTTTGTCATTCGTCATATCATAACTCAACATATAAAGAAGGGATTCACAATGTTTCTGTACGATTTCAAATATGACGATCTATCTAAAATAGCCTACAACGCGCTGTTGAAATATCAATCGAACTACAAGCGCATTCCAAAATTCTTTGTCATCAATTTCGACAAGATCAATCATCGGTGCAATCCACTTGAACCATCAACGATGTTTGATATTACCGATGCCACGGAGTCCTCAAGAACCATTATGCTTGCATTGAATCGCGACTGGATCAAAAAGCAAGGTGATTTCTTTGTGGAATCACCCATTAACTTCGTGACTGCCATCATATGGTTCCTTAGAAAATATAAGGACGGAAAGTATTGCACTCTTCCTCATGTGATTGAATTGATGCAAGTTGACTATGACAGACTTTTTAGTGTCCTACGAACAGAGCCTGAAATTGAAGTGCTTATCAATCCATTTATATCCGCATATCTGAATGATGCAATGGAACAATTGGAAGGGCAGATAGCCAGCGCGAAAATTGGAATGGCCCGGCTTTCATCACCGCAGTTGTACTATGTATTGTCAGGCAACGACTTTACTCTCGATGTAAATAATCCAGATGATCCGAAGATAGTTTGCGTTGCAAACAATCCGCAGAAGCAGCAGATCTATGGCGCTGTGCTTTCTTTATACGTGGCTCGCGTGACGAGGCTGGTGAACAGAAAGCATCAACAAAAATGCAGTCTCGTGTTTGACGAATGGCCAACGATATATTCAAATGGAATCGATACACTTATGGCGACCGCAAGATCAAACAAGGTCGCAACGACCATTGGAATTCAGGATTATAGCCAACTTAAAAAGGACTACGGACGAGACCAGGCGGAGGTCGTTATGAGCATCGCTGGCAACATAATAAGTGGTCAGGTAGTTGGCGATACTGCCAAGTTGCTCAGTGAACGCTTTGGCAAGATTGTCCAACAACGTGAATCCATTTCAATCAACAGTCATGACACCTCAGTTAGTCGCTCCACGCAACTTGAATACGCAATTCCGCCTTCCGCAATTGCAACATTGTCATCAGGAGAGTTTGTAGGTTTTGTCTCAGATAATCCGGATCAAAAGATCAATCTGAAAGTTTTCAAAGGTGAAATTGTAAATGATCACGAAGCCATTGCCCAGGAGGAAAAGAGCTACAAGGAAATACCATTGGCCAGGGATGTGGGCCAAGATGCGGTTGACTCGTCTTACCGAAGAATAAAGGCAGACATTACCAGGATGGTCGAGAGGGAGATTGAGCGGATGAAGGGTGACGAGAGGCTTTCCCGGTTATTGATAAAAAAATAAAGCCCCGAACACAAATATTTCGGGGCTTGGGCTCCTTACAAAATTCTCTAGAGAATAAAGATATACACAACCAAATACATTACTATCGATAGCCAGAAGAGGACACCAAACATGGTTCTCTCTGGACTTCGATGACGGAAACCTATTGAATCTAAAATGACTCGATTTTTTACCGAAAAACGCATGAAAACATCAGGTTTAATGACTTAAGCTACTAAAGTTAGTAGGAGGATCAAACCGATTTTGCGGGATTTTTGGATTCGTGGGAAAACATCAGGTCAAAACCAGAAATCTAAAAAAGCTCAAGGCCTTGGGTAACCACATTCGTCACATCCGAAACAAAAAAGGACTAACGCAAGAGCAACTTGCTTCCCTGGCTGGTGTTTCTGAAAATACCATTGTTACGCTCGAAGCTGGCAGGCTAAATACCACGGTTGCAACATGTTTTGATATTGCAAAGGCGCTTGGCATTAAGGACCGAGACATTTTTGATTTTTGACCTCCTGCCGCTTTAATTTATCTGTTTAATAGTGCCTTTTATCGAGGTCCAAGAAAATTCAGTCTCTTAAAATATAATAATTCCAGGAGCGTTTAGGTTATTCAAGATCGAATCAACGTCAAGTGTATGAGGCGTGCCGAACAAAAAGACAAACGGCTGGTTGTAGACATCTTATCCAAATCGTTTGATAAGAACAAAAGCGTCAACTATGTGGTAAAGCAAGATGCGAACCGACAGGATCGTATAAGATCATTAATGGAATATTCATTCAACACCTGCTTATCATTTGGAGAGATATGGATATCCGATGATAATATGGCCTGTGCACTTTTATTGTTTCCTGAAACGAAGAAGACGACCCTTCGCTCAATATTATGGGATGTCAATCTAGCGACAAGCGCAATTGGACTTACCCGAGTTATTGACGTCCTTAAACGAGAGTCATTGATCAAAAAGAATCATCCGGACAAACCCTTTACATATCTCTGGTTTATTGGCGTGGACCCTTTGGCTCAGAAACGTGGCGTTGGAAGTAAGCTGCTAAACGAAGTAATCGATATGAATGCAAAAAAAAGAAGACCCATTTATCTCGAAACATCCGTATCCAACAATCTATCATGGTACAAAAAGTTTGGGTTCGAGATATATCAAAAGATCAACCTTAACTATGATCTGTATTTGTTGCGTAGAAGCGAAGCTGCCGTACCGGTATCTGTCTAATTGTAATCGCAAGATCAAGTTTACTTTAAGTTAAGCCGTTATCATTATGTTTTTTGCAGGGACCAAAATGCATATGGTCACCTTTTGCATTGCTGCCTTTGAGGTAGTGATGCTAGTAATACAGGTGATCTATTTTCTCGAAAGGCCGAATGATAAGAGACGCCTTTGGTATCTTATTCTGCTTTTACTTCTCATCTGCTATAATGTTTGTAGCGGGCTCTTTCCAGATCCGGCAATTCAAATTCCTTTGACAGTACAGACGATCCTGGCTTACCTGGTCGGGTTTACCATGTCTATGTATGTGATCTACTATTTCTACAAAGTGTTTGACTTGAAACACCTGAAATTTTTCGTCACATACGGGCTATTGTTTTTCCTGTTTGTTCCATTCGTATTCTTATTCATTGTCCCGTTCCTGTTGACAGGTGATAGTACCTTGAGTAGAAAGTTAACAGTAGTTATACCATTCTTCTACGGCTTAAGCTTTCTCTATTGTACTTCGCGAGCTCTTTGGAAGAAGTTCAGCGAGGCAAAAAGCGATGGACAAGTGGTTGATGATCCGCTTTACGAACATGCGGTGGTAGCATACATTTCCATGCTCTGCTGGGCTTCCTTGCCTGTGATAGTGTTCTTTGGCGACTACCAGGTAGTCGAACATTCAGTTACGAACGCAGGGTTCATGTTGATGACAATTATCTATGTTCGTTCGGCTATCAATCGGTCGAGAAGGGAATATTACAGCCTGCTTGAATCGCAGCGACACCTACGAGATCTCAACACTAATTTGCAATCCAAGGTCAAGGAGCGTACTAAATCTTTGGAATCCCTGCATGAACAGCGAACAAATACTTTCATCAACCTTGCGCACGAGACAAAGACACCGCTCACGCTTATCAACAACTACCTTCAAGAGTATATTTCAAAAAATGGCGCGACAGAGGAGTTGAAGATCATAAAGCACAATATTCAAAGGCTGACCTCGGATATGACAAACTTCTTTGATGTGGAGCGACTCAACAAGGGCTTTGTTCTGTATGACCACGAGAAGGTCGCTGACTTTAGCTTGCTGGTAAGATCGAAGATCGAATTGTTCCGGTTGCAGGCAAGGACAAAGAATATTGGAATCGATGAGCGAGTCGAGAAAGATCTTAAGGTTCGGGCAAATCCTTCAGCGATAGACCGCATCATCAACAACCTTGTAGAAAATGCGATTCGGTACACGCCAGAGAACGGTGTGGTTGTTATCAGCTTATTCAAAGAGCAGGAACATGTTGAGTTCTCTGTTTCTGATTCGGGAAATGGAATTCCAGAGCACTTGCAAAAGAAGGTTTTCGAGCCATACTATCAACTCGGTGATAAAAAACGAAATCATGAAGGGATGGGTATGGGACTGTCTATAGTTAAAGCTGTCGTTGACAATCTCAAGGGAACAATCAAACTTATAAGCGAGGAAGGGAAAGGCACTACTATTGTAATTCGCCTTCCTCAATATGTTGGGGCTGATGTGCCGATCAAATCAGTCAACTCGGATAACCTATCCTTTGTAGGGGTGAAAATACCGGAAGATTGTATCAAACACGTTGGTGCTCCCACTTTGCTTGTCATTGAAGACAATATTGCAATGCTTAACTATCTTTTCAAACGGCTTGCTGAAACCTACAACGTGATCATTGCAAAAAATGGCTCGGAGGCACTTTCGAAGTTGAAGAAGATAGCGCATTTAGACTTGATCATCTCCGATGTAATGATGAATAATCTGGATGGAATGGAGCTGTGCAAGATCCTTTCGACACATCCAAAATTGTCTCACATACCGCTCATTTTTCTATCGGCAAAATGTACGCCCAAGGACAAAGCTGCCGGTTTACGAGCTGGAGCTATTGATTTCATAGAAAAGCCGTTTCACATTGATCAGGTACTTGTTAAAATCGAGTCAATCATCAATTTTACGGCTAAGCAAAGAGCGGCAATTGCCAAGTCAACCTTCGACACAATTTCTGTATCTCAAGAGAATAACGATTCAACAATCGATGTATTTGACTTGAATTGCAGACGCTTCAAGCTTTCACAAAGAGAGATCGAGATTGTTGAACTTATCAGTCAGGGCCTCACGTACAAGAAAGTAGCTGAACGGCTGTTCATCTCCGTAAAAACGGTGAACGCCCATGCAAAGAATATCTTTGACAAATGCGCGGTTAAGTGTAAAGTGGAATTGATCAACAAACTTTCTGCAAACTACGAGCACAATTAGGTCAAATTACCTAGCTTTTTACCATCATTTCCCGATTGATCTACCTTGCTTTCAGTTTCATTTTTGCCACGAAAGCAAATGGTAACACAGCAAACAGTTGGTTGTCTGTGTGGAAGGCCAATAGATGAATCTATTGAGAACTGGCGAAATGTGGCGAATATGAAAAAGATCAATCAATGCTCTCCTTTGCAAACCAACAATTTCAAGCTTTGGAAAAAGAGCTTGCTGAATTGCAGCAAGACAGCGACAGTATAATCCAGGAATCTGAGCGCAACATCGATGCCATATTGCGTTCGATCGATGCGCTTAAGAACCACCTGCTTTCACACCCCTTTGAAAGCATAGCGGAAGAAGTTCTGTTCTTCAAGCAAATCAAGCCTAAGTTCACTTCTAAGCTCATCTACAAAATTGAGCTATTGAAGATAGAAAGCAGGCGACCTATAGGAAGCTTTAAAGCTCAGCAGAAATATTTATTGAAGCAGTTAGCCAAGCTTGAAAGCTTCTTTGAAGACAACATTGAATTCTATCAATACTATCGAAGCGGGAACACGTTTCTTGACGACAAATATTTTGTTAGGAATGTATTTGATATCCGACTGCATCAGGATACCTATGTGTTTGACTATGATTCAAACTTTTCAACGAGCCATGATTCCAAGGTTGCCAGGATTATTGCGAACGAACTTTTAAGAAATTACCTCAATGCGTCTTTAGCCGAACTCGAGCAGAATAAATACGCTGTATCCAAATTCCAGGAAGGGCCAAAGAAAAAGCTTCTCTGGACGGCCCCAAAGGCAGCGTTGATCGAATTGCTTTATGGCTTACATTCTGCAGGAGTATTCAATGACTCCAACGCTGAGATCGGGCAAATTGCGAGGTATCTACAAACGGCTTTCGGTGTCGATCTTGGGAATTATTATAGAACGTTTCAGGAGATAAGGATACGCAAGAGCGGACGAACAAACTTCATTGATCTGTTAAAAAAGAAACTCGTTGAAAGGATGAATGACTCCGATCAAAATGCGTGAAAAATTAATGATGTTCTTGAATGCGTGTGCTAAGCCTTTGAGAAAGATTATATATACAACTGTTCGCAGGGTCTAGTATGATCTTCTGATGATGATTGAATCCTTTTTCGGCATGAAAGACATTGCATCTGATTTTGTACAGGATGGTTAAAAGGCTTTCTACAATAGTTAGTGGCGATTTTGAGTTCAACCCTTTTAAGAGCTGCTTGTCTTTTTCTGGTTGCGGCTGACCATAGTACAAATCAATGTTAAATAGGCTTTCGCCTATAATCACTTTAAAATCTTCGATGCTCTTTGTATTCTCATCGATAATTGTACCTAATTCATTTCTGAGAAAATGTGCCACACAAACAGTCGCGGCCTTATTATCAGGTGGTTCTCGGTGACGCTTTTCAATTTTGTTTAAGTCCTTCAATACCTTTATTTCGCCTTGCTCCTCAAGAATAGCCACTACCACATTGTACATCCGGTTATAGATTACAAACAGCGTAAAAAACTTGTCAAAGTAGTTACTTAGCTCATCACCTTTATATTCTGCAGCTTTTGCAAACCACCGTTCACTAAATTCCTGAAGTTCAATTTTTTTTATCGCGAGCGTCATATGGACCTAACTTCGTTTTGCATATAATACTTTTTTACCGTTGATAGTCATTGCAGGAATGGAGCTATCGATTTTGAAGTCACTGTTCAAATTTTTCTGAATGAAGTCCCGAGGGGAGTCATTGCCTGTCCCACATGCAATGAGAGTGTTTTCATCAAGGTTAAAGCAAACGTTGGAGTACGGATACCCTTTGGATTTTGCTTCCTCTAAAGACTCCGCATAAAACCAAGAATTAAATGAGCTACCCTTAAATGTATTTGGATTCGGTTTTGTCGGTGCTAAGTTAAACTGTCGATAGTCTACCCCCACTTGATCTGAAAATGGCTTAAGTGCTTGAAATATTTCATCCTTGGAAATTCCAGTATTTCGAAATCTTTCAATTTGAACTTTTAAACGAGATCCAGTTAAGGAAATGAAAAAGTTGCCACGCGCTTGTATTTTGAAATAGGGAGATGGTAGGCTTGCAAGGAAGGGGATGATTGTTTCAATAGCGGTTTTAGCAAAGTGGAATTCAAGTTTCGGGCTTCCACCTGGTCGGAGTTGAATATTATCGAGAGATTTGTCAATGTTGAACATTAGCATAAACTCCCCTTTTGTACTTGTCCGTTGAACTAGTCTATCAAAATCATACGCTGGTTCACCGTTCACATCGATGTCTAATATTTCAACGTTGGTTGAACCACAGAACTCACATGTGGCTTCTTCTTCGTCTCGCCACGTCTCCACCATTTTTACCAAGTCAAGTTCCGGCTTGCTTAAGTAATTTCGTTCATCGGCATCAAGTATTTGCGTAATTCTCTTTATGCCATCGCTTTGAAGACAATTACGGCATCCAAGGTTGTAGCCTAGCATGACCATAGTTAGAAATGGGTTGTTTATTTATCATTAAATATAAATAAAACGATTGATAAATGGCCGGTTAAAGGCCCTCGGCTCTTAGAGGCGAGATAAAAAAAACTTTCCCACCTTCGGGTCATAGTGTGAAAGGCCCTCTTTTCACGATTTGAGTTTTGCCTCAGAAACAAACACGGAGGTCAAAATGCTCAAATCAATCTCATGGCAGGAATTCCTGACGGTTTTGTCGGTCCTGTCGCTCATCTATTATTCGATACTCGGGCTTGTATACTACCGGGTCGAAATCAAGAACCTTATTTCAGGCAAGGGGAAGAGTGATGCTTCACCACGTCCTTCCACTAGAAGCAGCAACTCATTAATCGGACAGATCAGGGAGGAAGAAGGCATCGATGAGGACGAAGATCAAAGCACAATTTCGTCTGACCAGATCAATCCAGCTCAGAATCATCCGCAAGACGCGTTGCTCGGAACAGTCGCGGATCTCTTGAAGGATCTCAAAGAGATCATTGATTCAATCGCAACAAGCAAGACAGAGAAAGGCGAAAGCCTGGTCCTCATCAAAGCTGTCTTCTCACGCTACGAACAGTTGAGGGACACGAATTATCAGCAGCCAGTCGAACTGTTTCTCTACGAGAACGCAATCGATCAATTCCCATTCGAATTGTCGTTGGAAGAAATCAAAAAGTTATGGACTCGCTAAATTATTAAAGCATTAAAATATGAAAACAAAAGTCATTCAGTTCTCCATTCGCAAAGGCAAGGCGTTCGCGATTGCATTGACAGTGTACTCGTTTGCCATGTTATTTCCCGCCTATGCTCAGGACGGCAACGCAGGAATCAACGAGGCAACAACCCAGGTGCGAAGCTATTTCGACACCGGTACTCAATTGATGTATGCTATCGGAGCCGTTCTCGGATTAGTAGGTGCGGTGAAGGTTTTTCAAAAATGGAATGGCGGTGATCCCGACACAGGAAAGGTCGCTGCGGCATGGTTCGGCAGCTGCGTGTTCCTGGTGATCGTTGCCACTGTACTCCGATCATTTTTTGGACTCTAATCGCGGCACAATGGCAACGAGTGTATATACAATCAACAAAGGGATCAATAAGCCGATTGAATTCAAAGGTTTGAAAGCCCAATACATCGGGTATCTCGGAGTGGGTTTGCTCATTCTCCTGATCCTGTTTGCGATCCTTTACATCATAGGGGTGAATATGTTCATCTGTCTAGGGTTGGTCGTGATCGTGGGAACAGCCCTATTCATGACAGTATTTCGACTGAGCGCGAAGTATGGTCAATATGGCTTATTGAAAGCCAACGCAAGGCGAGCCATTCCAGTCAGTGTCACATGCCGCACAAGACGAGTGTTTCTCAATCTAACCGCTAAGTCATGAGGGCATCAATTCAACTAGAAAAAATATTTCCTGTCTATAAGGTTGAGTACGACTGCATCCTTTCAAAGAGAGGTGACGTAACGCTTGCCTTTGAGGCAACATTACCAGAAATTTTTACGCTGTCAGATCAGGAGTATGAAGCATTTCATCAGACGATAGTCAAGGCGATAAAGGTACTTCCGGCCAACGCGATCTTTCATAAGCAGGATTGGTTTGTTGTCAAGAGGTTTGAGGCGCAATTTGAAGACAAGGTCCTCACCTTTTTATCGCAAGCCAGTGAAAGGTTTTTTAATGAACGTCCCTTCCTTGAGCACAAGTGTTACATCATGTTGACACAAGTGCCAGGGGATCGAAAAGGGAGTAATTCAATACTCTCGTCACTTTGCAAAAACAGTCTTGTTCCTGAGCAGACTACAAACCCGCAGAAGTTGCAGGAGTTCCTGGATTGCGCGGGGCAATTTGAACGCATACTTACTGACAGCGGATTTATTTCGTTAAGACGACTGAAGAGCGAATCCCTAACTGGCGGCAAACATAACGTGGGCCTGTTTGAGCAATACTGCTTCCTTCAAATGCCGGGGTCTGTTCCGGTGATCAAGGATGTCAGCTTCAAAGACGGAATTCAAGTCGGAAATCAACATTGCAAGCTCTTTACATTATCTGATCCAGAAGATCTGCCTTCTTTGTGCGGCTCAAGAATAAATTACGACCGGTATTCTACTGACAAGACAAAGTTCAGTGTTGGATTTGCTTCCCCTTTGGGTCAACTACTTCCTTGCAATCACATCTTCAATCAATATGTGTTTGTCCAGGACGTTCACAAGACTGTCAAGCAACTTGAAAGCAAAAGACTAAGGCTGCAATCGCTGTCAACCTACTCAAGGGAGAATGCGATCAGTCGCGATGCTACAAATGACTTTCTGAATGAAACTATCGCGTCTCAACGACTACCGGTCAAGGCGCATTTCAATGTTTTGGTTTGGTCAGATAATAAGCAGGAGTTAAAAGAAATAAAGACCTTAGTTTCCTCGGCCTTCGCTCAAATGGATTCCACCGCCAAATTGGAAACAGATGGAGCACCGCAGATATACTGGGCGGGCCTTCCAGGAAATGAAGCTGATTTTCCGCTCAACGACACGTTTGACACCTTCGCAGAGCAGGCAAGTTGTTTCCTGAATCTTGAGTCGAACTATCGTTCATCTATCAGTCCAGTAGGTATTCGCCTTGGAGACCGTATCACGGGACTACCGGTGAATGTCGATATATCCGATGAGCCGGTCAAGAAAGGTATTTGCACCAATAGAAATAAGTTCATTCTGGGGCCAAGCGGGAGCGGAAAGTCATTCTTCACTAATCACATGGTAAGAAGCTACTATGAGCAAGGCACACACATCGTTCTTGTCGATGTTGGCCACTCCTATAAGGGTCTGTGTGATCTGGTTAAGGGGTATTACTTCACATACGATGAAAAAAATCCAATCCGCTTCAATCCTTTCTATATCGGTCAAGGAGACACATTAGACACTGAAAAGAAAGAAAGTATCAAGACTCTATTGCTGGCGCTTTGGAAAAAGGATGACGAGTCGTTCCATCGGTCCGAATATGTAGCGTTGTCAATCGCTTTGCAAACATATTACAAGTTTCTTGAGACGCATCCTAAGATATTCCCCTGCTTCAATACATTCTATGAATTCCTTCGCGATGTATTTGTACGCATTTTGAAGGATGACAAAGTGAAGGAGAAGGACTTTGATATTGAAAATTTTCTTTACGTCCTAAGACCATATTATCAAGGTGGCGAGTTCGATTATTTGTTAAATGCCACCGAGAATCTTGACCTGCTTACAGAACGCTTCATTGTATTTGAACTTGACAACATTAAGGATCACCCAATTCTTTTTCCCGTGGTCACCATTATTATCATGGAAGTCTTCATTTCCAAAATGAGGAAACTGAAAGGTGTGCGGAAAATGATCTTGATCGAGGAAGCATGGAAAGCAATAGCTAAGGAAGGAATGGCGGAGTACATTAAGTACCTATTCAAGACTGTGAGAAAGTTCTATGGCGAGGCTATTGTTGTGACGCAAGAGGTGGAAGATATTATAAGCTCACCTATCGTGAAACAAGCAATCATCAACAATTCAGATTGCAAGATCCTTCTCGACCAAAGCAAGTATCAGAATAAGTTCGAACAGATCCAGCAATTGCTTGGACTGACGGACAAAGAAAAGGCATTGGTCCTTTCGATCAACAAGAGCAATGACACGAGGCGTAAGTACAAGGAGGTGTTTATAAGCCTTGGGGGTGTACAATCAAAAGTGTATGCAACAGAGGTTTCGCTTGAGGAATATTTAGCCTATACCACTGAAGAATCGGAAAAAATGAAAGTCCAGCAATATGCTAGTCGTTTTGGTGGTGACATCAGAAAAGGTATTGCAGCGCTGGCAAATGATATAAGACTTGGTAAAGCTGCATAAAATGAAGGACATCGATATCAGAAAAATATTTCTGGCAGTGGTGATGGCAATACCATTGTCATTGTCACCGAGTGTGGATGCAGAAGCTGCTATTCCCATCGCGAAGATCATCCAGGAAGGAGTAAAAAAAGTAATTAAAGCCGTTGATCTTATGATCCAACGGCTCCAGAATAAGACGATCTGGTTGCAGAACGCTCAAAAGGTCTTAGAGAACAAGTTGAATGAGCTTAAACTGAAAGAGATCGCAGAATGGACCGATAAACATAAGAAGCTCTACGAAGAGTACTATGAAGAGCTGTGGAAGGTAAAAAGAGTCATTGAGACCTACGAACGCATCAGGCAAGTCATGAACAGGCAGGTCGATCTGGTTGAAGCGTATCAACGCGCATGGCGAACGCTTAAAGATGACAAGCACTTTACGGCAGATGAGATTAAGTACATGCAGAAGGTTTACACAGGCATTCTTCAGGAAAGCATAAAAAACCTTGATCAAATGCTCGTTGTGGTCAAATCTTTTGATACACAGATGACTGATGGAAAACGTCTCGAGATCATTTCTTCCGCTGCTGACGCGATTGAAAAGAATTACCACGATCTATTGCAGTTCAATGCGCAGAATATTCAACTGAGCATAAGCCGGGCAAAAGACGAGCATGAAGTGGGTACGCTAAAAAAACTATATAACATCGAATAGCATGAAGCCGGCATTTATATATGTGACCATAATCATTCTTTTGTCAGGCGCACAGGTAAACGCTCAGACATGGAATGAATGGTTTCGTCAAAAGAAGACACAGAAAAAGTACCTCATCCAGCAGATCGCTGCACTGAAGGTTTACCTCAAGTATTTGAAGCAAGGATACCGAATCGTAGATAAGGGCCTGAATCTCGTTGGTGACATAAAGGGCGGTAACTACCACTCACACAAAACCTATTTTGAGTCCTTGCGACAAGTCAAGTCAGTTGTTGCAAATTCGGGCAACGTTTCTTCGTTGCTATACTATGAAGAGTTGATCCTGATGACCGCATCCAAGATGAAGACTGACTTTATAGGCAATCCTTTGTTAACAGATGATGAAGCTCAATACATTCAAATGGTTTGTGAAAACCTGGTAAAGCTTTCGAAAGAGAATATTGACAACCTCAACGATCTACTTACAAGTCAAAGATTAGAGATGAAGGACAATGATCGAGTCGAAAGGTTACGATTGTTGTGCGAAGAATCCAAAGAGCGGCTTTCGTTTACCAGAGAGTTCTATAACGGCACTCATCTCTTGGTCACTCAACGTGACAAAGAACATTCGAACATAGAAAGACACGAAACACTTGAAAGCCTATGAAGCCTTTTATGATCATAGCCATTTGCCTGATCACCAATGTTGCTATGTGCCAAACACAAGAGGCAGCACAGCTACTGCTTAACTATGAGAAGCTGAAACAATTGGAGGAAATCCTTGACAATATGTATAAGGGATATAAAATTCTTACCAATGGATATGAGCGGATCAAGGGCATTGCTGAGGGCAACTACAAATTGCATCAAGTATTCCTGGATGGCTTATTGTCCGTTAGTCCAACAGTAAGAAACTATAAACGCATCCCTCAGATCATTGTCTATCAGCAAATACTTATCAAAGAGTACCAACGTGCTTATTCACGCTTTCGAAATGATAAGCACTTGTTACCGGATGAGATAAGGTATCTAGGCAATGTGTACGAGCACTTGGTAAAACAGAGTCTTAAAAACCTTGAGGAGCTGGCGATGATCATCACGGCATCTAGGCTAAGGATGAGCGATGACGAGCGTTTGATGGCAATTGACAGAATATACCTCGATATGGAAAACAAGGTTTCGTTTTTAAGATACTTCAACAATAGCACGCAACTTTTAATAATTCAGAGGGCGAAAGAAACGAATGATGTGGAAAGAGTCAAGCAACTCCATGGCGTGACTGAGTAAATAAAATTTATGAAAAGAAGAATTGTAAGGATTGGCTTGGCAGTCCTGGCTACTGCTTTGCCTCAGCTAACACATGCGCAGACTACGGGAGGCGAGATTGCAAATCTCCAATCCGTACTTGATACGCTTTATGACGAAATGATACCACTATGCAGTCAGTTGATAGACGTTGGTAGAGGCTTATCAGGGTTCGCAGCGCTTTGGTACATAGCATCACGAGTATGGCGGCACATTGCCAACGCAGAGGCTGTTGATCTCTATCCATTGCTTCGGCCGTTTGTCATTGGTTTTTCGATCATGATGTTTCCTTCCGTGTTGGCACTGATCAATGGAGTGATGAAGCCGACTATCAGTGGTACTGCCTCGATGGTTGAGGGTTCAAATAATGCGATTGCCGAACTATTGAAGAAGAAGGAACAGGCGATCCAAAAGACTCCATATTGGCAAATGTATGTTGGTGCGGATGGCAACGGTGACAAGGAGAAGTGGTATCGCTATACTCATCCTGAAGGAACTGAAGAAGGCTTTTTTGATGGAATTGGTAACGACATCAAATTCGCAATGGCCAAGGCCTCATATAATTTCAGAAACTCTATCAAACAGTGGATGTCCGAAGTGCTTCACATCCTTTTTGAAGCTGCAGGTCTTTGCATTAACACCATCAGAACCTTCCATCTCATTGTACTCGCGATCCTTGGACCACTTGTGCTTGGACTCTCCGTCTTCGATGGATTTCAGCATACACTAAGGGTCTGGCTGGCCAGATACATCAACGTGTTTTTGTGGCTGCCAGTAGCTAACATCTTTGGAAGCATCATCGGGAAAATTCAGGAGAACATGCTGAAGGTGGACATTCAACAGGTTCAAAAATATGGAGATACATTCTTCAGCTCAACTGACACCGCCTACCTGATTTTCATGGTCATCGGGATCGTAGGCTACTTTACAGTTCCGAGCGTGGCGAACTACATCGTTCATGCTGGCGGTGGGAATGTCTTGCTTTTCAAGGCGACAAATCTCTTCTCGGGAGGAGTTCACTCAGCCGCTAATGCAACGCTAAATAGAGGACGGTCAATGATGAGTTCGCTTGACTTGTCGAAATACCAGACCGGGAACGACAGGCCATCCAGATCTAACACCCAACCCACAGCCCTCGAGATCAAAAAGGATTCAGAGGGTGGCTATATGCACAGAAAAGTTTCAGGTCAATAACCAGTTCACCACTATGTTCAAACAGTTTAAAAATATCGACACCGCATTCAAGCATATCCGGGCATTTTCAGTTGCCTTTCTTATGGTCTGCTTATGCCTTTCGGGTTTCGTAGTTATCAAAAGTTATGAGTTCGTTCAACGTGCACAGGAACGAATATACATTCTTGCAAATGGGAAGGCTCTTGAAGCATTTGCCGCAGGACGAAAAGAAAATATTCCGGCTGAGGCTCGTGACCACATTGCAACATTTCATCATTATTTCTTTACTCTTTCTCCGGACGATAAGGCGATCCAGGCAAATATCAAGAAGGCACTTTATCTGGCTGATGCTTCCGCGAAAAAACAGTATGATAATCTTCGCGAAAACGGGTATTACGCTAACATTATCTCGGGCAACATCAGTCAGGAGCTAATTGTAGACAGCATCCACGTTAACATCGATCACTATCCATTTCATTTTCGCTACAAAGCACGCCAGATAATTACCAGGGCAACATCCGTGGTGACGCGAAGCCTGATCACTGAAGGATTCCTAAGAAACATTGAAAGGTCTGACAATAATTCACATGGTTTTCTGATCGAGCAATGGAACACAATCGAAAACAAAGACATCAAAATTGAAAACAGATGAACCTCACATTTAAAAGGGTTATGAAAGTTGTTTTGGAAAGGTTAGATCAATTCAACACGTATTGTAACAGTAGATCCAAACGCAGCAAGATAATAGGGCTGGCAATCTTTGCCGTGGGCATTACTGCAATGTGCATGAAGTTCATTGCATTTCCATCCGAACAACTACACTTCAACGTGGGTTCAATAACACCTACAAAAGGTTATCATATGGAGAAAACAATAAACAACGAGTCCTTAATTCCAATTGGAAAAATGAAGGGCGAGATCAACGGTGAATACGATTCATTTTACATCGCGGTCAATTTAAATGCACAGCTATTCATCAATAGAAACATCTCATATAATGATTCAGCTTATCAGCGTCAAAGTGGATGGGAGCCCGTATCACGCAAGGATCTGGCTGACTTTGAGAAACATCTTCATTTTCGGCCGTTGAGCACGAAGGCAAAGGGTAAAACGATTAATTAACCATTTATGAAAAATCATTCAGAGCAATTTTTACGACAGCGAAAGCTTATGACTGCTTTGCCTGTCTTGGTCATGCCGTTCATCGCAATGCTATTCTGGGCATTGGATGGTGGGAAGGAAACGTACGCTACCACAAAAGCGGAAAAGAAGGGTCTGAACCCGGAAGTGCCGGGAGCAAGACTTGAGAGCACACCGAAGTGGGATAAACTGAGCTTGTATGAACAGGCTCAACGAGATTCATTGAAAAAGGCGGAAGCGGAAAGAACCGATCCATACTTCCGTCTCAGGACTCTCACCGAAATAGAGCAAAGGGACTCAATCGGTTTCATAAACCATTCCCTCGGGAAGAAGGAATCTGACTTAACTAGAACAGAAAAGGAGGCCAACGAAAAGATAAATGCAATCCGGTCTCTTATTGATGAAAGCGAATCCCATGTCTCTAAGAAGCAGTCGAACCCCATCACGCATCAAATGACGCCTGAGCCGGATGAGTCTATAGACAGATTAGAGCAGATGATGTTAATGATGCAAGAAGATGGAGGCGCTGATCCTGAGCTTCAACAGATAGAAGGCGTTCTAGAAAAAATTCTCGATGTCCAGCATCCAGAACGGATGCAAGAAAAGTTGCAAAAGCAAAGCGCAGCATCTCCGACCAAAGTTTTTAGTGTTTCGAAAGCGACTCCGGTGTTATCTGGAAAATTCTTTGGTGCCGCGGATAGCACAAGGATCATTACTCCTTTTTTTACAGACTCAGAGCAAGATACCGCTAGCGCTAATCTCATAAATGTAACTACAGTGTCAGATCAGACTATTTCAGATAAATCAATTATCAAGCTAAGACTGGAAGACGAAATCTTTGTGAGTGGGAAGCAAATTCCCAAAGGTTCTTACCTATATGGCGTATGTAAAGTTGAAAGCGAAAGATTGTCAATAAAAGTGCAGTCGGTCTTTTTTCAGAACTCCCTTTATCCAATTCATCTTGTCGCATTTGATATGGATGGACTTGAAGGTCTACATGTGCCCGGAACGATAGGAAACGAAGCCGTAAAACAAGGATCGAATCAGGCCCTTCAGGATCTACAAGTCTTAAGTCTCGACCCTTCCATCGGGGCACAGGCTGTAAATGCCGGAGTTCAGACAGCAAAATCGTTATTAGGAAAAAAGCCACGCATGATTCGTGTCAATGTAAGAGCTGGATACAAAGTTCTGTTACGAGATCAATCAAAAAATCAACATTAAAATTATCATCATGAGAACAGTAATCATTTTTCTTTTACTGGTGACAATACTTGAGGGCACCGCGCAGCAGGTTTTTGTTAACCGCCTTGAGGTGTCAAACCTCAAAACAACAAGCATTATTTTCCCTTCGAAGATCACGTCCATTGACATTGGAAGCCAGAGTGTGTTAGCACAACGGGTACAGGGTACAGAAAACGTCCTGCAAGTAAAGGCAGGTAACAACTCGTTCCAGGAGACGAATCTGACGGTTATCACAGAGAGTGGCAGGTTGCATCAGTTTGATGTGCGCTTTTGCGCAGCTCCTAAGTCATGCTATTTCATTGTGGATGAGCACGGCAAAGTTGATCCTGCTACATCAATTGTTTTTGAAGATGCAGAGACAACGCAATTCTACCAGGATGCCTTTCGAATGATCCGAGGCAACGTGAGCATTAAAAGGTCGAAAGAAAAGTCAAATAAGATCGAGCTCGGCCTTAGCGAGATCTATGTAAAGAAAGATAAACTGTTCTTTCCTCTTTCAATGGTCAACGAGTCTTTTATTCCATTTGAGATCGAATCAGTTCGCTTTTTTATCAAAGATCGTAAACAGCAAAAGAAGACTGCTGTGCAGGAGGTTGAATTGATTCCGCTGAAGATCAGCAATGGTGTTCGCGAAGTCAAAGAGAATGGGAGCATGAATGCAATCTGGGTTCTTGACAAGTTCAACATTCCGAAAACAAAAGAACTGATAATACAGGTATCCGAAAAGAACGGAAGCCGAAACATTCAATTGAAAATCCGCAGCAAGGCATTTCAAAAAGCGAAGCTGCTAGAATCATAATCGTTTAACATTTTAAATCATGTTTTATGAATCAAAAAAATCTTGATTATTTGAAGGAAGGCCTCAAGTACCTTGGGTTTGGTGAAGGCCTTAATGAAAAGCTGACAGAAAACATCAGCCAACAAAAAGATCAGTTCCAGTTAAGAACGGTCAACGAGTACGGGCCGGACAAAGTAAACTACGTCCTGGACTTCAAGCGCGGTGATCAATCTGACATGTACTTCTTCAACAAGTATACGGCAACTATCAAAGCCGGAGAGCCAGATGAAAGATCACAGACATTTTATCCAAAGAAGAATTCAGGCATCACTGCAAAAGAGGCGTACAACCTCCTAAATGGCAGAAGCGTGAACAAAGACCTGACCAACGCGGAAGGTCAGCCTTACAATGCGTGGTTGCAAATTGACTTCGCCCAAAAGGACGAGCGGGGAAACCATAAGTTCAAGATGATTCATCAGGCTTATGGATACGACCTTGAAAAAGAGCTGGCAAAGCTTCCGATCAAAGGCTTGAATGAACCTGTCACTAAGGAACGATTAATGCAATCCCTTGAACGCGGAAACCTCCATCAGGTCACATTTCAAAAAGGGGATCGTGAGGACAAGATGTTTATCGAAGCGAACCCCCAATTCAAGACGCTGAACATTTATGACGATAAGCTCAAGAAGGTATTTATGGAAGTTGGCCACAAGCATCATTTGCCCGATAGTGATCCCATACAAAAGCAGCCGCTAAAGGAAAGCGAGGAACCTGGAAAAAAGCAGGAGCAGAAAAAGGAAGTTGAAAAAGACCAGGAGCAGGACGAAACGCCCAAAAAAGGAAGGAGAGGTAAGATGAAAATGGGTGTTTAAATTAATATGAAGTAGTTTCGACTTAATCTGACAGTTGGGTTAACTTAGAAGTGCAAACTATCAAGTTAAACCCTTTAAACTGTCAGAAAATGAGAACTGAGACGAAATTAATCAAAACGAAGTTAGGTCTAATCAATTTGGCTGAACATTTGGGTAACGTCAGCCAGGCATGTCGCATGATGGGTTATTCCCGCGACAGTTTCTACCGAATCAAAGAGCTTTATGAAACTGGTGGCGAGCTGGCTCTTAAGGAGGTCAGTCGCAGAAAAGCCATTCCGAAGAATCGTGTTGAACCGGAGGTGGAAGTGGCTGTTGTGCAACTCGCTATCGAGCAGCCGGCTCTGGGCCAAGTTCGAGCTTCGAACGAGCTGCGCAAACGTGGTATATTCATTTCACCCTGCGGTGTTCGTTGCGTTTGGCAACGTCATGATCTGGAGATCTTCCCCAAACGTCTGGCTGCTCTCGAAGCCAAGGTTGCTGAGGAGGGCCTTGTTCTTACAGAAGCACAAGTCATTGCCATGGAGCGGAAAAGAGAGAAACGCGAAGCGTCGGGCGAAATTGAAACCGAGCATCCTGGCTATCTCGGAGCCCAGGATACTTACTACGTGGGTAACATCAAAGGCGTCGGCAGGATCTACCAACAAACGTTTATCGATACATACTCAAAAGTTGCACTTGCCAAGCTCTACGATCGTAAGAACGCTATCACTGCAGCTGATATGCTTAACGACAAGGTGATGCCTTTCTTCGAAGAACAGCAGATCCCGTTGCTTCGCATCCTGACAGATCGTGGCACAGAGTATTGTGGTAAAGCCGAATATCATGAGTATGAGCTGTACCTCACCATCGAAAATGTTGAGCACTCAAAAACAAAAGTTAAAAGCCCACAAAGCAATGGTATCTGTGAGCGATTCCATCGAACCATTCAAAATGAGTTCTATGCAATTGCCTTTAGGAAGAAACTGTATGACTCCTTAGCGGCCCTTCAGGCGGACCTGGATCAATGGATTACGGAATATAATGAGCAAAGGACACACTCGGGGAAATACTGCTTTGGAAGGACGCCTTGGGAAACATTCCTGGCCTCAAAGAACCTTGCTATCGACAAGATGCTCGATCAAAACTATCAACCGGCATGAGCGCACGTTGGCATTTCTTCCTCATAGGCCGCCAACAGCCGCAAGCGGAAAATAAGTCAAGGGTGGCTTTGGATGTGGGAGGGACTTTGCGCGGCAACTCGCGTAGCCCTTGACTTATTTGGAGCGGTGGCTACCTTTGCCTATCGAGGAAGGAATGCCTGAAGCCTGACTGTCAGATCAAGTCTTAACTATTACAATTAATAGAAGTCCAGGAGTATGCCATGTGAGTTCGCTCATTTTTTGCGTGACCTACTCCTGACTTCTTATTTATTATTAACTATACGGGTCAATTTCAAGAAACGCCCCCTCCTCTTTGAGTTGATCAAAGATCATATTTTCATCTCTTAAAAAAATCTGTCTTCCTTTCGCATCCGTGACGAGAATAAAGTTCTGTTTTGGATTTACGTAAACGCCAGTTTGCCGCCCCTGACTGAAGATATCGGGGGACTTATAACCCTCTACTTGGAGCGCATTGGCAATAAGTAAATTCCAATGAGAATCCTCATCGCGAACTACATCGCCCGCCAAGAACACTTCCGTACGTTCTTTATTAAATTTTTTAACTTTAATTGCCCGCAGCAATGCATCAATTTCTTCCGTGTCGGAGCGACTTCCAAAATGCAATATTGATGCCTTTTTCAATTTCGCCTCAAATAATAAAAGAAGTCTGCACGCTCCTTCACCTGAGCCAGCACTAATTAGTAGGTCATCATTTGTAAATATTATTTCACCAGCTGATGCAACGGTTTCGGAACTGTCGTTAGTCCATTTACCATTTTTGAAGTGAGATGTCATACCGTGAATATTTGAATTTTGTTGAATTCTGTAGATCAATTGTTAGATTCATCCGTAACCTCATTTTAAGCGGAAGGAGACGTGTATCTTCAAAAGCACTAGAAGTTAACCTTGCTTTTATCCGCCCGAAGTTCGGGCTTTTTTCCGGACTTGATGCCAAAAGACTACGGCATTTGAACGGCTACCCCCCTTACATTCCTATCGTCATTACAGGTTCCCCCCATTAAAATTCCGTTTCCTTTTGGCGCAAGATTGTGTCAGCAGAGTTTGTTTTTTGTTTTCCGGAAAAAGCCCGGAGTCATGGCCATCTAAAATCAAAGTTTACTTAACAAAGATGGTTATGGGGAAAATAAAACATTCCGAAATGAAAGGTCGCTTTATGCTAGAGCAACTATTATAGGCGTGGCTACAGAATTTACGGGAGTGATTAAAAAGTACCTTGACAAAAACAAGAAATTGAAGTTCAAAGAGACGGTCAACCGATCATTCGCAAATGAAGAAATGACTCAAATTGAAAAGCGAGAGGAACGATTTCTGCTCATTACTATGGACAATAATAGCGGTACCGAATTGTATGAATACGAGGTTGAGGACTCTGGTAATGTTTCAGTGTATGACCTTATCTGGATCATGGAACAAATTGAATTTGAAGAAGGGGTATAACATATAACCCCTTTTTTTGATCGCAGAGTAGCCTGACCAGATTAAAGCTGCGGTGAAATCCACTCCTTTAAAGACCGAACAAAATGCTCCTCTAAAACATATCTTTTTGTATTGTTGTATGTAATATCTCTAATAAGACCATTGTTTTCTAATAACTTGATTTTAGCATCAAGGTCCAAGTGGTCGTCATAGAAGTATACCAAAATTTCTCTTCCGCCAGTGTTGTAACTCCACCCTTTTTGGAGAAGAATGAATTCACGAAATATGGGATGCGCTTGGAGGTCGGTGTCAATCTCTTTAATAAGTTCTGGCATCAGCGCGTAGATTTTCGAATAATCCTCACCAACAGGTATCTTCTTGTTGAGCAGTGATTCCGCATATTCTTCAGCTGTTATTTTCCACTTTGTGATTAAATGAACCGTGTATTTGATCGGATCACTGTCAATTAATTTGGCGCATGACTGACAGAGCCATATCGCATTCAAGATTGATTTTCGGGCATCGGAAGATATTGATTTATCAAAGCGTGGCCCACCTTCGCTGGCCGCAGTAATGTGAGCGGCTACACCTAAGTTCGTTGCTTTTGACACATCGGTATTCGGCCCCATCGTAAGAACTCGACAGTCGGGATTCGAGCATAGTAGGCCGACCCGTTTTGATACTGAGTCTTTTACATCCATTGAAAATCCATCACGCATAAAATGTTTGCTTTTATCCGTCCAAAGTTCGGCCTTTTTCCGGACTTGATGCCAAAAGCTTCCGGCATAAAAGGCACCTACCTACGGCCTTCCCTCCATTTATTCCGTTTCCTTTTGGCGCAAGCCTGTGTCAGCGGAGTTGCATTTTGTTCTCCGAAAAAGCCCGGAGACATGGCCATCTAAAATCAATGTTTCACTTAAACAAGATGGTTATGAAAACGACAAGCGAAAGAAAGAACATGTATGACGTCATCAACAACATGATCATGGAGAAGCTCCAAAACGGTAAGATGCCGTGGAAGCAGACCTGGAATAATTACGGTCCTGCAGGAAACTATGTAAGCAACAAACCTTATCGTGGAATCAACGCCTTGATCCTTAACAACACTGAATATGAATATCCGTTGTTTATGACATTTCTTCAAGTCAAGGAACTTGGTGGATACATCAAAAGAGGATCAAAGAGCATCGAAGTCATTTATTGGAAGACGCTGCAGTTTGAAGAAGAGGAAAATATCAAACGCATTCCGTTCCTGAGATATTACAATGTCTTCAATGTTGAATGTGTCGAAGGAATAAAGCTCAAGCTTCCGACAAAATATGTTAACGATCCTATTGATGTTTGTGAGAATATCGTCAATGAAATGCCTTCAAAGCCAGTCATTGAGCATGGTGGTGATGAGCCACACTATAACTGGAAGGAAGACCGTATCAAGATCCCAAATCGTGAAAACTTCATCCTCTCTGATGAGTATTATGCTACGCTATTCCATGAGCTTGCCCACAGTACCGGTCATACATCAAGGCTGAACAGAGAAACCTGCATGAAACCTTCTGTTTATGGATCGAGAGATTACTGCAAAGAGGAATTGGTTGCTGAGATTGCAACGTGCTTTCTATGTGGAGAGGGTGGCATATCAAACAACACAATTGACAACAGTTCGGCTTACATTCAGTTTTGGCTTGAAAGGCTCACCCATCTGTTAAGAGAAGACAACAAAGCTTTTGTAAGGGCATCCGCTCTTGCACAAAAAGCGACTGATTTCATCTTGAACAGGATAGAGGAACCGGTTTTTAGTGAATAAAATATCATTCTAGGGCTAAGGGGTCGTAAGGCTCTTTAGCCTTTTATTTTAACCATTTTTTGCGAAACCCATAAGCCACCAGACTAGCGGCATTTCTAACCTGAAACCTGTTCAGCATTTCAATTCTTATAGAGTCAATCGTCTTTTTACTGTTGCCTAGCTTTTTGGCAATTTCCTCGCTACTGTATCCTTCAGCAATCAGCTTTAGTACATCGAGTTGCTTGTCTGTGATGTCTACTTTTTTCACAAACAATTATAGAAGATAAATATATTTAGGTATTTTTATCCCCATATAAATACCGGGATATAAATACGTCATTTATCTGATTGTCAGAGTGGTACGAAAAACAAAATAATATGTAGTATGAAGACGAGGGACGCGAAAAAATTCTTGAGAATTCTTGGAGAGAGGCTTTATTCTTTGCGAAAAGAACAAGGGACTGAAATTGAAATGGTTGCCAAGGCTGTAGGCATATCTCCCGCACTGCTTGTGAGAATTGAGAGAGGTGATTACGATATGTACCTCGATTTACTATTTGAACTTTGCGACTATTACAGCATAACTCCGCATGATCTTTTTAAAGACGTGGAGAAACCTTAATGCAATCATTTTAGATGGCAACCTTCGGGTCAGTAGACGCATGACATTAATTAACCGAAATATGAACCTTTGTTACTAAAAGCCTGAACATAGGATAATCAATTTATAGCGCATGTTAACCTAACTTCAATCCAAGGAAAATGTTTGTAATGAATCATGCAGAATCACATATTCCACAGTCCGATGCAACGAACTTTCAAGACCAGATTACGCTGATTGTTAAGGCGCTTGATCCCGTAAGCATTATCTGTTACGGAGTGCGAACGGAAATCAAAGAATTATGGAGTTGCTTTCTAAATACGTCCCAACGGGAAAGTAGAGTGCATATCGATTTGTTGATAATCACAAAAGAACCTACAAAAGCTAAAGAGCATGAATCTTTCGACAAAATAAATCGGATTTGTGATGCAGGAGCAATTCAACTATTAGCGGTGATCCATTGCGTTACAGCCGTAAAAGAAGCATTGGCGAATGGCAATGCATTTTTTAGCCAGGTATTTACAAAAGGAGAAGTTGTGTATCAAAATGATGCAGCGTCAGAGGCAATTTCTTTAAAGGTACTTACGCCATTAGAAATAGTTGAAAGAGCAAAACGACATTGGACTAAGTGGTTTTTCCTGGGTATGAACTTCTATAAATCAGCATGTGAAAGTGCGCAAAAGAAAAGGAGTGATGTTGCAGTGTTCCTGCTTCATCAGTCTGTCGAACTCATGTCCATTGCTGTCATCACGACGTGCATGGGGTATAAACCTTCTACTCACAATTTAAAGCGGCTGTTTTCTATTATGGAGAACTTCACTTCGGATTGCATCCGCATTTTTCCACGGTCAACGAATGAGGAAATAGAACTTTTCGATGTGCTTTGCAAAGCTTATTCAGAAGTACGTTATAAGGAAGAGTATGATATTTCTGCAAAAATAGTCTCTGTGCTGATCGGTCGTGTTAATCTCTTTCAAATCCTGGCTGAAAAACTCTATCTCAGCAAGGTAGTTGAGCTGGAGAGACACATTGATTTAACAAATGAAGCCCATGAAGCAGCTCCCGTAAAGTCAAATGAACCATTCACATCTGTCCGCGAGATCAATGGCTTCGAACTTATCGAACTTAATACCTTCGCTGAAGTGGTATTGATCAAAGGTGAGAAGGAAAGTGTTCTGATAGAGTCAGCGGAAAACACCGAAAAGGCCATCCAAACTTCTGTTAAAGGAAAGCGCCTACTGATTTCAACGATATCGGAGGGCCAGCGTATTCTTCCTGCGTCAACAATTTATATCACCTATCTGATTTTGAAGGGCCTTACAGTGCATCACGTGCATGCTCTCACCTGTCGTGGGCCAATCGAAAGTTCTAAACTCGGTATTCTGCAAAACTGTAAGAGGAATATAAACCTCGCTGTAGATGTTCAAGTATTGGATGTGACTTTAACTAAAGCAGGCAATGTGAATGTGATTGGTTCAACAGGTGATCTCAACGTGCGGAATCATGGCAGTGGAACTTTTGATGGCTCTGATCTTTCTGCGGAGTCAGTGAACGTGATAGTTCGCGGATCTGGTAATGTATTGGTAAGAACGGATGACGAGCTAATCGTTGCGCTCGAGGGTACGGGAAGTGTGTTCTACGCTGGAATGCCCAGATTAAGATCAATCGTTAATAATGGCGAGGGAAAATTAAAAAAGCTTTCACATGGCTAAGAAAGTGCAAAAGAAAAAGGTACTTAAAAAAGAAAAAGAAGTGAGCCGGATTCGGAGTTTTTCAATCCCGTTGAATCACCCAAAAGGGTTTTCATTACTGCGCCCGAGTAAAGTGAAGGTGCCTAGAGAAATCGAAGTACCTATTTTCTTAATCCGCAATGAACTTCAGTCTCGAATGTTATTCAACGCTCTAAGTGAGATCGGCTTTACGGATTGTTATTTTGAAACATCCTTACACCCACTTATTCTGGCTAGTCTACGCTTACGAGATGGAAGTGATGAAACATTTAGAGTATACACTGAGTTGATGGAGAAATGGAGCAAAGACATCAACCCGAATGAGGACGTTATTCTAAGAAGGGCACTGAAAATTTACAACGCTTTGGTCAAGTACAGAATAGATATGTTTGAAACCTTTTATGTCAGGCGTAGCCAATAATCCATTCACATCATGACGAAGAAGAGAACCAAAAGAAAGAGAATTGTGGAGCCGCTACTTCACAAGGACGTGCAATGTAGGTTTGCCATGTTCCTGCAGGACTTTCCCCCACGGCAGTTTAACAGGATGCTTAGGGATCTTTTTATTGACTACCTGGTTGAGCGAGGCCACACAAATGTTCGAATCGACACGGAACTAATGTCAAAGGGAATATGGGCACTGTTGGCTGTATTGGATGCAGCTGAGGATCACTGGGAAATTAGAGATACTGAAGAAATACTCGAACTGCATAATGGATACCTCACGAGCAAATAAAGGACGCGAAACAGTTTCGTTAAGTCCGGAAATAGTTGAAGAGCTAATTCATTTTATGGAGTATCATCCCGCTAAAAGGATTGATCAAAATCTGCGAAAGCTGCTCTTGGAATTTTTACAGTACGATGGTGCGATTGAAGCGGGGTATCTGAGCGACCTTCTCTATGATCTTGAAGGTCTTTATAAATTATTGGATGCAATCCAAGTGAGCAATGAAAAATGAAGTTTGTGCCTTATTTCTCCAAGCACTCACGTCCAGGTATCTGAAAAGATTCGATTGCAAGATCGGAAATACGCCATGGCGATTCGACAATTCGCTATCAAAAGGACCGAACAAAGTATTAGATTTTAAGCTCTTCTAAAATGAAAAAGCGGATTTCCTTCCGTCCGAAGTAGTCTCCGCATTTGATTCCTTTTTCCACCGATCAATGTTTAGAAACATGGATGGGCTAAAAAGACTATTAAATATAACAAAATTTGTTTGGTTGGAAATACCTAACCAGCAGCTACGTGGTACTGGTTATTTTTCTTTTCGCAGGGGCTTTATTATTTGTTTTCTCACCCGTTGACTCTTTACTTGACTTCGCTTTGGGATTAAAATCAAGGCACAACTGAATCCAGTATTCAAGATCTTCTTGCATATCAATTGCTACCGGGTCAACGAGAAGAAAGCCTTTCAGAATCTTGCCTGTGAAGTCCATGTGGCGAACTCCCTTCTTTTTAAGTGATTGCTCATAAAGATCAGGGTCGATCCTGATCATCAGCGAGTCTTTTATGATACCTACAGCCATCTTATCATTGACCATATAGCACAATCCACCCATCATATTTTTTGCTTCAAAACGTACTCGCTTTTGCCTGAGTACGCTTGAAATTCTTTCTTCGAGGTGTTGATCGTAAGGCATAGGATTGTTGCTCTAAATTATCTAAATCTTCTGCGTGTTCTGCCTTTGGCAGGCGGTTTATTCCACTCACGGTACCATGCCTCTGTGTCCGACTTGGCCAAGGGTCTGCATAGTTCAATGAACTCTTCATAACTGCTTGCCTTCTCACAGCATTCATGTATATGAGTCTCCGTAATGTGCATGTGTTCAGACAGCACGTTCCTGACATGGTGGGAGACAATGAAGTCGTCACCGTAAGGATAAGGCACATTTCCATTTTTGTGCTGTTTAATATACTCGGACATTTCCTTGATCAACATACATTATCTCACAAGTTTTAATTGGGTGGGATTAAGAACGGAATCCAGCAGACCATCGATCTCCTTAAAAAACTCCTGCGAAGGAACGCGATAGTTGCTGTTCTTTTCTATTTCATGAACGATGTCGAGGTATCGGTCCAGGTTGACCTTGGAGTTGGACATCTCGAACAATTTGTCTCGCAAAATGCCCTGCATGTCTTTGTCGACTTTGCTATAAAACTTAAATTGGAGATAAGTTGGCAGATCACTGAGGATACCCATGATCAGAGTTGATCGGTGCTCAGACAAGATTTCCTGAATCCTGAAAAGGGTAACACGCTCATCACCCTCTTCAATATGCTTTACGGTGCTTGCTATTCTGACTGACTTCATAACTAATAATTTTAGGTAATAACAAAGATATTAAACTAATATTATTAGTTATAGCGAATTTGGATTTTACTGGTTAAATGATTGTTTTTCAAGGAGAATGAAATTTGTAAAAATTGAGGGCGGAGTTAAGCTGTCTGACTTCATTGTCCCAATGAGCGCCACGTTGAGCGATGAACCGGCCTTTGACGATCCGAAATGGCTGTTTGAGATCAAGTGGGACGGCTATCGGGCGGTGGCAGAATTGAAAGGCAAGGATACCCGTTTTTATTCACGGAATGGATTGTCATACAATAAGGCGTATCCGAAGATCTACAATGAACTGGTGAAGTTGAAGATAGATGCCACCCTGGACGGAGAAGTTGTCGTCTTCCGTGAGGGGCTTCCATCATTCCAGGCGATCCAAAATTATAAGAGCACGCAGAACCTACCGATTCAATTCATCGTGTTCGATTGCCTTCAGGTAAATGGCAAGGATATTACAAAGCTGAAGCTTGCAGAACGAAAGGAGATCCTTAAAAGCATCCTCCCGGAAAACGATATCATCAGGTATTGTGATCATGTGGAAGAAGATGGTATAGCGCTGTTCGAACAAGCTACGAAGATGAAGCTCGAGGGGATCATCGCGAAACGCATGGATAGCAAGTACTATCCCGATAAACGATCAAAGGAATGGCTCAAGATCAAGAACGTCAACGTTGATGATTTCAGGATTGTAGGCTGGACTGATCCAAAATCAAGTCGTCAATATTTTGGCGCGTTGTTACTTGCACGAGAAGTTGATGGAGAACTTGTTTACTCTGGCGAGGTCGGTACCGGATTCACTAACGAATCATTGAAAAGTTTATATTCAAAGATACAACCACTCGAAGTTGATGAATGTCCACTTGATACTCCGGTGAAAAAGGAAAAGGGATTTCATTGGGCGAAGCCGAAGTATTCATGCCAGGTGCAATATGTGGAGATAACTGATGACGGGCATGTGAGGCATCCTTCTTTTTTGGGGTTGAGGAAGGATAAGTAGAACTTGCAAGCCAATCATGAAATTCGCCCTTATGCAATTTGTTTACTTCAAATAAAAACCTATTTTCGAATGAGCCCATCAACGCACGCATAATACATTGTGTGTATTGATGGGCTTTTAACTTCCATAACCCCAATAGACTATGCCTAACTCAACGCGCGGCTCCCAATGGCGTAAATGGGATTTGCACATCCATACTCCCTACACCCACTTGGCAAATCGGTACAATTGTGACATCAAAGAGGTCGCGAAGAAAATCGCAACTGAGAATTTGGCAGTTGTTGGCGTTACAAACTATTTTATCGTGGAAGAAAAAGAATTGGGTGAGCTTCGAGCCGAACTTCCAGAGGTTCTTTTTATCCCAAACTTCGAATTCCGAATAAATGAAAAGAACAAAGACGGAGAATTTATTAATCTCCACATCTTATTCAATCCAGAAATAAATCTGACTAGAGTCTACGAATCGCTAGCACGAGTTCCCCTTTCAAATCTTCCGACAGGGGGTGGAACAAAATACTGCACTATTGACAATCTTAGAGCGCTTGGCGCTGATGGAATTACTGTTTCATGTTCTGAATTATTGGACCAACTGAAAAAAGATTTTAAGGTCTTGGATGATTTTTTAGTTGTTGGAGTAAATCGAGGATATGGTGGATTTCTTCCAGGAGGCAAAGAACGAGATCAGCAACTGGCTCAAAAACTGGATGAGTGTTCGCACTTGATTTTTAGCAGAAAAGACGATATCGATTTCTTCCTAAATAAAACAGCAGGAAGGAAAGCATTAGGTTTACCGCCTAAGCCTGTTTTTGAAAGTTCAGATGCACACACAATTGGCGACTTGGGAAAATCTTTTGTATGGGTAAAGGCAGACCTTTCCTTCGAAGGGCTAAAACAAGTTCTTTATGAACCGCAATTCCGAATTCTGATAGCTGACTCGGAGCCAAGGCAACCAACAAGGCGAATTGAAAGCATTAAATTCAACTTTCCAAACGGTTCTGTTATTAAGCGATTTGGCTCTTCAGATACACAGGAGTTGTGCATAAAACATCTAAAAGATCCAATTCAATTCAGTCCATATTTTACTAGCATCATTGGAGGGAGAGGAACCGGTAAAAGTACAATTATTAACGTTCTGGCAGAAAAGCTGGGTTACAAGACAGATTTCTTCAACAAGACAAACAATGGAATATTCGTTGACGGGAAAGAATTGGTGTTTAGTGACTCTGCAGCAACTATAGAAGTTAATGGTACAGATGAAATCGAATTTATAAGCCAAGGAAAAGTAGAAAAATTAGCCGAAGGTGACGAGCTTACAAAGCTAGTATTTACTGAAAGGATTAAGGAGCTTGACAACGGGTTTCAAGAAATAGACCAGCAAATGGCCGACTCAGTTAAAATGCTTGACGACTCTATCCGATTGGCCTTCGATCTTCAGAGATTAAGTGACGAGCTGCGTCTTAAGGAGAAAGACAGGACTACTTATCAAAAAATCGTTGACTCGGTTAACGATGTAAACTACAAAGCAATAACGGAAAAGATCAATACAACCAACTCAAAAATATCACTAATCCTTTCTAGTAAAAAGCAGTATTCGGAATTACTGAGTTCTATTAAAGACTTGATAAAGGAGACGATACAATCAAAAGATATTAATCCTTATGAGCAGCGGACATCGGAAATCCTGGCGTCCCTAAAATCTCTAGAAGAAATTTCCGAAAGTGAAGGTATGATATCTATAAAGGAAAAGCAATTCATTGAAGCTGAACAGTTGCTAATTAAGCTGTCGAAGGATCAGGCGGAGTTGACTGATGAATTGAAGCTGTTTTTTAAAGAAAGGGGGACAAGTGAGGACAGTATTAAGGATTCAGAAAATGCGTCTAAAAATTTATCGCGGTGTATTCAAGACATTGAAATATTAAAACAAAAGATTGATACTATTCGGGATAAACTTAAGGAAAACGCAAGCAAAAATGATATAATCAAAAATTTGTATGATAAAACACAAAAGCTGGTTGAGGAGCGACTTGCTGGAATTAACGCAAAATTGAAAAATCAGAATGAAAATGTGCTTGAGATAAATTTTGCATTCGAGTTCAACAATGAACTTTACAGGGAAAAACTGTTTGAAGAATTTATAAAGATATTCCAAGATTTCCATCTACCGAACACTGCTAATGAAGACGTCAAGAATTTTCTATTTAAGATCAATCCTGACGGAAAATTACTTGATTTGACCTATGAAGATTTCATCAAGCAAATAGATAGAGTTGTACAGGACGAACAGATTAAAAGGACGAATAAATACGTTCAGATGTTAACCAATATTTTTTCTGTCAAAATCAATTTTGGAATCTATAAACTGATTGTTCGAAAGCACCTTTATAATTTGCAACGATATATAAGAATACGAGGTTATTACGGTAAACGTGAATTAGCAGCAGCGTCTTTTGGCCAGCGTTGTACCGCTGTTATTGTAACTTTATTAATGACTGGGGTGAAACCGCTAGTCATAGACGAACCAGAAGCTCATCTTGATAACAAGCTGATTGCCGATTATTTGGTTACATTGATTAAGGAGAAGAAGTTTGACAGACAAATAATTTATGCGACACACAATTCTAATTTTGTAATTAACGGTGATTCTGAACTCATCCATATTTTAGAAATCCCCGATAATTCTGTCTATACCAACATAATCTCTACTACAATTGAAGACCTGCAAAACCGAAGTAAACTTCTAAAGCTAGAAGGCGGGAAAGATGCCTTTCTAACACGAGAGCATAAATATGGTTTGAATAGGTAGTAAGTTGTTCCTTTTACTCCACAAGTCTTCGTTCTTTATTATTGCTTTCCACATCAGACTTAAATTCTGGCGCTAACATACTTCCGGTGGCAATGCAGAGTCTTGTCAAAAGACTTCTATATAACCGTCAATCAACGGCCTTTAGATCCATCAGTTTACGTTCTAGATAAGCAATTTTCGCAAGCTTATATTTTTCCCGATAATGAGTTAGCTCAGGTGGATTAAACTCGACTCGTTCTGAAACCATTTTGTAATATACTGTAGCAATCTTATTTGCTGTTGCAATCATGGCGTACGCATTACCACCTTTAGCCTTCATCCTTCGGAAATAGTCTCCAAGCCAGTTGTCACTTCTCTGCACACCATTCGCAGCATTTCGAAAGGCCTGGCTGGCAATGTTTGGCTTCTTCTTCATCACTAAGCTACTGATGAGTTTGCCACCGGATATTTTATTGTTTGGACAGAGATTTAACCAGGAGACAAAATGCTTAGATGTTTCCCATTTGCTCATATCTGTTCCCGTCTCAGCTAATATCTCCAGGGCGGATATTTCGCTCAATCCAAAGATGGAGGTAACGTCAACACCAAGTATGCTTCGAAGGTAACTGCAAGTGTTAAACTTAGGCGTGTTTTTGGTTGCTTGTTTTTTTGACCTTGCGGATTTATCAACAACAACTTCTGGGAATACTTCCTTTTGATAAGCATGAAGTTGTCTTTCTATGGCCTGATCACACGCAGCGATTCGATCACCATAATACAAGTAACCTTGATAACAATCTTCTAGTAACTACAACTGCTCTGGGCGCCAGTTTCCTTGTAAAGACTTTGCAATTGTTTCATGATCAGCTTTAATGTTCTTGTCAACGTACTGCAGGAATTGATTTGGATTACGTTCACCTTTGATAATTGCTTCCACAATGGCAGTACCTGTCTTTCCGGTGATATCTCGGATAACTGTATGTAATTTGATATTCATCATCTCCATTGCTTTTTGCATGCGAAGAATGAAGCGATTGCGATCTGATATCAATGTCTTTCTGTGACGGACTAAAGTACGCAATGATTCTTGTTCACTGTCTGGTAAATAGCTGCTTTTTAAAAGGCCGCAGCTGTGAAGTTTTTGTATCCAACAAGCATCATCTTCATCATTCTTTCTACCACTCACGTTCTTCGCATGTTTCGAATTAACGAGATACACTTCAAACCCTTCCTTGCAGAGCATATTAAACAACGGCTTCCAATAAACGCCAGTACTTTCCATTGCTACGGTGTCTACTCTACATTGGCGGAGCCATTTTATAATTTCCTCTAAGTCACAAGTCATCGTTCCAAGGAACGAACACGCTCATCATCTCTGCCTTCAGGCACTGCGACTGCATGAATGGTGTCACCAACATCGATACCTGCCGCATCCGGATTCACCAGCGGCATCTTGACAACGCTTTGCTTTTTTGGATTTGTTTTTCTCATGGCAATAAGATTTTAAAAAAAGCTACAGCCTATTGCCAACATAGTTTACGCTTCTATACGGGTTCAGAAAGACCCAATTGGAAAACTAAAGAAGCAATAGAACCATACTACGGCTTGAACTTTACATTCAATTCTTTTGAAGGTCTTGACTGCGGTAGCTTCTAATTGAATTTACGGCTTGAATGTTTGTCCTGCTCAACTTGCAACAATTTTTTGAGCTTTCCACATCAGATTAAAATTCTGGCGCTAACCTACTTTCGGGTGGCAATGCAGAGTCTTGTCAAAAGCGACACTCTTAGGTTATATGTGCGGAAGAATTATTTTTTGATAATGTCTGTACTACGGCATAAACGGCACCTGCCTACGGCCTGCCTTCCAATTATTCCGTTTCCTTTTGACAATCCTGCCACCCTTCATTTGAGGCGCACCATAATTTAAATCTTATGATTATGGAAAGCACAAATGAAAAAAAATTGTTCGAAGTTGCAGAGATTCAGCTAACCTACAAATCAAAAGTAAAAGCCTCCTTACGTCCGAAGATTACTTCATCGAAAGATGCTTACGAAGTCCTGAATAAATATTGGGATGAAGGTAAGATCGATTTCGTTGAACAGTTCAAAGTTCTTCTTCTCAACCGAGCTAACAGAGTCATTGGCATCTATGAAGTGTCATCAGGCACAACTGTTAACACTGTAGCTGATCCTAAGTCTGTGTTTGTTGCAGCGTTGAAAGCTAACGCAGTGGCTGTGATCATTTCACACAATCACCCTTCAGGAAATCTTATGCCTAGTGAAGCCGATAGAAAGCTTACAAAAGATTTGAAGGATGCTGGGAAGTTCCTTCACATTCCAGTTCTTGATCACATCATCATGACCAGCGAATCATATTATTCATTCGCTGATGAAGGGCTCTTGTAGCCCTTTCAAGGCCAATCAATAATAACGTTAAAAGATCTCCCCTTTTGCGAGCTACCGTTGCATTATCCCGAAAGTATTTCCTTCTGTATCAGTACACATTGCCAGCCACCCAACATCCGGGATTTGAGCCTTGTCCTGCACTACTGATCCTCCCGCAGCCTTGATCTTCGCCATAGTCTCGTCAATGTTTGCCACTTCGATGGAGCAATTGAATGCATTAAGACGTGATCCGGGAGGAGGAGTTGGACCTTTACCTTTCCAGATACCACCATCTATTCCGGGCTCTGCGCTATTTCCAGTTTCAACGTGCATGTAGCCGTATTCCGGTGCTCCCCAAGGCTCTATCTTCCAACCAAACGCAGCGCAGTAAAATTTCGCTGCGCGTTCAACGTCATCAGCGTTAATTTCAAAGTGAACAACCCGATTCATAAGTAAATCATTTAGTCAATAAACAGGTAAATGGTCTGTCGGGTTAAAGTACCAGACAGACCAACGTTTCACATATGTTGAAGACCAATTTTGTTTCCTTCCGAGTCAATGAACATTCCCACAAAACCTGCCTCCATTCCGGTATTTGTTTTAGGCATGATAACTTCACCTCCTGCTTTTTCCACGTGTTTCAAAATGTTGTCCATTTCTTTTCCGCCATCTAAATAGATCGTAATGCCATCTGAGGAAGGCTTGTAATACTCTCCCTGCACTAAGGCTCCGGAATTATGCTGATCTTGTGTTGGAAACAGAGCATATTTGGTTCCCTGAAACTCCATGTCCCTGAATTCAACGCCTCCTAAAATTGCGTTGTAGAATTTCTTTGCTCTCTTAATGTCGGTTGTCGGGATTTCCACCCAATTCAGTAAGTGTTTCATAATCTTGATGTTTTTGAATCAAAGATTAGAGGCACAGTAGCAAAAATATTGTAAAAATCGGAAGTCTATTCCCGGTAGAATATCCTGCCAAATTCATTTTCCGATTTGCTAAAGCGCAATGGAGAATGGCCGGTAAAGCGCTTAAAATCTTTTATAAAGTGTGCCTGGTCATAGAAATACCGGTACATGAAGTCTTTGGTAAGTGAGTAATCAGGGTTTTTAGCCCATTGCTCATAAAATTGCATGAATCGTACAATCGATGAGAGATTCTTTGCACTCAGTCCGACCTTGTCAATAAATTTCTCATAAATCCAACGTGAACTGTATCCCGTCCGTGACTCCAGTTCAGCCACCGAGATCAATCCCTTTGACTCGTTGATCTGATTGATGCAATAATCAAGTATCGGATCGGGCTCTGACCTATTCAGTAGCTTAATGAGATGCTTTTGAATGAGGTTGATTTTTTCAGGTATACTTTCTGTATTGGCAATCATTTCCTGAACGTCTCTGACAGGCTTTCCGAACACGTCCTCAAGTAAAAATATTTTGTTCTTCAGTTCCGAATGCCTGAGCTGAAAAATCCGATATGCTCCCAGCGGAGAGAACTCGATTCCGATATTTCCGGAAGGTGCATCGTTCTCTATTTCAACAACAGCAGGAATGTCACAGATTCCGATCAATGTAATTTGAGACTCTTTTGAGAGGTTGTAGACCTCTTTGTTTTTACCAGACACACCATTGCGGAATGGGATGGTAAGCTTAGCCATGCCGTTGGGAACAATGAGCTTCAGGTCTTCAAGAGGAACCCGCCCGGAACTTTCAAAGACCCAGATTTTTGCAACGTAACCTCTTAGCTGCGGGTGAGGCTCAAAGTGTTGAACGCGCATTTGCATACTTAAAGAAGTTGGACCAATCCAAAGATAACATGGCTGGGCGACTCAAACCAGCTACAGGGAAGCTTGCCTAATGGTCTTTTTGCAGTTTCATCCGGATCCATTTCAGCAGGTTCTCATTTTCCTGATCAGAAACATTTTCGATCAACCTTGCTGCGGCAACCGGAAGTTTCCATTTATCAAACTCACTTGACTCAAAGTTAGAGAGTCGCCTATACTCACTTACATAGGCACGGCAAAACGTATCCCTTAGATATTTCGCAAGCATGTTTTCAAAGGCAGTCTTATGATCTGGTAGTGTTCCCATGGTTAGCAACAACCATGTCCGCGCAACATCGGCAATGGGATTGCCAATTCTCTCAGTAAGCCAATCTACTGTAACCAAACGATCTGTCGATACAATGATATTGTCGGGATGAAAATCACCATGACAGATTGCATTCCCTTTCTTTAAAGTTGACAGATGTGAAATTATTGTTGCCTTTTCGAAAGACGTTAACAACCTAACGCGCAATATCTTGGATGTTAGGGATTCCTTTATCGATGGTATCTCAGCAGCGTCCGAAATTCGCGTTGAGTGTATCTTCCAATGTAATCGCGCCATCTGTTTTGCGTAAGAGAACACCTTCCATGGTGCGCTTGCGAGTTTCTGCAGCATTGACTGGCCTGGAATGTATTCGAAGACGATTCCGTGCGAGCCTTCAAAGTGCATTCTTGCATAGGTTCGAGGAATGTCAAGACCTAGGTTGTAGAGGTAAGTACCTATTTTATATTCTTCATCAATGCCATGTTCAGGAAACGTTGAGCGAAAAAGTTTTAAAACTTGATGATCTGTGCATTTGAATATTGTGGCTGTTCTTCCAGCATTGATTCTCTGCAAATCAATTGTGTCATCCATCATTTCCCAAGCTGGGTTGTGCTTGACTTTACTCGCTTCCACGTTTGTGTGCGATAGAATGGTCCCAGATATCCTCGCACACGCAACTCATCATTATCTACCAGCCATATGGAGGCGGTGTATACCTTTCCATTTCCCGGATCAAGTATGTCTCCGTCTTCCCATTTATCTCCCTTCTGTTTGAATTTATTCAGGATTGTCATGCCAACGATCTTGGCATTCTTCAATTTCCCTTCACACGCAATACAGACCGGATCTTTTCCTTCATGAGGGAGTAAGAATATTTTTCGGATGTATCCGAATAACTCGCCATTCCTTTCGATAATTTCAACTTCGGATTTTACTTTGTTCCAGGTGTCGTCAATCGTATGCCAGCGTCCTACGGGGGAATTGTTTTCGGAGGTGCCAATTCGCTTCCATGTTTGTGTTCTGTAAAACAAGTCCATCATTCCTCCATAACCACGAACTTTCATTGTGTTGATATCTTCGAGCCATAGCTTTGAGCTATAAACTTCGCCATTCTGCGGGTCAAGAATGCTTCCGTTGGTCCATTCGCTTCCGTCTTTTTTAAAGCCCCATAAAAAATTCATGTTGACCACCTTCTGGTCTTTTCGTTGACCAGAACATTTCGAGCAGATCGGATCATCTCCCTGGAACGGTTCAAGAAAAATTTCGGAAACCTTGCCTTCAATAGAATTATCGACTTTCACTATTTCAATCACTGATAATGGAGAGCCTGTCTCCTCATTGTATGTTGTCCATTTCCCTTCAACTGATTGTGCATTTGATATGAAAGCGGTTGTGATGAGGAATACGCTTATGGTGACGGAGGCTTTAGACCTTTCCCTGGAGATTTTTGGCCGTGATTTTACTTCATCAAATTTTTGGTGATAAGTACTGTCCTCGGTTTTCATCCAACGATCCCACCAGGTGAAGTACAATCCGTAGTTGGTGTGAAACCTTTCATGGTGAATGTTATGGTGCGTCACAGTTGTGGTCCAGCTCAACCATTTGTTCTTCGTCCATCCTTGTGGAAAAATTTCGAACCCCAGGTGACCGATCACGTTTCGGACAATCATGTACAATAGGAACAATGTGATTACAATTGGATGCAAGGGTATGGAAAATAGCATGATAGGAAACACCAATGCCTGAATCACTGTCTCCCACGGATGAAAGGCATAAGCTGCCCATGGCGAAGGATTGGTCGATTCATGGTGAACCCGATGAACATATTTATATACACGCTTAAGATGCATGAAACGGTGAGTCCAGTAGAAATAGAAATCGTGAAATATCACGGTGACTGGGAAACTTATAAAAAGATAAAACAATCCGAATTCAGCAACATCGTCATAGATTCTCGTGTATCCTGCCTTGACCGATAGGTATATGCAAAATCCGATCAAAGAGAATATAATCACGGTGCTCATGGAGTAGGCGAACTCCCTTACCAAGTGCTTGTTTTGTGGAAAAACTTTTTGAATGAACAGATGTCGCCAATGGTTTTTTCCTATCACCCAAAAAATTAAGAATGCGAGCCCCGCAGTAATGAAATAGCGGAAAAAATCCACTAGGAAAATGCCGGGCCAGACGTCAAAGAAGTTTCTTGCTTCCATACGGCTATTGAATTATAAGTTTTAGTACGATTCCTTTGTTTTTATTGCGGAGCGAGCATGTCGGAACGAAGTTGTACTCTCCAACTTTAGCGTCAGCAGGGGCGCTGAGATGGACCATGAAGTCATCCGGATGGTCTGGCCGCTGCTTCGTTGAAATGATTAGACCGGCTTCCCCAGGTGCATTAAAAGAGAGAGTGGCTTTCCCTGTTTTAAAGGATTTAGACCGCTCGATTGAAATCGTAACTGAGTCTTGGTGGCCTCTGGCCAGACTAAGTATTGTGGTGGATGCCGTCACACGATACTCTTCTTTGGGTGGGAAGCTGGTTTGGGCAAAACCATTCGAGGTGCCGAGCGGCAGCAAAACCATAAACAATAGATAATTCATGTTCATAAAAATTATTTATGGTCGAAAAGTAAAGTTCAGCTTACAGCAAGTCTCTTTGAATATGAAAAAGGCTTGCTGATTCCGAAATCAGCATGAAATTTCAAGATTTTGGCAGTTTTCGGTAGGCTGTAGGGGTGGTTGCTTTCAGGTCTTTGAAGGCCTTGTTGAACGGTCCGATTGACTGGTATCCCAGGCTGAAGGCAATCTCAAGGATGGTTTTTCTGTTTTGGCTCGGATCATTAAGTATTTCACAAGCCTCATTTACACGGTATTTATTAAGGAAGTCATTAAAGTTTCGGAAGCCTAGTTCTCCATTGATTAGCCGCCTCACTTTATATTCCTGCTCGTTTAGCATTTCAGCAAGTTCCCGTATGGTCAGTCCTTCCTTTCGGTATACCTTATTTTCTTGAATCAATACTTCAAGTTTTCTTCTCAGTTCGCCATCGTCAATTACAGGTGCCTTTTCTCTTGGTTGTTCTCTGAAGAAGAAACCGGATTTAATCTCAAAATTGCTGATCAGAAAGAATAATGTTAATCCAAGGATTGAAGATCGTTGTAGAATTTGCAAGAAATCGACTGAGTCTTTTGCAATCGTCATCGATTCAACGATCAGCGTAATCCCAATCAGTGCAGCGGTGATCATCACAAACAGGTTTCGGAATTTCATTCGAGATTCAATCAAATCACCCTTTCTTGTTTTGATTGCTGTATAGATTCCGGCCAGGACAAACCCGATTGAAACGATCTCCGATAATATGTAAGAGGCTTGTTCTGCCCACGCTGGAATTACTAAAATGTCTTTTAGATAAACCCAATAATGAATTGCGATTTCAATCGCAAACCACACTGCAATCCACCCTGTGGCTTTGAAGTGATCGTCAAAGATTGCTCTGGTTAATAGAAAGAAAATTACGGGGATAGAGATAGCCCCGGTTGCAGCGAGGAGAAATAGAACTTTCCGTTCCTGGATGAAAGGAACTTCTAGAACCAGATAGCAAATCACTGCGACTACCAAGCTGATGCCGGTCCACGTGTTAAGTCCAGTTTTCGCATGACGAAGGAGTAAAACACCTGCAAGCGCCAAAAGTGTGATACAAGCAATCTGTAGGACAATATTTAGCTCGTGGGTGATCATCTATAAAACGCTTCAAAGTAGCCAAAAAAGGCCTTCCTTTTATCTATTCAATAAAAATATTGAATAGATGAATTATCTTTTTACCTTTACGGTTGTATTGCAAAGTCTACAATAATGAACAAAAGGCAATTCAAGGACAAGGTGTATGGAGAACTAGCCAAGATTACAAAGTCTATGGCGAATCCTCACCGGATGGAAATCATCGAACTTCTTGCGCAAGGTGAGGTTTCTGTCGAACAAATTGCAGAACAAACTAATCTTCCCATCGCTAATGCGTCACAGCACTTGCAGGTGCTCAAACAAGCGCAATTAGTTGAAGTGAATCGGCAGGGAAATTTCATCTTCTATCGCTTGTCAAACGATAATGTATTTAAAGCTTGGAAGGCGTTAAGAGATTTAGGTGTTGAGCGGATATCTACTATTGACACCATAGTGCAAGAATTCAGAAAATCTAAGTTTGATTTTGAGTCAGTGACAATTGATGAGTTAATTGAAAAAATTGACTCTGGGAAAGTGACTATACTCGATGTTCGACCTGAGTCAGAATATCGCCAAGGCCATATTGCAAACGCAATCTCCATACCAATCGAAGAACTTTTAACGCGACTGAAGGAATTACCTAAAAGAACAGAGATCGTTGCCTATTGTCGTGGTCCCTTTTGCGTGTATGCAGATGAAGCAGTCGCTATGCTTGCCCAGGCGGGGTACAAGGCAAAACGCTTGGTTGAAGGCTTCCCTGATTGGAAGGTCAAAGAATTGCCAATAGAAGTTTCGGTGAATTAGGATCGCAAGTCGATTCCGAATAATGTACGCCTGAATTGGGGCGTTTTTTTAGCTCAAAAATCTATTCAATACAAATATTGAATAGTAACAGTATAAATGATGAAATAAACATTCAGGAATGAAAAGAAGAAAATTCATTGGAAACCTGGCAGGCCCTGGGATCGTGACCCTTGGCGTGAACGTCAGATTGATGGGGCAAACAATTCTTTCAACCGAAAGCTTCTCAGTTGAACAGTTCGAGGATAAGGGTCTTGCGCATTTCTCTTATGCGGTGATGGCTGAAAAGAAAATAATTCTCATCGATCCGCAGAGGAATCCCCAGGGATATTACGACTTTGCACAGAAAAATGCAGCAAAGATTGTTGGAGTAATCGAGACGCATCCGCATGCAGATTTCGTTAGCTCACACCTTGAAGTGCATAAAGAGTTTAACGTCCCGATCTATTCGAGCAGTCTAACAAAATCGAAATATCCGCTGACACCATTTGATGAAGGAGAGCTAATCAAACTATCAGAGAAGGTTGTACTTAGATCATTATTCACACCTGGACATGCACCTGATCATATTGCAGTTGTGTTAGTAGAAGATGGAAAAGAGAAAATAGTATTTAGCGGAGATTCACTTTTTCTAGGTGACGTTGGCCGACCTGACTTGCTTGACTATTCAAAAGAAAGCGATAAACAAAGGAAGCACCTTGCTGAACTCATGTATGACACGATCCATGAGAAATTTGCAAAGCTTCACGATGATGTTATTGTATACCCATCCCACGGAGCAGGATCTCTTTGTGGGAAGTCTATTCGCAAAGCTGCAAGCTCGACCATAGGGTATGAGAAACAAACCAACTACGCTTTTGAAAAACGTTCGAAGGATGAGTTCGTAAAATTACTACTGAGTGATCAGCCTTTTATTCCCAAGTACTTTGCTCACGATGTTCGATTGAATAACGAGGGAGCCGCGGCTATGAAGATTAGTCTTGCCAAAGTAAAAGTCCTACCTAAAAATCATCAACCAGCTAGCAACGCAATTATCATTGATTCGCGTCCGCAGAACCATTTCAAAAACTCGCATCTGAAAAATGCGATCAACATTCAAAGCACCGGGCCGTTCGAAACTTGGTTAGGCAGCATAGTGGCACCGGAATCGAAATTCTATTTGGTCGCAGGAGATGAGCAAGGCTTGGAAACTGCCATAATGAAAAGTGCTTCTATTGGATACGAAGACAACATCGAAGGAACATTTATTTATGATGCTACCAATGGCGAGAGGACAGAGGCCTTTGATGTCAGTTCTTTCAATCCTAGTGACAACAGTTTCACATATTTGGATGTAAGGAGCGCTCGAGAGTGTAGCAGTCAGCCTATCCTTGAAGGCAGCATTAACATACCTCTTTATGAGCTTGCTGACCGGATGTCGGAAATTCCGAACGACAAGCCAATACTTGTGTACTGTGGTTCCGGTTATCGTTCGGCAACAGGGGCAAGTATTATTCAACGACAGTTGCCATCTGTTAAAGTCTACGACCTCAGTAAAGAAGTGAGCAAATATATTAAGACTCATTCTCCCAAGTAGCCTACAGTTAGTGAAGTTACCATCATATTTCAAGTAACCGTACAATGGAAGATATTATCACAGTAAAAGAACTACAGGAAAAGTTAAATAAACACGAGAACGTTTTCATCCTTGATGTCAGGCCGGAAGACCAACGTAAAGAGTGGAAAATAGCCAATAGCGTTCATGTTGATGCCTATAAGCAATTGAATGCCGGAGACGATACAGCACTCGATATTGTTGATGTCCCTCACGATTCTACGGTAGTAACGGTATGCGCGGCCGGGCGAACAAGCCTACTCGCATCCAAGCTACTTAAGCGCAAAGGCGTACAAGCGTATTCTTTAGACGGTGGTATGAAGGCATGGAACTACGCCTGGAATACAGCAGAGCTCATGGTCGAGGGCGTCAAGATCATCCAAGTAAGGAGAACAGCGAAGGGAGTACTCTCTTATGTTGTCGGCTCGAAGGACGAAGCTGTTGTAATCGATGCCGCACTTGATCCGAAAGTCTATCAGGGGATTGCAGAAGAGAATGGATGGAAAATTAAATTCGTGACAGATACACATGTTCATGCTGATTATGTTTCCCGCACGCGTGATTTGGCCGGAGCGACTGGAGCTAAACATTTAATGATCGATAAAGCGAAGGTTGAATTCACCTTCGCTGGAGTAACTAACGGTGACCTAATAAAATTTGGCGATGCCGTATTGGAAGTTGTTCATACGCCAGGTCACACTTGGGAGAGCACTGCATTTAAACTGGGCGACAGCGCAATATTCACCGGTGATACACTCTTCATTGATAGTGTTGGGAGACCGGATTTGAAAGCGGATGCCCAAGAAGGAATTGAAAAAGCTAAGGCACTGTATAAATCATTGAAACAACTTCTTTCATTCAACGGTGATATGGTCGTGCTACCTGCCCACACTTCTAATACAATTGCTTTCGATGGTAAACTAATCGGAGAATCAATCAAGACGGTCATGTCGCGGTTAAATTTAATTCAATTGAGCGAGCCTGAGTTCGTTGAGTATACGGCTTCGAAGCTGCCACCAACTCCACCAAACTACCTAACGATTGCCGCAATAAATAGAGCCGGAACATACGAGGGCCAAGTGCTTGCAGATCTTGAGGCCGGGGGAAATCATTGCGCGATTGCTTAGTCACACACCAATGGAAAAGAAATACTATACCGAAGAATCGATATTTCTCCCTGAGAACTTGCTTCGAGAGGCAAGACGTCAAAAGAATTTGAAGGATTGTGCTGTTCAGCAGGTTTGCGTACTTGATCCAGACGGTGACATCGTCCGGTACCTTAAACGTAATGGAGCACAACTTAACACCTGTTGGGCTTGCTACCATAGCGAGCTGTATACAGCAACATATAAAGATCTACACTTTGGAATCATTGGATGCGCGGTGGGAGCTTCGTACGCGGTTCTGCTTGCAGAGCAATTGTTCGTTTCAGGCTGTCAGCTTTTGATTAGCGTGACGTCTGCGGGAAAGCTGAATGAATTGGTTACAAAAGATTATGTACTCATACAGGATTCATTGCGTGATGAAGGAACCAGCTACCACTATCTGCCTGCTGAGGAAGATGCTTCTCTAAACCCAGATCTTTCTGACAGGTTGCGACCCCTTTTCAATAATGAAAAAGTTTCAGTGCAACCGGCGAGGAGCTGGACTACCGATGCTCCCTACAGAGAGACAAACTCTTCAATCCAGGATGCAAAGATCAAACACGCTGACTGTGTGGAGATGGAGGCCTCAGCGTTGTACGCTTTCAGTAAAGCCAAGAAGAAGCCCGTTGTATGCTTTGCGCATCTTACTAACTCAATGGCACAGCAAAACGGTGACTTTGAGAAGGGTGCTGAGAATGGCAGTCTAACATCACTCGAATTGATTTATCAAACAGCAAAACTTCTAACGCCTAATGAAAACTGAAACGTTAAAGCTTGGCCTGAAAGAGAACTGGAAACAGTTTACGCTACTGGTGATTGTTAATGCATTTGTTGGCGGTATGGTAGGGCTGGAGCGAACGGTCATTCCCCAAATAGCAGAAGGAGAATTTGGTCTTGCTGCTAAGACCGCCATCCTTTCGTTCATTGCTGTATTTGGAGTCACGAAGGCAATCACAAATTACTATACTGGTTCATTGGCCAATCGCTTCGGTAGGAAGAACTTGCTAGTTGCAGGTTGGGTCCTTGCTCTGCCCGTCCCACTACTCCTCATTTATGCTCCCGACTGGAATTGGATAATTGCTGCGAATATTTTTCTGGGAGTTAGTCAAGGGTTGACTTGGTCGAGCACTGTCGTAATGAAGATTGACTTGGTGGGCGAAAAGGACAGAGGTTTCGCAATGGGGCTGAATGAGTCTGCTGGTTATATGGCACTTGCCGCAATAGCATTCGTGACGGGGTGGATCGCCAGTAACTATGGCTTACGACCATATCCGTTTTACCTCGGTATCGGATTGAGCGTTGTAGGACTTGTAATGAGTTGGCTTTTAATCAAAGACACTAAACATCATGTGAAGCTGGAATCTCAGTCAAGCACAGTTCCGCTTTTGAAGAACATATTCTGGGAAACAACTTGGAGGCATAAAAACCTTGGATCAATAACGCAGGCAGGATTGGTCAATAATCTAAATGACGGGATGGTTTGGGGTCTCTTTCCTTTGCTACTTGCGTCAAAAGGGTTCACTCTTCAAGAGACGGGAATTATTGTTGCCGCATATCCCGCAGTATGGAGCTTGGGGCAATTGTACACAGGAAAGCTCGCAGATAAACATTGTAAGAAGACGTTATTGTTTCTAGGCATGTTTATGCAAGGGCTGGCTTTACTTGGCATGATTTGGGCAAATTCATTCGCATGGTTTATTGCTCTTTCTTCAGTGCTTGGACTCGGTACCGCTATTGTTTACCCGACATTCCTCGCAGCAATTTCCGACTATACGCATCCCGACCAACGCCCTCAAAGTATTGGCATTTTTCGCCTATGGAGAGATTTGGGATATGCATTTGGTGCCGTGCTAACAGGTTTAATCGCTGATCAATTTGGTTTGACCGCACCAGTTATGGCAATTGGTCTTTTAACGGTACTCTCTGCGTTAGTGGTTCGATATCGTATGACTTGTAAACCGAAAACTTCAACTGTAACTAACTTCTATCTTTCAACCTCACATTAAATGAAAATTTTATTTCTATTGGATGACGCGCCATACGGTAGCGACAAGAATTATAACGCGCTTCGCACAGCGATTCAATTACAAAAGCAGGACAAAGACATTAAGATCTATGTATACCTAATGAGTGATGCAGTGCTTTCTGCCATTGAAGGCCAGACGGTGAAGCAAGGAAGTTACAACATTGGAACAATGCTCACCGAAATAATTAGTGGAGGAGGCGAAGTTAAAATATGTACCTCATGCGCTGAGTCCAGAGGACTGGGAGAATCAGTTAAAGGCACAATACTTGGAACGCTCAGCGACCTAACAAAGTGGATCGTTGAATCTGACAAGGTCTTATCATGGTAAGGCGTAGAGGTTGTGCGTCTAAAAAAAGCGAACCGGTTACTTCTTGAAGGAAACTCTCATCGGTGCGTTTTCGAAAAAAGAACCTGATCTATGTGGAAGAGACTCTTTCTTCGGCTCCTTGTGACCGACTTGAACTAAACGAAAGCCAAGCTGATAACTCCAGAAGACAGAGCGGGGAGAAATATTTGTTAGGAATTGATAGTGCGAATATATTACAATAGCAACAGCGGTGGCTCCCAACCAGCTCCACACAAGAGCATTGGAAATGCTCCTTTCAGCGAAGAAGTCTTGGAGAAGGCTTTGGGTGAAAATTGCTTGAACACCCGATGTAACGACTACACATAAAAGCCACACAACTACCCATGCATAAACCTTATTGCTGCGTAGCCCGATCAATGCACCTTTGAACAAATATATTAACGCAAACAGGAGATAGCACACTACTATAGTTAGCCCAGTCTTGATGTATGTGTCATTGCTATAGAGCGCAGACATTTTTTGTACAATTACATAACTGAGCATCAGTAGCGGCCCATAAATAAATGCAGCATAAACAAGCGAGAGGATCATCCTAAAAAGAAATCCGATCAAACCAGTTGATCTGCCAACGCGCGTTTGCCGCATTGCATCTTCATACCCTTGATAGTAATCCATACCTTGGAACTTTAGATTCTTACAATTTACAAACCTTGTTATAAACAATGGCTTCCATTTATCCGAGCAAATAGAAGGCCATCGACTGATTAGCTCAAGCGAGCGTAAGACAGGGACTAACTCCCTGTCTTTTTTGTTTGTTTTGACTTGGTCACTTTCATTGTGAGTTTCTTCTTCAATGCACGCATATCTTCGCTGACTTTTTTATCAATGATCTTAGCGTAGTGCTGAGTGGTCTTCAGATTTCTGTGACCCAGCATTTTCGAAACACTTTCAATAGGCACACCATTCGTTAAGGTAACGGTTGTTGCGAACGTATGACGCGCACAGTGGAATGTGAATTTCTTTTCGATACCCACGATTGCAGCGATTTCTTTTAAGTAGCCATTCATGTTTTGATTGCTTAGAATAGGCAACAACAAATCCTGGCTGACACACTTCGGATGATTCTTGTATTTTTCCAAAATCTCAAGCGCGATTGGTAATAAAGGAATTCGAGATGCACTTTCCGTTTTCTGCCTTGTTGTTGATATCCACTTGTCACCGTCAATACCTATTATGATTTCGGACCGTTTCAATTTTTCAATGTCGGCATATGCCAGACCGGTGTAGCAACTGAAAATGAAAATATCACGAACGAGGTTGAGTCTTTCAGCTGGGAAATTCTTTGCAAGTACCGCTGATATTTCTTGCTCGGATAGAAACTCCCTGATCACTTCTTTCTTCTGCATCTTATAGCCGAAGAATGGATCTCGTTGAAGCCATCCGTTTTTCACACAGATGTTCACGATCTTCTTAACATTGGAGATGTACTTGATAGCAGTGTTATGGCAACACTTCCGCACGGTCTTTAAGTAAAATTCCATATCGACCACAAACTCATAGTTAAGCTTGTTGACATCAATATCGTCAACGCCATATTTCCACTTGATGAAATCCGTGGTGTGTGCCTTGGCTGTTTCATAACGTTCCATCGTTCCAGGAGCAAAGTCTATGTCCACAAGTTCGCGCATCTGATTGTTGTGATACTCGAAAACTTCAATCAGCATTTTAGAATTTCGATTCCTGCCTGTAATGATTTCTCGGATGGTATCAGTCGTTACAACTTCTCCTTCATCGACAAGCTTGCGTTGTGCTTCGTAGACTTTGGCTTTTAGCGAATCAAGAAAGGCATTCAGTTCCTTGGCTTCCTCTTTAGTTCCGCTGGCTCTGCCAGCAGCAGCGTTCCACTTCGCAGGGTCCCATTCACGCTGAGTCGCAAATTCAGTTCTCTTGCCACCCGCTGTTACTCTCATGTAAACAGGGATCAAACCACCTTCATAATTACCTCGCTTCTTCAAATAGAAGAGCAGATTGAATCTCGTTCGGCTCATAACACTCTTTGTTTTGGTTGATAATTAAAACTAGAAGTGCAGCCATCGAAGATCAAGATGTCCACTAGATGGACATGTTGACTACCAGTGAGTTACATGAAAACTGGTGAGCAATTTTTTGAGATTTTTGTGCTCACCACTTTGCTCACCACTTTTTTGTGATTCGGTGAATAATTTGGTGATGTCACTAAACGAAAAAAGCCTGCAATCATGTGATTTGCAGGCTTTTGACTCTTTTTGATACTGTTACTGGCAGAGGAGGAGGGATTCGAACCCCCGGAGGCTATTAACCTCAACGGTTTTCAAGACCGCCGCATTCGACCGCTCTGCCACTCCTCTGTGTTGCGGTAAATGAGGGTGCAAATCTACTGCTTTCCGGATTTCTGCCAAAAAATTGTAAGAAATTATCGGCGCCCGCTGCTTCAACCCTTCTGAGGACTTGCCTGCTATGTCGATCTATGGCTGCGACGGGCACTCCGCGAAATCGTAACGGATTCGGGGCCGCCCAGCGAACTCAACAGTGGCAACGCACCGTCCTAAAAGGTAACTTTGCAAATACTTTGTGCAGTTATGTCGCTTGCCGTTTTTTTCCGATCCAGATTCCTCGCCTTTTTCGCAAGCGCCTTTATCGCAATTATCCAGCTCGGATTCTATTGAACTGCGAGGCCAAGACTGCGGCGACTATAAGCCGTTGGCTACCTACAATAGCAGGGGCGACAAGGAAGTCGTCGATTCTGTCCGCCGCAGGATGCGTTTATCACCCCCTCGCGGTGAAGATGACCTTTCGACGTGGTTCTTATACTCGCTAAACAAAAAACGGATTCAGGCGGTTGAGCGAATGTTTGAACAAAACAAGATTGTTAAGGATCCTGAGATTGAGGGATATGTGAACAAGGTAATGGGCCGGATCAATCAGGGGATTATCGAAAACCCAAGAGTATTCATTCTTAACAGTCCATACGTAAACGCTAAAAATTTTGGCGACGGCATCCTGGTTGTAACGACAGGGCTACTGGCACGTTGCTACAATGAAGACCAGCTCGCATTTGTTCTTGCCCACGAAATCGCTCATGATAAATTGAAGCACGTTAATGATCGCATGCGCCGGATTGCGGAATTAAAAAAAGAAAAACGTAATAAACAGCAGATCATCCTCATTCTCACCGATGAGAAACTTTTGAAGGACATACAGGAACAGAAAAGGCTTTATTACCAGTTAGCAAACAATAGTCGCGAGCAGGAAGGTGAAGCCGACTCATTAGGATTTCTTTTGCTTTCAAATGCAGGATACAGCCCTCACGAGGCGATAACAATGCTCGACATTCTGGAGAAATCAGACTCGATGAAATATGATATAGGCATTGATCTTTTTATGCCCCTTCATTCGCGTGACTACCCCTTTCAGGATAAATGGCTTAATCCACGACTCAGCGTTTATCGGGGAGAAATTGCCAACGACGAAATGGCGATGTACGATTCAGCGCGCAGCCACCCGGCTATCCACACACGGAAAGAATTTCTTCGACACATGCCATCTTTTCCTGCGATTGGGACATTTCCATCTACCGTGTTACCGCAGTTGAACAAAGTAGCTTTTGAAATTGTGGAAACGGCAATTAAAGATCGCATGTATGATCGGGCCTTGTTTCACGCACTGCAGCTCCTTCATAGACACCCTTGCAACAGTTTCCTGGTTACACGTATTAGCGGCATCCTGTTAAAACTTTCAGCGCTCGAGGATAAGATGGCAATTAATATATATGTGCCACGATATACATTTGGGTATAGCAACGACCTCCGCTTTATTAACAACATGCTCCATAACATGTCGCAAAATGAAATGAGCGAGGTAGCCTATTACATGCTAAAGAATAAAGCATATTTTAATCAGGATAATAGAAACCACTATTATCTTATGGAACGCATTTGTAACCTCACCTACAGGGAGGAAGAAGCGTCTCAAATGCGCAAATTGTATAAGGCAAAATTCAATGAGCCAATATCTGCGGGCAACCCGGAACATCAACTGATCCTGGACTGACGAATTATCAATCCTCCTCCGCGTAATCCACAAAGACCTTCTTGATATTCTTGTCGTCAATCTTGCCGGGATTTTTTGAATAGCTGTCGAGTTCCAGCAGCACGATGCGCTGATCACTCAATGCAGCGCGAAGCTTTTCAATGTCTTTATCAAACTCACTACTCCGGCGCGCGGACTTCAACGCATACTTGCGCGCAAACTCATCACCCGCCGCCTGCACCTTATTACGGATGTCGATCCCATTCTTTATGCGCTCCATGATCGTTTCCTTCGAACGGCCAATCACTTCCGTTGCCTCCAGTGTACCGAGCGTCAATACAGTTGTGCCGCCGATACCGGAAACAATCTTTGAGTCATCCGGTGTCTCAATCACAACAGGCGAAAGGCCTGTGACTGCACCCAGCGATGCATTCAGAATCGAGCGATGCTTCTTGCCCTTGCGCGCTTTTTTGTAATCCTGGTTAAGCTTCTTCTGGTTGGCGTCAAGCTGTTGGATAAGAATGAGCGCATCAACAAGGTTCCCACGATACTTCTGGAATAAATGATTGTCTTTCTTAACAAGATCCTCTGTGTCGTTTACCTTCACGCGAATCCTTCGGATCGTGCGATTGTTTGATTTATCGAGGGCGTAGAAAATGAATTGCGTAGTGATGGTTTTCTGAACATCGTCAACGTATTCATATCCGGGTGTCCAGGTGAACTCATGTTGCAGCGGTGTGTTCTCTGTCAACACCGAATTCGGCACACGTGAATCCGAAGGGATAAAACCCGCGCTCCGCACGTTGTCGTCACCGTTCGGGTCGGAGAGGTATATTTTGAGATTTAGTGTCTCATCTTCTTTGATGGTGAATAAAGAATCGGCCGGTACGATGAGAATTTCAGAAGGCAGATCAAGTTGCGTTTGTGCAATGCGGATCCTTCCGCGTGTCTCTGCTTTGTCAGGTTGATCCTGAACAATGAATTCCAGGAACATCGGCTGCGATTTTAAATTCGCAAACTGGCTTCGTGATAACGTCCACGTAAGCAAGCCCTGTGAGGACAATGATGATCCTTCGGGCATCTGCGACACAACGGGTTTAAAAACGATAGGATCGCCATCGGCATCGTAGACAAAATCACCACCGATCTGATAAGTATTCGCGTTGTTTTGTTTTACATAGAAAGCTGGCAGCTCCTCAACAACTGGCGGACGGTTCACATGATTAACAGTGAACGTCACAGTCTTGCGTACGCGTCGGCTATCCGGCCAGGTTGCCTGAAAAATGACCGGGAAATCTTTCATTCGCTCCACGCGATCCACAAGATCAAATGCGGGCATCCACGAAAAATTGCCGAGCGAATCGAAATGAATGTTGAGGTTTTCAATTCCTTCAACTGAGAAGTGTGCGGGTGAATGATCAGTTGTATGAATCCAGAAGTTGATGTGTTGTCCTTCGTTCACAAGATTCCAGCCGATCGAATCCGGAAAAACAATATCGCTTGTTTGACCAGCGGCCGTTGTCACGGAAATAATCGCAAACAGAATGGTTGAAATTTTTCTCACAGTTCTAAAATCGGCTGTAAATTTAGCAAGATGAGCCAAGCCTGAAATGATAAAGCAGAAAAACGCCGACAAGCAGCAGAATTTCTTTGCCGATGTGTATGAAGTAGTGAAACTGATCCCGAAGGGGCGCGTGACGAGCTACGGTGCAATAGCACATTATCTGGGTGCGAAATCAGGTGCACGCATGGTCGGTTGGGCAATGCATGGCTGTCCGAAAAATGTTCCGGCACACCGCGTGGTTAATAGTCAGGGACTTCTCACCGGGAAAGTACATTTCAACCCTCCTTCCGCCATGGGAGCAAAACTCAAAAAAGAAGGCGTACGCGTGGCGAAAGATAAAGTACAGTTGTTTGCCGAGATCTTTTGGGACCCATCAAAAGAATTGTAGTCAGGTACCATCCATTTTTACAGCCGCTGATTTTCCAAACAGTTATCATCGGGCATAGCCGCTTTGAGAAATTATCTTCCCAAAAAAAGATCCGTCCGGGAACATAAAACAGGCAATACATCGTTTTCAACCGTCAGAAATTTCCGGCACGTGATTCGCTAACAGCTATACCAGATCGTTGAACTTGTGATGTTATGAAAACCTTGATCAAACTAATTTGTTTAGGAGTACTCACTGTTTTGTTGTCAATGGCCGCTACGGCCAAAGAAAGAGACAAAGACCCGAAGTCGGAGAAAGAGAAAAACATTTTTGTCTTCAAGGCAGACAGGAAATTTGTCGGTGGTCGAATAGAGATCTTACGGGAGAACGGCGCCGTTCTTTCAGAACAAATTCTTCACAAACGAAAAATGATCATTGATTTTGAAGATGTGAAAGCAGGTGAATATACCATTCGTGTGATTAAGGGTGAAAGGGTGCAGGAGTTTACGTTTGAGAAGAAGTAGTCTGATTCATTTATCATAAAGTATGAGGGGTTGGTTTTAATCGGGACTAGGTCATCCTCACTGGCTGACCTTTCCTTTTTTCTGTCCACCCGAAATGTTTTGCATCAGGCTTTCAACGCCAGGTTTACCTCCAGAAACCGCACATCACTACTCCAATCTCAACGTCTTTGAAGGATTCGTCAGCGCTACACGTATAGCCCGATAGCTAATGACAAGCATCGTGAGCACTAACACACTGAGCCCTGTTACTATCAACAACAACGGACTTATCTCTTCATGGTACGGGAACGCGCTGAGCCATCGACTCATGCCGTAATATGCTATAGGAATAGCAATCAGATATGCCACCAAAATAAGTCTTACGAAATCCTGCGTGAGCAAACTAAGAATATTATTCAGAGACGCACCCAATATCTTGCGAACGCAAACTTCCTTTGTACGCTGCTCGGTAATAAACGTGGCAAGCCCGTACAAGCCGAGACTCGCAATGACAACAGCCAGGGTTGCAAAGAGTGAAAAAATTGTCATAAACCGCTCTTCTCCTTTGTACTGGCTGTCGAACTGTTCATCGAGGAAAGAGTACTGGAAAGGTCTTCCTGGAAATTGTTCTTTGTATAGTGCCTCGATCTGTTGGATGACAGGCTGTGGATTCCCCGACATTTTCACAGACAACGATCGGTTAGGGCCTGAGTGAACGAACATGGCAAACGGTTCAATCGACGCGTTCACACCAATGAAATGGAAATCCTTCAGCACACCAACAACCACTCCTTTTCTGTCGCCCCAGTCTTCGAGCCACAACTGCTGGCCTATTGCTTCCTCAGGGTTCTGAAATCCGAGCAGACGCATTCCGGCTTCGTTAACGATGAATGCCTCTTTTTCATCAGTTGGAATGTCTTTATTAAAATTTCTGCCTGCAATGATTTCTAGTTCATAGAGATCGACGTAATCGTAGTCTACTGCAAGCTGACCAATTACCACCTGCGGATCAGATTTATTCCAACCTTTGATGATTGTGCGACCACCAACACTGTTGCCCGGAACCCGGTTAGAAATGGTTGTAGCCTGAACGCCTGCGAAAGATGAAACTTGTTCTTTGATCGATGGGTTCGCGTTTGTCACCAACAAGACTTCTTTGTTCGTAAAACCGAGATCCTTATCTCTCATAAACTGGATGTGGTTCCAGATAATGAGCATGCCCGCAACCAATGCGATGGAAACCGTGAACTGAAACACAACAAGACCCTTACGCAAAACCGCCCCGCTATTCGAAAATTTGAATGGACCTTTCAGCGTATCAATCGGACGGAAAGAAGAAAGGAAAAACGCCGGATAAAAACCTGCAAGCATCGTAACGAGTAATACAAGCGCGACTAATATTGTCCAAAACTCCGGTTGATAAACAGTCAATCGCTTTCCAACAAAATCATTCACATACGGCAATACAGTATAAATAACGACGAAAGAAAAAGTTGCTGCCAGTAATGTCATTAATAAAGCCTCGCCAAGAAACTGTCTGACGAGCTGTTTCCGAAGCGCGCCAACAACCTTTCGGATCCCGATCTCTTTCGCTCGCATCATAGACCGCGCCGTGGCAAGGTTCATGAAATTGATACAAGCCATGACAATCGTAAAAATGCCGACCACCAGGAAAATGTAGACGTAGCTCGCCTTTGCATTTGTCTCGAGCTCGGCCGGCAGGTCAGAATACAAATGAATTTTATTCATCGGCATAATTGCGTGTTCCGCAACAAAACCAATTTCCTTCTCGACGTCCTCTACATCTTTTTTCGTGAAGTGTTTGATCTTTGTTTCCACAGCAGCGAGATCCGCATTGTTATGGAGCGTGAAATACGTGTAGAAACGATATTCGAACCACTCCGCACGCAGATCGTCCGGAAGCTTCATCCGCGTAAGCAGGTCAATCTTCAGATGTGTGTTGTCTGGATGATCGCGCATGACGCCCGTTATCTTGAAATCTACAGTATCATGGCCTAACCACCGGAGCGATTTTCCAAGCACATCGGTAGTGTTGAAATATTTTAGTGCAGTTCTTTCTGTGACCACCAACGATTTTTCGTCTGCCAGCGCTGTCTGCTCACTGCCCGCAATCAGGTCTAATGAAAAAATGTTGAATATGTGCGGTTCCGCCTGGTAAATAAATTCAAGAAACTGTTCATCAGTACCTGGCTTTTCAATGCGGGTTTCCCACGTACGCCTGAACCGCACTACCTCATCAACCTGCGGAAAATCGCGTTTCAATACTTCACCCTCATTATAACCAATGCTCGCGTACATCTGCGAAGTGTTGTCATTAACAGACCTCCATCCACCGTGCAATCTGTAGATGTCATTGACACGCGAATGATTGTTATCGTAGGTGAGCTCGTCGTAAACAAAAAGGAAAATGATTGACGAGCAGGTTATGCCCAGTGTAAGGCCGAAAATATTGATGATCGAGTACACTTTGCTCTTGCGGAACACGCGCAAAACGACCGTGAAGTAGTGTGACAGCATATAAATAGATTCAGGTTGATCGTTGAGTTCAGGTTGTCGCTGTCACATTTCCATGCGTGCCTCCAGGATTCCGTAGCAAGAACCTGTCATCCATTGCATGAACATTGTGCCGAAAATACCGATGTGAGATTTCTTAACGGAATGGCAGTTTTTACTTTGCCTGAGCGTCCGCCATGAAACACAATTGTCCGGATATGGAATTACTAACTAAATGCATCGATTCGGCGTCAAAGTTTTTTCCAGTATGGCTGTAAAACCATATTGCAAGCTGTGCACTTGCCAGGCTCATCAAATTCTTTATTGTCCAAAGAACAACCACATGGCTTGCAGAAATATTTTCCAGTCTTTTGATAACCCGTCCGATCGAAGTTCATCGATGCCGTTGTGTTCGCTACTTCGCACGTGAACGAAAACACGAGTCTTGCGATTGAAGCCATATGCGCGTAATTTATAGTGTGTGCCTCATCGGATGGTTTGTGATAATGCTCAGTGAGACCGGTAGAAAAGTACAGCGTGGGTACAAGCTGGTATTCAAACGACTTGCTATCCGAATTAAACTGTTGTGGATTTGCCGGCACGAGCAGATCAAGCTTCTCTGACATCCGCTCATTTACACGAACGGCAAGGTAACGCAGCTTTGAAGAGGTCGAGTCATTATGAAGAAGATATACGTAACTATTTGCATTAGCAGCGTCTGGCTTATCGGTACCGCCAACGCCGTCCATGTTTATAGTGGCAAATGTTTTTTCCAGCGAAACGATTGGTTCTTGCATCGTATAGTAGGCAGAACCGAGCAACCCGCTTTCCTCTCCGCCCGTGTGAAGAAAGAGTATACTCCGTTTGAGCTGAAGCCCGCGCATCTTCGCTTCCATGATGGCATGTGCGATCTCCAGCATGACCACCGTTCCTGATCCATCATCGGCTGCGCCATTGTAGATCGAGTCGCCTTCAACTTTCGCCCCAATGCCCACGTGATCATAATGACTTGACAACACAATCACATCATTTTTAAGTTGGGGATCCGATCCTTCAATAAAAGCAATTACATTCTGCGACTTGCCAGACCGCTGGCCAGCCTGGAAAGGAAAGGACTGCAGGTAGTCTGAGAGATTATTCGACTTTCGGTTACCTGCCGGAGGAATGCCCCACGACATGTATTGTGAGGCGATGTACTCAGCACATAGCAGCTCGCCCGCCGACCCGACAGCCCGGCCCTGAAATAAGTCGGATGTTATAAAATACAATTTTGCCTTCAACTGATCTTCGGTAATTAGAGAGGATAACACGTTGAGGTCAGCGCTGGACTTAATTTGCTGCGACTGGCAGAATGCCGCGGTGATGAAGAAACCAATCACTAGCGTGAAAGCAAAAGACTTTAGCATAACGATGAGTTTTATTAGCAACCGAATCTACGGATATGGAATGTGCAATCGATCAAAAATTTGATCAGCGGATAATCTCAAAAATGCTGAACACCACCCGTATGTAGAAAAAGAATTTTTGTCCCTCGTTCAAATTTGCCTGCAGAAATTTCCTTCCATAGCGCCCACATCGTTTTGCCTGAATAAACCGGTTCCAGTGGAATACCGTGTTTCAAAAAGAAATGACGAATGAAATCATCGAGTGCAGAACTGGATTTTGCATATCCGCCATGGTGGTGGTCGGTAAGAATTTTCCAGTTGGTGTTGGCAAAATCGTTCACGCAAGTGGTCGCTAACTGACGGATATCGGCTGCAAGAAATTCGCCTCCGCGGAGTACTGATACTCCGATGATTTCTTTCGTTGTTGGTAGCCCGCAGATCAATCCGGCAATGGTGCCACCGGTTCCCACAGGAAGAATAATGATGTCAGAATCAATTGCGGATAAAATGTTCGATGCAAACTCTTTGCTGCCCTTCACTGCATTTGCATTACTTCCTCCCTCCGGGATGAGATAAAAATCCCCAAACTCATTTCTTAACTGTTTGATGAATGTATCAGATGTTTTTTCACGGTATGTCTGTCTGCTCACGAAATGCAATTGCATGCCTTGTGATTTCGCAAAGCGTAATGTTGGGTTATATGGAATGACCTCTTCTCCTCTAATCACTCCAATACTCCTGAATCCGGTCTCCTTTGCTGCGGCAGATGTTGCATAAACATGGTTCGAGTACGCGCCCCCAAAAGTAAGTATTGTATCAGCTCCGAGTTCTTTCGCCTCAAGTAGGTTATATTTCAGTTTCCACCATTTATTGCCGCTAACCAAAGAATGATTCAGGTCTTCACGTTTTACATAAACACGAACGCCAGCCGCTTCGAGCAATTCATCAACAATTTCAACACAGGGTGTGGTTTGATAGGTAAGCACGCTGCTTTTTTGCCAAGTTAGGCATTCCAGTAACTAATTGTTTTAGTTTGATTATCTAATATAGTTAGATTGTTTAATTTTGTAGATGGAGAAAGAGGATGAAAATTATTTCAGCGGAAGAGGCGCGCAGATTAAAACGGGGAATAAGTTTCTAAAGAATCAATACGTGACCGATCACGTTGAAGGTTTGGATGAGCCGCTGCTTTCCGCGCCAACAACCCAGGTGTTTTATGAAACACCAAAAAAGATTGTAAACAAAGTAACGAGTCCCGACCTTGGGATGATGTATTCCATGAATCCGTACCAGGGATGCGAGCATGGATGCATTTATTGTTACGCGCGCAACAGCCATGAATATTGGGGATTCAGTGCCGGACTCGATTTCGAAAGTAAGATCATCGTAAAAGAGAATGCACCCCAATTGCTTGAGAAATTTTTGATGCATCCTGAATGGCAACCGGTTCCGATATCTGTTTCAGGAAATACAGATTGCTATCAACCGCTTGAACGCAAATTTGAAATCACACGGAGAATATTAAAAGTATTCGCGCAGTTCAGGCATCCGCTTGGAATGATCACGAAGAATGGTTTGATCACACGCGACATCGATATTCTTTCGGATCTTGCTAAAGATAATCTCGTACATGTGTACATCTCGATTACAACACTGAATGAAGACCTGCGAAGAAGGATGGAGCCTCGAACGGCAAGTGGAAGAAAAAGGCTTCAGACGGTCGAAGCATTGGCAAAGGCCGGAATTCCTGTTGGCGTGATGGCTGCGCCAATCATTCCCGGCTTAAATCATCATGAGATCCCCGACCTCTTGAAAGCTGCTGCAGACGCTGGCGCAAAATCTGCCGGTATGACAATCGTTCGCCTGAACGGATCCATCGGGCAAATCTTTGAAGATTGGTTACGGAAGAATTTTCCAGACAGATTTGACAAGGTCTGGAACCAGATCTGCACTATGCATGGCGGTAGTGTGAACGACTCACAATTTGGACGCCGCATGTCCGGCGAAGGAAATTTTGCTGAAGCTATCCATCAACTATTCAACATTTCCAAAAAAAGATTTATGCAGGGCCGGTCAATGCCGCCCATTGATCTCACCAAATTCCGTAAAGGCGGAAACCTCACGCTTTTTTGACCAAAGCATAAATAAAAGAACATCCGAAGTACGTCCGGATGTTTTTGCTCTCTCTTGAAACGCAATCTATGATTTTGCGAAGTGCTTGTAAAACGTAACAATAGTTTCTACGCCAAGCATAAAATTCTTCACACCAAAATGTTCATTGGGAGAGTGAATAGCATCCGTGTCCAATCCAAATCCCATCAGCACAGTATCGAGGCCAAGTTCGCGTTTAAATAAAGCAACAATCGGAATGCTTCCTCCATCCCTTGTTGGAATCGGTTTCTTGCCCCATACTTCTTCGAACGCAGCACTGGCTGCCTGATAGGCGTGCGAGGCTGTTGATGTTACAGCAGGCTCTCCACCGTGGTGCGCAGTAACTTTTACCGATACCGACGACGGTGCGATAGACTTGAAATGCTTTGTAAAAAGTTCAGTGATTTCACCACTCACCTGGTTCGGCACCAGGCGCATCGAAATTTTTGCGTGCGCCTTCGAAGGTAAAACGGTCTTTGCTCCTTCTCCAGTGTATCCACCCCAGATGCCATTCACGTCGAGCGTCGGTCTCACGCCCGTGCGTTCGAGCGTCGTATATCCATCTTCACCTTTCACTTCGGTTATTCCTAACTCTTTCTTATAGTTATCAATATTAAATGGCGCTTTATTCAGCGCCTCGCGTTCCGCCTTTGTCAGTTCTGCGACCTTTTCGTAAAATCCTGGAATCGTCACCTTGCCCTTCTTATCGTGCAAGGAAGCAATCATCTCACAAAGCACATTGATCGGATTCGCCACCGCGCCACCGTACACACCTGAATGCAAATCGCGATTGGGCCCGGTCACTTCAACTTCCATGTAACTTAATCCGCGTAAGCCTGTCGTAATGGACGGATGCTCCAACGAGATAAGTGCGGTATCTGAAATCAGAATGACGTCGGCTTTTAATTTATTTTTGTTCTCCTTCACAAATGTTCCGAGATTGTCCGAACCCACCTCTTCTTCTCCCTCCACCATAAATTTTACGTTGCATGGAAGTAAATTCTTTTTCATCATGGTTTCGAACGCCTTCACATGCATGTAGACCTGGCCCTTGTCATCACATGCGCCCCGCGCATAAATCTTATCATTTTTAACAACAGGTTCGAACGCCGGAGAATCCCAGAGGTTTAATGGGTCGGCAGGTTGTACATCGTAATGGCCATAAACCAAAACAGTCGGCAGTTTTGAATCAATGATCCTTTCGGCATAAACAATAGGATGTCCTTTTGTTTCGCATATTTCAACTTTATCGACACCTGCCTCCTCAAACTTTTTCTTGAGAAACTCAGCTGCCTTCCGGACATCATCTTTATGACGGCTATCTGCGCTGACAGAGGGAATTCTAAGCCAATCAAACAGCTCAGACAAAAATCTTTCTTTATTGGACGAAATGTATTCTTTAACCATAGTTCTGAATTAGGGCTGCAAAATAGGACTTTGAAAAAAGGATGAATAATTATTTCAACGGAATCTTGAGAATGACCGTCTCATTTAATGTTTCCGGATTACGAAGGTTTCCGTTGTTACCAACCAACTGCGATAACTGGCTGTTTGCGATGAAGTAAAAGTAATCGCCAACTATAACGCCGGTCGTCGGTGAATCGAATCGCGCATCATCGGCAACAAGCAAATCCATTTTCTGGAATTCTGTTTCATCAGTATTCAAAGAATACCGAACGATGGATTCAGGAAAAACGACATTTTGAATACCAATCAATTGATCATGATGACGGTACATCCCATCAATCCCGATAATAAAAAACTTCGGATGTGGAATCGACTTGATCTCCTTCGTGATCCGGTCAATTTGCACGATTCCCAAACCGCTTCCCGTACTGACAATCACCTTTTGGTTGTCCTTACTAAGAACGATCCCGTTGGGGTAACGCAACTTCCCGTTGTCGATGAAGGGTTCAAGTTTGTCGTGATTATGATCGATGACATAAATTCCTCCTCCGTCGGAATCAGTTACGTAAACATCGCCTTCTGCAGAAAATACCAGGTCATTAAACAAATGCTTTTTGCCATCATTCAGATGATAACGCTTATGAAGCTTTCCTGTATGCAGATCAAACACATGCACGCTCGAAATCTTTCGGGTAGTATCATGCGAAGGTGAGTTGTTGCACGCCCAGAGTTTCCCGTTGTAAACCTTCATTCCCAATACTTCGCCAATACTATCCCGATTTGTTGAGATAAAGTCACTTGCAACACCTTGTTCAGTTACCTGAATAATTTTTTGTTTGAAAATACTGCCTACGAAAAATCGTTTTGATGAAGGATCATAAGTAATACCTTCCGGGATAAGTTCCTTTTCCGGTAACTTAAATGCAACGGTGGGTGTAAGCTGTGAAAAAGATGGAATGCAGATGCACAAGATCAGGAAGGCCAGTAATTGAATACGCATAATATCTACTTTGTTTAGAATCCATCATCCTCCTCCTCCTTCTTTTCTTTAGGCTCATCCTTTTCCTTTTTCACTGCATCAGAGCCATCGCTCAGACTATAGGGTACTTCAATGCCATAGTATGCTTTCCTGAACCTGTTGATGAATGCCAGTGTCTCGTCATCGCTGCCAGGAATAAATGCAACTTCACCAAATTTAACTTTTCCGGCATTCGTTTTCTTTGAAATAACATCGTTGAACGCTTCATTCGACGAATGAAGCATCAAACGATTGTCTTCGAATCCGATATAATACCAGGATTCAGGCGAGGCCTTGAAGAAGACATTAAATATCTGGGCACCATCCGTCGTTTTTCTTATTTCCATAAAGCCTTCGAAGCCGCCATTGATATCATTCCTGTTGCTGTGGGAGACACCTAGCAATCCCTCACTGTAAAATCCCTTTTCCTTCGCATGCCACTTCAGGTTCACATCTGCGAAAACCAGTGATTTTACTAATGGAGCAAGCGTGGTAAGCGGAACATAGCCTTGCAGACTTTTCTGCTCATAATCCTTGGCGAACTCCTCTCCAACGACGTCAGCAATTTTGTAAAGAAGTTCGGTGTGATCGCCAAGACCCTCATGGCTTCCCTCATTTTTGATTACTTCCTGCAGATCGCGGGCCATGATATCAAAAGCGGTAGCAGGAACGTTGCTTTCAACCATTACCATCGAATTCATCCGATACTCATTGGTTTCAAAATTTCCCGACCCGATAACCGATGCTGCTACATTAAAATCTTTGCTGCCCTGGAATATATTTACCGGACCTTCAAAGCGCACCGACTTTGTGTCATCGTTATAGGTAAACACTTTCCCAGACAACTTATGACCCGCGGCTTTTTCGCGGTCTTCGATCTTGTATTCTTTTGTTTCGTTGTCATACAGCAAATATCCATCGGGTGTAAAAAAATCTTCATCATCATCTGACTTTTTATCGTTGATGAATGTGATGTACGGCTGATGGTCATCGCTACTAAAATGCAAACCCGCGGTGGCGCGTTTTCCTTCTTCAGTCACGGCATTCTTAAAATCGATCAGCACTTCTGTTTCTTCGCCCGACTGATCGTACTTGATCCACGCGTTGTAACCGGGAATGTTTTTGATGTCGAGCTTCACGTATCCGTCGAGTTGCAGGGCAGGACGGGTCGCATACATGATCATATTCCCTTTATAAAATAAACCCGCGCCAAGTACCAGGTGATCATTTTCTGAAACGGATCCCGTTGCTACTGTCTGCAAGCTTGCAAGCGTTTCTCGCCGCTGTGCGCGACGCGAATGTTCCGTTTCTGTTATTGGTTCAAGATGGAAATCCGTCATCTTGATTGCGAATGTATCATTCAGCAGATTGACATACTGATAAGTGGCGTAACCACTAAATTCCTTACGGGATACAATATCAACAACACCATCGGTCAACAAGTGGTAACCATTAAGTGTATCAAGTACGATCGTCGTGTTCTTCAATGTTCCGATACGCGCGTTTTCAAGAATGAGAACGGTATTATTTTCAGGCGTGATCTTAGCGTCAGCCACAACGATATGTGGAATTCCACTTACTTTCAGTTCCTGTGTCTGCAGATTGTATTCGGCCCGATCGGCATTGAAGCTGAGTGAATCAAGTTCCTTTCGCGTAGTATAGAAGTATGAATTTTCAATCGGCGTGCTTGGATCTTTACTCATTAAAATCTTCTGAGAATTCAGATCCCACCTGGCTTTTTGAATCGACGTGCGCACCTGCGCATACGGAAAATCTATCGCTGCCACACCGGCCACCTCTGGACTGATATCAGCATAATTTTCTTTCAGGTTAAATCGTACGCGAACATCGTTACCGGAGAGAAGTGGTTTATCAGGGTCGCTCGTCTTAACTTTAAATCTTCCGTGGCGGGCGCTGAAGTCATTACCGGTGAACTTCATATCACGTGAAACGAGTTCCGTTCCTCGCGTCTCAAACCTCCCATATCCTGCTACGCCATTTTTTGAAATCGTAACGGAGCCTTGCAGCATGGCAGTGGAGTCGTAGAAACTAAATGGCGCCTTCTTGTTTTTCAGCACCATCTTGTCTGATTTCGGCAGCCACTTCATTTCGAAATCTGTAAGAGATGCCTGCGGAAAAAGTACTGAGCCGAATTGTTTCTCATCGATCGTTGATCGCACACCCCGCGCAACGACTGAATCTGGATAATAAATGAAATCTTCCGAATGAATTTTCGCTGCCAGATACTCGATTTGACCAGCGCCGCGCAGCCCCCTTGTGTCAAGGTTTAGCTCGCCGGACATCTTGCCTTCACCTTTGTAGAGTTGGTAGCCGGCAGATGGAATCTCGTGCGTGAATCCAAGTGATTTGTCGGGTTGCGTGTGAAGCTTGTCTTTAAAACTTGGGAACATCCCGCTCGATACAAAGGTACCATCAAAATTGATTGAGGCGGGGTCAGCATCATTCAGGCTATCAAGCTTAAAAGGAGGAACAACAAAAAACATGGAGCGGTCGTAAACACCGTTGAGTACTTCCCTTCTGTCGAAATAGATTACCCCACCAGCAGAAGCATCGAGCCGCGGAAAGTTCGGACTTTTTTCTTTTCCTGATTTATTATTGGCTTTGCTGATGTAAAGCGTTCCTGATTTTTGATTGTAGCCTGGAATTCCACCAATTGCCGCCGCCGTTGAGTCGGTGCCAACCATCGAGTTGTTGATCTTCTTTCGAATGGACTGGCCTTTAGTATTTTCTTCTGTGATATAGAAATTGACGGAGTCGATATGCGCCAAATCGATAAGGAAGCTATCGTAACGGAGCGTAAAACCCTTCCCGCTAATTTTAAAATTACCAGCATCGACGACACCGTTAAACTTCATGTCGCGGTTTTGAAGCAACGTAATGATACTGCTATCGGGTTTAATGCGAACATTCAATGAATCGCTTAACTGAAACTCTTCCACGCCGCGAATGGTCATATGCCTTGCAGCAAAATTCAATGTCGCATTGGGCAGTGTATCGATCACGGAATGAATTTTCAGGTTGTCGTAATCCACGAGGCCTTTAAAAGCATTGTAAGCAGTAATCGCCTTGGGCTTCACTTTGATCCGATCATCTCGCCGATCGTAATCGATCATACCTTTTTGATGAAGAAACTGTATCGCCGCTTTTATTTGCGGAAGATCATTGCCTGTCGGAGAAAGGTCGTTCGAATAAAATTCAGTGACTCCATTCCGGATAGCGTAAGACGCCACAAGTGCCAACGCGTGAAAGTTCAGTCCCTGGCCGCCGAGTAACCGGTAGTCTTCGGCGTCATAGTAATCAACCGACTCGATAATCATTGGCACTGTCGCCCGGCCTCCATCAGTTAAAATGTCGAGACTATCGATTCCGAGATTCCAGCGAATGATGTCAGCGGAAAAATCTACATTGAAAAAAGACGACGCATAAGGTGTATTCTTC
>Ga0196965_1000054_pt1 | contig 93357 bp, 67 predicted proteins | sample S1_20metaG_FD_148668 | JGI IMG/M metagenome (GOLD analysis project Ga0196965, IMG submission 148668) | Soil microbial communities from Anza Borrego desert, Southern California, United States - S1_20 | ecosystem: Environmental > Terrestrial > Soil > Desert | place: USA: California | collected...
GGGCGGAATGGTACCGCAGCCAGGTGACCGAGCAGGATCTGGCCCTGGCCGCGACATCCTCGACCCTGTCCAAAGCCGACGGCAAATATTACCCGGTCATCGACTATAAGGCCGTCTACCCCGTCGTAGAAACCCGCAAGCCGCAGGAAGTGCTCACGCTGTCTGCCGCTCCAGACGGCAGCTATAAAGCGACGATGAGCCGCCTGGCCAGCGATGCCGGCTTCACGCTCGAAGACCGGGGCAAGACTCTGATCGCGCCTGAGTTTACGGGCACGATCCGAAGGGTTAATTCTGATGGTTCAGCCCTCGTTACGGCAATGGATACGAAAGCCGACGACCGGACGGACACTGACAGAAACCGGATGCGCACGCCGGAATCAGACGATTCAACCACTCGCACGGCCGTTCCCTACACCTGGCGGATCGAAGGCACGGCGCCGCATCCGCTGGCCGGCCGGCCTATCCTGAGCCTGCTCGACGGCAACAAGATTGCCCACTCCGATCTCAACGCCATCATCACCGGACCCAACCGGGGCAAATTCAGCCCCGCGGTCGAGCCCAAAAATGCCGTGTATCCGGGCCGCCTCGATCCGTTCCGCGAGTTCACGGTCATCTTCCACGACGAAGCCAAGGCCGTGCAGGCATTCCCGGACTGGTTCAGCGATCCGGTGCTCAGCCATACGCTGGATGGCGTTCGGGACTTTTTCGCGATCAACTACGGCACCGGCGGCATCGGCTCGGAGATCATCGCCAACCGCCTGGGGCTCGGCCCCATGAAGGACTGCGTCGAATGCAAGTACGAGGAGTTCTTCCTGACCTCGTGGGTGGTCGGCGACCCGGCCATGGTCGTGGACGTGCCCGCGGGCATCAATTCCGACGGGAACCTGGGCGTGGTCGCCAACCCGCAGTTCGCGACCAAGTCCTTTTTCCCCGACGACCCGTCCAACGTGCACCACAGCTACCTGAACGACCGGGTCAAATTCCGCAACCTGCATGCCGGCCCCAAGGAACACCACATCTTCCACCTGCACGCGCATCAATGGCTGCACACGCCCGACAGCGACAATTCGGCCTACCTGGACAGCCAGAGCATAGGCCCTGGCAGCGGCTATACCTATGAAATCGCCCATCACGGCAGCGGCAACCGCAACCGCACGCCCGGCGATTCGATCTTCCACTGCCATTTCTACCCGCACTTCGCCGGCGGCATGTGGTCGTTCTGGCGCGTGCATGACGTGTTGGAAACCGGCACCGTGCTCGATGCCGACGGCAAGCCGGCAGCAGGCGCCCGCGCGATGCCCGACCGGGAGATCCAGGCCGGCACGCCGATTCCGGCGATCGTGCCCCTGCCGACCATGGCCATGGCGCCGCAGCCCGGCGCGAAAGTGGCCATCGAGGACGGCCAGGTCAAACTGCCCGAGGTCGCTTCCGGCAACCCCGGCTATCCGTTTTATATCGCCGGCATTGCCGGCCACCGGCCGCCGCAGCCGCCCATGGATCTGGTCGAGGATGGCGGCCTGCCGCGTCATGTAGTGACCGGCGGCACCGCTACCAGTGTGCAGAACCGCCTCGACTTCAGCAAGATCATCAACTCTCTGTCGGCCATCAAATTGCCCGACGACGGCACGCCCTGGGAGCGCCAGGCCATGATTTTCCACGGCGGCGACGGCAAGACGCCGGGGCCGAAAGCCTACAGCACGCCGAAGCCGGAAGGCGGCACGGGCGCGTTCAAGGTCAACGGCCTGCCCGCCCAGCCGGGCGCGCCGTATGCCGATCCCTGCGTCAACGACAACCAGCAGTCTACCGGCAAGGAGCGCTTTTACCATGCTGCCGCCATTCAGCTGGATACCAAGATGAACAAGGTGGGCTGGCATTTCCCGCAGCAACGCATTCTGACCTTATGGGGCGATGTCAAGGACACGCTTGATCAGGTCAGGCCGCCGGAACCCTTGTTCTTCCGCGTCAACACCGGCGAGTGCATCACTTTCGAGCATACCAACCTGATCCCGAACAGCTATCGGCAGGATGACTTCCAGGTGACGACGCCGACCGACACCATCGGCCAGCATATCCATCTGGTCAAGTTCGACGTCACCTCCTCGGACGGTTCCGGCAACGGCTGGAACTACGAGGACGGCACCTTCAGTCCCGAGGAAGTCCATGAACGGCTGGCGGCCATTAACGATCCGGCCGGCGATTGGCAGGATGCTGAAAATCCGAGAGCCTCTGATCCGCCCAAGCCGCCGGTCTGCAGCCTGGGCGACTTCCAGCGCGGCGGCGGCACCTGCGTGCAGACCACCGTGCAGCGCTGGTTTGCCGATGACGTACTGAACAACATCGGCCAGGACCGCACGCTGCGCACCGTGTTCACGCACGACCACTTCGGCCCGTCCACCCATCAGCATCCGGGACTCTATGCCGGCCTGGTGGTCGAACCGGCCAATTCGGTCTGGAAGCACAACGAAACCGGCGCGGTGCTGGGCAACCGGAGCGACGGCGGCCCGACCACCTGGCAGGCCATCATCGAACCGAGCAACGGCAACAAAGCCTACCGCGAGTTCCTGCTGGAAATGGGCGATTTCTCGCTGGCCTACCGCAACGATGGGACCTCGGTGAACCCGCCCGGCAAACAGGAAGCCAATCTCCATGATCTGGTGGAACGCTCGCCAACCTGTCCGGGCGGCGTGCCAAGGCCCTGTCCCGAAGCCATCTCGGCCGACGATCCCGGCACCATGACCGTGAACTACCGCAACGAACCAATCGCGCTGCGCGTCAATAACGGCGCCAACGTCCAGACCCCAGGCCGAGCCGGCGACCTGGCGTTCGCGTTCGAATCGCGCACAGACCGGGCCATTCCTGCCTTGAACAGCCAGCCGGACTTTTTCGCCTGGCCGTTGACCCGCGATGTCCTGCCCGGCGACCCGTTCACGCCGCTGCTGAAGGCTTTCGCCGGCGACAAAATCCAGATCCGGATTCTGATGGGTGCCCATGAAGAAGGCCACAACTTCGGCTTGCACGGCCTGAAATGGCTGTTCGAGCCGTCCCTGAAAGACTCCGGCTACCGCAATTCGCAAATGCTGGGCATTTCCGAGCACTTCGAGTTCGAGGTGAATGCCGTAGACCCCATCAGGTCCGGCGCGCCTTGGGTCGATCTGGCCTATTTCCCCGGCACGGCGACCGATGACCTCTGGAACGGCCTGTGGGGCATCCTGCGGAGCTATAACGATAGAGGCAAGTACACGGACCAACATCCGAAACCGACTCTGGCGAAACTGTCGAGCAATCCGATGGGGACCGTACTGCCGGTGAACTGCACCCTCGGCGCCAATGGCCTTCCAAGCTGCTCCTCCACCAACTCCCTCTGCCCGGACGATGCGCCCAAGGCTGACTTCAGGGTGTATGCATTCCTGGCCAGGGACTTGCTGAAAGGCCCGCTAGTCTACAACCAGAGGGCCGGGCTGGAAGATCCGGGCGCCATCCTGTTCGTGCGCGAAACGGATCTGGACGCGACCAGAAAGAAGCTGAAGCCCGGCGTGCCGGTCGAGCCACTGATCCTGTGCGCCCGCGCCGGGGACTGCATCAGCCTGACCCTGTTCAATCGCCTGCCCGCGAATCTGGGCGACACGCAGCAGGATGGCTGGAACACGCTGCCGATGATCGTCGAGGGCTTCAACAACAACGATATCGTGCCATCCAGCCATGTCGGCCTGACGCCGCAGCTGGTGGAATTTGATCCCTTGCGCGGCGCCGGCCTGAGCGTGGGCCAGAACTGGACGTTGCCGGGCGGGGATTCAGTCACCGCCGCCCCTGGCAGAGTGGTTACTTATAAATGGTATGCCGGCAAAGTGACGGCCAGGCCCTATCCTGATGACAACTCGAAACTGAAAAAGCTTTTTGCCGAGCCGGTGGAATACGGGGCCGTCAACCTGATGCCTTCGGACCGCATCAAGCAGGCCGGCAAAGGCGCCATCGGGGCGCTGATCATCGAACCGCAAGGCGCGCAGTGGCAGGAGGATGCCGACATGCGCGCCTCGGCCACGGTCACGCTGGCTAGCGGCAAGTTCTTCAGGGAACACGTGCTGATCTTCCAGGATGACCTGAACCTGCGGCAAAACGGCGTAGCCGTGCCCAATCTCGCCGAATCGGAGGACCCCGAGGACAGCGGCCAGAGAGCCTTCAACTACAGGACAGAACCGATGTGGGCGCGTCTGGGCTTTGCAGCGGATACGCCATTGCAAGTCACGCGCACCTTCGACTTCTCCAATGTGCTGACCGGCACTTCGGAAACGCCGCTGTTCACGGCCAAGGCCGGCGATCCGGTCCGGCTGCGCGTGCTGCAGCCCGGCGGCCATCCGCGCAACCACGTCTTCCAGCAGCACGGGCACATCTGGCTGGAGGAGCCGTTCACCAACGGCTCAACGCTGCTTGGCGACAACAGCTTTTCGGAATGGCATGGCTCTCAATCCGGCATCGGGCCGGGCAGCCATTTCAATTTCCTGCTGGCCAATGGCGCCGGCGGTGCCTTTGCAACGCCCGGCGATTATCTCTACCGGGATCAGGCATCATTCCAGTTTGACGGCGGCTTATGGGGGATATTCAAAGTCACGCAATAGGAAAGTTGGCGGCTCATTCCCCCTTGCAGGTTAAGCCAGCGCCTGCCGTCAAGACGATGAACGCGCCATTTAAGGATTTGGCCGTAAATATTCCAGTTTACGAGTGCAATTAACGGTTATGTAGGGGCACAAGCTTCGCCTCTACATAAGATTCCACCGACAAACCGGAAAGTTATTTTTAACCGAATCCTGAAGGGCAAGGGGTGAATACAGGCAAATCTCGCTCGGTCATGCATGCCGGTGAGCGGGCGGGGTTTCATTTTTTAACCAGACGGTATTGAGGGGTGTCTAATATATGTCCGATAAAGTACATGAATACAATAATAAAAAAACAGCTCACAACGATGCTTTTTCCTTGCTTGCAGCCCAATCGCATAATCCGAGAAAGCTGCCCGGCAAAACCGTGAAGTACCGGGAAAAAGCCAGGCAAAAAGCCATATGCCCATTCAGGCGACGGACTTTGGCCGTAGCCGGCCTGGCGCTTATGCTGCCATGGATGGGCGGCGCGGCCTGGGCGGCGCTGCCGGGCGGCACGTTGAATCCGGCGACAGTACCCAAGTATGTCTCTCCCTTGTTTGTTCCGCCGGCCATGCCCAAAGCACTGAATGGCGGCGCTCCCGGCATCGACTATTACGAGATCGCCGCGCGCCAGATCAAACAGCAGATTCTTCCCGCGCCGCTGCCTGAAACGACGGTGTGGGCATACGGCTCCAGCAGCGATCCAAGCTCTTTCCATGCCCCTTCTCATACCATCGAGGCGAAGTTCAACCGTCCGGTACGGGTGACATGGGTCAATGACCTCAAGGACGGCAATGGAAACTTCCTCCCTCACCTGCTGCCGGTCGATCAGACCGTGCACTGGGCGAATCCGGCCGGCGGGCCGGGCGGCCAGGACAGCATGGGCATGGACCCGAATCCGTACACCGGACCGGTGCCTCTGGTGACGCACCTGCATGGCGCGGATGTCGTTTCGGGCAGCGACGGCTACCCCGAATCCTGGACTTTGCCCGCGGCGTCGGATATCCCGGCTGGTTACGCCTTCCGGGGAACGCATTGGACGCAAATCGATGAAGCGGCCGATGAGCCGGGAGCGGCGACTTATCAATATGCCAACAACCAGCGCGCCACGCAGTTGTGGTTCCATGACCACACGCTCGGCATGACCCGGAACAACGTCTATGCCGGTTTGTCCGGAAATTACATGCTGCGCGGCGGCGCATCGGATCTGCCCAGCGTGTCGTTGCCGCAAGGCCCCTACGAGATTCCCCTGACGATACAGGACAAGGCCTTCAATAAAGACGGCAGCCTGTTCTATCCCGGCAACCGGGCGTTCTTCGAGGGCGTCAAGAAGAACAACCTGCGCATACCTTTCATTCCGGACCAAACCGCAACCGGGGGCGACAGCGATGTCTCGCCCATCTGGAATCCGGAATTTTTCGCTAGCGTCATGCTGGTCAACGGAAACAGCTGGCCAAAGCTTGATGTCGAACAGCGCCGTTATCGCTTCCGCATTCTCAATACTTCCGATTCGCGCTTCCTGATTCTGAAAATTGCCGGCGACCCGACGACCCGGCCTGCGGCAGAGGCCGTGCCGTTCTGGGTGGTTGGAGGCGATGGCGGCTTTCAAACCCGGCCGGAGCAGTTAAGTTCGATCCTGATCGGGCCCGCCGAAAGAATCGATGTGGTCGTGGATTTCACCAACGTGCCGAGCGGAACGTCGCTCTACCTGATCAATGAAGGCCCCGACGAGCCCTTCGGCGGCGGCGTGGCCGGCGTGGATTACGCCTTCGCCGATCCGGACACCACCGGCCAGGTCATGAAGTTTACGGTCGTGCCTGCCGCCTCGCCGGATGAATCGGTGCCTCCGCAGCAAATAGCCGACTTGCTGCCCGCCGAGAATCTGGGCATGCCTCTGACAGTGCGCAAGGTTTCCATCAACGAAATGGAGTCCGGAACCGTTTTCGCGAAATTCCAAACCAATGCCCATGAGGAGCTGCGCAATATTATCGAAGACCCCGCCGGCATTCCATTCGGCCCAACCACTTCCATGCTCGGCCTGTTGGACAGTTTCGGAGCGCCCGTGCCTTTCCCCTGGACGGCTCCGATTACCGAAAATCTCGGCAACGACGCCACGGAAATATGGGAAATCTACAATTTCACCGCGGACGCCCATCCTATCCATATGCACCTGGTACAGTTCCAGGTTCAAAGCCGCGAGCCGTTGCAGACCGACCTGAATGGCATGCCCTCGCTTCCGGCAACACCAATAGGCGTCGCGCGGGGGCCGGAAGCCTGGGAACTCGGCTCCAAGGACACCGTGATCGCCTATCCGGGCGAAGTGACGCGGGTAAAAGCCAGATTCGGCCGTCCCGGCCTGTATGTTTGGCATTGCCATATTTTGTCTCATGAGGACAACGACATGATGCGGCCTATGTGCGTGGGCAATCAGGCCGACTGTCCGGTTCCGCTGGCAAACCCTTAAGCTAAAGTCAATGTAAAACCAGTATCGTTCCATTTTGGCGATGTTTTAATAAGACGCAACTGCTCCCGCGTCGCCTAAAGCGCCTGCTGTTGGCGCTAAGTCACAGGGATGTGGCGAATGTTGAAAATGCAGGAGCAGTTGCCCGACTCCAGGGATGGGGGAGTTAGAGCAACGCAGGAGCAGTTGCCGGGGAGCCAATATCTGCCCATGCGGTCGTTCGCGGCGAAATACTCCGGTTAATCATAGCCTTACGCCCTGCCGGTTTCCCGCTCTCCATTGCCCTTTATCAAATTCAGGTGCTTCCTGATGGAAAATTCAGGGTTTCACCCGATTTTCAGACTTGATCTCTGCCGATAAAGTCAGTCCGTCTTTAATTATTTTTTAAGGCATTACTGTACAGAAAAGTAAATGGCTCAAGGTCACGCTGAAGCGATGATAAGTTTTTAATTCAGGCTATGGAGAAATGTCATGAAAGTAAACCGGAGAATTTGCATGAAGCAGTATGTGTTTTTAATTATCGCGCTTACGACATTCACAGTTCAGGCCGCTAACGACACGCGGAATGCAGGCACAGTAAAACACTATGAATGGTTCACCAACCCGCCGACGATGCCGCCGCTCAATTCGCCCTACCAGCTTGGCCGCAAAACAACCAGTGAGCTCGATAACGCCACCAGCAGCATTGTCGCGCTGGTCTATGAGCAGGGCCCGACGATCAACACAGTTTATCCCTGGCCGTTTTATCTGCAATTGGACACCTCTCACGACTACGGCCATGCGGTCGGCATCACGTCCCGGCTGTATAACCGCGGAGCCGGATGGTCTGTGGCGCAGCACAGCGAGGGAATCGCTTACGGCACCGGCGACACGATCGGCTTCAATGCCGAAATGTCTCCCATGACCACCTCGAACGCGCGCATCATCGGCATCAATTTGAATGCGCGCGATGGCTACGGCGACGAACACCCGGGCAAATGGAGCAATACCGCCGTCAATATACAGAGCGAAACCGGGGGCGGATGGTCCGAAGGCATACGCTTCGACGAAGGCAGCACCATGTGGACGGGGCTGTACTGGGCCCCTGACGCTCGCAGCACTTTCGGCCTGAAAATGGATTCCCGGCATTTGATCGTCGGCCTCGATACGGGCTCGACGCCAACCGCGATCCGCATGAATGCCGGCTCCAAGGTCTGCCTGGAAGGGACGGACTTTATTTGCCTGAAATATGATGCCGCGGAGCAGAAAATACACTTCCTGAATGGCAAGACCAAACTGGGGTATATCGATACAAATGTTCAATCGAACAAGTGCCTGAACTGTTAAGTCGGGAAAAATCCGCCGGCACGTTTCAGATCGTCGGTCGGATTGTTCATCGGCGGCCCTTTTCAGGTGAGCATCGCCTTCGGATTCAACACGCCGGTCAGCGTCAGAGGCCGGATGAAACAGGAATATGACTATGAGAAGACCCTATCGAAACTTAAACCTAATCTTAGCCTTAATCTTTACCGCGCTGGCCGGACTGGCCTTCGGATACAGGGAGCAATGGCCGGCGCTGTTGAAGCATCCGCCAGGCAGCGAGGTGGTCAAGGACGGCCTGTCCATCGCCCTGGCCATCGATCCGGCGTCGGCCGGCAAAGACGCGGCGGCCGCACCGCGCGAAGGCCAGCCGGCGCGCCTGCAATTCACGGTCCGGGACGCGGCCAGCCAGGAGCCGGTCAAGGGCCTGCACCCGGCTGTCTGGCTGGACCGCCAGAATCCGCAGGAGCAGGACCTGTCCTGCAAGGACCGCATCAATTCCTATCTGAAGAGCCAGCTGACTTTTCAACCCGATGTCAACCTCAATTCCTATTTCGTGCTGGCGCTGAACAACAAGGCCAGCATTTCCGTCATCGATCCGATCAACGGCTTCGGCGGCAGCAAGCTGATCACGCGTGTCAATCTGAACAGCCCCGGCGTGGATTGGGTCTTGAGCAAGGACCAGAAGACGCTCTATGTCGCCACGCCCCTGACCCGCGAAGTGGCAATCATCGATACCGATACCTGGAAAACGACAGCCTTTCTGCCGTTCGACGCCGCGCCCACCCGGCTGGCGCTGCAGCCGGACGGCCACTATCTGTGGGTGGGACTGGAAGCGGTCGATGGCAAGGGCTCGGCCGGGGTCAGCGCCGTCGATACGGAAAAGGCCCAGGTGGCCGCCTCGATCGCCACCGGCAAGGGCCGCCATGAGTTCGCCTTCAGCGCCGACAGCCGCACAGCTTATGCCAGCAATGCCGACGACCAGACCGTGGCCGTCATCGACACCGCTCAACTGACCAGCCACCAGTCCGTCAAAAGTGCGGCACGGCCCGTGGCGCTGGCGTTTTCAGCGCTCAGCCAATCCCTGTACGCGGCCACCGAAAACGGCCGCCTGCTGGTCATCAATGCAAACGGCGAGGCCGGCCAGCCCATCGATACCGGCAAGCCCCTGAAAACGCTGCGATTCAGCCCCGACGGCCGCTGGGGCTTCGCGCTCAGCCAGACCGACAACAAGGTGTTCATCGTCGACGCCTCGCTGAACCGCCTGGTGCAGACTGTCGAGGCCGGCGCCGCGCCGGACCAGATTTCGTTCACGGATCATTACGCCTATGTCCGCTCGACCGGCAACGAAACCGTAAGCATGCTGCAGCTGGACGCGCTGGCCAAGAACGCGCCGGTGGCGGTGACAACCTTTCCGGGCGGCCAGATCGCCCCGGGCGCGTCCGGCTTGCTGCCGGCCGACGCCATCGCGCCGACGCCGGAGCGCAATGCCGTGGTGGTCGCCAACCCGGCCGATAAAACCTTGTATTACTACATGGAAGGCATGGCCGCGCCGATGGGCAATTTCGAGAACTTCGGCATGAATCCGATGGCGGTCATGATCGTCAACCGCAGCCTGCAGGAAACCGCGCCCGGCGTTTACACGGGCACCGCGCGGCTGCCGCCGGCCGGCCGTTACAGCGTTTCGGTCCTGCTGGACAATCCGACGGTCTACCACTGTTTCGCCGCCGACATCGCGCAGGATCCCGCACTGGCCAAGGCAGACGCGCAGCCGGTCAAGGTGGAGTATCTGCTGGACGGCAAGGAGGTGCCGGTCGGCGCATCGGTGCCGATCCGGGTGCGGCTCCATCATGCGGCCAACGACAGCATCAGCGACCTGCAACTGCTGATCGTCCGCGTCCCCGGCCAGTGGCAGCAGCGGCTGCTGGCCAAACCGCTGGGCGACGGCCTGTATCAGGCAGACATCACGCCGCCGGAGACGGGCGTTTATCAGGTATTCGCGCAGTCGCCGTCATTGAATTTCACCTTCGAACAACAGCCCATGCTGATATTCCGCGCCATCCAGCCGGCCGTCGCCGCGGCCGATATCAAGGAACCGACACCATGATCATCAACTTCAGAACCCGAATCATCACCGCCTTGCTGACCGCCGGCGCCCTGGCTACCGTATTGCCTGACGCACCGCCCATCGTGGGTCTGGCGGCATCGCCCCGAATCGAATTGCCGAATGCCGAACTGCGGGACCAGAACGGCGCCCCGGTCCGCTTCACCAGCGATGTCGCGGGCAACCGGATCATGGCGCTCAGCTTCATTTACACCGATTGCCAGACGGTGTGCCCGGTCGTCTCGGGCATTTTCGCCAAACTGCAAGGCCGGCTCGGCGACAAGCTGACCAGGGACGTGCGCCTGGTCTCGCTGAGCATCGATCCGGCCACGGACACGCCCGAGCGGCTGAAAGCCTACGCGGAGCGTTTCCATGCCGCGCCCGAATGGCTCTGGCTGACCGGCGAGAAGGCCCAGGTCGATGCTCTGCTCAGAGGCCTGGGCGTCTATAGCGCCGACATAACCGGCCATGCGCCGGTCATTCTGGTCGGCGACCCGGCCCGCGGCGAATGGACGCGCTTTAACGGCCTGTCCAGTCCGGACACCATTGCGGCCAGAATCGATGAACTGCTCAAGGCCCGCCATGAAAAATCCTGACCGCCCGATCAACGGATTGAATGCGCTCGGCTTTACGCTGTTATCGGCCGTTTTATGCAGCCCTTCCCTGCCGGCTGCGCCGCTGACGGCTTCGGAAGCGCGAGGCAAGCAGCTTTATCTGACCGGCGCCGGCGCTTCCGGCAAGCCGGTCAAGGCGCTGGTGGGTCCCGAATCGACGGAACTGTCAGGGACCGACGTGCCTTGCGCCGGCTGTCATGGCGAGGACGGGCATGGCCGGCCGGAAGGCGGCATCGTACCGACCGATATCACCTTTGAATATTTGACCCTGGCCTACGGGCACAGCCACGACAACGGCAGGAAACATGCCGCCTTCACGGACGATACCCTCATCGCGGCCATTACCGGCGGCATCGATCCGGCCGGCAACCGGCTGGATTCCGCCATGCCCAGATACGCGCTGTCCGCCGGCGACGGCGCCGATCTGATCGCGTACCTGAAGCGCCTGTCGGCCGATGCCGATCCGGGACTGAGCGAATCGGCCATCCGGCTCGGCACCTTGCTGCCGATGAGCGGTCCCCTGGCGGGCATGGGCCAGGCCATGAAAGACATGCTGTCGGCTTATTTCGACGAGATTAACGCGCGCGGCGGCATATACAACCGCAAGATCCGCCTGGAAGTCGCCGAGTTCGACGGCAGCGCCGGCTCGACGATGAAGAACGTGCGCCATCTGCTCGAAACCGAGCCGGTATTCGCCCTGATAGCGCCGTTCGCCGGCGGCCTGGAGCAGGAGATTTTATTGCTGAGCGAAAGCCTGGGCGTGCCGCAGATCGGCCCTTACACGCTGTTTCCCGAAGAGAATCCGGCCCGCAGCCGGACCGCTTTCTATCTGCTGCCGGGCCTTAAAAACGAGGCCCGCGCCATGGTGGATTATGCGGTTGATGCATTGCAGCTGAAAAATGCCGCAGTGATGGTCGTTTGCCCGGAAAACAGCAATATTCAAGGCGCCGCCGAAGCCGTCGAAAAGCAAAGCCGCGCCCGGGGCTTGGGCGCTGTCGCCAAGGTCACCTACTCATCGCAACGATCCCAGGCCCAGGCGTTTGCCGCCGAGCTTGACAGGCAGCCGCCGGAAGCGATTTTCTTTTTTGGCGCTGACGATGAACTGCGCATGCTGTTGGAGAGCGCCGAACGATTGAAGCAAAAACCTTACGTCTTTATCTCCAGCTCACTCACAAATTCTAACGGGATTAATGAGGCGTTTCACGGCAGGGTTTTTCTGTCCCTGCCTTCCCTACCTCGCAATCGGGCGGGCGCGGATGAGTTTTTCCGGCTGATCGAGCGGAATCATCTGCCGACGCATCATTTAACCGCGCAAGCCGCAACCTATGGCGCGGCCAGACTGTTGACGGAAGGTCTGCAAAGGTCGGGCAATGAATTAAGCAGGAAAAAGCTGATCAATACACTGGAAACTCTTTATCAGTTCGATGCGGGGCTGATGCTCCCTCTCTCTTACGGGTCGAACCGACACATAGGTTCAGCGGCGGCAACTATTGTTTCAGCATTCCGGGACGGTCGTTATTCTAGTCCGCCAATTGGGCGTAGTCATAAGAAGAAATAGGCTGGTATTGCCGCCTGCCGGAGCGGACAATGCCTACTTCGCTCGCCACCGATATCAATTCGGCCACGTTATGCACATTGAGTTTTTTCATCAGATTGGTCCGGTGCGTCTCCACCGTCTTCAGACTGATGCAAAGGCTATCCGCCATCTCTTTATTCTTATAACCCTCGGTTATCAATTTGAGCAGTTCGCGCTCCCGCGTGGTCAGAATGTTCTGCAGATGATTGGCCGACAGCATTCTTTCCGCTCGAAGATACCGGTTCATGATCTTCGGCAAAATCGCATCCGAAACATGATAATGACCTGACAAGACGTTTTTGATGGCGGAAATCAGTTCATCCGTTGAAGCATCCTTGAGCAGGTAGCCATCGGCCCCGGCCTGAAATGCGTCGGAAATGCTCTCTTCCGTATTCTTGAAGGTGTAAATCAGCACCTTGGCGCCATCCCAGCGCTTCTTGGTTTCTTCTATGGCTTCCATGCCGTTCATCTTGGGCATGATCATATCCAGCAGCACCAGATCGGGCGGAGCGAACCAGGTTTGCCGAAACAATTCAATGGGATCTCTGGATTGGCAGACAACGTTGAACTGTGGCTCCTGGGTCAGTACGGCATACAGTCCTGCTCTTATAATTGTTTGCTCCTCAACTATTGCAATCTTATACATTTATAGTTCTCCATTCCTGCTAGACTTCCAAAAGCATTGAGAGTATCAAGAAGATGCTTTTAAAAGGTTATAAACTAACAAGTTTCATTAAGTTACACGGATAATATGCCTTGTCACGCAAACACACGATAAGCACGGTCCCTGCTATGGGATTGGATCATCGGTTTTAGTGGGCACGCTTCACAACTTAAAAAAACAGCATGGTTTTTTATTTTATTTCACTTGACACATTGCGACTTTATGCTACCGCTTGAGTTAGGCTGGATAAATAAGCACTATTACGTAAATTATTATTTTTTCTAAGGGCGATTTAAGGAAATATTAATATAAGTGTATGATATTATTGATGTTAAATTTATATCGCTCAGAAAATTTTAAGGTATTTTTGAGGTATTTTTGAAGTGCCGTCGATCTGCGGTGATGGAAAAGCCCTGCTTCCATAACGTTAATCCCTTTCAAAGTGGACTGGCCGATGGCCCGTTTCGGCTTCAGGGCCGACCAGTTAACGCTGCCTGGAGCGTTTACGAAGCGGTTCGTGTCGAGGCGGCGCGGTCACACAAACACCCAAAGGGCCACGCAGGCGGCGCTCGCCGTAAAGCCCATCAACCATTTGGTTTTTCCGGCTGGCGATAAATCCTGCCAGTAAGCGGAAATTTCTTTCCTTAACCATGAGCGGCTGGCTGCAAGGTCCTCCTGGAATTCACGATACCAGCGGGGCATGGCCCGCAGCAGTCTGTACGCTCCATAACAGGCGACGAACAGCATTAGATAAAAAACAATGGCTTGTGTCTTGTGACGGTCAGTGTGAAAAATATGCTCGACGAGCATATCGAGCGCCTGCTCGATCAATTCAAACGAAAAATGCGTGAACTCAAGCAATAAATGGAACACCGTATCGGACATTGCAGTGATGATGGCGGTTAAAATCAAACTGATGGCGACTTTTCGATTTTTGAGTAAGGTCATTTGTAATTCTCCGAATGATCGATCTGTCGGCCAGGCCCAACCTCTTTAAGGCTGACATCGACTCTGCGGCGCGCCGGCATTTTGGAAGGTTTTAAAAACCTGTGGGGGCGACTTTAGCCGCCGGATGGGCGACTAAAGTCGCCCCCACATACAAGCTTACATGAGTCCTGATCTATTTTCGCGCGCAACTACTATAAGAACTTACAGTTATATAAGACAAACGATTTTTATTGGACATTGATATCGATATATCCGATATTAAAAGCATGGACATAGAACAGATCAGAACCTTCTTGAGTGTGGTCGCCAACGGCAGCTTTCTGGAGGCGGCCAACCGGCTTTACGTCACCCAATCGACCGTGAGCACGCGCATACAGCGGCTGGAATCCTACCTTGGCGTCACCCTGTTCGTGCGCAATCGGTCCGGCGCCGGGCTGACGCCTCCGGGGCAGCGCTTCTTGCGCCATGCCAAATCCCTGCTGTTGACGCTGGAACAGGCGCGGCACGATATCGGATTGCCCAGCCGCTTTCATGCCAGCATTACGGTAGGAACACGGATCGCCTTGTGGGAAGAGCTGCTACCCCGATGGGTGGGCGCGATTCGCAAGCAGATGCCGGATATTTCCATTCGCAGTGAAATCGGCTTTGAAGAAGATTTGATGCGATCGCTCATCGAAGGCAGGATGGATGTCGGCATCATGTACACGCCGCAGCACAGTCCCGGCCTTCAGATTGAGCATCTGTTCGATGAAACCCTGGTGCTGCTGACCACCGACCCCGACAGGCCCTGGCCGAATGACGATTACATCTATGTGGATTGGGGGCCGGCCTTTTACGCACTGCACAGCAGCTGCTATCCCAATCTGGAAAGCCCGCCTCAGACGGTGAATATCGGCTGGCTGGGGGTGCAGTTAATCATCAGCAATGGCGGCTCCTGCTTTCTGCCCATACGCATGGCTAAATCCTTGATCCAGGCCAAAAAATTGTTTCATGTACCGGACAGCCCGAAATTCAGGCTGCCGACCTATATGGTTTTTCCGCGCGACAGCGATTCCATGGTATTGCGGCAGGTCCTGGATAGCTTGCGCTTGTTGGCCAAGCAGCAAATGGCCGTGAATTGACTCGGCATTGGCCAGAATTCGAAGAGCGGCCTGCCCGGCTTGGGATTTGGCAGTCAATCATTGCCTGGTTTTGAATCCGAGCGGCGGTTTCGTGGGAGCGGTGCCTTTATGCCCTTTAGGGTATTTATGCCCTTTAGGGCACTTATCGCGACTTAAGGATTCGGTTAAAAATGACTTTCCGATTTGTCGATAAATGTAGGGGCGAATTCATTCGCACTATTAATGCCCATACCTCAGGGAAGCGTTTCGGGTCGAATGAATTCGACCCTACAGTTCACCTTCGCTTTGGCGATACTTTCTAAACCCGTTTCAATTCAACGCTTTTGTAGGGGCGAATTCATTCGCCCTGGGCGACTACCCAAAGGGCATAAATAAAGTCGCCCCACACCTGCCACTCGTCACAATTCAAGGAAGTTGTTTCCCGCCTTATCCTAAAGCCCGCTTCCACGGGAAAGTTTCTCGCAAACCTGCATGGAAAACGGGATGGCATCCATCACTCGGGAGCTTCCAAAAGTTTGTTGGCCGGCTTATTGACAGCCAGCGTCAGCTCGGCGCGCTGTTTTTCCAGGATCAGCAATTCAATTTCACGGCGCAGATATTCGTCCGATTTTTCGGTAGCCTCGAAACGTTTCTGCTGTTCCTTGACTTCGGCTTCCAGCTGCATGCCTTTCAGGCGCGCTTCGTATTCAATCCTGTCCGCCTGCAGTTTCTGCTGCATTTTGCTTCTTTCCTGCTGCTGACGCTCCTGGGCCTTGAGCTCGGCCTCCAGATCCATCTGCTGCAGGCGCTGCTGCTGTCTGAGGTTTTCGATATGCATTCTTTCCTTGGCCTCGTTCCAGCGCGCCTGCTGCTTTTCAAACTCCCTGATCTCGGCGTCCAGCGCCGTTTCCTTTAAACGCGCCCCGTGAGCCAGCTGATTGAGCTGGTTCTGCTGCTCGATTTCGCGCTGCAGGGCCTGGCGCTTTTCCTGTTCCTCGATTTCGGCCCGCAACGCCATCTCCTTCAATTCGTTTTCGTGTTTGATCTTTTCGGCATGCAGGCGCTTTTCTATGGCGAATTGCTCGGCTTGCAGCTTTTCCTGGTCTTTTAAGCGCCGCTGCTGGTTTTCCGCCTCCTGAATGGCTTTCAGCCTTTGCAGCTCCTCTTCCCTGTTCAGTTGCTGCAATTGCAGTTGTTCATGCAGCAGTTTCTGGTTTTCCAGTTCCTGTTCCTGGCGCTGCTTTTCCTGCGCCTGCTTTTCACGGAATTCGAAATTCTTTTTGACCACGCTCAGATAAACGGACTCCTGCACAAACCGCCCGTCCAGCCCCGCATCTTCGGAAAGCTCTTCAAAAGAAGGCTTCAATGTGCAAAAAGTCCGGCATTGGATGTCCCGCATCATCAGCAACTCGTTGACGGCGTACGCTATGCGTTGCTCCGTATCTTTCAAGCCTGACTGAATCCAGGCGCCGTCATCCAGATTCAGCAGTTCCCTGTCGATGACATCCCTGACCAGGCCTTCGTAAGCGGCTTTGATGTGCCGGTTGATGTCGGGCAGGAACTCCCAGTTGGCGGCCGCGTACTTGATCGAGGCTTGAAAGCGGATATCGAGCTGCGTCGCTATCGTGCAAAAGCCGTCATAGAGTTTGTTGTCGGCCGTCAGGAACCAGTCGGCTATCGTCAGCGGGTAAACGGTATGATAAAAGCGCTTGACGAATTTATCGGGCCGGCTGAACAGCTTGTTATAAAAGCCGAGCCGGCTATGGACTATGCGCCGCTCGGCGTCAAACCCGGGATCCCAGGATTCCTGCCCGGCAATTTCCTGATCGAAACCGAATCCGCCCAGCCATTTTTCCAGATCAGTGTTATCGTTATTCATTTGCGGCCTGTTGCAGTGCTTCAAGTTTAACGTTGGACTCAGCCTTGATGGCGCGGATTTTTTCGCCCATGCGGTGAGCAATCAAAGGGTACAGGTTGGGCGCGAATTCGACGGTCCGGGCATCGACCTTGCGCAGGAAGCCGCGGCTCAGCAACAATCCGACGGCAAATATTCTCGACCAGTCGGAATATCGCCTGGCCCGTTCCAGCTCGCTTTTCTCGATCACCATTTCAAGCTCGTCGTTTTCATTGATCCGAAACTCGGTGAATTGCCTAAGGCATTCGAAAACCAGCTCCTGCTCCTGCTCGGTCAAGGGTCCGGGCGCCGTCATCTCCAGCCGGTACGAAAGCAGCACGGTAAAAAACTCGATCATGGAGGCGCAGATAAACGCGAACGGTGAAAAGTCCTTCCACATCTGAAACGTCGGCTGCACGCCCTGCACGAACTGCGCATAGGACATCACGACGGGCGCGTCGGGCACGGCATGGCCCAGGCCGGTCGCCAGCTGGTTGAATCTGATCTGCACGTCGTTAAGGCTTGACAGCACGGTCTGATAGGCGCCGATTTCATCCTGGGCAAGACTCACCTGCCTGAGCCCGCTCTGCAATTTGCGCATGTCATCGTCCAGCTGCTGAAAACCTTGCTCAAGCTGGGCCAATTGCCGCATTTTGGCCTGGTAAAGATCGTTATAGCGCTTCCAGAACGGCCCTTCGCCGACCTGGTTCCTGTACTCGGTAGGAATCTGCGAGTGCGTGCCGAAATAGGCTTGCGAGACTTCCTTCGACGCCACCTCCAACTGCGCGCGCTGCTGCTCGATAATCTCGGTTTTCACGGCCAGGATTTTGTTCAGATAATCGTTAACGTCTTTTCTTACCTGATTCAGACGGCCGATGTGCTGGGTTTCCTTTTGCGATATTTCATAGAACTGGAAATAAGAGAATGAAACCGAAGTGACGATGGCAACGAGCAGGGAAGCCAGCACGCTCAGATAGCGGATCCGATTGGCTTTCCAGTGGATGCCGGCAATTTCGAGCGTACAGATGACGATGATGGACTGAACCGCCACAGTGATGACCAGGGCGATCCATGGTGTGATGAAGTGGGACATGCCGTAGTAAGTCGTAAATCCGGAGGCAAGGCTCAACAGCAGAACGATCGGGATGGTCCATATCCTCAGCAGGCCGATGAACAGCGTCTGAATGCGATTGATGATGCTCCCGGTACCGACCGAGCCCATGTTGCGAAAATTATTTATGTTCATTCCTCACACCTTGATTAGTCTTACCGATGCGAGGGTTTACAAGATGCTTTTCAGCTACTTTCATATCGGTGTTTATGTGACTGGTTATTGTTGGTCGGCTTGGATCAAAGAGTTTATGCCTGTATTTCAATATGTTAAGCGCGAATACTTATAGCCGGTTTTGAGGCGTGCGGTCAAGATATGAATGCCTTTCAGGGCGGCATTCACGCGCCTTGCCGCACTAAAGCCGGGTAGAGTATGCATTGCATGCCTCTTTTTCAGCATTTCCCCCTTCAGCCCGCAGCCAGCGCAGGAATGCTCAAGCTTCCCGCTGCGCATCGGCTGGAGCGGTGAACGATGCCTTCCCGTGCAGGGCATGAGCAATGGAGGCGTAACATCAGTGATAAAAACAACAGTGGCCCGGAATTATAAAATGGTAAATTAGCCAACCGGAAAAACACCAAACCGCACACAATGGACATTATATTCAAAGAATACGGCCGGGTTGTCTGGCAGAAAAAATGGTATTTCCTGCTGGCCCTGTCCGCTCTAACCAGCACCGTCGTGCTGGATTTATCGGCGCCTCTGTACTATAAAAACATCGCCAACGGGCTGGCGAAGCCCTACTCCGATGCGACTTTGGCCTTTTTGCTGGACAATCTGAAGACGGTTGCCATGATCTATGCCGGGGTCTGGCTGTCATGGCGATTGCTGGAAGTCGCGATCGTGCCGCTCGATGGCGGCGGCGTCAACCTGCTGGAAAAACGCTGCTTCGAGGTGCTGAAAAAACAGAAATACGCCTTTTTCGAGAACAGCTTTTCAGGCAGCCTGATCAAGCAGGCCAACCGTTTTTCGCGGTCTTTCGAAATCATCATGGACTGGTTTCTGTTCCAGTTCTTCATGAATATCGTCGCGGTCACGATCTCGTTCGCGATCTTCTTCCGGCAACAGCCCCAATTCGCGTTTTATTTCCTGGTCTGGGTGGTTCTGTTCGTGGGCTGGAACATCGCCTATTCGATCTGGAAATTGCGCTTCGACCAGGCCGTGGCCAGGGGCGATTCCAAAGTCGGCGGCGCCTATTCCGACGCCATCAGCAATATCTTCATCGTCAAAAGCTTCGCCTTGGAAGCCAGGGAGCAAATCCAGATCAACCAGGCCTCGGATTTCGTCTACCGCAAGAAGAAAATCGCCTGGCTGCTGATGTTCATCTCCTTTGCCGTGCAAGGCCTGATGACCTTCGCCATCGAACTGCTGCTGGTTTACCTGATGATCCGGAAATGGCAGGCCGGGAGCTTTCAGATCGGCGAGTTCGTGCTGTTCCAATCGATCATGCTCATGCTGATCCAGCGGTTGTGGGAATTCGGGCGCAATTTCCGCAATTTTTTCACGGCGCTGGCCGATGCTTCCGAAATGACTGATGTTTTCAGGCAGCAGGACCTGGAAGTCGATGCCGCCAATGCCAGGCCGCTGAAAATCACCAGGGGCTCAATCCGCTTTGACAATGTCAGCTTCAGCTATAACCCGTCGAATCCTGATCAGCCCAAGCTGTTCGAGAACTTTTCGCTGTCCATCAAGCCCGGCGAGAAAGTCGCCCTGGTGGGTCCGTCCGGCTCCGGCAAATCATCGTTGACCAAACTGCTGTTTCGCTTTCTCGACCCGCAGCAGGGCACCCTGTCTTTCGACGGCATGCCGGCCAAGGCCTTTACGCTGACCGCCCTGCGCCAGCAGATTTCCATGGTGCCGCAGCAGCCGGAGCTGTTCCACCGCTCGGTTCGGGACAATATCACGCTGGGCGATGACATCCCGGAAGAAAGGCTGATCGATGCCGCCCGAAAGTCGCGCAGCCTGGAGTTTATCGAAAGACTGCCCGAAGGATTCGATACGCTGGTTGGCGAGCGCGGAGTCAAGCTGTCCGGCGGCGAAAAGCAGCGCATCGCCATTGCCAGGGCGTTTCTCGAAGACGCGCCGATCGTCGTGCTGGACGAGGCCACCAGCGCGCTCGATTCGTTGACCGAAAAACAGATCCAGGTGGCCATTTTCGAGCTGATCAGGGACAAGACCGCCATCGTGATCGCGCACCGGCTGTCCACGATCTTGAATATGGACCGCATCGTGGTGCTGGATAAAGGCAAAATCATCGAACAGGGCACGCACGAGCAGCTGCTCGCCCTGAAAGGCAAGTATTACGCCATGTGGCAGCATCAGAGCGGGGATTTTCTGGGGGAATGATTTGATTCCCCTGTGGGAGCGAAGCCTTCATCGCTGCCTCGCAGCCGGACGGGGCATGTTGCCCAGTGCCGTTAAGTTAAGCGCCCCCCTTGGAACAAGTTATAATTTACTATTTAACTTATTAATTCCTATGAAAAAATTATGACATTGACGCGGGCGATATACAGTGCGGTAGGATGCGGTGAGGCACGAACCGCATCGTTCGCGATGGCTTCTTCCTGAGGGCTTTTTGTGCTTGGCTATTGACGGCTCTCAGGCCGGTTAGGGACGCACTGATAGGGTCCGTTTCAGTTTGGCTGACCCGATAGCTCGATTCCGAACAACATCCGCGGGCCAGGGGATGACAATCCGATACGAAAATCGGATTCTTCAAGGCCGACTAGTTATCGGTCCATAATGCCTAGTGCCTGCTTTCCGCTGCCTAAACTAGTTTTGTCAGTTAATCAGATAGTAAACTATTTATGGTGAAGGCTGGAGCTATAGTGGTAGATTAATTATCATAAGCTATTAATGTAGGAACTATATGAATAATAATAAAAAAATATTGATGATTGGAGTTTTATTTTCGTCACTCGCTGTGTCCACGGCTTCTCAAGCTGCAGTTATCTTCCAAGATAACTTCAATGCGGGATCTGGGTCACTCAACTACTCCAGTTTTGCAAATTGGACAATAACCAACGGAACGGTAGATCTTATTGGTAATGGATTCTTTGATTTCTATCCAGGCAATGGCCTATATGTGGACCTTGATGGGTCGACATCACAAGCAGGGACAATGTCGACGAATCTCAATTTTGCTGCCGGTACGTACAATATAAGTTTTGACTTGGGCGGATCTCAGCGGGGAGACACGAATTCTATCAATGTCAGCATGGGCAGTTGGAGTACATCTCTTGTCCGCAACAGCGGTGATCCATTAGCGCCTGTTTCCTTTACCTTTTCTACCACTGGAGGCTCTCTTGTCTTTCATAACCATGGTGGGGATAACATAGGAGCCATCCTTGATAACATAACGGTTTCAGCCGTGCCGGTTCCAGCCGCGGCTTGGCTGTTTGTCTCGGCCTTGGCCGGCTTAGGTGTCCTGTCTCGCCGTCACAAGGCTTGATTCACACATTTCGGCTGTCATGAGAAAACCGCCTTTCCTGAAGCGGGCCGGAATCCTTGTTTTCAAGAGGCGCCAACGGCAAAGTAGTGCAGACAGAACAGGCTGTCCCGGTCGCGCCAGCAGCGGCCCGCTTTGAATCCGGCCCGGCTGGCCAGCGCCTGAAATTCCCCGATCCCGTATTTATAGGAATTCTCGGTATGAATGGATTCGCCGTCGAGAAAATCGAACGTCTCGCCGGCCACGACGACCTGCTGGCGGATTTCGCTGCGCAGATGCATCTCGATGCGCCCCTGAGCCTCATTGTAGAAAGCCTGATGATGAAAACGGTCGAGGTCGAAATTCGCTCCTGCCTTGGCATTGATGCAACGCAACAGGTTCAGATTGAACTGCGCCGTCACGCCGGCGCTGTCGTTGTAGGCCGCATTCAAAATAGCGGCATCCTTTTTCAGATCGAAGCCGATCAGCAAGCCGCCGTCGGGATGCAGACACCGCGCTATGCCGCGCAGCAGGTTTTCCGCTGCCGCCGGCTCGAAATTGCCGATGCTGGAACCGGGAAAGAAGACGATCTTTCTTTGTGCGTCAGGCAAAAACGGCAGTTCGAAACGCTGCGAGTAATCCAGGCAGGCCGCATGAATGTCCAGCCACGGATAGTCGGCTGCCAGCTCCCGGCTGGCGGCGAGCAGGTGCTTTTTGGCAATGTCGACCGGAATATAAACGCAAGGCCTTAGCGCCTCCAGCAACAGGCGCACCTTGCGGCTGCTACCGCTGCCCAGCTCGATCAAGGCATCGCCCTGCCCCAGAATCCAGGCTATGCTGTCTGCGTGTTCGGTCAGAATGCCGATTTCGGTGCGGGTCAGGTAATATTCCGGCAAATCGCAGATCGCTTCGAACAGCCGGCAGCCTTCGGGATCATAAAAAAACTTCGGCGACAGGGCCTTTTGCGGACGTCTCAGCCCTTCGACGACCTCACGCCGGAAATCGGCCGGCGGCGGCTTCAGGTCCGAAAACCTAAGGCGCGGTTCGATCAATTCAGTCCGCATCACTGGCCAGCCGTATGCCCATGAACTGCCAACGATCGGCAGGATAAAAGAAATTACGGTAAGTGGCCGCGATGTGCGACTGCGGCGTCACACAGGAGCCGCCGCGCAGCACCAGCTGATTGCACATGAACTTGCCGTTGTACTCGCCCAGCGAACCGTCTAGCGGCCGAAATCCGGGATAAGGCCGATACGGGCTTTGCGTCCACTCCCAAACGTCGCCGAACAGCTGGACGGGCTCGTTCCTGGCGCCGGGTCCTGCGGCCGCGGGATGCAGGAGGCCGGCTTCGCGCAGATTGCCGCGCGGCTCGAGGCTTTGCGCCGCGACCTCCCACTCCGCCTCGGTCGGCAAGCGCTTGCCGCACCAGCGCGCGTAGGCATCGGCCTCGTAAAAACTGACATGGCAGACCGGCTCGCTCTGATTCAGGCGCCTGAGGCCTGCCAGCGTCATGGTCCACCATTTGCCGTCGCTGTTTTCCCAATACAGTGGGGCCTGCCAGTTTCTTTGCTGCACGGCGATCCAACCGTCGGAGAGCCACAGGTCGGCGCGCCGGTAGCCGCCGTCTTCGATAAAGGCCAGGAACTCGCCATTGGTCACGAGGCGCGAGGCCAGCTGGAAATTTTCCAGATAGACCTTGTGCCGGGGCGTCTCGTTATCGTAAGCGAAACCCGCGCCCGAAAAACCGATCTCGCGCAGGCCGCCGTCATAGGCCAGCCATTGCAACAGCGCCGGCGGCTTATCGACAGGCTCGGCCGCTGGCCGATAAGCCGGATGCAGCGGATTGAACGCGAAGTTGTATTTGATGTCGGTCAGCAGCAGTTCCTGATGCTGCTGTTCGTGGTGCAGCCCCAGCACGGTACGGAAAATGATCCGGTCGCGCCGGGGCGCATCGGCGACGGCCGCCAGTTCTGCCATCGCCGCATCGACATGGGCGCGATAGCGGTAGACTTCCTCGACGGTCGGCCTGGACAGCAAACCGCGCTGCGGGCGCGGGAAAAAGCTGCCGACAGTCTGGTAATAGGAATTGAACAGATAGCCGAAGCGGGGATGGAAAACCTGATAGCCAGGCAGATAAGGCTGCAGTACGAAATTCTCGAAGAACCAGGAAGTATGGGCCAGATGCCATTTCGGCGGACTGACATCGGGCATGGCCTGGATGCCATAATCCTCGATGGCGAGCGGCTCGCACAGAAGCTCCGTTTCGCGCCTGACGGCCAGATACTGAGCCAGCACTTCATCCGGGAAGAGGTGATCCGATGTCGCCGAGTTGCGGGAACCTGCAAAGTCGGTACAGCGCATGCCGAACTCCTTGCCAGAGTTGAACTGACTGGCATCCTAAATCCGAATGCTTTTCAAGTCAAACCAAAAATCCCTTGTGGCTTCAGGAACTGTCATCCGCGCTGGCGGCCGCCAGAACCCGTTCGGCGTATTTGTCGGCGCCGGAAGGCAGCGGCGCGGCCGAGGATTTGATCCAGGCGACGATGTCGTTCCACAGGATCGGCGCCTGCCGGTCCCGCAGCAGCATGTGATAGCCGTTTTCATAGAAGGCGACTCTTTTCCGGTGCTGCCGGTTTTGCAGAAAATCCTGCAGAAAACGCAAAGTGGGCTGTTTCGGAATAATATCGTCCTTTTCACCGTACAGCACCAGCGTATCGGTCTGTATTTCCTTGGCGCTGTGCAGCGCCGCATCCATCAGGTTGGTCAGCCCATAAAGCGCTTCGACGCGCGTGGCCTTGATAACCAACGGATCGCGCCCAAGCTCCCTGAGCATTTCGATATTGTCGGACGGCGTGACCTTGACGACGCCTCTGCCGGTCAACGTCAGCCAGGGCATGGTATGCGACAGCGCCCACAGCAGCGTCTGCTGATACCAGGGCATGGTTTCGCGTCCCCAGACGGCCGGCGCGGCCAGAATCAAGCCGTCCACGGGCGTTTTCAGGGAACGGGCCATCGTCGCGATGATCACGGCACCGCCCATGCTTTCGCCCAGCAAATAAACCGGCAGGCCGGGATGCTTGTTCCGGACCAGTCGCACGAACAAGTCCAGATCCTGCACATAGGCATCGACGCCGCTCCACAAGCCCCGGCGCGGGCTGCCGCCGAAGCCGCGCTGATCATAGGCGTAACTGGCTATGCCTTGCTGCCGGAAAAAATCGCCGGGCTGCTGCAGAAAATGACTGTAGTCGTTGAAGCCGTGCAGCGCTATCAGCACCGCCGAAGTTTTATTCTTTTCGGGCAGCCATTGCCTGAGCGGCAATTCGATGCCATCGGCTGTCATATAGCGGTTTTCCAATATTTGCCCAGTGGTAATATTGGGTCCGGGTTTGTAAATTCCTGGGGTACAGGCTGAGAGGGTACAGGTTGAAAGCACAGCCAGCATCAACATAAACAAGCTGAGCATTGAGGGGAAAATAACAAGGCGTTTTATCATTATCGAGGAGTTACTGCATTCTTCAAAAAGTCAATTGGGACACTCTATAGAGAACTAATCGGGGTACAAGTTGCAGCACAGGCTGAAAAATATGGCGGAAATAGTCATACGGATTTTATATGCAATGATTTTCATCACATCGAAGCGATAAATGACAGGAATATTTTCTGCCCATGCAATCATCCGGCGCCTCCTTGAGTGTCAAGCGGAGCAGTTCAGAAAACGCAGAGCAATAGCTAGGCCAGCCGTACTCTTTCAAGGCCAGACCATGAAGCTATTGAAACCGAGCTTCATCTGCCGCTAAACTCATCAGCAAACTATTTTATCCTCCGTAGTCAATCAGTGCCATGCCCTTAACATCGTTTCATCCCGTCATCGCCCGATGGTTCAAAGCGCATTTCGATGCCCCCTCGGACGTGCAGCGCCAGGCCTGGCCGGCCATACGCGCAGGAAAATCCACGCTCATCGCGGCGCCTACCGGCTCGGGCAAGACGCTGGCGGCATTCCTGGCCGCCATCGACCAACTGCTGCGCCAAGGGCTGGAATCGCCGCTGCCCGATGAAACGCGCATCCTCTACATCTCGCCGCTGAAGGCGCTGTCGAACGACATCCGCAAGAATCTGGAGGAACCGCTGAGCGGCATCCGCGAAGGTCTGGCCACCGCTGGCCTACCCGACGTGCTGATCCGCGCGCAGACGCGCACCGGCGACACCTCGCCGGCCGAGCGCCACGCCATGAAGCGCTGGCCGCCGCACATCCTGGTCACGACGCCGGAATCGCTGTATATCCTGCTCACCTCGGATTCAGGGCGCGCCATGCTCAGCACCGTGCGCAGCGTCATCGTCGATGAGATTCACGCGTTGGCCGGCAGCAAGCGCGGCGCGCATCTGGCGCTGTCGCTGGAGCGGCTGGCGCAGCTGACGCAAACGCCGCCCGTGCGCATCGGCCTGTCGGCCACGCAGAAACCCATCGAGACGGTCGCGCGCTATCTGACCGGCACGGCGGCGGCCGACTGCACGATCATCGACACGGGCCATGTGCGCCGGAGGGATCTGCAGATCGAGGTCACAGGCTCGCCGCTGGAGGCGGTCATGGCGGCCGAAGTCTGGAGCGAGATCTATGACCGGCTGGAGGCGTTGATCGGACAGCACCGCACGACCTTGATCTTCGTCAACACGCGGCGCTTGGCCGAGCGCGCGGCCGCGGCCCTGGCCGAACAGCTGGGCGAACAGTACGTCACGGCGCATCACGGCAGTCTCGCCAAGGAACACCGATTGTCGGCCGAGCAGCGTTTGAAGCAGGGCTCGCTGAAGGCGCTGGTCGCGACCGCCTCGCTGGAGCTGGGCATCGACATCGGCGACGTCGATCTGGTCTGCCAGCTCGGCTCGCCGCATGCGATCTCGACCTTCCTGCAGCGGGTCGGGCGTTCCGGCCACCGGCTCGGCGCCGTGCCGAAAGGCCGCCTGTTTCCGCTGTCGCGCGACGATCTGGTCGAATGCACGGCCATGCTGGCCGCGATCGGGCGCGATGAGCTGGACCGCATCCTGATACCCGAGGCGCCGCTGGACGTGCTGGCGCAGCAGATCGTGGCCGAAGTCGCCTGCCGCGAATGGCAGGAAGCCGGGCTGTTCAAAGCCTTCACCGCCGCCTGGCACTACCGGGAACTCAGCTACCAGCAGTTTCTCGACGTCGTCAAAATGCTCAGCGACGGCTTCCATACCCAGCGCGGCCGGCGCAGCGCCTACCTGCACCGCGACGCCGTCAACGGCCTGCTGCGCCCGCGCAAGGGCGCCAAGCTGACCGCGCTGATGAACGGCGGCGCCATTCCCGACCAGTTCGACTACGATGTGATCATGCAGCCGGAAGGCCTGTTCGTCGGCACGCTGAACGAGGATTTCGCGTTTGAAAGCCTGCCCGGCGATATCTTCCAGCTCGGCAACAACTCCTATCGTATGCTCAAGATCGAGCAGGGCCGCGTGTATGTCGAGGACGCGCATGGCCAGCCGCCCAATATCCCGTTCTGGTTCGGCGAAGCGCCGGGCCGCAGTGATGAGCTGTCGCAGGCCGTATCGGAACTGCGCGCGACGCTGGACGCCAGACTCGAACTCGGGCAGGAAGCCGCCTACCACTATCTGGCCGATGAACTGCAGCTGCCCGCCGCCGCGGCCGAACAACTGCTGCTGTATCTGGCCGCGGCCAAGGCGGCGCTGACCGTGCTGCCGACGCGGCAGCGCATCGTGTTCGAGCGCTTCTTCGATGAAACCGGCGACATGCATTTCGTGGTCCATTCGCCGTACGGATCGCGCATCAACCGGGCCTGGGGGCTGGCGCTGCGCAAGCGCTTCTGCCGGCGCTTCAACTTCGAGCTGCAGGCCGCGGCCAGCGAGGACAATATCGTGCTGTCGCTGGGGCCGACGCACAGTTTTCCCTTGGAAGAACCCGCGCAGTATCTGAAAGCCGCGACCGTCAGGGACATACTGGTGCAGGCGCTGCTGGCCGCGCCGATGTTTCCGACGCGCTGGCGCTGGGTCGCCAACACGGCGCTGGCCGTGCCGCGCAACCGCGCCGGCAAGAAAGTTCCGGCCTATTTCCAGCGCAACAACGCCGAGGATCTGATCGCGGTGATTTTTCCCGACCAGCTCGCCTGCTTCGAGAACATATCCGGCGACCGCGAAGTGCCCGACCATCCGCTGGTCAACCAGACCCTGTCCGACTGTCTGCATGAGCTGATGGACATCGACGGCCTGGAGCGGCTGCTGGCCGGCATCGAACAGGGCGCGATCCGCATTGTCGCGCGCGAGTTGGCCAGCCCTTCGCCGCTGGCGCTGGAAATCCTGAACGCGCGGCCCTATGCGTTTCTGGACGATGCCCCGGCCGAGGAGCGGCGCACGCTGGCCGTGCAGCAGCGCCGTTTCATGGACCCGCAAACGGCCGCCGAAACCGGCCATTTGAATCCCGAAGCCATCGCGCGCGTGCGCCTGGAAGCCTGGCCGGAGGCGCAAACGCCCGACGAACTGCACGATGCGCTGGTGGTGCTGGGTTTTCTGACCGAAGCCGAAGGCAAGCGCGGCCCGCTGTCGGCTTTCAGGCACGACTGGCCCATGCTGCTGGAGGCGCTGACGAAAGCCAGGCGCGCGACGGTCATGACCATCAACGGCGGCACGCGCCTTTGGGTCGCGGCCGAACGGCTGAAAGCGCTGCAATGGATTTTCCCTGACGCCCCGATCGATCCGGTCATCCGGCCTGTGGATTCGAACGAGGCCGCAGACCGCGACAGTGCGCTGGTCGAAATCCTGAGCAGCCGCCTGGAAGGGCTGGGGCCGGCCACGGCCGCGCAGCTGGCCGCATCGATGCGGCTTAATGCGTCCGAGGTTGAAATTGCCCTGCTCGCCCTGCAACAGGAAGGCGGCATCATCCAGGGCCGTTTCACGCCGGGCGCCGAGACCGTGGAATGGTGCGAGCGCGGCTTGCTGGCCCGCATCCATCGCTATACGCTGAAACAGTTGCGCAGCGAGATCGAACCGGTTTCGCCGGCCGACTTCATGCGCTTTCTGTTCCGCTGGCAGGGGCTGGACGATCCGGGCAGCGGCGAGGCGGCGCTGCAACAGCGTCTGTTGCAGCTTGAGGGCCTGAGTCTGCCGGCGGCCAGTTGGGAGACCGATATCCTGCCGGCGCGCATCCGGCCCTATGCGCCGTCCGATCTCGACAAGCTGTGCAGCGCCGGCAGGATCAGCTGGCTGCGCCTGCACCTGCCCGCCGGCGCGTCGAAACGCAAGAGCCCGGCCGGGAAGAGCACGGCTTTCAGTTTCATCGCCCGCGCGCATCTGCCGCATTGGCGCGCCTATGCGCCGTTGCCCGCTATCGAGGCGCTGGAACTGTCGGGCAAGGCCGAAAGAGTCTACGAGGCGCTGAAGCAATGGGGCGCCAGTTTCTTCGAGGAACTGCTCGGCGAAACCGGTCTGCTGAAATCGCAACTGGAAGAAGCGCTGGCCGAACTGAGCGCCTTTGGCCTGGTCACGTCCGACAGTTTTCAGGGGCTGCGCACGCTGATTACATCCCGGCAAACGGAGCACCGGCTCAGCCAGCGTTACTCGTTCTACGATCCGTTCGCGGCGGCCGGCCGCTGGTCGCTGATCCGCGGGCATGCAGTGGCCGAAACGGAACGGCATCGGCACTGCGAGCATATTGCCCAGGTCTTGCTGCGCCGTTATGGGGTCGTGTTCCGGAAAGTGCTGGAACAGGAGAATAACTTGCCGGGCTGGCGGGAGCTGCTGTATGTGTTCCGGCGCATGGAAGCGCGCGGCGAGCTGCGCGGCGGGCGCTTCGTGCAAGGCTTCGCCGGCGAGCAGTATGCGCTGCCGGAGGCGGTCAGCGTGTTGCGCGAGCTCCGCAAGCAAGCGAAGCGCGGCGATCTGATCGCGATCAGCGCCGCCGATCCCTTGAATCTGACCGGCATCATTACGCCCGGACTGCGCGTGCCGACGCAGGCAAGCCGGCGCATTCTTTACCGGGACGGTGTTCCGATGGCCATCGGCGCGCAGGGAAAAATCAATTTTCTGGAAGACATCGAGCCGCAAGACCAATGGCAGCTCAAGACTGCGTTGTTGCGAAGACGCTAGAGGACACAAAAAAAGCCATCGCCGGCATGCCGGCGATGGCTTTTGTGCTAAGGATAAGGTGAGAAATAACTTCCCTGAATTTTCAGGTGTGGGGGCGACTTTACTTGTGCCCTTTGGGGTATTTATGCCCTTTGGGTAGTCGCCCAGGGCGAATGAATTCGCCCCTACATTCAGCGACAAATCGGAAAGTTATTTTTAACGGAATCCTAAAGCGCCGGACTTTCAATCCGGCGCTTCAGGACCATACCTTTAATGCTGCTTTGTCAGCTTTCGCAGATGGTCCAGGATGAATTTCCGTTTGGCGATCAGCACGTAGCTGAGCAGGCCCATCAGAACACCGAAGAACAGTCTGCCGACGGCCGAACTTTCCTCGGCTGCCGGCGCGGGCGCTACAGCCGCCTGCTTCCCAGGCGTTGCCGCTTGCGCGGGAGCCGCGGCTTTCTGGCCGGCAGCGCCTTTTATCTCAGGCAAGCCTAAGCTGCGCCAGGCATCATAGTCCTGCCAGATCGGATAATTCTTCTGCCAGAAACCCTTCGCAAAGTAAGGTGCAAGACTCATGCCATGCGATTTGGGGATGCCTTTTTCATCGAGGAAGTCTTTATAAACCACCAGGCTGATATCGCCGCCCTCGCCCACGCCATTAGTCGTGAAGGACTTCTCGACATGGTCATGGAACATCCAGATACCCTGGCCGAAGCTGTGCAGACCGTCGTCGATGCCGTTCAGTTCCAGGTCGATCCGCTGCGCGGGAACCATGGCGTGCACATCGCGCATGATATATGAGCTCGGGCCGTTGTCGACGCCGTCATAATGCGTGATCATCGGTTTGTGCCCATGGATGTGCATGGCGAAAGCTTCGGTATGCCCGTTCAAAATGCGCAGCTTGACTTTCTTGTCGGCCTCCATTTCGATCAGCGATTCCCTTAATGTGTAAGGGAACGAGCGGCCGTTGAGCATGAAGTAATCATCGGTCGCTTCAGTCACGTCATAATCGATATTCAGATGCTTGGCAAGCAGGCGCGGATCATTGGCGGATCTGGCTACAATTTCATGCAGTTCCTTGTCTGCGGACTGGTAATGCAAGTCATATTCCCGCGAATATTTTTCCAGGACCGCTACGGAAGGATGGCGAACCTGGCCGCCGCCGACGTTGAAAGTCTGCACCCAGTTGTTCGGGCGGTTTTCCTCGATAACAAACATGCCCTGCAAGCCCATGGGAATATGGGTATGCGGCTGGACATGGCAATGGTAATACATGGTGCCCGGCTGACGCGGCTTGATCACGTAGGTTTTGGTTTCTCCGGGCATGGTATCCATATTACTGGTCTGGCCTACACCGTCATTGCCATGGCCGCCGCGATCCATGAACGGGTGGTCGATGCCGTGCAAGTGGATGGAATGCGGCAGGTAATGCGTGTTTTCCAGCACCAGCCAGATCACGTCATCCTGTTCGACACGGATGACCGGAGACGGCGCACGCAGTAGCGGATTGGCCTGAGGTTCGTACAGACTCAGGGTCGACATGTCTCGCGTCTTGGGCGCGAAGACCCAGAAAGTCGGCTTGATGCCTGGAGCGATATCAAACTGGGTAGTCAGTTCAGCACTGTCGGGCGAATGGCCGTTCAGCTCCACGACTTCGAGTTTGATAATAATTTTGTCCGGGTCGCCATCATTGTCCATATCGTCCGACATGGTGATAGCGTCGGCAGCCAATTGGGTTTCCATCAATGTTTCCATGGAAACGCCATTGGTGCCTTTGACAAAGGCGGCGATATCGGCAGGGTTGTCAGGGTTGCATAAACGTGACTCTTGTATCGATACCCCGTCAATAACTTGTTCCTGGCGCCATTCTTTTGGCGTGAAGTCAGAACATACCTCTTCCACCTCGCCCATTTCGACTTTGGCCGAAGGTGGTAAATCATTAGCTGCCTGTATCCAGGGAGGCATAAGGAGCATCGCGGTGCCCCAACTAATGGTAAGAAGTTTTTTACGCATAGGATGACCTCGGAAAATTATACTTATAAAATAACTTGCCGCTATATAAAGCGGAAAGAATACTAACGCAACTATTTTAAACGAATATGGCACAAAATTCTTTCTTAACGCCTGAATAAAATAAATATGGCAATAGTTTCAAGATTTTGTGATGGGTGTATGAATGACGATCAAACCTTTGAGGTGTATTCTGAACTGCACGTGGGACTTTCTGTTTTAGAAGACAGGTTATTATCTCTACCTTATTACTGGCTTACCCTTTTGGCCGACATAAAACCGGCATTGCAACTTCTTTTTCATCCTAAAAACATTCTCTACTTTACACAAGACACTTGACCCGTACCTATCGCATTGTATTGACAAAGCCTTATGACCCGGACAATTAAAAACAGTTCCCGCCAAACATATATCTATATGGACGAAGCTTAACAGTCCGCCAAAAAATTAACCACTATTTTTTTAAGGTTGTTTTATCTTGGTTTGCTCGATTTCCTTGCATTTTTGACTGAAAAAAGGCGAATTTTTCCAGATTCAGCCGTTTGACGGCAAAGCCATTGAAACTGGAGTACTCCGATATTTCTAACTGATGTCGCGCACGGGCTTTTTTAATCGCATTTGCCGCGAGCATTGCGGTTCTTGAGCCCGTAGGCGCGAATTCGCATGTATCTTGAGGGTATCCGCGCACGGCCCCCATGACAGGACGATGCTGTCTCGGGTCGAATACCCTCTGCGGCGCAAGTAGGAATGCCCTTTTATTCCATGCTCATGGCTAAGCTTCCAGGATCAATACCACATGCCGCCTATTCTCCAGCGCGGCCTGCGTTGAACTCTTTGTATATGCAAAGGAATAGTAAGCAATCTGGATTCATCGGAAACATCATTGAGAGGATTTTTGCTTATTTTAAAGTGAGTTTTTAAACGCTTCATTCGTTCCTCGGGGGTAGGATGCGTTCTCAGCAGAGACGGTTCGGGCATTCCGTATCCGGCCAGGAACAGCCATTCGAATAAGCCCGCGCCGTAATATTCCATCTTGATTAAAGCACTTGCCAGCCCGTCAGGGTCGCCTGTCAGATAAACAGTACTGACGTCGGCATCGAACTCACGTGTTTTCGATAGCGCGAGTTGCAGAAGGCTATTAATGATTGGAGCAAACAGCATCATTACAATTAATGGCCAGGGCACTATGGCGCTGGCCAAAAGAAACATCGGCAGGTTGATCAGTAACAATAGTTGGCCCAAAGTAGACAGCAAACTGGTCATTCGGCTGAGCATGTCGGCAATATTCATCACCAAGCTGTCATTATTGCCAATATGGATGATTTCGTGAGCCAGGATGGCGATGAGTTCGCGCCGAGTCAACGTGCGCAACAGGCCATCGGTCAACACAATACAGGATTTGTCGTGGTTGCCTACTGTAAAAGCATTCACGGTGCGGCTGGGCACATAATACAATTGCGGCACGGCTCCAAGTTTGGCGTGCTCTGTCAGCTCCAAGACCATCTTCTGCAAGCCGGGAATTTCATCATGAATGATCGGTTGCGCCCGATAGAGTTTAAGAATAGTTCCAGGCATAAACTTGATGCCGACGGGCAGCAGGACTATGCTGAAAATCACGACCCATTTCAATCTTTCCACACCCAGTAACAAATAACCGATAAGGACAACCAGAAAAAATGTTGAGGCGAATAAAATCAACGACTGAAAAAAATTGCTCAGACGGTGATGATTGAGTTGTTTTTGCTCCAAAATTATTTGCATATTCACTGTTTCATCTCGCTTTCAAGTAAATCTGTAATTTCTTCTCTGTTAACAACTTCTTTTTCTTGCAGCAAATTCGCCAGTTTGTCCAATACCTCTCTGTTGGCAGTAATCACTGCGCGGGCACGCGTTTCAGCTTCCTCGACCAATGCCATGACTTCAGTGTCGATAAGGCGGGCTGTCTCATCACTGTAATTGCGTGATACCGGTGTCTCCGTTTCCAAAAATTGCAACTGCTGCCGCTTGCCGTAAGTCAACGGCCCCAGTTTTTTGCTCATGCCCAGGCTGCAGACCATATTGCGAGCAATTTCGCTGGCTTTTTCCAGATCATTCTGGGCGCCGGTGGAAATGGTTCCCAGGACTGATTCTTCGGCAATGTGTCCCCCCATTAAAATGGCCAATTGGTCCTTAAGCTCATTTTCAGTCGACAGAAATTTTTCCTCGACGGGCAATTGCAGCGTAAAGCCAAGGGCCGATACCCCGCGGGGAATAATGGAAATTTTATGCACTGGCTGTCCGGTGGGCACATGTTCGGCGACTATCGCGTGCCCCGCCTCATGATAGGCGACCCGGCGTTTCTCATCGGGACTTAAGGCGCGGTTTTTCTTTTCGGGACCGGCCAGGATGCGATCTATGGCCGCTTCGAAATCTTCCATTTGCACTTTGTTGTGGCCAACCCGCGTCGCTATGATCGCCGCTTCATTGGCGATGTTGGCAAGATCGGCGCCGACCAGCCCCGGCGTGCGCCTGGCGACCACCGTCAAATCTATATCCTCGGCCAATATCATCGATCTGGTATGCAATTTGAGAATCTCGATGCGGTCCTGCAAATCCGGTTTATCGACGATAATCTGGCGGTCGAAGCGGCCGGCGCGCAGCAGCGCTTTATCCAGAATTTCGGGACGGTTGGTTGCCGCCATGACGACCACGCCGACCGAGGTATCAAAGCCGTCCATTTCGGTCAGCAGCTGGTTCAAGGTCTGTTCGCGTTCGTCATGGCCGCCGATCATCACAGGCCCCCCGCGCGACCGGCCGATGGCGTCGAGCTCGTCGATAAAGATAATGCAGGGCGCCTTGTTGCGCGCCTGTTCGAACAGATCGCGAACCCGGGCGGCGCCTACGCCGACAAAGAGTTCGATGAATTCGGAACCGCTGATGTTGAAGAAAGGCACACCCGCCTCACCGGAAACCGCCCGTGCCAGCAGCGTTTTACCGGTTCCAGGCGCACCGACCAGCAATATGCCTTTAGGCATGCGCCCGCCCAGCCGCTGGATTTTTTCCGGCGATTTCAAAAAGTCGATGGATTCTTTCAGTTCCTGCTTGGCATTTTCGGCGCCGGCCACATCGTCGAAGGTGATCTTGGGCAGCGTATCCTGATGAATACGGGCTTTATTGCCCAGATTCAGGAATTCCCTCTGTCCGCCGGTGGTGCGGCGAATGATCCAGGACCAGATAAAAACGAATATCAAAATAGGTATGACCCAATTGAACAGAAGATTGGTCAGCCAGTTCTCCCCGCTTCTGACCACATATTCAACGTTATTTTGTTCCAGCATTTCAGCCAGATCATTTTGTAACAGCGGTATGGTCATGAAAGGCTGGGACGGCTCGTTAGGGTCGTCCGATTTGATCACGCCGGTAATATACCGCTCGGTAACAATGGCCTTGTCGATCTTTTTTTCTTTTACATACTTAAGAAACTGGCTGTAAGGAATCTCATTACGCTGGATTTCCTGAACGCTGTTAAACAGGAGCAACGACGCTAGGAATAACAATACCAGGTAAATAATCCTGCGCTGTTTGGAATTGGGCGCTTTTTCATCGACAGGCTTGTGAAGTTCAACCTCCGGCTTTCCCTTGGCGCCGGAATCGACCGTTAACAAATTTTTCAGATAGTTGTATAGATTGCTTAATTGACTCTTGATATTGTCGTCCGGCTTATCCATTTTACGGATCCTTCAATCTAATGTTGTATTAGAAGCGGCAAGTCTAAATATGGAGCGCCTTAATCGTTCATGGACAGGCATTTGCCCATCCATGAACCTGGAGAATGTAAACAAGCCCACGCGCACATCCGAGAATCCCTTGGCGATAGGGAGCGGCTTTTTAATCATCCGGAAGCTCATCGTAGTCGTGTTATTCAACTACTTAACTCCAGCAAAGCGGTCTATCCGGCTCAAGCATACGTCACACAGTGATCGGGCTGCGGTATCTCGGCCGCCAGTTCACCCGCATTCGGGAATTCAAGCACAGCAATAACCTCCTCACAGCTGATCGTATTTTTATTGGATTCGATAATATGATCGGCCAGTTTGGAAATCGCTTTCCAGTTTTCATAATCGTTGACGAAGTCAAAGGCTACATTAAACAATTCATCCAATTTCTCATCCTGTTGCTGTTTATTGGGCGAATAGCTTTGTAAATATTCATAAGCCGATGCAATATCTGAACGTCCGCCATAATTCTTCAACGCATTTATATTGACCAGACGGCGATTGAACAACTCATTATCGGCATCGGCAATATATTTGGCTTCGGCCAGGGGGCCAACCAGCAAGTTAACAATGTCTGCCTCAAAAGCGGTAACATAATCCTTTACTACCTGCACCATGGCGCCATCATCTTCTGACAATTTATCCAGAAAGGCATCCATGGAATAAGGTAATGACTGAATTAACCGTCCCCCATCCACTCTTGCAATACAATCATCATGCCCGATATGGTAAGCATGTTTATAGCCTTCCGAAATCTCATTGATATCCTTGAATAAAATTTGGAAAAAAACCGGAGGGAGATTGTGGGCTTTGTTGTTTAAATAAATCGCCGCTGCATGCCCCGCTTCATGAAAAGCAACGCAGTGCTTGTATTCAGTAAATTTGTTGTCAAAACTGGGAATGTCAATTATTTTGCTTCGCTTCATATTGAATACCATGTGTATGATTCCATGTGTTCACGCATCACTTAATATGTTTGGAATGAATAAAGACTAAGGAAGTAAAAACTCCGTTTCAAAAAGTCACTCCGCATCCTGAAACCAGTAGAAACATTGATTTTTAATCTCCTGTTCGGCTTCAAGCCAGTCTTCTAGTTCGTGTCCTGCTGCAAAACCTCTTTTTTCGGCCTTACAATAAGCTCGTTCCGCCACCATCTCCCGAAACGTATCAGGATCGATGAATGTTTTGGGCGTTTGTTGCACAGCGTTAAAAGTATCGTTCATCTTTCTTCCTAAAAATGCGAAGAAGAAATATTCATTGAGGTCTATTTTATGAACAGATGGAGATGACGGCAATCCGTACAATTACCTAGCAATTATCCAATTAATCAAACATTTAGGAATCGATAACATTGTTTAATTCTTGCAAGATGTATCAGTTTTACAACATCATTTAAGTAAAGGATTTGAATCCGGCAAAGCAGAAGGATAGCAAAAATGGCCTTGCCCCATGTCGCAGCCCAGTTCCGTTAGCCGCTTTTGCTGGGCTTCGGATTCAATACCTTGGGCGATGACTTTTAAATTCAAGCTATGTCCCAAGACTATCACGGAACGGGTTATGTCTTCGTAGTTGGAATTACGCAACATTTCAGACACGAGTGAACTATCGATTTTTAGCTTCTTGACCGGGATGCGTTTTAAGTTGATGAGCGAAAAATAGCCCTTGCCGAAATTAGCGATGGTCAAGTCTATCCCTGCCTCGGCCAATTCATTCAATGCCTTGATGACCGGTTCGGCATTATCGACAAGGCTGTTCTCATTAATTTCCAGCTCAAGGCAATGGGATGAAAGTTCATGCCTGCGCAATATGCGTTCAACTGTCGCCACAAAATCGGAACGCCGCAATTGAACCGTCGACACATTCAGCACTATTTTGTTTACCGGCATACCTTCATCCAGCCACTGCCGCATCTGCTTGCAGGCCGCTTCCAGCATCCATTCGCCCATAGCCAGGATGAAGCCGCTTTCCTTGGCCATGGAAACAAAGCGCGCGGGCGGTATCAACCCCATGGTCGGATGCTGCCATTGTACTAATGCTTGAACTCCGGCAACTTTTCCAGTGTTGAGGCAGACTTGCGGCTGGAAATGCAAAATCAGCTCATTTTTATTTATTGACTGCCGCAGTTCGTTCTCCATAGCCATTTTCTCAAAGGCTAGCATCGTTAACTCCGGGTTATAGTATTGAAAGTTATTGCGGCCTTCCTTCTTGGCGCGGAACATCGCCGTATCGGCTTTCTCGATTAAACTGTCAGGGTCGTCCCCATCCCGCGGAAACAAACTGATGCCGACACTGGTGGTTATCTGCAGACTGTAGCCTTTGACTTCTACCGGGGTGTTAAATGTTTCGATCAGTTTTTTGGCTAGCCTGGCGGGGCTTTTGGTATCGTAGAAGTCTTCCATCAGCACGACAAACTCATCGCCGGCATAGCGAGACACCGTATCTTCCTTTCTGACCAGATTTTTGATCCGCCTCGCCACTTCTTTTAATAAATTGTCACCAACGGCATGCCCATAGGTATCGTTAATGATCTTGAAACGGTCAAGGTCAAGAAACAGCACAGCCGCCAGGGCCCCCTCCCGGCGCGCATTTTGCAGGGAATGACTGATGCGATCCTTTAACAGCATCCGGTTGGGCAATTGCGTCAGCGGGTCATGATAGGCCAGAAAACCAAGGCGGTCCTGAGCCTTTTTGAGATGGGTTATATCCATGACGACGTAAACATAATGGGTTATCCTGCCTGACGAGTCCCTGACCTGGTTAATGGTGGTCCAGCAAGGGAAATCGTCACTGTTTTTGCGCCGATGCCATATTTCACCCTGCCAGCTGTTCCCATTCCTTCTACTATTGTGCAGTTCCTCGTTAATTTTTAGGGCATCTTTCTTAGATTGCAGAAAATGGGTTGTCTTGCCGAAAACTTCCTGTCGGGAAAAACCGGTCAGGACGGTAAATGCCGGATTGACCGAAATGATGTTATTGTTCTGGTCGGCGACAATGATGCCTTCTCCCGTATTATTGACGATAACCGATGCCAGATTTGACTCCTCCTCGGACAATTTTCGCTGGGTAATATCGGTCAGGGTCATAAAGACCTGATGAGGTTGCCGCTCTCCCGGGCGAAATTCCGGCACGGAGCTGGTCGTCACCCATGTATAATTTTGTCGGGTGTGATTAAAAATTCCCATGACGACATTTTCCACGGGTTTCCCGGTACGCAAAGCCAATATGGCCGGATGCAGCTCATGCGGAAGAATCGAGCCGTCTTCCCTGACAATCCTGGAGCCATTTTCGAGCAGCGTGCGCCCCACCATGTCATCCAGCTCCAGGCCTAGAATTTGCTCGGCGGCCTGATTGGCAGAGATGATTTTTCCCGCATTGTTCAGGTATACAACGCCTAGATCCATATTTTCCAGCAAATTCTGGTATTTGGCTTCGCTCGCTTTTAATGCCTCCACGGCCAGATTGCGATTCACCAAGCTCTGCACGAACAGAAAAAAAGAATTGGCGTTCTGTGGCTCATCCTTAAATAAGTTAAGCATGATTCCTTACTCCTTCATCATTTTGCATGCAAAGGCCTCTGGGCCTTCAAACATATCTGGTAATTTGTATAGCGACATCAGTATTGGATCGGCATGTTGATTCTCCCCACCAGATTCCCAAGCTCCGCTTCGGCGCAATGTTCTCAAGCCCTGGCTTTGCAATATGAAAGCTGGAATTCCTCCGCCCGGCATCCAATCGGAGCGGGGAAAACAGTAATCTCTAGTGAGTTTCTTTGATGATCATTTTCGATATGCCCCCGATTTACTCTTACGGCTATCATAATTCCCCTAGCAATCAGGCCAATGTCCCGCTGAACAGTTCACCGGCTGACCTCAATTTCGCGCAACTCTGCTCGCCTTATTTCTGTATGTCCCGACGGATTTTTTTCTTTGATTTGGTTTTTGTGGATTTGTAATATTCAAACTCGTCATCCATGAATTTTTTTTCTTTTAACTCAACCTCAAACCCGTCAATTTTATAATGCCAATCGAAACTTTTCTGTTGCTTAAATGCATCAATTTTTGCAGCCATTTTGCACTCGCTGTTTGCTCTGATTTTTAACAATCATTTAAAAAAATTTGAAATCTGTCTATCCATCATTAAGAATCATACAGATACCCAATCTATAAACTCAGCCCTGCAAAAACTAAACTTTGGGCTGCATTTATAGTTCTTAATTTATAAAAGAAAGAACTGAATTAAAAAATTCGTATATTCACCTAAGTGTTTTTACGCATATATAGCCATTGGGAAATATAGTAATTTTCTGACACGAAAAGAAGCTGAGACTCTGTTTAGAAAACTGGTCTGGGATTATTGAAAAACATTCATTCTGGAAAATTCATGGATTAACTAGACTCTACCTTGCGGGAGTTACCGGTTCTGATGCTTCCTTGATTGCACATGTTAATTGAATTAATACTGCGAACCCTTTCAAGCAGGCATCGAGGCTTTTGATAATTGCTTGTTTTTAATGTTATTCGAGTGTTAAGCTGAATTCCTTATAACAAAACAAGCCAAGACTCCAAATTATAATTCAGCAAGGTAGCAAACTTAGAGGACCTTATTCCGTGAAATCAGGCGGCAGTAAAGTAGAGCCACAAGCCACATCCAAATCCAGCGTTCGCGATGTGCGGCAGAAAAAGGATTTGCCAAGCTCTTTTTTACCTGTGGTCGGCATTGGGGCTTCAGCCGGCGGATTGGAGGCATTGGAAGCATTGTGTTCCAATCTGCCGGCGCATGGCGGTTTTGCTTTTATCATAGTCCCCCACCAACAGCCCGGACACATCAGCCAGCTGCCTGATTTACTGGCGAGATTCACGGAAATTCCGGTTATTGCCGCCGAAGACGGCATGGCGTTGAAAAAAGATCATATCTTTGTATGCCCGCCCGGGAGATATCTGGCGCTATTCCATCGTCGGATCTACCTTATGGACGGAACCAATCAAGAGATGACGCGTCTACCTATCGATTTCTTTTTGCATTCCCTTGCGGAAGATATAAAAGAAATGAGTATCGGCATTATTCTTTCAGGTACCGGTACGGATGGTACTTTGGGCCTTAAAGCCATCAAAGCCGCATCGGGCATGGTCATGGTTCAAGACCCTAAAACCGCGAAATTCGACGGCATGCCCAACAGTGCAATAGCAATAGGCAATATTGATTTTGTGTTGCCGGCTGAAAAAATGGGATACCAACTGCTTCAATACATTGAAGCGCCCTGCTTCAACAATTTTCAAACGCTGGAACCGGTAGAGATGATGGCTGCCACCGAGCCATTACAAAAAATCTTTATTTTGCTGCGCAACCGCACAGGCCATGATTTATCGGCCTATAAACCCACTACGGTCAACCGGCGCATAAGCCGGCGCATGAATATCCATCAGATTAAAACCATGGACGCTTATGTGCATTTTTTGCAGAAAAATCCTGTTGAAATAGATAAGCTGTTCAAGGAACTGTTGATCAACGTCACCAATTTTTTCAGAGACGAACCCGCATTCACGGCATTAAAAGACATCGCCCTGCCCAAGCTGTTTAAAGATAAACCCGACAATTACGAAATGCGCGTATGGGTTCCGGGATGTTCCACCGGCGAAGAAGCCTATTCTCTTGCCATTCTGCTTAAAGAATACAATGAAAAACATGGCAAGAGTTACAGCTTCCAGATCTTCGCCACCGACCTGGACGAGTCATCCATCATTCAAGCGCGGGAAGGCATTTTTCCGAGCGCCATCGATGCCGATGTTTCTCCGGAACGCCTGAGACGCTACTTTGAGCAGGAAGACAACCAGTATCGCATCGCCAAGGAGATTCGCGATACGGTGATATTTGCCGCCCAGAACCTGCTTCAGGATCCGCCGTTCACGCGTATTGACCTGATCAGTTGCCGCAACCTGCTGATTTACCTGGACGGCGAACTGCAAAAGAAGATTTTTCCGCATTTTCACTATGTATTGAAGCCAGGCGGACTCCTGTTTCTTGGCACATCCGAATCCATTGGCAATTTTGACCATCTGTTTTCAATCATTGACAAAAAAGGCAAGATTTATCAGCGAAAAGATATTCAAACCGAACTGCCGATATCCAAGCCCGGCCTGCTGCCAACCAGCGCCAAAAACGCATCGTTAATGGAACATAAATCACGCAGGCCCGACTCTCATCCTGGCCAGATTGCCCGGCAAATAGAAAAGCTGTTGATGGAACGCTATGCCCCGACCTGCATTATCATCAACGAGCACGGCAAAATCATTTACATTCATGGCCATACAGGAAGTTATCTGGAACCTGCACAGGGCCAGCCCAGCTGGAATATCATCGAAATGGCCCGGGAAGGCTTGCGCGTCCCCCTGGCGACATCTCTGCGCAAAGCCCAGAAAAAGGGGGATATGGAAATCATCAACAACGCAATCAGGGTCAAAACCAACAATGGTTTTGAAACGATCGACCTGAAACTGATAAGGATTCTGGAGCCGGAAGCGCTACAGGATCTGTTCCTGGTCAGTTTTCATCCCCATCATAAAGATACCGGATCTCAAGCCGACAATCAGGCAATCCCCCCGGTCCTGGTCGATAGTACTGATAAAGAACAGCTCACGCATGAACTGCTTTCCACTAAAAAATCACTGCGCGCGACAATCGAGGAACTGGAAACATCGAACGAAGAGCTCAAGTCCACCAACGAAGAACTGCAATCGGCCAATGAAGAACTGCAAAGCACCAACGAGGAACTGGAAACTTCCAAGGAAGAAATGCAGTCATTGAACGAAGAGCTAAATACCATTAACAGTGAACTTCAAACGAAGGTCGATGCTCTATCGAAGATCAATGACGATATGCAGAATCTTTTGAACAGCACGAATATCGCGACGATCTTCCTCGACAACAACCTCAAAATAAGGCGATTCACCAAATCGGCCATCAATATAGTGCATCTGATCAACAGCGATATAGGGCGGCCGCTCGGCGATCTGACCTCAAGCCTTAAATATGACTATTTGATAGATGATGCCAAATCCGTGCTGCAAACACTGATTTATAAGGATGCGGAAGTACAATCCACAAACGGCGTCTGGTATCTGTTGCGTATCCTGCCGTATCGAACCGCGGAAAACATGATCGACGGGCTGGTTATCACGTTTATTGACATCGACAGACTGAAGAAAGCCGAACAGGCAGCATTAGATGCCAGCATGGCCAGCGCGATCGTCAACACGGTCTCCAGCCCGCTGCTGGTGCTCGATGAAAATTTCAGCATCATTACCGCCAACCCGGCGTTTCATAAGACCTTCAATCCGTCTCGTGAAGACCTGGCGGGACAATCGTTCTTCACTATCAATGGGTCGGCCTGGAACTCAGATCAATTACGCAACCATTTAAACGAGATATTAAACAGCAATATCCCTTTTGATGTGTTTAACTGCACGTATGAATGCCCTGCAACAGGAATAAAACATTTAACCCTCAATGGCCGTTTACTGCAGCAGTCATCGACCAATGCCAGACGCATCCTGCTAGCCATTGAGGATGTCGAACGGGAGATAACCCATGAACACAACCGTCCTGATTTCGCCGGCGCATAGGCTGAAATTGTTCACCATAAATTCGGCGAGCGCCAACCCCGGGCCCCTTTTCAATTATCCTGCGGGAATAAATTGTCATGTTTAATTCATTTGACGGGAATATCGATTACGAAATTCTCCAGACAGATGCGGAAGACCTACTTGTCAAGTACCGGGAGAACCTCCGCAAGCGGGCAGAAACCATGCTTAGCAAATCCGGCACAGATATTACACGCATGTCCAGTCAAGATATCCAAAAGTTGCTGTTCGAATTTCAGGTCCACCAGATAGAGCTCGAACTGCAAAACGAGGAACTTAGCAGAACGCATCAGGAACTGATCGCCTCACGCGATCTGTACGCCAACTTGTACAATCTTTCTCCGGTAGGCTACCTGACCCTGAATAAAGACGGCGTCATCCTGCAGGCCAATCTGACTGCGGCTCATCTGTTGGGCTATCCCATCAAGAAACTGATCAACAGGAAATTGGCGCAATATATCGATTCCTGTGACCAGGATCAGTATTATTTTTTCCTGCGCAGCCTGGCGACGGAACGCACTAATCAATCGCTGGATGTCCGGCTCAAGAGCAGCAACTGCGAAACCGCCTACGTGGAGTGCCAGGGTAAAATCAATGACATCAGTAATAATGACAGCGAAATCTGGCTGACTTTAAATAACATTACCGAGCGAAAGCACGCCGAAGAAACCATAGCCAATCTCAATAAAAAACTGGCCCAAAAGGTTTTTAAGCAAGATTGCGATTTATCCCAGAGCAATCAGAACCTGACCAAGCTGGTCGAAGAACTCAAACGTTCCAAACAGCAGATACTCGAACGCGAGGCAAAGCTTAATTCCATTTTCAATGCGTCTGTAGAGGGCATCATCACCTGCGACATGTCCTGCAAGATCATTTCCGTAAATGCAGCGGTAGAAACCATTTTCGGTTATACCGAAGCAGAACTGATCGGTTGCCGCATCAATAAGCTCATGCCCCTGGGACAAAACAAATGTTCGCATCGGGAGAGAAGGAGCTATCGGCAAGAAAGCGACATGCCGAAAGTTCTGGGCCGCATTCGTGAGGTCGAAGGTTTGCGCAAGGATGGTTCCACGGTGCCGCTGGATATCTCCATCGCCGAGTTTACACTCGATGGCCAGGACTATTTCACCAGTATCGTTCGTGACGTCAGCCAGCGCAAGATGCAGGAACTGCAGCAGAAAGAGCATGTGGAAGCGCTCTCCCATGTCATGCGTCTTGGCTTGATGGGAGAGTTGGCTTCGGGCATTGCCCATGAAGTCAATCAGCCTTTGACGGCAATCGTCAATTATACCCAAGCCTGCTTGCGTTTCATTCAGACAGAAAAGCCCGATCTGGCAAAACTCAGCTCAATCCTGGAAAAAACCCATGACCAGGCCCTGAAAGCGGGACAGATCATCCATCACATGCGCGACTTTGTCAGGTCCAAAAAAATACACCGCTCGACCGCCGATATGAATGCATTGATCGAAAATGCGGTCAGCTTATCAATAACCGATTTGAAACGGTACAACATCCAGTTGTCTTTTAATCTGGCCGATAACTTGCCCGCTATTTATGTCGATAGTGTTCAAATTGAACAGGTCATCTTAAATCTGGTCAGAAACAGCATCGATGCCTTGAAGGATTTATCGCATAACAAACAGCGCAAACTATTTATCCAGACACTGCTGAATGATGAGAATTATATAGAAGTGAAGGTCAAAGATAACGGCCACGGGCTCGGCGAGTCCAGCCAGAAGAAAATATTAACGCCTTTTTATACGACTAAATCGTCCGGCATGGGTATGGGATTGTCCATTAGCCAATCCATAGTCAAATCCCATGATGGCACCTTGCATTTCGCCAGCAAGCCGGGAAAAGGCAGCACTTTTTATTTCACCATACCGGTACGGAGGAAAACTAATGACGCATAACAAGCCGGCGACTCCTATAGTGTATATAGTTGACGATGAATACGCTGTGCGTGATTCACTGAAGCTATTGATCGAAACGACAGGATACACCGTCATAGATTTCGAATCGGCCGAAGCCTTTCTGGATCACTACAACTCCGACCAGCCGAGTTGCCTGCTGCTGGACGTTAGAATGCCGTCCATGAGCGGACTCGATCTTCAGGAAGAACTCCTCAAAAGAGGCATAGACATTCCCATTATCTTCATCAGCGGCCATGCGGATGTGCCGGATTCGGCAAAAGCCTTCAGGGCCGGAGCCATCGATTTTCTGGAAAAACCGTTCAATGAAGAAGTATTGCTGAGCCGCATTGAAGAAGCCTTGAGCAAAGACGCCCAAACCAGGGAACAGCTCAGAGAGAAAAGCAAAATACTTGAGCGCCTCAACCATTTAACGACGCGTGAAAGAGAAGTGCTGAACCTGATAGTCAGAAGCCATTCCAACAAGGAAGCCGCCAGAATACTCGATATCAGCAACCGCACTATTGATGTGCACAGAGCCCATATCATGGAAAAAATGCAGGCCGAAAATCTGGCTGAATTAATGGTGATGGCAATGCAGTGCGACCTCCTGTAAAAAACCGCCGGTATTCAGAACGTTAACCACGCTCGTCAAGTTAAACCCCTTCCGCTACAAATACAATCCCAAAGCAGTACGGCCCAATCCGCATCAGAGCTATTCATGTTGTTTAAAATGTTATAACATAACATTTTGAATATTCAGCAACCGTCTACTTTGTAGAGCTATTGCCGACTTTGATAATGAGCTTTGATAACATGAGTATTCCCCTGTCTCACGATCACAAAAAATGCATTTCCGAAGCCATCAATATGGCGGAACGGCTTTGTATCAACCGCAGCGTGAAACTGACGCCGATCCGCCGCAAAGTGCTGGAGCTAATCTGGGAGAGTCATAAAGCCGTCAAGGCTTATGACCTGCTCGATCAAATCAAGCCTTTGAACTATTGCGCCAAGCCCGCAACCGTCTATCGCGCCTTGGATTTCCTGATGAGCCAGGGCCTGATCCATAAAGTGGAAAGCCTCAATGCCTATGTTGGCTGCAATTGTTCAGGCAGACAGCATGAGCAATTACTGCTGATTTGCGACCAATGTCATGAAATTGAAGAGCGCGCCGCATTCGAAGTCATGCATGCCCTTTCATCAGAAATCGAACAGGCTGGCTTTGCCATCAGCTACAAATCCATCGAGATCCATGGCACCTGCGCCGCCTGCGCGCAGGCGCATGGCTGAGCCTGAACAATACTTGCCCTGACGCTTTAGACGTTACGTTGTAACGTCTAAAACCGTAAACAATTCCGAACATTATGCTGCTTTATCCATCCAGCTATAAACCATGATCAAAAAACTCGCCTTTTTCTTTATCTCCGCCAGTGCAATCAGCGCTGCCGTTAAAGCGGATGACGAACCGCCTCAGGAACTGGAGGAGATAATCGTCAGCGCGCCGCGGGCGCAATCGATTGCCAGCCCCGCGCGCCCGGCAACGGTATTGAACGATGACGAGCTGCGCCTGAAAGCCTCGAGTACGATCGGCGAAACCTTGAAAGACGAAGCCGGCATTGCCAGCCAGTCATTCGGCCCCGGCGTCGGCACGCCGGTTATCCGCGGCCAGTCCGGGCCGCGCGTGCAGGTCCTGCAAAACAGCCTGGGCACCAACGACGTGTCGGCGTTGAGCCCGGATCATGCCAACAGCATAGAGCCATTTTTCGCCGATCAGATCGAAGTCCTGCGCGGCCCCGCAACCCTGCAGTATGGCGGCGGCGCCATCGGCGGCATTGTCAATGTCATCGACAGCCGCATCCCAAATCAGGTCCCCGAGCGTCTGATTCAAGGCGCCGTCGAACAACGCTACAACTCCGTTTTCGAGGGCAAAACCAGCGCCTTTAAACTGGAAGGCGGCAAGGACATGTTCGCCTGGCACCTGGACGGCCTGTTCCGCGAAAGCATCCCGATGCAGATTCCGGGACTGGCCATCGACGAGTCGGCCGAGGCCGCATCGCATACCGAAGACGGGCACGAAGAAGAAGCATTCAACAGCGACGGGCGCCTGCCGAACAGCAACACGCGCGCCAAAAACGGCAGCGCCGGTTTTTCCGTGATCGGCGACAAAGGCTTGCTGGGCTTTTCCGTCAATCATCTGGAAAACAATTACGGCGTGCCGTCGGGCGCTCACGCCCATGAAGAAGAGGATCAAGAAGGTGATGAAGCCGAGATGCCCGAGGCCGTGCGCGTCGACATGCGGCAAACGCGCTACGACATCAAAGGCGAGCTCAATGAGCCTTTCGCGCATGTCGACAGCCTGCGCATGCGCCTGGGCTATACCGACTATCAGCATGTGGAACTCGAAAACGACGTCCCTGGCACACGCTATGAAAACGAGGCCTTTGAAAGCCGGCTGGAGATGATGCAGAAACCGTGGGCGGTTTTCGATCACGGCATCATCGGCATGCAGACCAAAAACAGCACTTTCTCAGCCATCGGCGACGAGGCGATCGTGCCGAAATCGCAAATCGACTCTTACGGATTCTTCGCCATCGAAGACATCACCCGTGGCGACTGGGTTTATGAATTCGGCCTGCGCGGCGAGCATCAGACCATCTTGCCTGAAAATCTGGCGGCGCGCTCGCACACCCCGATCAGCGGGTCGGTTTCGGCCCTTTGGAACGTCACGGACCAGGAATCGATCAGCCTGTCCTTCTCCCGCGCCGAGCGCGCGCCCGACGTGCAGGAATTGTTCGCCAACGGCGTGCACCTGGCCACGCGCAACTACGAGATAGGCAATGCCGGCTTGCGCGAGGAAACCGCGCATAACCTCGAACTGGGCTTTAATATCAACAGAAGCTGGATGCAGGCCGATGTCAGCTTCTACTACAACTGGGCCGATGACTATATCGCGCAGCTTTACGACGGTACGTTTTACGACCGCGCCGAAAATGCCTTCGTCGACGACTGTCCCGCCGGCGGCTGCGTGCCGGTCGTGCGCTCGGAGCAGCGTGATGCGGAATTTAAAGGTTTTGAGGCTAACTTCACCTTTCCTCTGCTCGAAACCCGTTACGGCAAGCTCGATACCGCCTGGTTCGGCGATTACGTGCGCGGCCGCTTCACCGACGGCACCGATGTCCCGCGCCAGCCGCCGCTACGTTACGGCACGCAATTGACCTGGTCCGACGCGGACTGGCAGGCCAACATCCGCCTCACTCGCGCCGAACGGCAAAATCATCCCGGCCAGAACGAAACCGAAACGGCCGGTTACTGGTTGCTGAACACAAGCGCCAATTACCGCCTGGGGGTAGCTGACAATACCGATTTATTGCTGTATGTGAAAGGCAACAATCTGCTGAATCAGGAAATACGCAATTCGGTCTCGTTCCTGCGCAACTTTGCGCCGGAACCGGGGCGGGGTTTTGAAGTCGGCTTACGGATTGATTTTTAATCACGGGCATCATGTATGACACCTTCCCCTGAGAAAGACGGCCGCATTCCCGTCATCGTCCTAAGCGGTTTTCTCGGCAGCGGCAAAACTACCCTGCTGAACCGCCTGCTAAGCCATGCGCCGCGCTCGGCCGTGGTGATCAATGAATTCGGCGCCACGCCTGTCGATCAGCAATTGCTCAGACAGCATAACGTGCCGTTGAGCACTCTGTCGGGCGGCTGCCTATGCTGCCAGGTACATGGCGCTTTAACGCCGCTGCTGAAAAACCTGCGCATGGCCTGGCAGGCGCAAGCCGGGAAGCCGTTCGACCGCGTGCTGATCGAGACCAGCGGCATCGCCAACCCCGAGCCAGTGCTGGACACTTTGTTAAGAGAGCGCTGGCTGGCATCGCGTTATCGTTTGGACGGCATCATCGTAACGGTTTCGGCGGCTTCCGGCGAGGATGCCCTGGCCCGGTTTCCTGAAGCCCAGGCGCAGATTGCCTGGGCCGACACACTGGTCGTCACGCATGCCGACCTGGCAGAAGACCGACAAATCGACAGCCTGACAGCACAATTGAGCCGCCTCGCTCCGGCAGCGATAAAAATGCAGGCCGTGCACGGCGACATCGACCCCGCTGCCTTGCTCACGCCTCCACAACAGAACCGCTACCGGTTAAAAACCGATACGCCGATGCCCGAGCACCGTTTTAGCAGCATCACGCTGCAGTTCGACCAGCCTGTTTCCTGGCCGCGCTTGAAGACCGCGCTGGAAACCCTCCTCGACCGTCACACCGCCCAATTGCTGCGCCTGAAAGGCGTAGTTCATACCATGGAGCACAACGCCCCAGTATGCGTGCAAGGCTCGGCCGGCCGGCTTTACCCGCCGGCTCTATTGCCTGCCGGAGCTTCGGATGATGGCCGTGGCCGCCTGGTGTTCCTCACCGACGGTGAAATCAAAGGACTGATTGAAGCTGTAAAGGCAGACCTGATTACGCCGCAGCTCTAATTTGGGTTGGTACAAATTCTGCTAATTTATTGAACGAGCTCGGAAGCGCCCGGTATTCAGCGCTATTTTCTGTCATTTTTGCCACATCGTTCAGCTTGAATGTGCGAAGTTCGACAGAAACCGGATCGGCCGCGAGCTGGCCCTTTCGGGCCAGGTACTCAGACAACACAAGACTGAAGAGGTATCTACAATGGCAGAGTTTTACGTTGAGATTAATGCTCAAAGCAATGGGGATCATGTGGTTCATAAGTCAGATTGCGCTCATCTTCCTGCCAAGGAAGCGATTCAATATCTGGGCGCCATCAGCAATTGCAACAGCGCCTTGAAAAAAGCCGGTCAATTATTCAGGCAGGTTAGCGGTTGCGCGCATTGTTCGGTTTCATACCCTACAACCTGAGCCTGGAAAGGTACGCATATCCTATGGCTGTGGAGCGGATTTATCCGCCTATGGGCGTCCGCTCCACAGTTACAAAGAATCTTTCACAGCCGGCCATACCTACACCTACACGGGCTATTTTTATTGACCGGCCTTCACCAATGCCGTCCTTCCCGCAGCAGATCCATCATTTCATTCTTGCGCAAGGGTCGGCTGACATGGTAGCCCTGCGCCAGATCACAGTCGTGGACGCGCAGGAAGTCGAATTGCTCTTTGGTCTCCACGCCTTCGGCGACGACTTCGAGGCCGAGTTTTTTGCCTAGCGTGATGCTGGCCTCGACGATGGCCGCATCGTTGGCATCGTGAGTCAAGTCACGCACAAAGCCCTGGTCGATCTTAAGCGCATCCAGAGGGAAGCGCTTGAGGTAAGACAGCGATGAATACCCCGTGCCAAAATCGTCGATGGCGATGCGCACGCCCAACGCCCGTAATTTCTTCAGAATCTCAGCGGCCGCCTCCGGGTCTTGCATGATGGTATTCTCGGTCATTTCCAACTCCAGCACATCCGGGGGTATGTTGTCCCGCCTCATCACGCTGCATACCTTGTGCAGCAGCTCCGGATCGTTGAATTGAGAAGCCGATACATTGACAGACAGGCGCACGCCCTGGAGCCCCATTTCCTTGTATTCAGCGCAAGCCTGATTCAAAATCCACTCGCCTGCCAGCATGATTAATCCGGACTCTTCCAGCATCGACACGAAGCCGGCCGGCGGCACCAGGCCGCGTTGCGGATGCCGCCAGCGGATCAGCGCTTCCATGGCAACGATACGGCCGGTATTGAGCTCAGCCTGGGGCTGGTAATAGACAATGAACTCATTGCGCTTCAAAGCCAGGCGCAGATCGGTTTCCAGCATCAGCAGTTCATGGCTGCGGGCGTTCATATCCGGCGCATAGAAGCGATACTGATTGTGGCCTGCCATAATGGCCCGGTACATGGCCGTGCCGGCATTGCGCAATAACTCTTCGACGCCGGCGCCGTCATGCGGATAAATGGCGATACCGGTGCAAAAGGTGATATAGGTTTCCTGGACGCCCAGCGACATCGGGCGATCAAAAGCGGCATGAATCTTGCGCAGCATGGCCAGCGCGTTTTCCGAACGCTGCAGCTCGCCCGCTATTATCACAAACTCATCGCCGCCCTGTCGGGCAATCGTATCGTTAGGGCGCAAAGTGGCCTGCAGCCGGTCGGAGATCTGCTGGAGCAGCGCATCGCCGACCGCGTGCCCCAGGCTGTCATTGATCCGCTTGAAATTATCTATATCCAGAAACAATACGGCGACCAGATTATTGGTGTGCCGGGCACGCTCCAGTTCCGCGCTCAACCGGTCCATCAGCAGAACCCGGTTTGGCAAGCCGGTAAGCAGATCGTGGGTAGCCTGGTGCTGCAATTCGGCTTCGAATCGCTTGCGTTCGGAAATATCGCGGGCAATCGTGGACAAATACTCGACTTTGCCGGACGCATCGTGATGCGCCAGCAGGACTTGCGATACCGGGATTTCTATTTCATCTATCCGCCGCAAGGCCGTCTCGCCGGACCAGGTGCCCGTCCGGTACGCGATAGGCAGTGCTTCGTTTTGTAACTGATGGGCTATTCGTTCGGGAAACAAGTCGTTCAGGCAGACTTTACTGATATCCGTCTTGAGGTCGAGGCCGAGCAGACGGTAGCCGGCGTTATTGAGATAGCGCAGGCAGCCGCCGGGCTCCAGAATCGCAACCAGGTCGGTCGTGGCCTCCAGGATGGCGGCTAGCTGGGCGCGCGCTTCCTCGGCCTTGACGCGCTCGGTGATATTGCGGCCCGTGGAAACGAGATGCGTGATGCCCCCCTGCTCATCCTTCAAGGGCGCGATGACTTTGTCCTCGTAGAACAGATCGCCATTTTTTTTACGGTTGACCAAGGTGCCCATGAATATGTCGCCCCTGAGCACCGTTTGCCATATAACCTGATAAAAAGCCTCATCGTGCCGGCCGGATTTCAATATCGAAGGCTTCCTCCCCACAGCTTCGGCGCGCGTATAGCCAGTCAGCCGCTCGAATGCCGGATTGACATATTCAATGCAGCCGTCGGGATCGGTAATGACGACACTGTCGGCCGCCTGCTCCACGACCTGGGACAGTTTGCGCAGCCTCTCTTCGGCCTGACGCCGTTCGCGGCGCAATTGCGCTTCCTCAAGCTCGCGCTCCACGGCCGGCACGAGGCGCGTCAGATTCCCCTTCATGACGTAATCCTGAGCGCCGGACTTCATCGCCAGCACGGCCGTATTTTCGCCGATCGTGCCCGACACAAAGATAAAGGGCAGATCAAGGTCATGCTGCCTGACCACTTCCAGCGCCCGCATGCCGCTGAAGTGCGGCATCGTATAATCGGACAGCACAATATCCCAATGTTGCCGCAGCGCCTCGGTTAAAGCCTGTTCGGTCTCGACCCGCTGCCAGTCGACAGGCCGTCCGCCTTCTACCTCCAGCTGATCCACCAGCAGCAGCGTGTCATCCTCGGAGTCTTCAATGATCAGCGTGCGCAAAGGTTGTGTGGTATCTACCCGCTTCAGCATAACATCACCTTTTTTAAATCCGATCAGTCGGGCGGCGGCTCATTGAGCAGTATCCAGTAAAGCCCGAGCTGGCCTGCCGCCCGCATGAATTCGTCGAAGTCGACCGGCTTGCGGACATAGCTGTTGGCACCCAGCATATAGCCTTTGAGCCGGTCTTCCTCTTCATTGGATGAAGTCAAAAGGACAACCGGCAGCAACTGGGTGCGTTCATCGGCCCGGATGCGGCGCAGCACTTCCAGTCCGTCGATCTTGGGCAATTTCAGATCCAGCAGCACGACCAGCGGCAGATCATGGGGATCGCGCCCCGCATAAGCCCCCGTGCCGAACAGGTAATCAAGCGCCTCGGCGCCATTGCGCGCCACGATGATCGAATGATTGACATTGCTCTTTTCGAGGGCGTGCAGGGTAAGCGCCTCGTCATCCGGGTTATCTTCCACCAGAAGAATGACCTTTTTGCTCATAACTCCTCCTGTGCTTCCAGCGTAAAATAAAAGGTCGCTCCTTGTTCGACCGCACCCTCGGCCCAAATACGCCCGCCGTGCTTATGGATAATCCGTTGCACGGTCGCCAGCCCGATGCCGGTGCCGGGAAATTCGCTGGCGTCGTGCAGGCGCTGGAAAGCGCCAAACAGTTTTTCGGCATAGGCCATATCGAAGCCGGCGCCGTTGTCGCGCACGAAATAGACCGGTTCGCCGTTTTGCATTTGCCTGCCGAATTCGATGCGCGCGTCCGGCCGTTTGCTCGTGAATTTCCAGGCATTGCCCAACAGATTGTCCAGCACGATGCGCAGTAACCGGTGATCGCCCCAGACGATCACCCCCGGCTCTATCGTACACTGTACGATCCGATCCGGCTCCTGCTTGCGCAGTTCCTCGATCACCTCATTGGCAAGCGCGCTCAAGTCGATATCTTCGCGTTTCAGTTCGGAGCGGGTGATGCGTGACAGTTTCAGCAGGTCGTCGATCAGCGTCGCCATGCGCTGGGCGGCTGCCCGTACCCGTTTCAGGCGATCCCTGCCCGTGTCATCGAGCCGGTCGGCATATTCGTCAAGCAGAATGCGGCTGAAACCGTCCACGGCGCGCAATGGCGCGCGCAGATCGTGCGAAACCGAATAACTGAAGGCTTCCAGTTCATGGTTGACCGATTCCAGAATCATGGCCCGATCGCGCAGGGCCGTATTCAGCTGCTGGATGCGCTGTTCGTTTGCCTTGCGTCTACTGATATCCTCGATGATGCCGTCAAAATAAAGATTGCCGGTGCTGTCTTTTTTCATGGCGGCACTGACGGCCGCAAAAAACTCGCGCCCCTGCAGGGTAACCAACTGTATCTCTTCGTTGCCGACAAATCCTTGCTTCATGATTTTGCCTACAAAGTCTTGCCAGCAGTCCCGATCACGGCACAAATCGCTGACCGGGTGGGCCTGCAATTGCTCTGCCGATTCGGCTTCGAACATATCGACAATGGCGGGATTGACTTCCAGGAACCGTCCATCCGCTGTCGGCGTCTGGCGATAGACGCCGACCGGCAGATTATCGACCAGCTCCCGATACTTGGCCTGCGCTTCGAGCTGTGCCCGCTCGGCCCGCTTGCGTTCCGTAATGTCGCGGATAATGCTGGTTACGAACAGTTCCTGATCTATCTTCAACGGGCTCAGATTGATCTCCACCGGAAACTCGCTGCCATCCTTGCGGCGGCCGAACAGGTACAGGCCAATTCCCATCGGCCGTAACAATGGCTTATCCACATAAGCTTGCCGATAATCTTCATGGTGCTCACGAAAGCGCTCGGGCACCAGCAATTCGATCGGCTGCCCCAACAGTTCATTGCGCATATAGCCGAACCATTTCTCGGTCTGCGCATTGACCAGTACGATATTGCCTTCGCGATTGGTCATGATGATGGCATCGGGTGCCGATTCAAGCAGTCCTCGAAAGCGGGCTTCGCTGGCCACCACTTCCGCTTCGATCTGCCGCCGTCTCACTCTGTAGAGGGCGACGAACCAGCTGACTACGCCTAATAGCAGGCTTAAGGCGCCGAATGCAAACCACCGGGCCCGCACCACCGTTTTCTCGTCAATCACCTCGGCCGGCACATGGGCGACCAGCAGCCAGCGTTCATCGCCGGCGACAACGTCCTCACCGACTTTTCCAAACAGCGCGCTCGGCGTAATCTCACCGTAAGTGAACAAATCGTCGTTGGCCATGAACTGCAAGCGTTCGGGATGTTCGGTAATAGAGCGCCAGGCCCCGCCATAATCGTTGACGAAGCGCTTGTTCTTGCGGTCGGGATACATGAAGCCCCATTCATCCTCGGGGCGGGAGCCGACCAGCCAATAACCCTGGCTGTTGAGCAGCCACAGGCTGCCGATGCTTTGCCTGGAAATTGACCGCAGCTGATCGATCAATCGCTGTCCCCGATAGTTCAGCAAAATGATGCCGCGTTTTTGACCGTGCCGGTCGAATACCGGCGTGCCAAACCGGATCACGGGCTTTATCGGCTGCTCGATGGCGCCATGCTCAATGCCGAGGTCGAATGCGGAGATATAGATATCGTCCTTGTCCAGAACGAGCGCTTGCTCGACAAAATAGAGTTCGGACCGGTCCTGCAATTCTCTCGCCGGCACGATCACGGGCTGTCCCAGGTTCCAGTTGATACGCACTCTCTCCTGCCCTTTTTCATCCAGAAACCGGATCTGGTCATAGAGTTCGCGGTATTTGACGAAGGCGAGCAGGTCGTTCCCCAAACGCTTCCAGACTGCGGGGGATTGCTTTTCGAGCCAGTCATGCAGCACCGGCTGGTCTCTCAGGTAAAGTATGTCGCCATGCAATAGGCTCAACTCTTCGGTGATGGCGTGACTGGCGGTTTCCACAGTCTGTCGCCCTTCATCATACATCAAGGCCAGCGTCGATGCCTCATGAGTTTTATGAACGATCCACAGAACGGCGGCCAGCACCAGCGTCAGCAGCACCCATATTAAAATGCATTGGCGGATTATCAACCAATTTGGATGATCCTTGTCTGCGATAGAAAATCTTCCATTCATGATGGCTACCACCATTTATGTTGGTCGTTTTGAATCGAGCTAAATTCAGTGCGGTAATTTTTCAGACAATCGCGTTGAAACGTATTCCTTAAATTGACTTTCGTTTGTTAAAAATCTGACCGATACGAGCTTTGAAAATTCGAAAAACTTGAACTTTTATTTGCTGGCGCAATCGCACTCAGAATGGTTGGCGAACACGGGTTACTGAAAGCGGGTCTCAAACCAGCCTGATTCCGTCTTTTTCGATGCGGATAAGCTGTTTCTTGTACAAGGCGCCGATGGCTTGCTTGAACACTTTCTTGCTGACCCCGAATGCCGCGTAAATCGCTTCCGGTGGGCTTTTATCGCTCAACGCCAAATAGCCGTCGCTCTGCTTCAATCTGGCCAGGATTTTATCGGTCAGCGGTTCGACTTTGCCGTAACCGGGCTCATGCAGCATCAAATCGATTCTTTTGTCATCCCTGATCTGCCTGATGTAACCCTCTACCTTCTGCCCTTTTCTGAGCGGCTGGAAGACTTCGTTTTTATACAAGAGGCCCCAATGGGTATTGTTGACCACTGCCTTATAGCCCAGGTCGGTTCTATCGGCGATGATCAACGACACTTTCTGGCCGGGTTTGAAATCGACCGATTCATCCTCCAGCCATTCGTCCAGTTTAGTCGTCGCGGCCATACGCCCTTTGTCATCCAGGAATAATTTGACCAGATAAGCTTTGCCGACTTCCATTTCATGATGCTGTTCGCTGAACGGAACCAGCAGGTTCTTCGGCAATCCCCAGTCCAGAAAAGCGCCGACATAACTGACCGATACCACTTTCAGCCAGGCCACCTCATCCGCCTGAGCCAGAGGCTTTTGCGCCGTTGCGGCCAGATGGCCTTCCGAATCGACATAGACGAATGCCTCCAAGGTATCGCCCACTTGGCAATTGGCGGGCAGTTTTTTATCGGCCAGCAGGATTTTCCTGGAGGTTCCGCTATCGAGATAAATCTCGTAGCCCAGCTGTTTGACGACTTTCAGCTTGTTGATTTTGCCGATGTTGATCATGAATACATACTCGATATTTGGGGAAGAAGCTTGTTCATACGAAACCTGAAATTGTTTAATTTCTGCTTAGGGTGAACTGTTAAGCGCGATGCGCAGCGTTTGTCAAGAAGCTTGGGATTTGATAAAAGGCTTTCCGGTGCGCAAGGGAAATCAACTGTCCTGAGGGGGGCGGCTTCAGTCGCTCCCCTCAGGACCAAGCGCGTTCCTTAACTGGTGATGATAAACCGCACGGCATCGAGCCTCAACTGCGCGGCCTGAATATTTTCATGCAACAGCATCGCCCTATCCTTTAGCAGCTCGATTTCTTCCTCTCTAATGGTCGGATTGACTTTCTTCAGTCTGGCCAAGCGTTTTATCTCGCCGGTCAATGACTCCAGCATGGCTTTGGTCGCATCGGCGATCAGCACCTGCATGTCGGCATTGGCTTTTTGCTCGGCCTTGTCCAGCATCTTGACCAGGTGCTGGCGCTGGCCGTTCATAAACGCCACTATTTTCTGCTTATCGAAGGCCGTTCCTGTCTCAATCAAGCCGCGGTGTTCTATCGTCTCGCTCAAGTCTTTGATATTCTGGTCAATCAGGACCCGAATCGGCATGGCCGGCAAAAAACGGCCGACTTGCAATTCGGCAGGCGCGCTGCATTCGACAATGAACAGACACTCCAGCAAGAACTGCCCGGCCTTAAGATCACTGTGCTTGACCACGCCGACCGCGGCATTGCCGGTTTCGCTGGACAGCACCAGATCCATCGCTCCCGTTACCATCGGGTGTTCCCAAGTCATGAACAGCATGTCTTCACGCGCCAGCGCACAGGCCCGGTCAATGGTTACGGTGACGCCGTCCTCGAGCAGGCCCGGAAAATGGGCGAGCCGCAAATGCTCGCTGGGCCTGAGGATAAAGCAGTCCGGCGAATGAAACTCGGTATCGACGCCGTAACATTCAAATACATCTTCCATGTAGGGCCAGAGCACGCCTTCATGCTCGTAAACCTTGATCTGCTCGATAATGGCCTGGGCCTGCTCCTTGCGGCAGGAATTCAACTCCAGCAATTGGTCGCGGCCGTTGTGCAGCTCGATTTCGATCTCCTCCGTCAGGGCTTTCGTTTTATCGATAAAAGCCTCGATTTCGGCCTGGTCCTCGGTCCGTAGAAAAGCGGCCAGCTCGTCGTGCAGTCTGTCGGCAACCGGCTGGGCGGCCGAGCTGTTGCTGCGGAAGGCGTTCAGGCCCTCATCATACCAGCGGTACAGCCGGTGCTGCTCGGTATGCTCCAGATAAGGCACGTGAATCTGGATCACATGCTTCTGGCCGATACGGTCAAGCCGCCCGATGCGTTGCTGCAGTAAATCGGGGTTGGTCGGCAAATCGAACAGGATCAGGTGATGGACGAACTGAAAGTTGCGGCCTTCGCTGCCGATTTCGGAGCAGATCAGCAATCGCGCGGCACTTTCCTGGTCGGCAAAATAGGCGGCGGCGCGGTCGCGCTCGATAATCGACATGCCTTCGTGGAACACCGCCGAGGCAATGCCGGCGCGGTTTCTCAGGGTTTGCTCGAGATCGATCGCCGTCTGCGCGTGTTTGCAGACCAGCAGGGCTTTCTGGCCGGCCAGTTGCCTGACTTTATCGACCAGCCAGACATAGCGGGCATCCTGCTGCAGATCATCGGTATCAGGCTGCCCCGTCAGCGCATAGCCGTAGCGTTCCCGTTCAGGGAATCCCTGCACCGTTTGCCGGGAATTCCTGAACAGGATGCGACCCGTGCCGTGATGATCCAGCAATATCCGGATCAATTCACCGCGCGCGGCCGGCGCTTTGGCGGCATCGTTCAGATTCTGCAGCAAGGTTTCGACATTGTCGTTTTTAAGCAATGCGCGCAGCGAGGTTGTGGCCGCCTCATCGAGCGGCTTGCCGGCCAGCAGCATTTTGGCCGCATTGGCGACCGGCTCAAACAGGCGCTCTTCTTCCAGGAACGCCGCAAAGCTGTAGAACCGGTCAGGGTCCAGCAGTCTTAACCGGGCAAAATGGCTCTCCTTGCCCAACTGCTCCGGCGTAGCTGTCAGCAAGATCAGGCTGGGGGTCTGCTGAGCCAGGCGTTCCACAAACAGGTACTCGGGGCTGGGCGCTTCTTCGCTCCATTCGAGATGATGCGCCTCGTCAACGATCACCATATCCCAAGCTACCTGTAGCGCCTGCTGCTGCCGGCGCGGATAAGCGGCGAAAAAATTCTGGCTGCACAGCACCAGCTGTTCGGTTGAAAACGGATTATCACCTTGCGTTTCAAGACAGCGTTCCTCGTCAAAAATGCTGAACCGCAGGTTGAAGCGTCTGAGCATTTCCACCAGCCATTGATGCAGCAGGCTTTCCGGAACCATGATCAACACCCGGTTACTGAGCCCGTTGATGAGTCGGTGATGCAGGATCAGACCGGCCTCGATGGTTTTGCCTAAGCCCACTTCGTCTGCCAGCATGATTCTGGGCGCGGAGCGGTTAGCCGCCTCCTGGGCGATAAACAGCTGGTGGGGAATCAGCGAGGTCCGCCCGCCGAGCAGGCCCTTGACGGGCGATTGCTGGTGTTGCTGAAGCCGGTGCCAGGTTTCGTAACGCAGCTGGAACCAGGCGCTGGGATCGATTTGCCCCGTGAACAAGCGGTCCTGGGGTTTGTTAAACTGGATATGGTGATTCAGTTCGACTTCATCCAGGCGAACTTCCTGGCCGCTCTCATTTTTAGCGATATAGGTAATCAAGCCATTGCGCTCATCCAATCTGATTACCTTCAGCTTGACCTCGTCTATCGATTCAATCTGGTCGCCCGGTGAAAACCGGACGCGGGTTAACGGCGCATTATCGCGCGCATAAACGCGTCTTTCGTCACTGGCTAAAAAAAGCACGGTGACTCGATTGCCTGTTACCTCGAGAATAAGACCTAAACCGAGTTCTGACTCGGTATTACTGATCCAGCGCTGACCGGGGATGAAATTTTCCATTTATTGATATGCCACTAAAAAATAATAATTTAATCACAAATTATCACCATTATAAGCGCTACAATAATTCGTTGCGGCAATTAATTCTTTTTGTTTTTGAATAAAAAACCAAAAGAACTATACTTCAAAGGCTCGGCTACGGTTTGATAGGATAGAAGGTGTCATTGATTAAAGAATGCGAAAATAAAATGCCAGCCGTCATAGCAGCCTTATCTCGCCATTTGTTTTTTATCCACGTCAACATGAAATCACATTTTGGCCGCATTCGTTAAGCATCCATTAAGATTTAGCAGCCTACTATTTCTCAAAGCCTATAACTCAACCCTACCGGTCAACACACCCGCTCTAAACTAAATCATTCAATGAGAAGGATTCCATGAAAAAGTTGCTTTTTTTAATTCAATTGGTTGCGCTTGCAGCGGTGTATTCCTCACCCTCTTACGCATCTGGCGGCCATGGCAAGAAACATGGCCGGGGCCATCACAAACACCGCGAGGTAGTGGTGGAAAGACATTATTACCACGAACCTGAAGTCAGATATTACCCGACACCAGCGCCACCCCCGCCCCAACCCCGGTATTCAAGCCCTGATCAACGGTCCGCTCAAGGATTGGTTGGAGGCGCGCTAGGCAGCGCCTTAGGCTATGAGATCGGTAAAGGCGATCCCGTCGCTTCCGGCCTTGGCGCAGCCGCGGGTGCCTATATTGGCAACGGCATGAGCGGCCGCTGACAATCCCTCCCTCAAAATGAACATAAAACCTGCCTGGGCTCCCTTGGCAGGTTTTTTTCACTTTTATTGTAAGCAAGTAGAAACGCTTCCAGCCATCCCCTACCCATCCGGTAAAAATACATTACACTTATAAGCTGAACTCAAGAATCAGCTCGAATAACTGTATTTTATGCCTATTTTCATTCGCATCACGCTCATCGTTTTTATCCTGTTTGGCACGGGTTGCGGAAAAGCCTATCAGGAAAAACATGTAGAAACATCGAACTTCCTTAGCGATTATGCTCTGCTCAAAAAAGGCCAGCAAAATGATGCCCTGCTGAGTTACTGGAAAAGTGGGACGGACTGGGCTTCTTATAAAAAGGTGATTGTTGAGCCCGTCGCTATCCGCAAAATCCCTCATTCAGAACTCAGCAAATTACCTCATGCGGATAATTACCGGCTTAAGGAACTGTTTAATTACAGAATCCGCGAAGCCTTGAAAAAGGATTTCAAATTAGTTAACAAATCCGGCCCCGATACGTTACGCGTTCAGTTTGCCATTACTGACGCGGATACGGAGTCCTATATCGGCAAAGCCAGCGTTGAAGGAAAAATAACCGATTCGCTGACCGGTGAACTACTGATGGCTTCGGCCGACTGCCGAGCAGGCGGCAAAGCATTGATCGGCACATTCAACGGTTGGGATGACGTTGGGCTGGCCTATCAATATTGGGCCGCAAAGTTAAGCCATCAGCTCTGCGAGAAACAAGGGCACAATCCTTGCCAGAAACCGGAAAGATACCTGACTGAACCATAGCACGACAATAGCCGTAAAAATACACACTTTGCCTCGAAAAGCATTATGCTATCGGTTCGTAAAATAATTCATGAGGATTTACCATGCCTTACACACAAGACATTGTAGAGGAACTGAACATTCTGGTCCGTTACAACCTCACTACTACTCAGGAAGGCATTAAGGTTCACAAAACGGCATCACCGGAAATCATCAATGCCACCCGGCGCTTATACGATAAAGGTCTTATTTCGCAGAAAGATGGCGGTTATCTGACCAGCTTAGGCCGTGAAGTTGCTGAACAGGCTCAGGCTGTTCTGGACATACTCAAACCCGCCTGAAGAAAATTGGCTCTCGGTTGCTTTCCTAACACTACTTGCACGATCGTCACAACATTCAAATATGAACCAATAAAAAAGGCTTGACGGCTAAACCGTCAAGCCTTTTTTATTGGTTCAACATGATGAAGCGGTCAGGCCTCAAGCACGACCGCTGCCCGCAATTTTTTCATGGCATTTTGCTCCAACTGTCGGATTCTCTCCGCGGACACGTTGTAGCGCTCGGCCAGTTCGTGCAAGGTGGCTTTTTTATCGGCCAGCCAGCGGCTGGAAAGAATATCCAGGCTACGTTCATCCAGCTCAGATAAAGCTTCGGATAATAAATTCTGCTCATGTCCGCCCCAATCTTCATTTTCAAGCAATAAAGCCGGATCAGTGCCGTGCTGTTGAAGATAGTTCACAGGCGCTATGTAGTTTTCTTCCTCGGATTCATCCGTAGGCATGTCAAAAGCCATGTCCCTGTTATCCAGGCGTTTCTCCATTTCATAAACGGTATCGACATCGACATCCAGATCCCTGGCAATGGCTGTCGCCTCATCATTAGACAGCCAGCCCAGATTCGCTTTGGATTTGCGCAAATTGAAGAACAGCTTTCGTTGCGCCTTTGTGGTCGCAACTTTTACGATACGCCAATTCTTGATGACATACTCGTGAATTTCGGCCTTGATCCAATGCACTGCAAAAGAGACCAGCCGCACGCCGACATCGGGATCAAAACGCTTCACGGCTTTCATTAACCCGATATTGCCTTCCTGAATAATATCCGGCATAGGCAAGCCGTAACCGCTGTAGCCTCTGGCAACGTGAACGACAAAACGCAAGTTGGACATCACCAATTCCCGAGCCGCTTCCAAATCGCCGTGATCTCTAAATCTCAAGGCTAATTCGCGTTCTTGATCGGCTGTCAATCTAGGCATCTGCCGGACAAGATTCAAGTAAGCGTCAAATGTTCCGACCGACAAATTAACGGGTAAAGCTAATGCACTACTCATGGTATCCCCTTAGTAAAAAAACTTAAATCGAATTCTAGCACTCTACCTTTAAGAGTGCTAATAATTTTCTAAGTTCCACTGTTCTACTCGGGCTTCAGCTGCTGAAGCTGGTAACTGAGTACAGCCCACGATCCCGCTACGCCTAATAACGGGGAGATAAACAGCAGAGCCAAGGTTTCCGAGTAACTTAAAAACAGCAAATGAAAATCTCCTTCATATAAGCCGGAGAGTTCCTCTATAGGGTGTTTCACAATCAGCATCATCACGGCAACGATAAACCATGCCGCTACGCCTGCAAAAAAGCCAATCCAGAATCCGGTATATAAAAATGGACGTTGAATAAAGCTATTGGTTGCGCCTACTAACTTGGCAATCACGACTTCTTCGCGGCGCTTATGCAACTCCAGTCGTATGGTGTTGCCGGTAACAAACAATACGGCAATACCCAGCAGCAGGGTCAACACAGTGCAACCGCGCCGCGCCAATTCCATGAAAGACTGCAGGCGCTTGACCCACTGCATATCCATCTGGGCAAAATCGACTTCAGTGGCCTGTTTAAACGTATTAAACAACTTCTCAAGCGCCTGCCCGTCTTCCAGCGTATTCTTGGGCAAAACCTGAATGACAATAGGGAGCGGATTTTGTTCCAGCGCATTAACAGCCTCGCCGAAACCACTGTAAGTCCGAAACTCTTCCAAAGCCTGTTTTTTAGTAATTAATTTGACTTCCTGAATGGCCGGGTTGAGTTTAATGCTTTCTGCAAATTTTTTGGCGCTTGCATCAGAGACATCATCGCGCAGAAACAGTGATATTTGATTGCTTGCCTCCAAATTACCGGCCAATTGCTGAAAATTCGCTACAGCAATATAAAAAACACTGGCCAATGAAATGGCAATAGCCAGTACGGTTATGGTCATGATGGATGTATAGGGTGAATCGACCAGACGTCCGAGGCTGGAAAAGAATGCATGAGCATGCAGATCAAGGTAGGCATGCAGCTTGTCCCTGAAATCACCGCCTGAGACTCTGGTTTGCGGCCCATCCTGCCTGGTTTGCGCTGCTGTTTTGCTTTTTGGATGATGCCTTTGAGGTCTCCCGGGTATTTTTCTGTCTCGAGCGCCAAACAGACCTCTGAAAATCACCATCAAGCCATTCGGAGAGCTAGCTTTGTTTCTTCTGCGCTTCATTGTTTAACCCGCAACCAGTTGCCCGTGATCCAGTTTTAAAACACGGTAATTCATTCGATTGATCAATGAGATATCATGCGATGCAATCAATACGGTGACGCCGACCTGCTGAAACTGTTCAAACAAATGCATGATTTCCGCCGACAGTTCCGGGTCCAGATTTCCGGTCGGCTCATCGGCTAAAATCATCGGCGGTTTATTGACGACGGCCCTTGCTATCCCGACCCGTTGCTGTTCGCCGCCAGATAAAGCCAGCGGGTATTTTCTTTCCTTGCCCAGGAGTCCCACTTTATCCAATGCCGCCCGCACTCGGCGGGAAATTTCATGATGCCCATAGCCCGCAACCAATAACGGTAACGCCACGTTATCAAAAACGGTCCTGTCCTGTAACAATTTATAATCCTGAAAAATCAAGCCTATTTTTCTTCTTAAATAGGGAATCTGGCTATCCTTGGCCTGATTGACGTTGTGGCCGTCCAATAAAATCTGCCCGCGACTGCAGCGCTCGATGACTGCGATCAGCTTCAACAGGGTACTTTTGCCGGCCCCTGAATGACCGGTCAGAAATGCCATTTCTCCATGCTGTAAATGAAAACTGACATTGCGCAGTACGTCTCCGGTCTCAGGATAGCGCTTGCTAACTCTATCGAACTTTAACATAACATTTTTCAGTCTTTGACGAACAAGGCGTCTACAAAAGTTTCCGCATTGAAATCCTGCAGATCATCGATGCCTTCGCCTATGCCGATATAACGGATGGGAATGCCGAATTGTTTGGCCAGGGCGAAAATGACACCGCCTTTTGCCGTACCGTCCAGCTTAGTCAAAACCAGTCCTGTCAAGGCAACGGCCTCATTGAACAGTTTGGCCTGAGATAATGCATTCTGACCTGTACCGGCATCCAACACCAACAGCACTTCGTGAGGTGCCGTATCATCCAGTTTGCCCATAATCCTTTTCACTTTTTTCAATTCATCCATCAAGTTGGATTTTGTATGCAAGCGGCCCGCTGTATCGGCAATCAGCACATCAATGCCTTTTGCCTGCGCGGACTGGACGCCATCATAAATAACCGATGCGGAATCGGCACCGGTATGCTGCGCCACCACATGAATGTTGTTGCGCTCGCCCCAGGTTTGCAGCTGCTCGACGGCCGCTGCTCTAAAAGTATCGCCGGCGGCCAGCATGACGCTATAACCTTGCGCCTGCAAACGCTTGGCCATCTTACCAATGGTCGTGGTTTTACCGGCACCGTTAACGCCAACCACCAGAATGACAAAAGGCTTATCCTGCTTGGGAATTTGCAAGGGCTGGCTGCACGGTCTAAGCATAGCCAGCAATTCCTGTTTTAAGGCCGAGGAAAGCGCGGTGCTGTCATTCAACTGATGCCGCTCGACCCGTTCAGTCAGACGCCTGATGATATCTGTAGTGGCATCCATGCCGATGTCGGCCATTAACAAGCGGGCTTCAATTTCTTCCAACAGGTCCTCGTCGATTCCTTTTTGCCCCAGAGGAATAGTGGCCAGCACCCCGCTGAGCCCGGAACGAGTACGCTTTAACTGCGACTTGAGACGTAAATAAAGGGACTCGGCCGGCGGCTCGACATAGACTTCTTCAGCGATTGCGCCGGCAGGTGCTTCGGCTACGCTGGGCTGTAGTGCTTCCGCATAGGCGTACCTACTGTAAAAACTGATGGCTATTAGCGGCAGCATCAGTAACGCTGAAAAGGCATTATGCACCACTACTACCCATAAAGGCATGGCCAGCTTGACACTGACAATGCCCAGGATTATCTGCACAAACAGCAACAAGCTCAACAATAAACCGGCTTTTCTTACCGGCTTCGGACAGCTTTCCGAAGTGGCGCTCAGCATCACGAGGCTGAGCAGGATAAAGCTGACCAATGCGCCCACTCTATGTAGCCAGTGCGCCGCGACTTGTGCATCGTAGGAAAAAACGCCGCTGTAACCTGTGATTAAGCCGTTAAATAAATTAAGCGCACCTTGATAATCGGCTTCAGGCCACCAGGCTCCGTTACACTGCGGAAAACCGGTACAAGCCAATCCGCCGAAGTTAGTACTGGTCCATGCGCCTAAAACAATTTGCAGGAACAAAACCAGCATGGCAAATCGGGCAAGGTTTGCAGGGCCCATGCGTGATTTTGATGCGGCCACTTGCGGGTTAAGCCGCAAATACAGCCAATACAGCCCCCAGAAAATCATCATCCCCAGCAAAATATGGCCGGTTACGACAATCGGCATGGCTTGGGTTTTTACAACCCACATGCCCAAAGCCGCCTGCAATCCGAACAAGAGCAGCAGAGCCCATGGAGTTGCCAAAGACGCCAGACGCGCCTGTTTCTGACGAATGGACATCAAAGCCAGCAATACGATAAATATGCCCAAGGAAGCAGCCACATAGCGATAGCTCACTTGCTTCCATGCTTTTACGATATCTAGCGGCTTATCGGGAAATGCCTGTGCGGCCCGGGATTTAAAATCCGCATCATCACTAATTACAAATTGGCCATAACAGCTTGGCCAGTCAGGACAGCCCAGCTCCGCGCCCGACAAACGAACATACGCTTCCAATACGATCACTATTAACGCTAAAACAGCGCTAAAGAGGGTTATTTTTCTAAACATTTTTTATTTTTCTATTAGCCGATTTGTGAAATTTTCAGAAGGTGCATCAGATCACTTTTTACCTTATAAGGATCGAACCCGGGCTCATATTGCATCATTAAATTGCCTAGCGGGTCCATTAACAGCAGCATACCATCGGGTATGCCGTCCTGCCTGATGGCAGCGATTTTTTTAATTAGTGTTTCATTAGGCTTGACTCTTAATAAACGCGAGTCGTCTTTCCACCACAGCGCGGCGGTTTCGGGCACCACTTCCTTAAAAATCAAGGCGACACGGCGAGTTCGGGTCAAATCCTTGCTCATCATTAGCTGCAATTGTTTGGTTTTATACATGGCTTCCAGGCATACTTCATTGCAGTCATCATGCGGAATCACATTGATGATCAGCCAGTGCCCCGGCAATTGATTCATATTCTGCGCCGTAAACTGATCGAACCCTGTGAAATCGCTACGTTCAGTTGTAATTACAGGCGTTATGAGCTGGCCGTGATTAGTTCTGCCCTTTTTTAATAGGCCGGGATTTTCCTTTAACCCCCAAGCGATTAAGAAAGGAATGATGGACATACCAAAAATAGCCAGAATTAATAAACGGTTTCTTTTCTGCTGATTACTCATTGTCTCTTTTAATACTGTACCAAATAAATATAAGCGTAAGTGTCAAGGCCAGCCCGAACCACTGAACCGCATACCCAATATGCTGCTCTGGAGACATGACTGTTGCAGTGCGCCATTCACGCTTAAAACCACCGGGCAGATCCGGGTCCAGTTCAATCTGGAACGAAAATAATGGATAGCCTAACTTTTTAGCCAGAACATCGCTATCGACCCATTGAACCACGGAGGGCCAGCCATCGGCCGGGATCTCGGAGCCGGCCAATTTTATACCGACGCTGGGGAAACTATTGATTCGACCCGAGACAGTTGTTTGCAACTCATCAACAGGCACATCAGGCAATATTGACCGATCTTTATTTAAGGGCACCCATCCTCTGTTGATCAATACTGCTTTGGCTCCTCCCTCTACTATCAACGGTGTCAACACATAATAGCCGGCTTTGCCGTCGCTGATTTGATTATCTATCAAAAACTGATGTGCTTGGTCATAACTGCCGCTCACTGTGACATGCCTGTATTTCAATGCATCCAGATCATCTTCGGCATTTGCCGATAAATGCAATGTGCCTGAAGCCAGTCTTTGCTCTTGCTGCTTAATAAATGCCTGTTTCTCATCCGCTCTCCTTAATTGCCAAGATCCTAAGGCCAACAGCAATGATAGTAGGCACAAGTAGACTATTGTCGGGATTACTTCGAACTTCAATGACCTGCGGCCGATTTTAATATTCATACTTTTTTACTTTAACCTATTGGCACGGGCGGCTGAATCATCGAGAATACCAGAACCTTACTTGCCGGCATAACTACATCATGATTATAAAAGCCATCGTTATCATTGCTTTCGTCCTGATCATCATCAGTCTCGGTTCCGCACTTTTTTATCTGGTCAAATACAAAGATCAGGAACAATCCGAAAAAACAGTCCGAGCGCTGACTTTTCGCATTACTCTTTCAATCCTTTTGTTCATTTTTATTTTTATCGCCTTTGCTACAGGCCTTTTTAAACCCCATGGATTGGCTGTTCAAATGCACGGACAAAAACCGATACAGTCTAATAAATAATATATCGCTATCGTCCCGACAAAAAAAAAGCGCTGCCGGTTCAGGCAGCGCTTTTTTTCAGCCTTGTTTTCAGATTACATTAAATAAACGAACACAAACAAGCCTAACCATACGACGTCAACAAAATGCCAATACCAGGCAGCGGCTTCAAACGCGAAATGATTTTCCGGTTTAAAATGACCTTTCCAGCTACGGAACAACACAACGCTCAGAATAATGGCACCGATGCAGACATGGAAGCCGTGGAAGCCGGTCAACATAAAAAAAGTAGATCCGTAAATGCCGGAACCTAACGTCAGGCCCATTTCGGTGTAAGCTTCATGATATTCGTAGGCTTGACAAGCGACGAATAAAAAGCCTAATGCGACGGTTGCAATCAAGCCTTTGATTAATTGATCACGCTTTTTAGCTAATAAGCCATGATGCGCCCACGTGACGGTTACACCGCTGCTTAACAGAATCAAGGTGTTCAAGAAAGGCAATCCCCAAGCGCCCATAGGCTCGAACTCGCCACCGACATTAGCAGGACCATTGGTTGGCCAGGTAGCTTCAAATGATGGCCACAAAAGTTCTTTAGTCGCGGCACCGGTGCCTTCACCGCCCAACCAGGGTACTGACAAATTACGGGTATACCAAAGTGTACCGAAAAAAACGCCGAAAAACATAATTTCCGAAAAAATAAACCACATCATACCCATGCGATAGGAAATACCTACCTGAGTGTTGTATATACCGGCTTCGCTTTCAATGGCCTGCAAAGTAAACCATCCGGCCAGCATGATAATAAAAACAACCAAGCCCATAATCATCCAGGCCGATCCCATGGATGAACCATTTAGATGGTTTGCAAAGCCCGCCAGCATCATCAGTAAGCCGGCAGTACCAATAACCGGCCAGGTAGCCTTATGCGGAATATAGTAAGCGTTATTTGTAGACATGACCGTCCCCTATTATTTTTTTCACTGATGTTTCAGTATTATCGAAAAATGTATATGCGAGTGTAATTGTTTTATATTTTTCAGGCAGTTCTGGATCCACAACAAAACGCACGGGCATGGTCTTGCCTTCTTGCGCTTTAAATGTCTGTTCTGAAAAACAGAAACACTCTATTTTTTTAAAATATTCAGCAGCAGGTCCCGGCGAAACACTCGGGATTGCCCGGGCTACCATCACTTTATCGGTCTTGTTTTCCGCATAGAAATTCACTGTATGGTATTCGCCCGGATGAATTTTTAATTTCTTTGTTTCCGGACGAAATATCATCGGTGTCGATTCATTCAATGCAGCCATGAACTCTACGGTAATTTCTCTATTTTTATCGACTTCATAATTTACTTGCTTGACTGCCGCGCCTTCAACTTTCCCATTAAGACCCGTGATATCACATAACACATCATAAAGAGGAACCAGCGCAAAGCCAAAACCAAACATACCCAATACGACAAACACTAAAGTAACCACTAGTTTAGTGTTTTTTTGCGTAATGTTTTCTTTCATTGAGAAACTGCTCTTATTACCGCAAACACATAAATAATGACCGCAACGATGATCAAAACAACTGCTGTCAGAATATTTTTCTTTCTTGTATCCATATTACACCTGACACATTGCCATTCATGCAGGCAACGTATCTTTATAGATTATCTTTAATGAACATGATCTAACCTTCACGACTCCATTAGAACCTAATGGAGTCGTGACATTCAAATTAGATATGTTCACTCGGTACAGAGGCCGGAGGTGTTGTAAAAGTATGGTATGGAGGAGGCGATGGCAAAGTCCACTCCAGACCATGCTTATGCGCATCTTCCCACACTTCATCTGTCGCTTTTATGCCGGTGCCGCCCTTGATGGTATCGATCACGATATACAAGAACAGCAACTGGCTGATTCCGAAGATGAAGCCGCCAATGCTTGAAATCATGTTCCAGTCAGCAAATTGAATCGCGTAATCAGGAATTCTGCGCGGCATGCCTGCCAAACCTAAGAAATGCTGAGGGAAGAACAGGACATTGACGGATATAACAGACAGCCAGAAATGCAATCTGCCGATTCTTTCGTTGTACATATTACCGGTCCATTTTGGTAGCCAGTAATAGCCTGCCGCCATCAAAATAAAGACAGAAGCCGGAACCAGCGTGTAATGAAAATGGGCAACGATAAAATAAGTATCATGATACTGGAAATCAGAAGGCGCTATGGACATCATCAATCCGGTAAAGCCGCCCATGGTAAACAGTACCACGAAAGCGATCGAGAACAGCATCGGTGTTTCAAAAGTCAATGACCCTTTCCACATGGTGGCTGTCCAGTTGAAAACTTTAACGCCAGTCGGAATCGCAATCAACATGGTTGCATACATGAAGTACAAATCACCCGCTACAGGCATACCGACTGTAAACATGTGGTGAGCCCATACGATGAATGACAGAAAGGCAATCGATGCGGTTGCATAAACCATTGAACTGTAACCAAACAAAGGTTTGCGAGCGAACACCGGAATGATGGTTGATGCCACACCGAAAGTGGGCAGAATCATGACATAAACTTCAGGGTGTCCAAAAAACCAGAAGATATGCTGGTAAAGAACCGGGTCGCCGCCGCCAGCAGCATCAAAGAAACTGGTATCAAAAAAGCGGTCTGTCAACAGCATGGTTACCGCTCCGGCGAAAACCGGCATAATAGCGATTAACAGAAAAGCGGTAATCAGCCAAGTCCAGACAAACAACGGCATTTTCATCAATGTCATGGCTGGGGCGCGCATATTGAAAATGGTTGCAATGATGTTAATGGCCCCCATAATGGACGAAATGCCTAGCAAATGCACCGAGAAAATCGCAAAAGGCAATGCAGTACCGGTTTGCAATACTAATGGTGGATACAAAGTCCAACCCGCTGCTGGAGCGCCGCCTTCCATGAACAGGGTGCTGGCCAGCAGTAGAACACCGGCTACGAGCATCCAGAAACTCATGTTATTCATACGAGGCAATGCCATATCCGGTGCACCAATCATCATTGGAATCATCCAGTTGGCCAAGCCTACGAACGCGGGCATAACCGCGCCAAATACCATCACCAACGCGTGCATGGTGGTCATTGAATTGAAGAACTGGGGATTGACATACTGCATGCCCGGTTCAAACAGCTCAGCACGAATAATCAGAGCCATTGCGCCGCCAACGAAAAACATCGCCAGTGCAAACACTAAATATAAAGTACCGATGTCTTTGTGGTTAGTCGTAATAATCCATCTTAAAAACCCTTTTTGAGGGCCGTGATCATGATGATCGTCATGTGCATGTTCAGCTACTACAGCAGACATATTTTATACCTCTATGAATATATGAAAAGATTTTATCGATAATAAAGTCAATGACTTACTCATCATCATCCTCAGCAGGCATAGCCGATTGCAGAGACTGGATCGCTGAAGGCTGTATAGAATCCCCTACCGAATTACCCAGTTTATTACGGGTATATGTTAAAACCGCGGCAAAATCAACCGCATTTAATGTCTTCCCGAAAGCCGGCATCATGCCTTTGCCATTCAACATCAAGTCAACCTGAGCATTGATATCGCCTGTCACCACAGGGCTTCCCTTTAAAGCAGGAAAAGTACCTGGCAATCCGGCGCCGTCGGCCATGTGGCACGATGCACAGTTTTGGGCGTAAACAGACTCTCCGCGAGCTACTAGATCATCAAGCGACATTTCTTTACTCGCATCCACTTGTTCTTGCGGTTTTTCTTTTGCAGCGGAGGCAGCTGGAGCTGCTCCCGCAGGCAGCAACTCCTGTATAGCTTTTGGCTGTATTTCATCACCCACCGAGTTGCCTAATGCATTTCGAGTATATGTGATAACTTGAGCCAATTCAGCCGCATTCAACATTTTTCCAAAAGCTGGCATCATACCTTTGCCATTCAGCACCAGGTTAGCCTGGGCTTTAATATCGCCTTTCACGATAGCGCTGCCAGTAATGGCAGGGAATGTACCCGGGACGCCTTCACCACCGGCCATGTGACAGGAGGCGCAGTTTTTCGCATAAACGTCGGCTCCTTTAGAGACCAATTCGTCATGGCTTTGATCATTTAAATCAGGTCCTTTTGCTGATTCTTCCTGCGTCTTTTTCACCCAGGCATCGTAGTCAGCCTGTTCCATCGCGATGACCACAATAGGCATGAATGCATGGTCCTTACCGCAGAGCTCCGTACATTGACCACGATAAGTGCCAGGTTCATCAACAGAGGTCCAAGCTTCATTGATAAAGCCTGGAATAGTATCTTTTTTCCAGCCTAGCTCAGGCACCCACCATGAGTGAATTACATCAGCCGCTGTAAACACGAAACGAATCTTCTTTTTAGTTGGAATAACCAAAGGTTTATCTACATTCAACAGATAGTGAGGGACTGTACGAGGATCTATGCCCGAATCTATCTGCCGCGCTTTATTACTGGCTTCATCCAGACTACTGAAAAAATGGATGCCGTTATCCAGATATTCATATTCCCATTTCCATTGCCAACCAGTGACTTTGATTGACATATCGGCCTCTTGCACATCATCCAGTTCCAACATGGCTTTTGTTGCCGGAATCGCCATACCAATGAGAATCAGCGTCGGAATAATAGTCCAGATAATTTCGACAGTAGTATTTTCATGGAACTGCTCCGCTTTATGTCCTTTTGATTTACGGTGATGGTAAATCGAATAAAACATAGTGCCAAATACGACGACACCTATGAATACACATATCCACAGTATCAGCATATGCAGGTCATAAATATCATTGCTGATCTCTGTAACCCCTTTCGTTAAATTGAGCGTATATGCCGCCTGCGCTGTCCCTAGACCAAAAGCCATTAAGATCAGACCTGCGAGCAGTTGCTTTATTGTTTTCACGGAGCGCTCTCCTCGTTAGTAGTTATAAACTCTTGTATGCGTTATCGTTTCGTATTGTCCAAGACGCGCCAAATTCGCCTTATGTCTTTACTCTAAGAATTCCCACAAATAAACTGCACAATTCTAACTCATGAAGCCTTTCTAAGCTAGAAGTCTGTGGAATTTAAACTAAAAAACCTCGGTTTATCGTCGTCTATCTTACGTATTGTTTTCTACTTAAAAAAGGGCGGATTTTGGCTTGTATTGGTTTTTTATGGCACACCAATGTGTTTGATGCAAAAACAATTCTACTTGATAAAAAACAGCTCAATTTGATGTAGAGCAATTTTACTTTATGAATCGCCGGCAAATGAAAACAGCCATGCGTGTTCAAATTTCAATTGCCTGCCAACATCAATAGAGGCCAGATAATGTTTAGTGTAATTTCGTCAAAAAAGCCGGATCGATTCGGCAACCTCCAATTTCGGGGCGATTCAGCAAATCCTGTTCGAAATCCCTGAAGGTGGACAACTGAAACGCGATGCGATTGATTTTTCCGCCAGAAAATTCAAACTCTATGGCGCCACCTTTAGCCCGCGGACTGCCCTCTTTGGTGGTAAACAAGAAAATCCCCACCTTCTCTGCCGATTTTCCTTGCTGTTCAGGAGCGGGACGAGCGCAACTCAGTTCGCTTATGGAAAGTCCGGAAAAGACTTGTGCCAGCTGGCGTGCGTTGATAATAATTCCTTCTCCGGGAATAACCGCAGGCGCGGGTGTTGCTGATGGCGCCGTTTGAGTCTCCGGCGTCCCCGTGAATGGAGATGCTGACGGAACAGAAGAATTTAACAACGTTTCCAAGCCGAAATCACCTAAATGATTCTGTAGTAATACTGTGCCTTCACCACTCTTTGCGGTCGCCAATAAAGGAAACATCTGGCGCGCCATCTCAGCCGTGTTAGGATTTTTAAGCACTGAAATCAGTTGCCTTTCCACTGACTGCATTGGCGTGAAAAACTGTTCTTTCTTCTGCCTGGACTCGCCGATCAGACTCCAGTCCGACGGCGTATTGACAGACAGCCCCATCGATTTCATGACAGTGTAATCATCGGTTGCGAGACAGTTACCGAAACCCTTGCCGCGATAATCTTCCAGAACTTTAGGCCGAATCTCGTCGGCTAGGGCCATTTGCCCGGATATGTTGTAGTTTTTCCAATCGCCGTTTTTAGCCAGGAAATAATAAAGCACGGCATTACGGTCAAACTTATTAAAGCCAAGATCTTTCAGAACCAGTTTTAATTTCCGGCAATTAGCCTCGACTTCAGCATAATTGTTCCAGTTGGGATTTAAATTCGGCTTTGCAGGATGCTGCGACTGTTCGATCAACTGCTGCAGCGTAATTTGACCAGTAGTTGATTTCATGGGCGAGTACCACACTTCTTCCAGTGATAAGTCTCTCGCGTCGGGTATCCCATCGGCAGTCATTTTCAACAATAATGTTGGCAACACTTCAGGATAAATTTTTAGCTCGCCCAATGGCTTGACATCCGAGCCAAACGGATTAACGCCGCCTTCCGTCACTTCATAGACCTTGAATACGGAATGATTGAACGTGCCTGTTTTACCCGAAAATGTAGTCACAACCGGCAGCGAATGCGATTCCGAACTATGTTTGGCCGATACCTGGTGGGGAGCAACAGGTGCTGCCTGCTGATTGTTTTTCATCCATTCGCTGGCAAACTGTCCCATAACGGCAACCCCCATCCCAACTCCAGTCATCGCCAATAAACCGCTAGCAGCATTTACATCGCCAACCAGTTTCGACACATCCAGATCACTATTGGCATTCGTATAGAAACCATAGTCGACCATAGTCTCCTTGCCCGAATCCAAACGTATCCAGGGCGTGAGATACTGTTTTTTAGCATCGAACTTGAAATTACATTTCCCTGTTGTGGCCTGATATGAAAAACCGGTGGCTTCGCTGTTGAATTTGAGCGCATTATTTCGAACGCTGTAAATCAGAGCCGCTGATAAATCGCCTTTGCTGTAAGATGGCGCGATATCGGCGCATCCGCTTTTTAATACGTTGTCTGCCTTGGAATCAAACTCGGAGATCAGCCGTACATAATAATCATCGCCATCAATAACCGAAAATCCTTGCAGAGGCTGGAAAGAATGCGGCTCAATTGATGGAGGATCGACGGCAATTTGACGTGTAGTCGTACATCCTGACACTATGAAGCCGGCAAAGAAAATAAAAGTGGAAATATAACGAATTGACATGCTTTAACCTTGTATCGCTAGCTAAACCGCGACTCAAGCCAAAAAAGAGGAAAATGATAGGACTTTCCCAGTGGCTTTGTCATGCTTTATTTTTTCCGGGCATCCGGAACAAATAAAAGGACATGAAGAAATGAATGGAATAAAAATATTACGATAATTCATATTCGGGTATATTCAAGGCACTTATTTAACGATACCTTTCTCTAAGTTTAAAAAATAGATCATTGCCAACCTGACGAGTAACCATATGCCTACGAAAAAGACAAATCTTGATAAAGACAAATTAAATCAGATCGTTATTGAAGCCCGGCGCAATCAGGAACAACGTGAGCAATCCTATCGTGGACAAGCCCTCAAACTGTACCCCTGGATATGCGGACGCTGCGCGCGCGAATTCACGCATAAGAACCTGAATGAACTGACCGTTCATCATAGAGACCACAATCACGACAATAATCCTCCCGATGGCAGCAATTGGGAGTTACTATGCCTTTACTGCCATGACAATGAGCATTCACGGTACGAAGAAACCCGCTTCGGCAGCAGTCAATCCCATAAAACATCCGAATCGATTCCTACTCATAATCCTTTTGCAAATCTCAAAACCTTGCTGGACAGCAAAAAATAATCGAGTAATAGCTTATTGGCGGGCGAATTGCACGACTACCCTGCTGCTCTCAAGGAATCAATACCGAGATTTGCCAGAACATCCGCCCGCTCATTGCCTTCATCTCCTGAATGCCCTTTGATCCATCGCCATTCTATATCATGCTTCTCAATAGCCGCGTCCAACCTGCGCCATAAATCTTCATTTTTAACCGGGGTTTTAGCGGCGGTTTTCCAGCCCCGCTTTTTCCAATTGCTCATCCATTCTGTGATTCCGTGCAGTACGTATTTTGAATCGACATGAAGCTCGACAGCACACGGCCTGGTCAGCGCTTCCAAAGCCTGTATGGCGGCCATCAGTTCCATGCGGTTATTTGTCGTTTCCGGTTCCCCTCCGTACAGCTCCTTGCTCTTGCCTTTGTATTTGAGTATGGCGCCCCATCCACCAGGTCCCGGATTACCACGGCAGGCTCCATCAGTATAAATAATAACGCGCTCAGTCATGTTGATTTGATTCTGTCGGTGAACTCAGCGAATTTGCAAAAACCAGTTGTGGTTTTGTCTTTTCCGCAGGTGTTAAAGGAATTAAATGATAACGGCGTTTTATCGCCTTAACCGCATATGCCGCCGCTGAAAATGAATGCCTGTTGGCGTTCAGTCTGCCATTCGTCGACTTCACCGAATTCAGATTAAAATCTGACGAGAGCGTTACTTCAAAGTTCAGCAACTTCAACCAATCCAGTATTCTTGCCCTGGAAATAAAATGCCCACGCCAGGTATCAGCCATTTTCTTGTCCCATAAATACTGATATCTGACCCATAAACTCCAGGGATTGAAATTTAGCACGACTAATAAGCCTTCCGGCTTCAGGACGCGCTCCACCTCTCTCATGGTCTGAAACCGATTGGCATCGAATTCCAGCAAATGCGGCAGTATGATCATATCGATACTATTGCTTTGCAACGGTAGATTATACGATTTTGCCTTAATTTTTCTCGCTTCATCACTGCCCAGATTCTTGGCGTCCAGTATCGTATAGTTTTTATATAAGGAACAATCGATAAACTGGCTTTCCCAACCTAGGCCGCCGATCTGCAAAATAGTCTGCTTACAGCTGACGGTAATGGCCCGCTGCAAATAGCATTCTTCAAGCTGCCTCAACAACTTGCCCCTGGGGGTTTCATAGCAAGCAAACAAAAAATCGCGTTTCATTGATCTAGCTCAACAATTTAAGGCTTTAAATGGTTTTCAGGGAAAACAAGCTGTACAATAATAGTACATTAGACTATTAGACTTCACCTCAGGGTTAGATGATGCATATCAATTTTAACAGGTCAGTTAATTTTTTATCTTTTTTGATCCTTTTAATAGCATCAGGTTGCTCGGAAAATACTAAGGATGCCCTGAGTGTGAGCCAGAAACCGCCAATTGTAGGTCAGGAAAATAACGGCTACGTATACCACCACCATAGCGCATTATCCAAAAAAAGGTTTAAGAGACCATTAAACTCCTACAGTACCGTTTGGGATCGGTTATTGTCCTTATACGCATTGCCCGAAATCCAAAATGAACGCATAGACCGCGAGTTAAACTGGTATCTGCAACATCCCGACTATATTGCCAGGGTTCAGGAACGCGCAGAACCCTACATGCACCTTATCCTCAATGAAATCGAAGCTAAACATCTTCCCGGAGAACTGGCATTACTGCCTGTAGTTGAAAGCGCCTTTCTACCGGAAGCCTATTCAAAAAGCGATGCGTCAGGTCTTTGGCAATTTATACCGGCTACGGGCCGCCTCTTCGGCCTTAAGCAGGATTCCTGGTATGATGGCCGTCGTGATGTCTATGCATCGACTAAAGCCGCCACTACTTTTCTCAGTCAACTGAGTGAGACGTTTAACGGAGACTGGCTACTGGCGCTGGCTTCCTATAATTACGGAAAAGGCAATGTAAGAAAAGCCATCGAAAGAAACGAAGACCTATCCCTGCCGACGGATTACTGGTCTTTGAGTCTCCCGGAAGAAACCATGAACTATGTCCCTCGGCTGCTGGCTGTTGCCAGACTATTTGCCCATGCCGATGAATACCATATTCCCTTACAATATATCCCGAATAAACCTTACTTCGAGGTTGTCGACATTGAATCCCAACTGGATCTGGACAAAGCCGCTCAATTGGCCAATACCCCGCTTAAGGAATTTTTAAAACTAAACCCCGGTTTTAACCGCTGGACTACTGCGCCTGAAGGTCCCCATCGCTTATTGGTTCCTGTCGACCAGGCCCAATCCTTCAAAAGGAACCTGGCACTGCTGCCTGATGAAGATCGGGTTGCCCAGCATCGATATTATGAGGAACGAGTCCCTCAACATCGCCCTCGTAACGAGCAGGGCACGGAAGTAGCTCAGAATCGATATAATCGATACAAGGTTCATTCAGGGGAAACGCTTACGTCGATTGCAGCCAGAAACCACACAACGGCCAAAGCCATCCGCCAGACCAACCATTTGGCCGGCAATTCCATTCGTTCCGGCATGATTTTAAAAATTCCTTCATCGGGAAAATCAGCCAATTTCCCGATTATCGCCAAAGCATCTAAACATCAATTCAAAAATAGCCGGACCTATACTGTAAAAAAAGGCGATACGTTCTGGAAGATTGGCCAAAACTTTTCAGTTAGCGGCAAAGATATCGCACAATGGAACAAACTGACTTTAGCAAGCGCATTGACGCCCGGACAAAAGCTCATTATTAAAGGCGACGAGCAGCTTGCCACCTCATCTTCTGCTGAATCGAATCCATTCCGCCTGATTCATTACACCGTTAAATCGGGCGATTCACTGATGAAAATTTCCCGGAAATTCAATGTGTCGCTTGCGGACCTCCGTAAATGGAACTCGGAAACGACGGGCAAATCACTACGTCCCGGACAAAAAATAAAAATTCTGGTTGATAACAGCCAACCCGCAACTTAAGTAGGGATAAACCGATTACGCACGGGGCTTTTAATCCCGTTTGCCATGGACATTGCGGTTCTGAGCCGCTTAGGTACGGATTCACCTGTGCCTTTGAGGTATTCGTACGGCTTGGCCATGCCTGCAAATGTCATGAAATGACCGGATGAAGAAGGCAACAATGGCTTTGTCATATGGGCCTAAGGTATTTCCGGACACTTTTTAGATTCCGCCGCTGCCTCGGGCCGAATACCCTCAAGCGCGCAAGCGAATTCGGCCCTAAACTGCGTATGGGAATGCCTTAAAATAATATTAGTGGCTATACCCGCAATTAGTCACTATAATGCGGAAGTTAGTGGATCATATATGACTACTACTCAATTTTGCATATTATTCAGCATTTTACAGAAATACCGTTTGCTTTTTCATTTAAATTGCCCGATATGATCTGCAATCGAACATCTTTTATTTATTGAGGTAATTTATATGGCATTAGGTACTGTTAAGTGGTTTAACGAATCTAAGGGATTTGGATTTATTTCGCCTAGCGATGGCGGCGCAGATGTTTTTGTGCATTTTTCCGCAATTTCCGGTGATGGCTTTCGCACGTTGACCGAAGGTCAATCAGTCAAGTACGAAGTAGAAAAAGGCCCGAAAGGCCCGCAAGCCTCCCAAGTATCCGTAGCTTAATCTCACGGTACTTTCTGACCCACAGCCTCGATCGACAAAACCGCGGGGTTGTGGCAAATATCGGCCAATCTGGCCAATCAACTCTCCCCCGAACTTAGGACATGTCTTTTGAAACGAATTTTTGTAGGAAACTTACCTAGCGACGCCACTGAAGAATCTATACAAGCTTTATTTTCCCAATATGGGAAAGTCCGCTCCATTCAACTGGTTTCGGACATATTTAGCGGAAAATGCCGCGGTTTCGGCTTTATCGAAATGGAAGGCCATGAAGCCAGAGCGGCTATCGCCGGACTGGACGGCAACCTGTACTGCGGAAAACTTTTAAAAGTTAAATTTGAAGAGTCTGCTGGCGGAAGAAATGGCAGACGCCATTAAGGCACATTAAGGCAATTTATTTTTCATTGGACTTGCCTTTTTATTGATCCGGCCCTGTAAGTAAAAATTTGTGGCGCCCTCAATCTTTAAGATTCAGGGCTTCTCTGGCAAAATCACTTTAAACCTTATGGTGCCGGATCTATAGATGGCCACATCCATTCATGCAAGAGTGCACGGGCAGAAAAATGACTTCATCATCTCCCTGCAGTGACGTTATGCATGAACATTTAAGCAGACAGCCATACCCATGCCGCACATGAAAAATCATATCCGATCTTTCTTCCTCGGGCCTTGAGAGCTGTTATCGCCAGAATCTTTTTTTATTACACTGAGGCCTCCATCGCTCTCCAGATAACACTCCTTGACTTCGTCCGCACTCTCCACCCCTTGTTGACGTATCAGGCTTATCAGTTCTTCCTGCGTGATCATTTCCTGGCGCATGTTTTTGCGCAACATTCGGCCATCCTTTATCAGCAACAAGGGAGCGGGATGAATAAGTCGTTGAAAAACAGGAATCTCATGACCTAGCCAGTCAAGCAAATAATCCCAAAAGCAAATCGTCGCGACCAATATGAGACTTTCGGTAACGGACTTATGCTCGGCGGCCATGCCACTCTGGGCCGCATCAGCAATAAGCACGATCACCAGCACATCGGTGATTCCCAAAGAGCCGGCTTCGCGCCTCAGCACTCGCAATACAACGAACAGCGCCAGATAGATGAAAGTACCCCGAAAAATAATCTCCAAAATACCGACCGATGGAACAAAAACCGATTTCCAGTCAATCTGAAACAAAATGTCCACTGTCTTGCTCGTTCACGGTTTCAGTACCACTTTAATACAGCCGTCCTCCTTGTCGCGAAAAGTCTTGTAAGCCTGGGGACCCTCCTCCAGACCCAACCGATGCGTGATGACAAAAGACGGATCAATCTGGCCGCTCTCAATTATCTCCAGCAACGGCTCAAGATAACGCTGCACATGGGTCTGCCCCATTTTCAAGGTCAATCCTTTATTCATGGCGGCCCCCATCGGCAAATGATCGAGAAGGCCGACATAAACGCCGGGAATCGAGACAGTCCCTCCCTTACGGCAGCACATAATCGCTTCACGCAAGGCATGGGGGCGATCGGTGCCTAAATAAAGCGCCGCTTTCGCCTTATCGAGTACCGCATCGAAGCTGCCGGTGCTATGCGCCTCGCAGCCGACCGCATCAATGCAGCGATCGGGGCCGCGGCCGTTCGTCATCGTCATCAGCCGATCATAAACGTCCTCTTCCTCAAAATCGATGATTTCGGCCTTGCCGTACTCTTGCGCCATGCTCAGGCGTTCCGGCACACGGTCGATCGCGATGACGCGGCCGGCGCCGAACATCCAGCAACATTGGATAACCATCTGCGCCACCGGGCCACAGCCCCAGACGGCAACCGTATCCCCCTGCTCGATTTGGGCATTTTCAGCGGCCATATAGCCGGTAGGAAAAATGTCGGACAAAAAGAGCACTCTTTCATCAGGCAGTCCGGAAGCAATCTTGATCGGCCCGACATCAGCGAAAGGCACGCGCATGTATTCAGCCTGACCGCCCGCGAAACCGCCCAGCATATGGGAATAACCGAAAATGCCGGCAGGCGAATGCCCCATCGCCTTGCGCGCCATATCAGCATTGGGATTAGAGGTGTCGCAGCATGCGTAAAGCGTTTTTTCGCAGAAGAAGCAGTGCCCGCACGAAATCGTGAAAGGTATGACGACACGATCACCTATATTCAAAGTACTTACCTCAGCACCGATCTCAACGACTTCACCCATAGGCTCATGGCCCAATATGTCGCCTGACTCCATGGTCGGCATATAACCGTCATAAAGATGAAGATCCGAGCCGCAAATCGCGGTAGACGTTATTTTCACGATGGCATCCGTAGGATCGACAATAGTGGGGTCCGGAACGGTATCAACGCGTACATCATACTTGCCATGCCAACAAAGTGCTTTCATAACAGCGCTCCTGGTAAACGGGTTTCAAGGCGGTTCGCCTCCGCAACATGAACGCAAGATTAGCTGGATTGGGCCTCTTTGTCGGTACGATGACGTACATAAGCTATTGAAATCCATCACGGCGAGAACAATGCCTTTGCCGTAACCCTGCATTTAATCCCTGCAAGCCCGCGTTTACTCACCGTAAATAAGCAAGAAATCATATCGGATTTATCGTTATCCGGCTTTCCCACTATAATCTAAGCCCATTCAGCAGATGATGCTTCTGCCAATGCCCAACTCCTTTACATCATTATTAAAAAAACTATGGGGCTCACATGTCATTGCAAATTTTTCGCACCAAACACCTCAAGCTGGATGACCACTCAGGCGCCGGCCTTCATCGCTGCCTGTCGGCATGGGATCTTGCCTTCCTGGGCATTGGCGCCATCATTGGCACCGGTATTTTCGTTCTGACCGGAATTGCCGCCGCGACAATGTCCGGGCCCGCCGTCATACTATCTTTTGTCATAGCGGGGCTGGCCTGTGCATTTGCAGCCCTGGCTTATGCGGAACTGTCCGCCGCCATCGGCGGATGCGGCAGCGCTTATGGCTACAGCTATGTGGCATTCGGCGAACTGTTCGCCTGGATCATCGGCTGGGACTTACTGCTCGAATACGGCATTTCGGTGGCGGCCGTCGCCAACGGCTGGTCCGGCTATTTCAACAACGCCTTGACGGCCATCGGTCTGCCGCTGCCGGAAATGCTGACCAAAGCACCCAAACTGGGAGGCCTGATCAATCTGCCCGCCGCGGCCATCATTCTGCTCCTGATGGGCTTGCTGATCATAGGCGTCAAGCACAGCGCCCGGACCAACAACGCCATGGTATTCGTCAAACTGATCACCATAACCGTATTCATCGCCGTCGCCATGTTCAACGTCAACCCGGACAACTGGAGTCCTTTCATGCCCTATGGCTGGTTCGAGACCTTGCCCGACGGCAAGACCACCGGCGTTCTGGCCGGCGCATCACTGGTTTTCTTTGCCTATGTCGGTTTCGATGCCGTTTCGACCGCCGCGGAAGAAGCCAGGGATCCCCAGCGCGACCTGCCCTTCGGCATCGTTGTCTCCCTGATCTTCTGCACCGCTGTTTATATTCTCGTATCCGGCCTGCTGACCGGCGTCGTGCCTTACACCGACCTGAATGTCTCATCGCCCGTGGCGCATGCGTTGAGCCAGATCGGCATCAACTGGGCATCGGCACTGATCGCGACCGGCGTCATCGCAGGACTTACAACGGTAATGCTGGTACTTTACTATGCCCTGACGCGCATCATCTTCGCCATGTCGCGCGACGGCCTGCTCTCCCCTTTCTTTTCCGCGGTCAACCCCAAAACACAAACGCCGGTGCGCGTGATTGTGCTGTGCGGCGTCATCATGTCGTTCATCGCCGGCTTCATGCCGCTTGGCGATCTGGCGGAACTGGTCAATATCGGCACATTGGCCGCGTTCGTGCTGGTATGCCTGGGCGTGCTCATATTGCGCATCGTTAAGCCGGATATGCACCGCCCGTTCCGTACCCCGTTCAGTCCATTGTTCCCGGTGCTCGGCATGCTGTCCTGCGGCGCCTTGATGGCCTTTCTGCCCGCCCTCACCTGGCTGCGCTTCATTATCTGGCTGATCCTGGGCTTGATCATTTATTTCGTCTATTCGATGCGCCACAGTAAATTGGCAAAATCCGCCTGAATCACAATCTTTCATCGTCCGCCTTGCAAGGCGGACGATGACTTTTTGCGGCTTCATCCGCCGGCCTGCCCATAATTCAGTATTCTGAACATAGACCCGAAACAATCCCTCTAATTTTTCACCCATTGCTTCCAGATCCCAAAAACCAGGAAAACACAATCCCTACATTAAAAAACCGTCTTCCTACAAGCATTTTTTAATCATGCAAAACCTCATTATTTTCTCGATAAACACTATATATTGTGTTATTCTAATCAGAAATCACTATATATCGATTTACAAGCACAAATTGCCCTTAAAAGCAACGGCTTGTCTTCATCCTCTTACACAACTATTGCAGGGACTTAACAATGACAGCCAAACTCCATGTCGTCGCCAATGCCGTGACCGAAATACCGTTTCAGGATGCCTCGATTGACATTTGGGACACGAAATACCGTTTAAAAACCAAAGAGGGCGTCGCTATCGATGCCACAATGGATGAGACGTACCAAAGGGTGGCCAAAGCGCTGGCTGAAGCGGAAAAAGGCAAAGCCAAGCAGGAACAGTATTACAAGGAATTCCTGTGGGCGCTGCGCCAGGGCGTCATCCCGGCGGGCCGCATCATTTCCAATGCCGGCGCCTTAGAGCACAAGCCCGCCACATCGACAATCAACTGCACCGTTTCCGGCACGATCGCCGATTCCATGGACGATATCCTGCGCAAAGTGCATGAAGCCGGCTTGACCTTGAAGGCCGGCTGCGGCATCGGCTATGAATTTTCGACCCTCAGGCCCAAAAACGCCTACGTGTCCGGCGCCGGCGCCTATACCTCCGGCCCGCTGTCGTTCATGGACATCTACGACAAGATGTGCTTCACCGTATCCTCGGCCGGCGGCCGGCGCGGCGCGCAGATGGCCACGTTCGATATCGGCCATCCCGATGTCGTCGAATTCATCCGCGCCAAGCGCGAGGACGGCCGCCTGCGCCAGTTCAATCTGTCATTGCTGATCACCGCGGAGTTTGTCGAAGCCGTTAAAAACGACAAACCCTGGCCGCTGTCATTTCCCGTTACCGAGAAAGAACTCAAGCTGGACAAGCTCGACCTGAACAATCCCGAGCAGATCATCTGGCGCGACCTGCCGGGCAAGGACGGCTATATCGTCAACGAAGACGGCCTGCTCGCCTGCCGCGTCACCAAAACGATCCCCGCGCGCCGCCTGTGGGACATCATCATGAGCTCCACTTACGACTACGCCGAACCCGGATTCATTCTGATCGACAAGGTCAACGAAATGAACAACAACTGGTTCTGCGAGAAAATCCGCGCGACCAACCCCTGCGGCGAACAACCGCTGCCGCCTTACGGCAGCTGCCTGCTGGGCTCCATCAACCTGACCCGTTTCGTCAAAAAACCGTTCAGCAATGAAGCGCATTTCGACTGGGACACATACCGCAAAGCCATCCGCATTTTCACGCGCATGCTCGACAATGTCGTCGAAATCAACGGCCTGCCCCTGCCGCAGCAGCAAAACGAAATTCTCAGCAAACGCCGTCACGGCATGGGCTATCTGGGCCTGGGCTCCACCGTCACCATGCTGGGCATGAAATACGGCGATGAGCGCTCGCTGCAATTTACCGAAGAAGTGACCAAAGTTCTGGCCGTGGAAGGCTGGAAGGAAGGCCTCGCGCTGGCCAAGGAAAAAGGCCCGGCCCCGATCATGGAACAACTATTCACCGTCACCGGCGAAATGCTGCACAAACGCCCCGAAATGGCGGCCGACGGCTACAAAGTCGGCGACCAGGTGCCGGGCAAGCTGCTGCACTCCAAGTACAGCCGCTACATGCAGCAACTGGCCCAGATCGAACCCGAACTGGTCGCGCAACTGATCGAGACCGGCGCGCGTTTCACGCACCACAGCTCGATCGCACCGACCGGCACGATCTCGCTGTCGCTGGCCAACAACGCCAGCAACGGCATCGAGCCGAGCTTTGCGCATCACTATTCGCGCAACGTCATCCGCGCCGGCAAGAAAACCAAGGAAAAAGTCGATGTCTATTCCTTCGAACTGCTGGCCTATCGCTCGCTAGTCAATCCCAACGCGATGCCTTTTAGCCAGGAGCCGGACCGGAAACTGCCGGACTATTTCATTTCCGCCGACGACATCACGCCCAAACAGCATGTCGACATCCAGGCCGCCGCGCAGAAATGGATCGACTCGTCGATCTCCAAAACCGCCAATGTGCCGACCGATTATCCGTATGAAGACTTCAAGTCGATCTATGAATACGCCTATGAAAAGGGACTGAAAGGCTGCACGACGTTCCGCTTCAATCCTGAAGTGTTCCAGGGCGTACTGGTCAAGGAATCGGACCTGGAAAACACCACCTACCAATTCACCCTCGAAGACGGCCACGTAATCGAACTGAAAGGTAACGAAGAAGTGGAATACGACGGCGAAGTCCACACCGCCGCCAATCTGTTTGACGCCCTGAAAGAAGGCTACTACGGCAAGTTTTAATCGAGATTACAGACATGATGCTTAAAATAAACAAAAAAATCGTCGGCTACAAAGTCCTGACCAAAGAAACTACCGAAGCCGCCAAGCAGGAAGAACAGCAAGCGGCGCTGGAGCGCATGCACGAAAATGTCGAGCGCCCCGAAGTGCTGGTAGGCTCCACCTACAAGATCAAGACGCCGCAGTCGGAGCACGCCCTGTACATCACCATCAACGACATCATCCTGAACCAGGGCACGGAACACGAAGAGCGCCGCCCCTACGAAATCTTCATCAACTCCAAGAACATGGAGCATTTCCAGTGGGTGCTGGCGCTGACGCGCGTTATCTCGGCCGTGTTCAGAAAAGGCGGCGACGCCTGCTTCCTGGTTGACGAGCTGAAAGCCGTATTCGACCCGCGCGGCGGCTATTTCAAAAAAGGCGGCGTCTTCATGCCATCGCTGGTGGCTGAAATCGGCTACGCCATCGAATCGCACCTGAAACACATCGGCATGATCAAGCCGGAAGCGATGAGCGATCATCAGAAACAGTTCCTGGAAGAAAAACGCCGCGAATTTGAAGCCCAGCATGGTTCATCGGAAGGACAGGCGTTTCCTGAAAAAGCCGTGCTCTGCACCAAATGCAGCACCAAGGCTATGGTGTTGATGGATGGGTGTATGACTTGTTTGAATTGTGGGGAGAGTAAGTGTGGGTGATGAGAATAGGCTTTGTAACGGCATGAGGTAGATTATCTAATTTCGGATCGCTCCTGTTGAGCTTAAATCAAATAAAGGACAACTTTTAAAAATAATGCTGGATAACATACTTAGATTTGCATGTTATCCAGATTTAGATAATCACTTGTTAGGCTCCAAATATTATGAAAAGAATTCTTCCCGAATGGTTAGTGCAGATTACTTGGTTTGTCGCAGGAGTTTTTGGCACTGGAGCAGTTTGGTATTTTCTTTCTATTGAAAATACTGAAGCAGCACTAATTTCTGGTATGGCAGCAGTTGTTATGGTTGTGCTTGCCGTTTTTTTGCATAAAATTGATAACAATAATTCTCAGTTGCTTACCCATAGAGAAAAAATTACGTCTTTCGTTGCAGAAGGTCATCAATTGGTTTCAAGATTAGATGAAGAAAAATTGCCGATAGAAGAAATTAACAACTGGGCATCAAATGTTGAAAATTATCTCAGGCTAAAGCTTGATGAGTCGTTTGCTTCAAGATTTAATGATTTTAGCGGCATGGTTTTTTATGGTAATGGTTCGGAAAAATCAAAGCATAAAAACGCTATTGATGGTCATCTTCGTAGATTAAACCAGTTTTTGGCAGAGTTAATCTAATAAGCTTAAACCCATCATTCAACACGGACTGGCGCGATAGAGCCGCGCCAGCCGGTTAATTCAGACGTTATACCAAAGAGGCCAAATGAGTACTGAGAAAAAAGCATCTCTATATCACGCAAAGCGCGAATTGGTCGCGGCTCAGAGAGCTATTAAGCGTATGAGTCAGGCCGAATCTCTCGAGGATCTTGAAGACGAATGGAAAACTTACCTCAGTGCCATAGAAAAGTGCTGGATAAAAGTTGAGCGGTCGTGTCAGCACGTTCGAAACAAGTTTCAGCCTTGGCAGGGTACGTATGCCAATGAGAGAAAAAGGGATCCTTTATTGAAGTACTTGAAACATGCTCGGAATTCAGATCACCATTCAATTCAAGAAAACATGGACAAAAAGGCTGCCTCAAGCTCCATGTATGTGGAAGGAGGTCCTGGTGTTACGCATATCGAGCATCTCGAGATTAAAGACGGCCGGATAGTGGAATATCGCGGTAACAGACCACTAGTGATTGAGAACCTTCCCAATCGAGTTGAATTGTTGCCCGTTAAGGACGGTACCAAGTGGTATAACCCACCGAAACAGCATAAAGGCACAAAGTTAGCGTGGCCCGCACCAATTGACGTTTCACAATTAGGTCTCGAGTACTACAAGGAGTTTGTCGCCGCGGCTGAGGAGAAATTCTTTGAAAAGGTATAACCAAACGCGTCACTCAAATACTCTTTTCATCGTTCCCACGCTCCGGCGTGGGAATGTAACCTCAGACGCTCTGCGTCGACTTGCAAAAAATAATGATCACTACCCCAAAGCTCAATCAGATGCCGACTCCGGTACACAGCACGGCACACAGGATGCTGCCCAATGACCATTTCAGAACGGTCTGGTATTTTGAGGCCTAAGCACAAGACAAACTATGCCAGGAAGGTCCTTTTTTGGCGCACTTGATGGCATTATCGATGTTATGAAAGACACCCCAACATCTGAGGCATCCGTTAATCAAGTGATGCACGGAAAATTGATGTTCCATGCGAATAATGAATGGTGAGTCCAGAATCAATCCGTTCTGAAAGACCGGGTTCACCAGACAGCCTTCGATAAGATCTTCCGCCAAGTACTCGGTATCATCAAGTTTAAATTTATTCATAATTGTAAAAAACATTTAATGACATGGGCCGCATATGCTACTGATCTCTCTCAGAGAGAGATATTGTGCCAAATACTTATAATTCCTTAACTCAAACGTCTTCCCCAATCGTTCAAAGTTAGCGGTGAACTGGCCCTATTCTGCTCGTGATCCGCATGTCAACTATTCCCGGCCTTGAGCAGCCGAAATTCATGCCTTTACAGCAAACCAAGTACCGCGGCTTTTGTCGCGGCAGAAGTTTTATTGGGCGCATTCAGCTTTGTCATGACATTGTTGATATGAAAGTTGACAGTGCGCTCCGCAATATTGAGGATGCGCGAAATTTCGCTGGAAGTTTTGCCAACCGCTGTCCACTGAAGGACTTCTCTTTCGCGCGTTGACAGTTTTGCGCTGACTTCGGGCATGATTCCCGGCAGCAGGTATTTTGACATGCCTATATGCGCTGTTTGGGGTAAGCCATGCTATTTTAAATCGCTTGGCATTCAGTTCCGGCGCAGTGATCGGCTCCTCCGAGCGCGCTAGAGTCAACATGCTGATGCTGCCATTAAAATCGCGAATGGATTGCGCCACGCCAAAACGCAATCCGAATGAGCGGGCTTCCTCCCATAGCTCAGGCGTGGAGTTGAATAAATCATCAGTCCATATGACTGGCAGGAGCGAGCGCGTAGCTACCCGCACCGAAGGATCAATCGCAAGATAGTTTTTGCGTTGATACTGCATTTGCCATTCTTTGGGATAATTATTGAACAAAAAGGTTTTGGGGTACGATAAAGGCAAAGGGATACGCATGCCATAGGCGCAATAATCAAAGCCAAGCTCTTCGCTAAACTCGAGGATTTTTTGAAAAAACTGATTATCGCATTTAACAGAACATATCGCCGCCAATCCGAGAACGAACAGAACCGAGCCTTGTGAAGACCGCGCGGCGGCACGGAAAAGATGGCTTCGTTTAAGAGGTTGCCAATGGTTGGCCGATATTATTACCGGCCTGAAAATCATCAAGAGCATTAAACAAACCGGAGATCCAGAACGGGAGTCGCTTGACTCTCTATACACCAGAATCAACTATAGCTCTCTTCGAAGAGTATGAAAGATATTTTTACCCATGTTCACATTGTTAAAAGAATGCCTTGAAAAGGCTTGTCAGGGCTAACCCCTCCAATTAAATCATGCCAGAACTTGCCCGACATCAGAACCCTTGCCGAACTTTCGAATGATTTTCGCCTGCGAATTTAAGTAATCCATTCTTAAAAACATTTAATAAGAAAATATATGTTATGAGTGAAGACAGTCGCCACCCAACCAAGCCCGCTCGACGCAAGAATTTTGTTCTATCAGCTTCACTAGCGGCTATCGCCATTATCACAGCCGGTCTTTATTACCAATATGCGCCGGCGGCCTCGTCTGCGAAATCCGATACTCAGGGCGACAGCCATAAACGCGTGAGCGACGACAAGGATAGACCTGCGGCCGTAGCGGTAGAAACCACCCGCCAAGCCGATTTTCCTATTTATTTGAACGGGCTGGGCACGGTAACGCCATTGAAAACCGTCACCGTGAAGCCCAGGGTGGACGGGGAACTGATACGAGTGACGTTCAGCGAAGGCCAGATGGTGAAAAAAGGCGACCTGCTGGCCGAGATCGATCCGCGGCCGTTCCAGGTACAGTTGCAGCAGGCCGAGGGCCAGCTAATGCACGATGAAGCCCTGCTAAAGAATGCCGAAATAGACCACGAACGTTATCTGACCCTGCTGGAGCAGGATTCGATTTCCGTTCAGCAGGCCATGACCCAGGAAGCCCTGGTTAAGCAATATCTCGGCAAAGTGGAAATGGACAAGGCACAGATCAACGACGCCAAGCTGCAGCTCAGCTACGCCCGGTTAATGGCTCCGATCAGCGGCCGCGTCGGCTTGCGGCAGATTGACGAGAGCAATATCGTCCATGCCAGCGGCCTTGTCGGCGTGGCGGTAATCACCCAGCTACAGCCTATCAACGTGGTATTCACCCTTCCCGAGGACAAGGTGCAGGAGGTGATTCTGCACGGGCGCTCTCCCGAAACCATCGGCATCACCGCTTACGACCGGGCCGGTAAAATCAAGCTGGCCGAGGGCAAATTGCAGGCCATCGACAACCAGATCGATCCGACCACAGGCACTCTGAAGCTGAAGGCGCTGTTCGACAATAAAGAAAACACCCTGTTCGCCAACCAATTCGTCAATATCAGGATGCATCTGAATACCCTGCAAGGCGTAACGCAGATATCCAGCGCCGCAGTTCAGCATGATGCCCAGGGCGCGTTCGTCTATGTGATCGGACCGGACAAAACCGTGCAACTGCGCCATGTCAAGCTGGGGCCGAACGAGGCCGGCAAGGTGGCGGTACTGGAAAATCTCGCTGTCGGCGAAACCGTCGTGGTGGAAGGCGCCGACCGACCGGACCGTGACCATCCGCGCCTCGGTGCATGACGTGCAGTTCGAGCTGCTGCTGGCGGTGGCGCTGGTGATGATGGTGCTCTTCCTGTTCCTGCGCAACCTGCCGGCTACGATCATTCCCGGCGTCGCGGTGCCGCTGTCCCTGGTCGGCACATTCGCGGTGATGTACCTGGCCGGCTTCAGCATCAACAACCTGACGCTGATGGCGCTGACCATCGCCACCGGTTTCGTGGTCGACGACGCCATCGTGATGATCGAAAACATTTCCCGCTACATCGAGCGCGGCGAGCCGCCGCTGCAAGCCGCGCTGGAAGGTTCGAAACAGATCGGCTTCACCATCATCTCGCTGACCTTTTCGCTGGTGGCGGCGCTAATCCCCCTGCTCTTCATGGAAGACGTGGTCGGCCGGCTGTTCCGGGAATTCGCCATTACTTTGGCGGTGGCGATTCTGATTTCCGCCATCGTCTCGCTGACCCTGACGCCGATGATGTGCACCAAGCTGCTGCGCCAGCGGGCGGGACATGCGGACCATGACACCGGCAAGCAGCCTACCGGCTGGTTCGACAAGCTGATCGCCGGCTACGGCCGCACGCTCGAATGGGTGCTGCGGCGGCAAGCCTTGATCATGTCTGTGTTTTTCGCGACCGTGGCATTGACCGCAGCGCTCTACGCCTCCATCCCCAAAGGTTTTTTCCCGATTCAGGATACCAGCATCATCCAGGGCTTCTCCGAAGCGCCGCAGAGCGTATCCTTTTCGGCAATGGCCGAATATCAGCAGAATCTGGCCAGACTGATCCTGGAAGATCCGGCCGTGGACAGCCTTTCGTCGTTCATCGGCGTCGACGGCATCAACACCACGCCCAACGCCGGCCGCTTCCTGATCAATCTCAAGCCGAAAGCCGAACGCCAGGCCACGGCCGGCGAAATCATCGCCCGGCTGAAATCCAAACTGGCCGGGTTGAGCGATGTCACGCTGCATTTGCAGCCAGTGCAGGATCTGACCATGGAAAGCCGCATCAGCCGCACCCAATATCAATTCACGCTGGAAAGCGCCGACATCGACGAATTGAACCGCTGGACGCACAAGCTGGCGGAATGGCTCTCAAAGCAGCCGGAATTCAGCGATGTCGCCAGCGATGTGCAGGATCAGGGACGGCAGGTCTACGTCGACATCGACCGCACTACCGCCAGCCGGCTCGGCGTCAGCACCGCCGCGATCGACGACGCGCTATACAATGCTTTCGGGCAACGGCTGGTGTCGAACATCTTCACCCAGTCCAACCAGTACCGGGTGGTGCTGGAGGTCGACCCGGAAGCCCAAAACAGCCCGGACGTGCTCAGTGACCTGCGGATTCCGTCCACTTACGGCACCCAGGTGTCGTTATCGGCCATGGCCGAACTGTCGGAACGGCCGACGCCGCTGTCCATCAACCATCTCGACCAGTTTCCGGTGGCGACCTTGTCCTTCAACCTGGCCAAAGGCTATGCGCTGGGCGATGCGGTGAACGCCATCGAACACGCCAAGCAGGCAATCGGCCTGCCGCTGAGCATCCGGACCGGCTACCAGGGCGCGGCGCTGGCGTTCAAAGCCTCGGTGGACAGCACCCTGTGGCTGATTCTGGCCGCCATCGTCACTGTTTATATCGTGCTGGGCGTGCTCTATGAAAGCTATATCCACCCGCTCACCATCCTGTCCACCCTGCCCTCGGCCGGCGTCGGCGCCCTGCTGGCGCTGATGGTTTCCGGCGGCGATCTGGGCATCATCGGCATCATCGGCATCATCGGCATCATTCTGCTGATCGGCATCGTCAAGAAGAATGCCATCATCATGATCGACTTTGCCTTGCAGGCCGAACGCGAGCATGGAATGAATCCCCGCGAAGCCATTTTCCAGGCCTGCCGGCAACGCTTCCGGCCTATCATGATGACGACGCTGACCGCCCTGTTCGGTGCGCTGCCGCTGGCGCTGGGCGGCGGCTACGGCGCGGAACTACGCCAGCCGCTGGGCATTTCCATCGTCGGCGGCCTGATTTTCAGCCAGATGCTGACGCTATACACTACGCCGGTGGTTTATCTGTACCTGGACCGCTTCCGGCTATGGAGCCATCGCCGTTTATTTAACCGTACCACTTCCCGAGTGGATAAACCCGCTTAATTTTTGTTGAGAATTACATGAGTTTTCGCCTTCCCTTCCCCCTGATTGTTACGCTGTCAACCTCGCTATTGGCCGGTTGCTCGGTCGGCCCGGACTACAAACGGCCGCACATGCCGGTGACGGCCGAGTTCAAGGAACTGCAGGGCTGGAAGCTGGCGCAGCCGCGCGACCATGAATTTTCCGGCAACTGGTGGGAGATCTTCGAGG
>Ga0196965_1000055_pt1 | contig 92506 bp, 79 predicted proteins | sample S1_20metaG_FD_148668 | JGI IMG/M metagenome (GOLD analysis project Ga0196965, IMG submission 148668) | Soil microbial communities from Anza Borrego desert, Southern California, United States - S1_20 | ecosystem: Environmental > Terrestrial > Soil > Desert | place: USA: California | collected...
CAGCGGGTCTTGAGGATCTAGAAACTGACGAAATCAATCTTCAGTAAGCTAGATAACATAACTTTCACAGAATTTGTTTAGACAAATCTGAGAGTAACAAAAAACCACCGAGAGGTGGTTTTTTGTTGGATGTCCATGTGTATTGATTAAGGTAACTTATTCTAAAGAGTTTAGGTTTATGTTATTATTACTATCAATAATAACCATGCTCAAACTTTTTGACAAAACTTTCTTTAGGTTCGTGCTCGGGTTCTTCTCAATTATCGCTTTGAGCTTTGTGATGCTGTACGTGGTGGGGAGTTACTATGGTACTGCAGATACGGAAGCTTCGTTGTTAGAAGCTCTATAAATATCTAAAGAAGAGTCAAAATCCGCCGGCTGTACAGCCGGCGGATTTTGTTTTATATTCACGATTTTATTTTTATTTTAATCTTTTTTTAACGAAATTTCATATTGTTTTGCTACGATTTTGGTATTACTTCTAGTAAAAAATCGTATGAATATACTATCAAGGTTTGCTGTGTGCGTGTCTGTGGTGTGTCTAGGCTTCCTTCTACCTAATATAGTAAAAGCAGAAACGTTTATGGAAACGTCTGTAATAACTGAAAATACTACTTGGACAAAACTAGGCAGTCCGTACGTTATTCAGTCGTCGCTACTGGTGGAAGAAGGCGTAACCCTTACAATGGAACCTGGAACTATAGTTAAGTTTGATATTGGTAGAATACTCCTTTCCATTAAAGGGAAGCTTGAAATTATGGGAAGTGCGAATGATCCTGTATACCTCACAAGCTATTATGACGACACGGTAGGTGGGGATACAGACGGAGATGAAGGGCAGAGTGGAGCACTTAATTACCTAGAATTTTCAGAGTGGAATCTTGATGTGCTCCCAATGGCTGGTGCTACAGCGATTCGGAACGCAGTCTTGTCTTACAGCAGTTATGGTAGTAGTATTGGTGCTTTTCTTTCTGATCAAGGTGTTGTGATTGAAAATGTAGACATTAACCATATCCAAGAGGGTTTTGCCTTTTTTGGCGGTAAGGTAGATGTTAACAATGTTCGTTTTGTGGATTTATCCAGCACAGCATTGATGTTTTTTAATGATACCGCGTCAACCATTTCTTCGGTAACAGTAGATGGTGGAATAGCTGAGAATTCACTGTTTCTGTTTTTTGACGAATCTACTTCAGATGTTAAAAATATTACCACAACTGGATTAGTAGAAAACGATGTGATTGGCGTGTATGATAATTCAGATATCGTGTTTGATGAGGTTCATATCTCTTCGCTAGGACAGAATCCTGCTCTTAGTTTATATGGAAAATCACAGGTAACTTTACAGAACAGTACTATTACTGATGGGATAGGTGACGGAATAAACGTATACACTGAACCTGGTGGATCTTTGAGTGTAAGTTCCACAACAATTTCTAACTTTCAAAATGATGGATTGGCGGTATACGGTCAGGGAAGTGTGCGCGTTGAAAGGAGTGTTTTTGACGGCAATAATATTGGTGTGACTGTATATTCGCGTGACCCCGACACTATTAACGTCACGGTAGATTCAAGTACAATTACAAATAGTGATTCGTTTGGTATGTTGAATATCTCTGATGCGATAGTAGACGCGAGGAATGTGTGGTGGGGAAGTCTTTCTGGGCCATGGAATGAAGATAATACGCAAGGCGAAGGAAATGCCGTCTCCGCTGGTGTCTTATATGAGCCGTGGCTAGAAAGCGATCCTTTTACTGAGGCAGATCCAGTTTTAGAGTGTTGTTCAAGTGTGGCGTTTATACCGGGGTTGCAGGGCAGTAGATTATACAAGGATAGTACTATTTTTAACCAGAAAACAAAGTTGTGGGAGCCAAATAAAAATAGTGACGTTGAGCAATTAATGTTTGATGAAAATGGAGAGAGTATACAAAGAGATATCTATACGGAGGATATTATAAATAAAGCATATAATTTTCTTAACATTGACGTGTATAGCAGTTTTACCGATAGTATGGATGGGTTAGTTTCGGATAATACTATAAATGAGTGGAAGGCGTTTCCGTATGACTGGCGGCATAGTTACGATCATCTAATAAATAATGAGATACGTCTATCAACCACTACGTATAATATTGTCGACGAACTAATTGATTTGGCGGGAAAATCAATGACTGGTAAAGTCACCATAGTTGCCCACAGTAATGGAGGGTTATTTACCAAAGCAATTATTCAGCACTTAGAAAAACTTAATTTATCAGGGATAGTTGATAAGGTTATTTTTGTTGCAGTCCCACAGGTCGGCACTCCGTCGTCTGTAGCGGCATTATTACATGGAGATGGAGTAAGTATTGCTGGGGGTTTCTTTCTTAATAAAAAAGTCGCAAGAGAATTTGGTGAAAACATGCCTGCAGTATACAACCTTCTCCCAAGCGAGCATTTTTTCTCAAGGGCGACTCAGCCAATTATAGCTTTTGACTCGTCTTTACAAAGTATCGGTAATAATTTTATTAGTACATATGGTTCAAAAATAGACAACGTTTCTGAAATGGAATCATTCGTTCTGGGTAAGGATGGACGTGAAAAACCCATTAACAGTGACTTAAAAAACCCGAATATACTTAATAAAAAATTACTGACTGGTTCAGCAAGTTTCCATTCGGCAACGGACAACTGGTTATTTCCAGAACATATTGAATTGATACAAATTGCCGGGTGGGGGAAAGAAACAGTAAACGGTCTGATATATGAAGCTGATGGGGGTACTATTGACTACAAAGCAAGTTTGACAAAGGAGGGTGACGGAACAGTTGTTTATGAAAGCGCGATATTTGATTCGGGTTACTTTATTAATCTTGATATGTTTAACACTCTGAAAAAAAAGAACGTAAGTCATGCTTTCATATTTGAGGTTGATGAACTGCAAATGTTTATTCGGGATATTATTAAAGGTACACATTCAGACTATCAGTTTATTTCAGAAAATAAACCTATTGGACTGAATGATAATATAGTTATAGAGGTTCATTCTCCCGTTGAGGCTCACATTTACGACACTAATGGTAACCATACCGGCATTATAGATGATCTAGAAGGGTTTGATATGATTTCATACGAGGAAGAAATACCAAATAGTTATTATATTGATGTTGGAGGACATAAATACATCGGGGCTGGTCTCAATTCAATCTCTGAGTTTAGACTTAGAGGCGAGCAAACGGGCACTTTCTCTATAAAAGTCACTAAGATTTACGACGGTAAGGTAGTAGATGCTATTGATTTTATGGATATTCCTGTTGTTGAGGATATGGTTGGCGTTATAAAATTTATATCCTCAACGCAAGAGCCGGTGCTTCAGTTGGACATTGATAAAGATGGAATACTAGATGCTGAAATTAATTCATCTGGTATTAATATGAGTGTATACTTAGAGATAATAAAAAGGGCTATATTAGATATGGGTATAGATAAAAAAATAGAGAAGAAGTTGATAAATAAAATTGGAAGGTTGGTTAAGCTATCCCAAAAGGAAAAAAACGAACAAGTGGTAATAAAATTAAATCACCTTTTAAATAAGATTGGAAATGATAAAAAGGCGTTCAAGCGTATTACCTCCAAGCAAAAAACAGAAATCGTTACTCTGTTTGATCAATTACTTAGTAATTTAAAATAAAATGAAACCATTAAAAACTGCGCTATTATTGACTGTGTTTGCCATAATCTGTCTTGGGGTTTCTATCCCAACTTCTCTGTATCTAGGTGAACATCCTTTATGGGGCACATTATATGTAGTGTTTATTATTGTTCCTGTGGTTGTGTTTGCAAACTTTCTAATACTTACGTATTTGCTGTTTAAATTAGAGAGGGAATCTTTAATAAAAGAAAAGAAGGCTCTTTGGGTGCTTACGGTAACGAACATTCTTTTTGCTCTACTTGTTGTTGGGACATTTTATTTTCTCCGCACCTCAATTGTTCTGCCAATGGTTTAGTACGTCGGTTGACAAACCCCGCCTCATCCTCTAATATAACTCCCAAGGCCACAGACAGCAGGCAGCCCTGGATAAATAGGGTAGAGGTCCTGCCGAGGTACTTGGTTTTGGGTGAAAGCCCGGAACCATATCTCTAGTACGCCTTAAAAGGTCGTTCGTTTTTTAAAAACTACATTAATTATGCCCGTTACAAAAGAAAAGAAGAAAGAGATACTTTCTGGTTTGAGCGATATTGTGGATACTTCTGCGTCTGTAGTGTTCGTGAATTTTCACGGCCTAAAGGTGGCGGACTCTACTGCTGTTCGAAGAAAGTTACGTGAAGCTGATGTGAATTTTCTTGTCGCAAAAAAGACGCTTACAAAACGTGCTTTGACCGAAAAGAATATCCCTGGCACAATGCCTGAACTTCCAGGTGAACTAGGTCTTGCTTATGGTAAGGATTTAGTGGCGCCTGCGCGAGAGGTATATGAATTCGTAAAGAAGTATAAAGACAGTCTGTCTATCCTCGGTGGAGTCTTTGATGGTAAATATATGTCAAAAGAGGAAATGACCTCTATTGCATCTATTCCTCCATTCAAAACACTTCAGGGTATGTTCGTAAATGTCATCAATTCGCCTATACAGGGATTTGTTATGGCACTTGACCAGATAGCGAAGAAGAAAACATCATAAGTAGTCACGTTTCCTAATCAATTATTTATACATTATTATTTTAAACATTATGGAAGATACAAAAGTAGAAGTTCCTGCAAAGTTCCAGGCGATCGTAGACGGAATTGAGAAGATGTCTGTACTTGATCTTAATGAACTTGTTAAATTACTGGAAAAGAAGTTTGGAGTGTCAGCAGCAGCGGTAGCTGTAGCGGCTCCAGCAGCAGCTGGCGCAGCGGTAGAAGAGAAGTCTACAATGGATGTGCACCTAGCAGCAGCAGGTGATCAGAAGATTGCAGTTATTAAGGTGGTGAAGGAAGCTCTTACCCTAGGTCTAAAAGAGGCAAAAGATCTTGTGGACGGTGCACCGGCACTCCTTAAGGAAGGTATGAAGAAAGAAGAGGCAGAAGCTCTAAAGAAGAAGATTGAAGAAGCTGGAGGAAAGGTGGAGTTAAAATAATACCTTTTACCGTATTCTATAGAAAAACCGCTCATTTGATCGGTTTTTCTTTTTGCCAGCTCTTTGCTAGAATAACCCCTATAAACTGAATATTCAGTAAGACCGTAACAGAGTCATTAATTAACGAAGCATAACCATGGAAATTCTTGCAAAACTGCTGGGTAGTGAAGCGAAGGTGAAAATCATACGACTCTTTTTGTTTAACATAAATACGCCGTATGATATCGCAGATATCTGCGAACGAGCGAAGGTTACAAAAGTAGAGGCAAAAAGGGAGATTACAACTCTTGAAAGAATTGGACTTGTAAAAAAACGCGCATTCACCAAAGATGAAGTTACCTCACATAGTAAAAAGACCATCATTAAAAAAGTGCGAACCCATGGGTGGGTTTTGGATGATAAATTCCCATACCTCATGGCTTTGCGTAACCTACTCATTACGGTAAGCCTACATAAGCATGAAGATTTGCCGTACCGTTTTGCCCATGCGGGTAGAGTTAAGCTCCTTGTAGTTTCTGGAGTTTTTATTCAAGACTGGGAAAGCAGGGTAGATCTGCTCATAGTGGGTGATAATCTAAAGAAAACAAGTATTGATAACGCTGTTAAGACGCTTGAGTCAGAGATAGGACGCGAACTACGTTATTCCGTATTTGAAACTGCAGATTTTGAATATCGCCTAGGTATCTATGACAAGCTCATCCGGGATATACTGGATTTTCCGCATAAAAAAGTGGTAGACAAGCTGGGCAAGGATTTATAAGACTCTATCCACATCTTCACTCAAAAAACGGGTTAAATAGCCCATCCTTGTATGGTACAATTACCCCATAGATTTAAAGGTCGTATGGCTAGTATTTATTTAGTTTTTTTATATTAATTTTATTTAATTATGATGTTAGAAAATTGGAGTGATGTTCTTACGCGTTCGTTCCAGGATATCTGGACAGGTGTAGCTAGTTTTGTGCCAAATCTGGTGATTGCAATAGTTATCTTTGCTATCGGCTGGATCGTGGGGTCCCTTGTTAGAAAACTTATTTCTCAACTTTTCAAATCAGTGAAAGTTGACCACTTCTTGAAGAATGCGGGACTTGAGGATGTAGTAAAGCGTTCAGGTCATGACTTGGATTCAGGTAAATTTGTAGGATGGTTGGTAGAGTGGTTTATTATCATAGTGTTCCTTGTGGCAGCCTTTGATGTGCTTGGTCTAACACAGGTAAACATTTTCCTTCAGGAAGTGGTATTGAGCTATCTTCCTCGGGTCATTGTAGCGGTACTTATCCTCCTTGTGGCAGTGGTGATCGCTGACACACTTCGAAGGATTGTAGTAGCAAGCGCAAGGGCGGCAAACGTTCGTTCTGCGAATTTTCTAGGAAGCGTTACAAAGTGGTCAATCTGGATTTTTGCAATCCTTACAGTGCTCTTCCAATTGGGTATTGCAGCTCCGTTTGTTCAGACACTCTTTACTGGATTCGTAGTGGCTGTCTCGCTTGCTGTAGGTCTTTCATTTGGTCTAGGTGGCCAAGGTGCAGCTTCAGAAGTTATTGAAAAGCTCAAAAGAGAGGTAGAAGATCATAGATAACTGTAGTAACTGTAGAGTAGTAAAAAGCGGCCAGCAGGCCGCTTTTTACATGAAAGCCGTAAAAGATTTGACATTAAAAACACCCTCGTATATACTAGCCTTTATCGGAAATATGTTAAAAAACCTTAGTAAAAATCGGCCTAGATAAGAACTTGAACAAAGTCCCTGTCTTAGGCCGCTTTAAAAAGCGGTTTTTTGTTCAGAAAGACAGACATTTGACAACGGAATCCTGTCGCATTATAGAACCATGTAAGTGGGTCTTTTCAATAATGTAGACAGTGCAGGGGCACAATATGATGTGTCTCTGCAAAACTCTGTGCGTCTTTAATCAGGAGGCGCGCAGAGATTGGTAAGACTATAGATACATGTAAACGTATCTATAGTATATTGTTGTAAAACAAATAATTGTGGTTTTTAAATTTCCTAATAGGAAATTAAGAGCATATGGTGGATGCCTTGACTCTAAGAGACGATGAAGGACGCAGCTTGGCGGCGATACGCTACGGGGAGGTGCCTAGCAACCGTTATATCCGTAGATGTCCGAATGGGGAAACCCCTCTATGTAAATAGAGACTCTTGCCTAAAGTGAGAGAGTATACCCAGGGAAGTAAAACATTTCAGTACCTGGTGGAAAAGAGAACAATAGTTATTTCCTTAGTAGCGGCGAGCGAAAAGGAAAGAGCCCAAACTCAACCTAAAACGTTCGGTGCAAACGCACGGATGAAAGTCCAGTTTGTTCTGAATGGTTTAGGTTGGGGGTTGTAAGGTGGGAACGTGATATTTATATCAGAAAAGTTACAAAACATACTGTTAACAGAAGCAGCTGGAACGCTGCACCCTAGAGGGTAATGGTCCCGTACGTGAAAATAGTATGTCTTTTTTGTTCCCATTCTTGAGTACCTCGAGACACGAATGGCTCGGGGGAATCTGCCGGAACTAACCGGTAAGGCTAAATACTCTTGGAGATCGATAGTGAACTAGTACCGTGAGGGAAAGGTGAAAAGTAGCCCGGTAAGGGCGGTGAAATAGACCTGAAACCATATGTTTACAAGGAGTCGAAGAGGGTGCAAATCCTCGACGGCGTGCCTATTGAAGAATGAGCTAACGAGTTGATGCATGCTGCGTGACTAAGCCCTTGGTTGGGTGGAGTCGAAGGGAAACCGAGTGTTAATAGCGCGACAAGTAGTACGCATCAGACCCGAAGCCAGGTGAGCTTGCCATGAGCAGGGTGAACTTTGGAGAAATCCAAAGGGAGGCCCGAACCGGTTAGCCGTGCAATACTATCGGATGACTTGTGGTAAGGAGTGAAAAGCTAATCGAACCTGGTAATAGCTGGTTCTCTCCGAAATAGCTTTAGGGCTAGCGTCGGATGTACCTTTGGGGGGTAGAGCACTGGAAGGTCTTGACAGGGAGAAATCTCACAAGACCTATCAAACTCCGAATACCCAAAGTTAATTACCCGGCAGTTAGACGGTGGGGGCTAAGCTCCATACGTCAAAAAGGAAACAGCCTAGATCTCAATTTAAGGTCCCTAAATCAATGCTAAGTGCACTTAAGGTGGTAAATTTTCTCTAACAATGAGGATGTTGGCTTAGAAGCAGCCATCATTTAAAGAAAGCGTAACAGCTCACTCATCTAGAGAATTTGCGCCGCAGATAATCGGGGCTAAGCATTGTACCGAAACTGAGGGCTTTACGTTACTTCGGTAATGTGGAGCGGTAGGAGAGTATTCTACTCTGCGATGAAGCCAAAGGGGTGACCCATGGTGGAGCGTGTAGAAGTAAGAATGTTAGCACAAGTAACCACAATGCGGGTGAGATACCCGCACGTCGAAAGATCAAGGTTTCCTTTGCGATGAAGATCAGCGAAGGGTTAGTCGGGCCTAAGGCAATGGCGAAAGCCGCAGCCGATGGACACATGGTTAATATTCCATGACTTTTACGTGTAGTGATGGGAGGACGAAGTGCAGTATGTACTGCTCATTATTGGATTTGAGTTTGGGTTATAAGGAAGGATTCCAGGAAAATCCGGAGCCTGCCTTTAATGGCGATTCCAAATAACATGAAAATGTACAAGCTACGGCTTGTGCAGATTGTACAAAGCGCGCTTTCAAGAAAAATCTCTAAACTTATACACGTAAGAACCGTACCGTAAACCGACACAGGTGATCAGCTCGAGTAGAGTAAGACGAACGAGTGAGTGTTGTCCAAGGAACTCGGCAAAAAAGCAGCCGTAACTTCGGAATAAGGCTTGCCCTTTCGGTCGTAAGACCGGCGGGGCCGCAGCTAAAGTATCTCTGGCAACTGTTTATCAAAAACACAGCTCCCTGCGAACTCGTAAGAGGATGTATAGGGGGTGACACTTGACCAATGCCAGAAGGTCAAATAATGGCGGTGCGATTATATCAAGCTGACTGTTATAAGCCCTGGTGAATGTCGGCCGTAACTATAACGGTCCTAAGGTCAAGCATTTGTCGCAAGACGAATGCTTGATGACTGGGACGGTTATAGGGCAAAGTGAAATGTTTAGATAAATAAGTTAAATCATTACATTAAAATGCTACCTTGCTTTGCAGTAATGCAGAGCATAGTCAAGTATGCTGTTAATAAGTGACCAACGCAGCACACCCTCTCTCCGAAAGTGAAAGGGTGAAGATAGAGTCCTTCTGTGTATTAAAGGAATAGAAGAGCGAAATTCCTTGTCAGGTAAGTTCTGACGTGCACGAATAGTGTAATGACTGGAGAACTGTCTCGGACAACAGCTCGGTGAAAATACAATACCGGTGAAGATGCCGGTTACCTGCAGTTAGACGAAAAGACCCTAGAAGCTTTACTGCAACTTGATATTGAGCATACCTTTTTGATGCGTAGCGTAGGTGGGAGACTTTGAAGTTTACCTTTCGGGGTAGATGGAGTCGTCAGTGAAATACCACTCTTTAAAAATGTATGTTCTAACCAGAACGGCAAAAACGTACTGGGACATTATCTGGCGGGCAGTTTTAGTGGGGCGCTATCCTCCTAAAAAGTAACGGAGGAGTTTATTAAGGTTGGCTAGGCGCGAATGGAAACCGTGCCGATAGTGTAATGGCACAAGCCAGCTTGACTGTGAGGCGTACTTGCCGAGCAGGTGCGAAAGCAGAACATAGTGAACCGACCATTCGCATTAGACGCGGTGGAAGATTATCGGATAAAAGCTACTCTAGGGATAACAGGCTAGTTCCGCCTAAGAGTTCATATCGACGGCGGAGTTCGGCACCTCGATGTCGGCTCATCTTATCCTGGGGCCGGAGAAGGTCCCAAGGGTATGGCTGTTCGCCATTTAAAAAGATACGCGAGCTGGGTTCAGACCGTTCAGTGGAAAGATTTGCACGTTTGTGCGAAATCGTCCTTTGGACAGTCTGAATCCTCGAGACATAATTTTCGTTTATAAAAAAGATAATAGATTAGAAAACCAATCAAACACGGCGGTCACATACAGTAATGTATGCAGATCAAGTCGATTAATATCGGTGAAGTCCTAAGATATAAAGGATAACACCGAGGGAAGTGGAAACATACCCGTAGAGACTAAACATCGACGTTCCAAATTCATGAGAATGAACGGAATAAGCTATAGTCCATTGCACGAAGTAATTCGTGATAGCAAGCGTGAGACAGGTTGGTCTCCTATCTACTGCAGGCGTTGATTCTTGAGAAGATTTGTTCCTAGTACGAGAGGACCGGAATGAACGAACCTCTGGTGTGAGAGCTGTCCTGCCAAGGGCACCGCTCTGTAGCTATGTTCGGAATGGATAACCTCTGAAAGCATCTAAGAGGGAAGCCAACTTCAAGATTAGGAATCGTTTGAGACCCGTGGGAGATGACCACGTTGATAGGCTTTAGGTGTACGCGCCGCAAGGTGTTGAGCCGTGAAGTACTAATGTCGTCGATTCCTATTAGGAAATTTGAAAATCAATTATTTGATTTTACAAACAATAAAGTGCGTAGTAAGCTGATTGTGGTTCCAACACCACCTTTGCTGTTTAAAAATATTTGAACGGTGAAGGTGGTGTTGGTGACGACACCTGTTGAGCCTTCTGTTCTGGTGGTTCGGCGCTATGGAAACACCCGTTCCCATTCCGAACACGGAAGTGAAACGTAGTTGCGGTGATGATAGTCCTTTTGGGCGAAAGTAGCTAGCCGCCAGTACAGAGTGCTCAATGACAAAAAGCAGCCGCGTAAGCGGCTGCTTTTTGTTTTGTTTGCATATAGATGATAAAATGAGCTTAATTATGTCTACCTGGGCATCCAAACGAAAGACGCTTTACGCTACTGCATTTATAGCGGCAATAGTATTTCTTATAGCGCTGCCTCTTTTCCTTATCTTCTACGAAAAGCCCACCTGTTTTGACGGTAAAATGAACGGCCGGGAAACAGGTGTGGACTGCGGTGGTAAATGCGCGAAAGTGTGCAGTGCAGATTTCCTGAGCCCAGTGATTACGTGGGCTCGTTCACATAAGATCGCCGAAGGGGTATATAACCTTGGTGCGTACATAGAAAACCCTAATCCAGATGGCGGTGCGGTAAATGTGCCGTACACTTTCACACTTTACGACAGTGCTGGACTACCTATAGCCGAACGCCGCGGCACCACATACATCCCGCCATACAGAAACATAGTAGTCTTTGAAAATGCGGTACTTACGAATGAACGAGTTCCTGCGCGGATCACGTTTGAATTTGACAGCAGAATTCCATGGGAAAAAAGTATTCAAAATGCAGAGTACTTGGTAGCATCAAATGGAAGGCTTACAGAAGATGGCCGGCCGCGCCTGGAGGCAGAGGTTCACAATAGAAATGTTGAGGCATATCAGAACATTGATGTTTTTGCCATCCTCTATGATATAAATGGAAATGTGGTAGCTTTTTCTAAAACAAAAATAGATAGCCTGGCTCCAAACCAAAAGGAACGGGCTGTATTCACATGGCCACTCCCGCTCACTGCGCCTGTGGCTCGTACAGAAGTGATTCCTACGGTTAAGCCGTAACTTTTAGGTATAGTTCTCGGCATATATAAATGAAGACGTTACTCACAAAATTATTCCCCGGCGACTCATTTAGAGAGGGGGAGCGAAGACAGCGCATAGACTGGATTCTGTTTTTAGCCACACTACCGCTCTTGGCAGCGGGGCTAGTTACCATGAATTCGTTTGTCGGCGAAAGTATGTTTTTTGAAAAACAGCTTATCTGGATCGCCGTTTCTATTGCCATTTTTTTTGGTATGAGTTTTGTAGACTTCCGTTTTTTACGACGGACTAGCGTGCTTATGAGTTTGTTTGCCGCCTCATGCGTGCTCCTTCTTTCACTCTTTGCTCTGGGTAAAGTGGTGAAAGGTGCTCAAAGCTGGTTTGACTTCGGTGCGTTTTCATTCCAGCCTTCTGATCCTATTAAACTGGTGCTTATTCTAATACTTGCTAAATACTTTTCCCGCCGGCATATAGAGATTGCAAATATTCGGCACATCATAGTTTCAGGTCTTTATGCGTTTGTTATTTTTATTCTTGTCCTCATTCAGCCAGACTTCGGATCTGCGATTATTATATTTTCCGTATGGTTTGGAATGGTGCTTATTTCAGGAATTTCAAAAAAGCATTTGCTGGCGGTATTCCTTGTAGGAACGGTGGCCTTTGCGGGATTGTGGAATTACGGCTTCCAGGAATACCAGAAAGCACGCATTAAAACATTTTTGAATCCACTCACGGATATTAGAGGAACAGGTTACAACGCATACCAGTCTACTATCGCCGTAGGATCAGGGCAGATGTGGGGAAAGGGAATAGGATATGGTACTCAGTCAAAACTCAAATTCCTTCCAGAATATCAGACGGACTTTATTTTTGCCGCATACGCAGAGGAGTGGGGATTTTTTGGTGTCATTTTGCTCTTTATGCTTTTTGCGGTGGTTATTTGGCGTATTCTGCTTAATGCTATACATGGGGCCACGAACTTTGAAATCCTTTTTGGGGCAGGTTTGGCTGTTCTCTTCATGGTTCATTTTGCTGTGAATGTGGGTATGAATATAGGACTTCTGCCGGTTACTGGTACTACTATTCCATTCATGAGTTACGGGGGAACGCACCTACTGACTGAATTTATGGGACTCGGTATTTTAATGGGTATGCGTAGGTACCGCCAGTCTGTTCATAAGGACTCTATGAAGAATGAGTTCCTAGGGCCGCAATAATCTAGCGTGTATAGAGCGATACGAGTGACGCAATCATTTTTGAAAGGGTGTATTCTTTGTCTACTGTTTCCTTGAGCCGCTGTGCGTATGCCGCGCTCTTTTGCGGATCTGAAAGAAGCGCCGTTACTGCTTTCTCAATCTCCTCAGGAGACTTTGGGGTGATAAGTATGCCGCTTTGATTATCTGTTATAAGTTCAGGAATGCCGCCCACACGTGTGGCTACACATGGAACTCCGGCACTCCCGCTTTCTAAAAGCACGTAGGGAAGGCCTTCTTTTATTGATGGTAAAAGAAATACATCAAACGCTTTCATGTGCTGCGCAGCCTGTTCTATATAACCGGGTAAAAACACAGTGTTGCTCAAGGATAATTCTGCAATCAAACGCTCCATGTTCTTCCGCTCTTCTCCTTCACCTATTATTATGTAGACGAGTTTGGGAAATGTAGAGGCGAGTGAACTCATGGCGCGAATGGCATATTCCAAACCTTTGTTCTTGTGGAGTTCTGCGTTTGTGCCTACAATGACAGCATCGCTTGTATCCTTGCTGATCCTGCTTCTTAAAAAAGCGCGAGCCTCCTCTTTTGTCTTAAAATTGATAGGGTGAATCCCTAGAGGTATGTGGACTATTTTTTTATGCGCGCCGATAACGATAAAGCGCCGTGCCTGATCCATCTCTTTTTGTGCAATAGTAATTACGCTGTCGCATAACAGCACGGTAATCCAGGAAAATACATACACAAGCGCTTTCCAGACACGGCCCCGGTCCTCATTAAAAGACCATCCGTGAGCTGTGTAAATAATGTGTGGAACGCCCAGTGTGCGCGCGGTAAATGCGCCTAGCCCTCCGGCTTTGGGACTGTGAAGGTGTATGATGTCAGGCTTTTCATTTTTTATAATAGAGAAAAAAGTAGTCAATGAACGAAGTTCTTTGAAAAGTGAAATATCACGCTCCAGTGAGCCTATTGATATGGTTCGTATCCCTGCTTGGGACAGCTTCTCGTGAAGCATGCCACTGCCGCCGTATGCCACGGTGACATCAAAATGTTCTTTGGGAAGGGAGGTGGCGATATCAAACACATGCTTCTGAGCACCGCCCCAGTTACTCTTCGTGATCATGAGAAGCACTTTCTTTTTTTGTAGTATCGGCATATGGCATAAAAATACCACAAATATTGAATCTCATCAAAGAATCAGGTAGTATAGTGAACATGACACATAGAAAAGAACCTTTCTTCCTTTTGGCGGGTGATGCAGTATCCTTGCTTCTTTCGTTGTGGATTGCACTTGCTGTGCGCTATAGACAGATCCCTAGCGACAGCCTGTACCTGGATCACCTCGTTCCGTTTTCAATTTTGTTCATTGTGTGGATTCTGGTATTTTTTATTGCAGGATTATATGAAAAACACACGCTTATTTTAAAGAGTAAGCTCGGGTCCATTATAGTGAACGCGCAGGTCGCCAACAGTATCATAGCGGTGCTGTTCTTTTACTTCATTCCTTTTTTTGTTATTACGCCGAAAACGATCCTTTTTATATTCCTTGTAAGCTTCCTGTTCCTTTCACTTCTCTGGAGGTTGTACGGCTATAATCTTTTTACAAAAAAACAAAAACAAAGGGCGCTTTTAGTGGGCAGTGGTAATGAAATGCAGGAACTTTATGATGAGGTGAATAATAATAATCGGTATGACATTACATTTGTTTCGCTCGTGAATCTGGCCGAAGAAGATACTGCTTCTGCAGAGCGGGAAATAATGAGCGCGCTGAAAGGCAATGAAGTAGAAATTGTAGCAATAGATCTTATGGATGAACGAATAGAGCCGCTTCTTCCGAAACTATATTCATTTCTTTTTTTGAATGTGCGTTTTGTGGAAATGCATAAATTATATGAAGAAATTTTTGACAGGGTGCCGCTTTCGCTTGTTAAATACAGCTGGTTTTTAGAACATATTTCTACTACGCCAAAAATCGTGTACGATGCAGTAAAACGAGTGATGGATGTGTGTGTAGCTCTTGTGTTGGGCGCTGTTTCGCTCGTGGTATACCCGTTCATCTTTCTCGCCATAAAACTAGATGACAGTGGAGTTATTTTTAGCTACCAGACACGAGTAGGAAAAAACAATAACCCGATTCACATCATTAAATTTCGTACCATGACTGTAGCCAATGATGACGGCAAGTGGGGAACGCAAAAAAACACGGTAACGCGGGTCGGTGCCCTCATGCGAAAAAGTAGGATTGATGAACTTCCGCAAATATGGAACGTGCTCAAAGGTGATGTTTCGCTTATTGGTCCGCGCCCGGAATTTGCCGAGCCAGTCCGTCTTTATAATGAACAAATCCCATACTATAATATTCGCCACATTATAAAACCCGGCCTTTCAGGTTGGGCGCAAATATACCATGAACGCCATCCTCATCATAGCCTGGATACGTTGGAAACAAAAAACAAGCTTTCATACGATCTGTATTATATAAAAAATCGGGGTATTATTTTGGACATTAAAATAGCTCTGCGTACTATAAAAATTCTCCTTTCCCGTAGCGGTATTTAATTGCTAATTTCCATGGAACGCCTATAATATGGCCTATAACTTCTAAATTATGAAAACACGATTCATTGCCACACTGCTGCTTTTAGGCTCATTCGGAATTGCATACTTTGTTTATTCGTCACAGGTTAACCCGCAAAGTAATTTTCCCTTTAAGCTCGGACTTGATTTGAACGGGGGAACACATTTGGTCTACAGAGCAGATGTTTCGGACGTGGCTCCTGGTGAAATAAATACATCCATGGAGGCCTTGCGGGACACTATAGAGCGGCGCGTGAATCTTTTCGGTGTGAGCGAGCCTTTGGTTCAGGTGGAGCAGAGCGGAGTTTTCGGCAGAGAGGCAGAGCATAAGCTTATCGTGGAGCTACCTGGTGTTACAGATATTGCAGAAGCTGTGGCGCTTATTGGTAAGACACCACTTCTGGAATTTAAACTCTTGAAATCAGCGGACGTGGATGCTGTTGACGCAAAAGATATTTCTGATGAGGAAAAGGCAAAAGAAATAGACGCACTTTTTACACCCACGGGTATTACCGGCAGGCTTATACAGCAGGCACGGCTTCAGTTTAATCCCACAACAAATGAGCCGGTAGTGTCACTGCAGTTTGCAGGTGAAGGGAAGGAGTTGTTGGCAAAGATGACTGAAGAAAACATAGGTAATATAATGGCCATTTTCCTTGATGGACAACCCATCTCCTTGCCTGTTATTCAGCAGGAAATTCGCGACGGCCGCGCACAGATAAGTGGTAGTTTTACAATAGAAGAAGCTCGCACACTGGTCCGTGATTTAAACTACGGAGCGCTTCCTGTGCCTATTGAACTCTTGTCCACACAGACAGTTGGTGCGTCGTTAGGTGCTGAAGCATTATATGGCGGCGTCCGCGCTGGCATTTGGTCATTTGTTGTTCTCTCACTTTTCCTTATCGTTTGGTATCGCTTGCCGGGAGTTATCGCAGTACTTGCATTGGCTATATATGCAGTGATAACGCTTGCACTCTTTAAGCTTATAGGGGTAACACTTACTGCAGCTGGAATTGCAGCCTTCATTCTTTCGGTGGGTATGGCGGTAGATGCAAACATTCTTATTTTTGAGCGCATGAAAGAAGAGCTAAGGCGGGGTCGTTCTGTATACGACGCTGCACATGAAGGGTTTAGCAGGGCATGGCTCTCTATCCGTGACAGTAACCTTTCTAGTATTATCACAGGTGTCATCCTTTACTACTTCGGCAGCACCTCGGTAATTAAAGGCTTTGCGCTTGTATTTATCCTTGGTGTGCTGGTAAGTATGTTCACTGCTATTACTATGTCTCGCACGTTTCTTTTTGCAGTTATTCCGCAAAATAATCAGCCTGGCCGCTTTGCACGGTTCCTGTTTAGTAATGGTCTTCGTAGTACTTCTAATAAAAAATAACCGCCATGTTTATAATCACTTACAGAAAAATATTTTATGCAATCTCTGCGGTTTTAGCGGGAGCTTCCATTCTGGCAATACTCCTCTACGGTTTTAACCTGGGCATTGATTTTAAAGGAGGGTCTATTCTAGAGATAGAATATGCGGGGGAAAGGCCGGCGGTTGCAGCCGTGCAGCAGCGCCTGACGCCACTTGAGGTAGGTGCATCTGTTCGCGAGACTGGTGAAAAAGGTTTTATTATACGAATGAAAAATCTTACGGAAGAGGAGCGTATTCAAGTGTTAAATACCCTTAGTCCCGATCCTTCAGTACAGATAGAGCAAAAACGCTTTGACTCCATCGGTCCACTTTTAGGTAAAGAGGCCATACGGAAGGCATGGGTTTCTATTGTTTTAGTGCTTTTAGCTATCGTGTGTTTTATTGCATTCACTTTCAGGAGGGTTTCAGAGCCCGTGTCATCATGGAAGTATGGGGGTATAGCCATATTCGCACTTGCTCATGATGTGCTTATTCCAACAGGTGCTTTTGCGGTTCTGGGGCATTTTAAGGGATATGAGATTGATACGCTTTTTGTAACAGCGCTTTTGGTGATACTTGGTTTTTCTGTTCATGATACTATTGTCGTTTTTGACCGCATACGGGAAAATTTAAGTATGGACAAAAAGAAGTCTGCATTTGAGCAGATCATAGGGGATAGCGTTAGTCAGACGATTACCCGATCTATTAATACCTCTCTAACGGTTATTATTTCACTTGTTGTGCTGTATTTTGTGGGCGGTGAAGCTATGCAGTCGTTTACACTGGCCTTACTTATAGGTGTTGTGGCTGGTACTTATTCTTCTATTTTCCTTTGCGCGCCGATGCTTCTTACTATGGAAAAATGGCAGCGCCGAAATAGTCATAATTAAAGCCATATTGCTGCGTTTTCTATGGGCTTTATGTAACTACTGAAAGAAACGTAAAAAAGCTTGACTCCTAAATAGATATGTATATAATAGGCAATACGCCTTAATTGGTAAGGCAGTGGTCTTTGAAATACTAAGTTATGCATTTTAGAAAGAACGTATTAAACATACGTGCAAGTTCCTATAGGGTGGTGTACAAGCCGCTCTATGAGGCGAAAAATGCGTTTAGGAAATATATATGTTTGAACACATTCATTTAACACACAACAATTCCAGTTTCTGTACTAACAGCAAATAATATAGTACAGATGACCAGAGTAAATGATTGAGCTCTTAATATCTAAAAGTGAATTCAAAATATTCGTAAAGTAATTATCGCAAGATACTATTTTCCTCTATTTTGTTCCGTTCATTTAAATTAAGAGTTTGATCCTAGCTCAGGATGAACGCTGGCGGCGTGGGTAAGGCATGCAAGTCAAGGGGCCCGCAAGGGCACCGGCAGACGAGGTAGTAATAAGTAGGTACAAACCTTTGAGTCAGGAATAACTCATCGAAAGATGAGCTAATACTTGATAGTTCCCTTCGGGGTAAAGATTTATCGCTCAAAGATTGGCCTGCTCGATATCAGCTAGTTGGTAAGGTAATGGCTTACCAAGGCTATGACGTCTAGGGGAGCTGAGAGGCTGACCCCCACCGATGGTACTGAGATACGGACCATACACCTACGGGTGGCCGCAGTCGAGAATCTTCCGCAATGGGCGAAAGCCTGACGGAGCGACGCCGCGTGGTTGATGAAGTTCTTCGGAACGTAAAAACCTTTTGCCAAGGAGAAAGTTTATTGATAGTACTTGGCGAATAAGGGGTTGCTAAACTCGTGCCAGCAGCAGCGGTAATACGAGTGCCCCAAGCGTTATCCGGAATTATTGGGCGTAAAGGATGTGTAGGTGGTCTTATTAGTCTCTTGTTAAATTCTTCGGCTTAACCGGGGGCATGCAAGGGAAACGGTAGGACTAGAGGATGCGAGGGGTGTACGGAACTCATGGTGTAGGGGTGAAATCTGTTGATATCATGGGGAACACCAAAAGCGAAGGCAGTACACTGGAGCACTCCTGACACTGAAACATGAAAGCGTGGGTAGCGAATGGGATTAGATACCCCAGTAGTCCACGCCCTAAACGATGTTCTCTGGCTTTTCGGAGTATCGACCCTCTGAGAGGCGAAGCTAACGCGTTAAGAGAACCGCCTGGGTAGTACGGCCGCAAGGCTAAAACTCAAAGGAATAGACGGGGACTTGCACAAGCGGTGGATCATGTGGTTTAATTCGATGATAAACGAAGAACCTTACCAGGGTTTGAAACCCAGCTGAATACTCTAGGAAACTAGAGTAGCCGCAAGGCAGTTGGGCAGGTGATGCATGGTCGTCGTCAGTTCGTGGTTTGAATTGTTCCCTTAAGTGGGGTAACGAACGCAACCCTCGTTGCCTGTTATAAGTGTCAGGCGAGACTGCCCACGACAAAGTTCATAAACATCACGTCGAGCAAACAGCCGAGAGAAACTTTCGTTTCTTGAGGCTTAGCCCGACGGGTTGAAAGAAACGAAAGTTTCTCTCGGCTGTTTGTGACCTGTGTCGTGGGAGGAAGGCGAGGATGACGCCAGATCAGCATGTCCCTCTGATACCCTGGGCTACACACGTGATACAATCGCCGGTACAACAGGACGCAATGTCGCAAGACGGAGCAAATCCTTAGAAAGCCGGCGCCAGTTCGGATTGGGGTCTGCAACTCGACCCCATGAAGCCGGAATCGCTAGTAATCGCGGGTCAGCTATACCGCGGTGAATACGTTCTCAAGTCTTGTACTCACCGCCCGTCAACTCAAGGGAGTTGGGAGTGCCCGAAGTCCGTGGTTACACGGCCTAAGGCAAGCTCAATGACAGGGAGTAAGTCGTAACAAGGCACGGGTAGCGGAAGCTGCTCGTGGATTATTTCAAATTGAACACGATATTTTCTCTTCGGAGAATCTATCTGAAATGGTCGTTGTCACAACAAGTGTGTGAATATACGTAATGGTCCTGCAACGTTATATGCGGACCCTCAGCCCTGAGAGAGGAAGGGCAAAGGAGGGATTCTCGCTTAAGCGAATCTCTCCGGTGAACGGAACAAAATAAAGGATGGTAGTTTGAAAAACCGCTCGGGTAAACCCGAGCGGTTTTTCTATGCTTCAAGTGAGCACTGCGAAAACATTATCCAATACTATTGACATATATGTCAAATAATGATACCTTTAACGACAGAAAGGAACCCTATGGTAACCACAAAATTCTTCCACCATGAAGTCATCCCGGTAATTCAGAAGCCGGAGACCTGCTTCGGTGGAACAGTGACGGTGAGCAGAAGGGCTAAAAACAGGTTAAAGCTGGTAGCAGATTATGTTGAGGAGAGGCCACTGTTGTGCGTCCTGGTCTCAACGTTAATTTTCGGTCCAGCGTTCTTCGTTGGTGGGATGTGGATATTGCCAGTACTTTTCCCATCACTTCTTCGGTAGAAGATGCCCCAAAAGGAGGAACAAGGAAAGCGCCAACCATTTCGGTCTGGCGCTTCTTTCTTTGTTGCCACGGCGGTGACTTTTTGATATAGTGCTTAAACGTGAATTTAAGACATGCGCGTGTAGCTCAGTTGGTAGAGCACATCACTGATACTGATGGGGTCCCAGGTTCGAATCCTGGCACGCGCACAAAAAGCATTGTATAATACACCCATAATTACTATTTATTATGGATACAAAAAAATTTTCAATTGAAGACGTTCTTAAGGGTGGCTGGCATAAGACAAAGGAGCATTTTCTCTTTCTCTTTTTAACCGGCTTGGTGTATTTCGTTATTTCAATGGTGCTGGGTTCCGTGAATGAGGGTGATTTTCCAGTTAATACGCTTTCGTTTTTAATATCAGTAATTTTCGGCGTTCTTTTCCAAGTGGGTATGATCAAAATACTTATGCGGATTACTGGCAATGAAAAACCAGATGCACATCAGTTTTTAGCCATTACGCCAGGTGAATTTTTCAGATATATAGGTTGCTCTATTTTGTATGGTCTGGCGATACTTGGTGGATTAATTTTGCTTATTATCCCAGGAATAATTATCGGTATTAGACTACAGTTCGGGTATTATTTCTTAATTGACAAGAAGATGGGGCCGGTGGAAGCCCTTAAGGCAAGCTGGGGAGCCACACGTGGTCAAACATGGGATCTATTTCTCTTTACCTTGGTTACCATAGCGATTAACATCATAGGCGTGCTTCTTCTGGGGCTGGGGCTTATTATTACAATCCCTGTAACGCTCATAGCTGTGGCGTATATTTACCGCGCTGTAAGCAATGCACAGATGCCTCAGGTTATTCCAGAACCAGCAGCTATAGTTCCGCCGCCACCGCATCAAGACACGCCGGCTCCTCCTGTTCAATAAGGTACGGGCTATTAAGGAAGGTCAAAAAAACCGGCTATATGCCGGTTTTTTTGACAAAAATGACCTAAAGATTAAAAACGGTCACATACTTTGTCTTTTTTACTTAAATCGTGTAGTATTCAATCTTGTGATAAGAAAGATAACCTTTAACTAACAACAATGGAATTACAAAAGAAAACGAAGATTGTGTGTACGATAGGTCCTGCGACTGAGTCAAAAGAAATGCTAGAAAAGCTTGTAAATGCTGGCATGAACGTAATGCGGCTTAACTTTTCTCATGGTGATTTTAAAGAGCATCAGGGACGCGTAGATGAGCTCCGTGCGGTGATGGAAAAGACAGGAAAGCGTGTGGCTATCATGCAAGACCTTGGTGGACCAAAGATCAGAATTGGAGATTTTGCAAATGGATTGATAACACTGAAGGAGGGGCAGACATTTACCCTTACTACAGATAAAATTGTAGGCGATGAAAACCGCGTGTCAGTGAACTACCCATTGCTTCCAAAGGAAGTGAAAGTGGGTGGGTTCATTTTGCTTCATGATGGAAAGAAGAAGCTAGAAATTACCGACATCAAAGGTAACGATGTTATCTGTAAAGTTCTTGTTGGTGGCGAAATAAAGTCAAAGCGCGGCGTGAATCTTCCTGGAGCATATCTTTCTATAAGTTCTATTACTGAAAAAGACCGTAAGGACCTAGAGTTTGGCTTGAAGAATAAAGTGGACTATATTGCGCTTTCGTTTGTGCGAAGACCGAGCGACATTATTGAACTTCGTGAAATCCTGGCTAAAGCAAAATCAAAGGCGCAGATTATTGCAAAGATTGAAACTCCTGAAGCGCTTGAAAATATTGATGAAATTTTGGACCTTACAGACGCTATTATGGTGGCACGAGGTGACTTGGCGATAGAAATTCCTGCAGAGGATGTGCCTTTAGCTCAGAAGATGCTTATTCAGAAGTGTAATGAATTAGGTAAGCCAGTAATTACAGCTACGCAGATGCTGGAGTCTATGATTAAAAGCCCTGTGCCTACGCGCGCAGAGGTTTCAGATGTGGCAAACGCTATTATTGACGGCACTGACGCTGTGATGCTTTCAGAGGAAACCACGCTCGGTGATTTCCCCGTAGAGGCAGTGAGCGTTATGACACGCGTAGCAAAGCGTATTGAAAAGGAATTCAGCAGCCATCACATGATGGAAGAGTATGAAAATAAAAATGGCGTAACTGACGCTGTGTCGTCTGCCGTGGTTAAGGCTGCTGTGGAAGTGGACGCAAAGTTTATAGTAGCGCTTACGATGTCAGGATTTTCTGCGCGGATGATTGCACGGTATCGTCCTACCCAGCCTATTTTAGCGCTTACGCCTAACGAAAAAGATGCAAACAAGATGACACTTGCGTACGGATGTTACCCTATAGTGATTGAGAAGTTTAAGGATATGACAGATGTGATGGGTATGGTGCGGCAATTTGCGCTGAAGCACAAACTGGCAGCAAAGGGTGACAGAATAGTGATAGCTTTGGGTCTGCCGTTCGGTAAATCTATTGATACGAACACGATGATTATGGAGGTGATTTAGCTGATAGTTTGTTTTTTTAAGAAATTAGGTTTTAGGTAATCAACAAGAACAACAAGAAAACCCCGGCCGCTACGCGGCCGGGGTTTTCTTGTTGTTCTTGTTGATTGGTGTGCGTTGCGCTATAAAGATAAAATTTTAATAAAATTATTGTTGCGGATTTTAATAAAATTTCATATTGCATATGTACAATGTATACATGCGTACAATATACACAGTAAAAGATAATGATAAGGTGGTAGAAGCAGTGCCGGGGTCGCGTCAATACATATTAAGGATCCGTGACTTGCCGCACACAGAAAAGCCGCGTGAAAAGCTTTTAAAGCTTGGTCCACACGCACTCACGGTACAGGAGCTTCTTGCAATACTTTTAAACACCGGCACAAAAAAGGAAGGCGTATTGGAAATGTCTCAGCGGATAATCAAAGAATACGGCGATAGAAGCCTTGCGGGTAACGTGAATGCAGAAAAAGCCGCACGTGAGCTTAGTATTCCTATAGTAAAGGCATGCCAGATAGTAGCGTGCGGGGAACTCGGCCGCAGATTCTTTCAAAGGGGTGGGGGAGGATTAACTGTGGTGCGCACAGCAAAGGACATCTTTGAGTACTTACCTGAAATGAGAACACTACCAAAGGAACATCTACGCGGGATTTATTTAAACACTCATAATAGAGTTATCCATGATGAGGTCATTTCAATAGGCACAGTGGATTCAAATATTGTACACCCGCGCGAGGTTTTCCGGCCAGCTATAGAGTATGGCGCGGCCGCTGTGGTGCTTGCCCATAATCATCCGTCGGGTGTGGTAAAACCCAGCAGTATGGACATGGAAATCACGGAGCAGCTTATTGCTGCCGGAAAAATAATTGGAATAAATGTACTGGATCATGTAATTATAGCCGGCAATAAATACGAGAGTGTCCACGCGAATTATTAGTCATAACAAAAATAATCATGCGAACACAACTATTAGAACGATATGTTTTAAAGCACGAAAAATTTATCATAAATGCTGGCGGGTGTAATAGCTTGTGGAATAAGCCGCGGCTTTTACGGGATGAAGGAGAACATAAGAATATCGTACTAGAGCGATACTTTTACGATCTTTACAATATGTTTCTAAAGAGAATAACAAACTTGGCGGCGGGAGATGAGTCTTCAGAGTATGAGCATCGCCGGATCAAAATGCTTTTGGATGAACTGCTTAAGGTGAAAGGGCTTTTGGAACGGGAGGACAAATAGATAACATACAGCCCAGCGCTACGCGCTGGGCTTTTTTACTATAAAAATGTACAGTGTATAATGTTCACGATGAACTACAAAGACTACTTCAAAGACAAAAAAATCACTCTCGTGGGTTTCGGGGAGAACAATAAGGCTCTTGCGGACGCTGAGTTTTTAGCTAAGGCGGGGGCTACGGTAACGGTGCTTGATGCGCGGCAGGAGCATGAACTTTCCCAGTTTATAAAGCACTTTAAAATAGCTCCACCTTCCGCACCGGATGCCGTGGGTCTTGGAGGTATCGCTCTTTCCGACGCCACGGCAAATGATGCTCCTGATCAAATAGACGCTGCAGATATACTGGAAACTATCTCAAAAAAACCAAAGCCCGACTGGCGTGAAAAAGTGTCATTTCATTTTGGTAAGTATAAAAAAGAATTGTTTGAAGGGCAGGAGCTTATTATTCGCGACATCTCCATCCCGCTGTCACTTCCACAGTTTAAGGAAGCACTTAACAAAAATGTTCCTGTAGAGGTAGCAGAATCACTTTTCGTGAAGCTTTCACCGCCCATAACATTAGTGGGTGTCACCGGAACTTGCGGCAAAACTACTACAGCGTACATGATTAATGAAATAGTAAAGCAGGGGTTCGCTGACACAGAACAGAAATTTTACTTTATTGATCCGTATAAAGGCAGCTCACCCCTTTCTCTTTTGGGAAAAGTGAAGCGTGACGACATCATTTTACTGGAGACGGGAACAGAACTGCTCGCTGAATTTAATAATGCGCACATGAGTCCGCATGTAGCTGTTATAACGAATATATATACTAACCATCTCGGTCATGCAAACAAAGAAACATACTTTGAGGAAAAGTCCGCAATTTTCAAATATCAAACATATAATAACTTTCTTATAGCAAACGATGAGGTGGTAGATCTTATTAAAACCCATTTCAGCATGCCGTTTAAGGCAAAAATACTGCGCACTGGAACCTCGCTTATTCCTCGGGAATGGCGGCTTGAAGATATGCCTCAGCACATGAAAGAGAATATGGCGCTTGCTCTGCGCGTGGCGGAGGTGTTACGGGTGGACGATGGAGTCACAAAAAATGCTGTCCTTAATTTTAAAAATCCAAAAGCTCGCCAAGAATATGTCAAGAAAGTTCGCGGTGCATTATTTTACAATGACAGCGCGTCTACAAACCCAGCGGCTACCTTAACCGCCCTTAAATCCCTTTCAAAAAACCGTAATGCGGTGCTCATATTTGGTGGTCCGGACATGGAATGGAATACGAAAGATATGGATGATTTTATGAAAACAATAGTTCAGTATGCGCACACGCTTATTTTACTGCCCGGAAGCGGAACGATGAAAATGCATAGATATATTCTGGATTTTCCTGACATGAAACATATATATGCGCATAGTATTTATGACGCTGTGGGGATAGCGCGGGACAATGCCGGTAAAGAAGATGTGGTTATTTTTAGTCCAGGTTTTCCGGCGTGGGGACTTTATCAAAATGAGGTAGAGCGCGGTGACCATTTTATTTGGGCGCTCCGTAGTTTCTAGCAGAACGTCCGAAAACTTAGGCGCCAGTAATAAGGCATACCACTGCTCCATCCCATTTTTTTCCTGTGTATATCGCCTGCATTAGTCCGGCTAGTGAAAGCGCGCTGTTTGGTGAAAGGGAAATCCCCGTGGTTTTCTCTGAAAGCGAAACAGCGCTCCCAATCTCTTCATTTGTGGCTATATATCCGCCACCACTGCTTTCTTCTATGAGCGCAGAAAGCGCAGTCTTACGTATACCTACATGATCTACTATAGCGTCTGCAATAGATACTTCGTCAGTATGCATTCTTTCAGTAAATGTTTCTGCAATAGGGTGGCATGACATTGTTTGAACTACATGAATTTCTATTTTTTTCCCGAGTTTATTAAAAGACTGAGCCAGCGCCTGTGCTGTGGTTCCGGATGAAGTGGGTATAAACACTGCTTTCAGGTTCGGTATTTGAGCCAATTCTTCTGCTAGACTCTCATATCCTATAAGTGCAGTATCGTCATTTGACTGACGTAATCCTTTTACGGTTCCGTCTTGCGTGAGATTAAAAAGTGACTGAAGCGGACGCTCGGCATGGTTCACGGTGATATGTTCACTTGCTAAGCTTTTAATTTTCTCAAGCTTTGCGGCATTTATTTTTTTGCCAATAAAAATAGTGAGGGTTATGGGCTCGGTATTTTTTTTGTTGTACGCCGCGGCAAAAAGAGCGGCGGCTATGGCTGCATTGCCTGAGGATGAAATACCAAAGTTTTTAATCCCTTCGTTTAGATATTTCTCCATCATCACAGGAATGGAACGGCCTTTGTGTGAGCCGTAAGGGTGCAGATCCTCACGCTTAAAATAAAGCTCGTGCAGCTCCAGTGCTTTTGCCAATTCAGGCTGTGCCTCATTCGGTGTGGTCATTGTAATATTGTATATCTTATCGTTATTTAGTAGTATGTAAAGTGTTACTAATTCATGCTAAACGGTATATGAACTTAATTTGCCCTGAATGTAAAAATAACGTGGACCTTAATGCATTTCCAAATCTGGACAAGGGACACGTGGTAGAGTGCAATATGTGCGGTATTTCGCTTCTGGTAAATGATATTAAAGACGGGAAGGTGGAAGCGGAGATTGTGGATGAAGGGAAGTAACTAGCTGTTCTATCATCCCGCGAAATCCATGTGACCCCAAAAAGGCGATAACATCGCCTTTTTTTGCGTGATTTAAAAGGTGCTGGATGAGAGCTTCATCATTATCAATATAAAACGTATTTGCGTGGCTTTCTGCCACAATATCTCTTAGTACGTTACCTTCTATAGGCTGGTCTTTCTCATCATCTGTCACTTTTAGTTTTGTAAGGCGCGGGATAATTACTTGATCTGCGTCCTTAAACGCATTGTGGTATTTCTCTTTCGCCTCCATCTTCCTGCCTCCTATGTTTGGTTCAAAAATAGTGAAAATAGATCCTGAATATATAGTACGAAGCGTTTTTAACACCGAAGATGCTTTTTCGGGTGAGTGTGCTATATCGTCTACTACCGTTATGTCGTTCTCGTATCTCTTTTCAAGTCTCCGTTTGAGACCTTTGAAGTCTGCTACAGCCTCAATAATTTTTTCTGGAGAAATTCCTGCCTCACATGCCATTGCAAAACATCCCGTGATATTTTCTGCTTGAAATCCTCCGAGCATTGGTGAATTGATTTTATACTCAGACTCACCGTGAGAAATGGTAAAAGAAATGCCGCTCCGTGTTTCTGTCACGTGTCCGTAGGTATACATTGCGTCACTTTGTTTCCCGTACGTTATAACTTGCGCTTCTTTTGCTTCATCCAAGATCTTGTTAACACCCTCGTCATCTGTGCACGCTACAATTTTTCCCTGTGAAGGAATAAGCGAAACAAGTTTTTTGAATGCGTCAAAATACGATTCTTCTGTGGGATAGAGATCCGCGTGGTCCCATGATACGGCCGTTATTAAAAGATGAGTAGGTTTGTAATGAAAGAATTTAGCTGAACTGTCTGTAGGCGAACTTTTGTATTCGTCACCTTCAAATACACTCCACCCACCTTCTGAAATGTGAGCTGACTGCTCATGGGAAAGTGAAACGCCTCCAAACATATAGCTTGGATTTAGTCCTGCCTTATCTAAAATAAATGAAAGAAGTGCGCTTGAGGATGTTTTCCCCCAAGTTCCTACGCAAACAATTGAGCGCTCCGCAATGAAATATTCTTCAAAAATATCAACAGGGGATTTGATAGTGAGCCCATGCTCACGCGCATATAGGGTTTCAGGATTTTGCGTTCCCGACGCTGTAGCTGTCACTATAATATCAGGTGCGCCGTTCGCTACCATTTTTTCTGGATGCCAGCCTGCATAGTAGGGCACGCCAGCTTCGGAAAGGTAGGTGGATACGGGTGGAAAAAAGCCTTTGTCACTGCCTGTTACCTTCCAGCCTTTCTTATGAAGCGCAATGGCTAATGCGCTATTTAGAACCCCGCAAATACCGATAATATGGATATGTTTTGGTTTTTCTGTCATTTGTTTAGTATAGCAGGGCAACTCACGTTCAGTAAATTATAGTGTAGCCAGCACATCTTTTGCTGCTTTTACGTCATCACTCCATTCTTTTCCGTCAAACCATTCAAATCCGGCGAACTGGAGTTTGTAGGTATCTGTTTCGCGCTGTAGGGAACCCAGGTATATGTATTTTTTATTCTCTGCTTTTACGGCGGTGATAATTTTTAATATCATGCCGAGTCCTGTGTCCCGTGAATCGGATTCATAGAACGGATAACTGTAGTGGATAATATCTTCTGTTTCAAAAGCAATACAGTAACCTATTGCCGCCGCGGAATGATTTACACTACCCGTAACTTCTTTGTTATGAAAAATAAACAGCGTTGTAAAATTACTTTTTTGTGCATCAGTAAGCAGTTCTTTTATTTTGTTTGCGCTGAATGTGGCGCCTCGAGTTTCATAAAAGTCTTTTGCCATTTTGCCGATCTGCCATGAGTAATCTGCGTAGGGAATTGGCGCCTTTGTGAACGTGAGATGCTCCGTTTTCTTTAGGATACGACGATTCTCACTAGAGGGTTCAAATTTTTCCAAGTCTATTCGCGCACTGCGTGTTTGCTGCATGACCCCTTTGCCGATGCGTGTAAAAACATACCCCTGATTATAGAGCTTCTCTATGCTGACGTCATCAAACGCGGTAACTATTTTTTCGCCGTATGAAAGATAGTGTGCCATTACTTTAAAATTGTAGCATGTAAAAAGGAAATATGGCTCTCTAATACAGCGCCACCCAGATTCCCAATATTACAAACGCCACATGCACAATCCAGAAACGCATGATGGTTTTTTCTTCGCTCCATCCCTTAAGTTCAAAATGATGATGAAGTGGTGCCATTTTGAAAATGCGCCTGCCCAAAAAATACCTACCAAGCACCTGAATCACTACGGAAAATGCTTCTATGTAAAATAGAAAGCCAAGGAAGAAAAGTGCTACTGTCTGGTTTATCACTATCGCATTAATTGCTAAAAGCGCACCGAGTCCCAGCGACCCCACGTCACCCATCTGGAATCGTGCCGGTTTAATATTAAAATAGGTGTACGCCAGAATGGAGCCGACGACTGTGGCGTTAAGGATTGCCATTTCATCAAAACCGTAAATCCAACTTAGTAGCGTGAGTGCGCTAAAAGTAGGAATAAGCATTCCTCCTGCTAGTCCGTCCATGCCGTCTGCAATATTTACTGCGTTTGCGGTAAACATCACTATTAAAATGATGAGCGGGAAAATGAGCGCGCCAATGAACAGTTCTCCGAGGAATGGAATATATATAAAATGCCACTGCTCACCAAGTTTGAAATATACCCACCACGCGGTGATAGCACCTGCGATGAACTGGAGTAATAATTTCTCGTGTACATGCACACCTTTGCCTGGACGCGATCCTATCCATAACGACATTCGCTTGAAAATTGTCCATGGTAGTGTAAGTGTAAACCAGGCTTTCATTTTAAATTCACGATGTACCTGTATAAGCGTGAGTGTCTGTTTCACACTTCTGCTGCGGCGCTTTTTGCCAAAAATATTTAAAAGATCATCCAAACCTCCAAGCGCTGCAGATAAAAGCATCACACCTATCGGCACCCAAGTGAAGCTGCGATCCCAGTTCCAAAAAAAGGTAACGGCCGCTACAGTTATAATAACCAAAAGCCCTCCCATGACCGGCGTGTTCGCTTTTCCTTTAGAAGATTCAAGTCCTGCCAGTTCTACCTTTGTTCCTTTGATAATTTTGTACTTGTATAAAAAGTGCGTCAAAAGGGGAGCCCACGCAAAGCTTAAAAGACAGGAAAAAAGGGCAAATCCCATGATTCGCGAAAGGATGTCTATAGTTTCAAGTGGAATATGCATACGTAGTAAAACGATACCACAGATACTGCGCTAGAACCAGTTGAGTCTGCGGATTTGAGTGGAGTCAGCTTTTCTTGCGCGCTCCTGGGTATAATTCTCTTCGTCGGTTTTACCGTTTTCAATCCAGCGTTGTTCATGGATAGGCTTTTGAGTATCGGTAATTTTGATGATGCCCTCACGAACGCCATGGTTAAACTCACCGTCCGAAGGCCATGCTATAGAGTGAACATAGTAGAGTGAGGTTGGCACATCATTTTCATACTCCACTTTTTCAATAACTACAATGTGGTTTCTTTCGCCGGTTTCTTTTGAGGTATAGAGCATGCTAATAAAATCTCCAGGCTGAATCTGTGGAAGGGGAATAATGTGACTGTTTTTGTCATTGGCGAGTGTGGTGACGCCAGTATTTTCCACTGAACGAAATGCTGTGATTAAAAAGCGAACAAAAAAGTTTTTGGCGTACGGGTATGCTAGCTTCTTTTTTATTGAACTGCCACAGCGGTTAACGCTTTCAGCATTTAGCAGGTGATATGCAAAACCCGAACAATCAATACCAAGATTACTTTTCACTAGAAACTGTGTCAATTCAGAGTCAGAGATTTTTTTGATATCAACCTTTTCCCGAAGTGCAACGATAGTAAGCTCATCGTTAATATCGGCGACAGTGCCTTTTCCTATTTGCCCTCGCATGCCGTGCCGCACTCCACTTCTCCTATTATTAAAATACGGCACGGGAACTTTGGCGTTTCCCTCACCAAAATGAAGATATGCGTTGATAAGATTCATCGTGCTTTCGTGCAGAGTTTTGGTGGTCATGGAATCAGTTTAATTTGAATTAAGGAGTGAAACCACTGTTTTACCGAGATCGTTTAGAGTGTCGTAGGTATGCATAATTCCAGTGCCGATCTGTATTCGCACTAGGTCAGCATTTGGTTTCGCATTATTGTATGGTATTACATTGAACCCTTTTTGAATCAAAGATTCCAGTGTGCCGCCTGTCACTTTTCTACCGCCATTTGTATACGATGAAGTGACGCGCTGAATGATTTGTGAGCCTGTGGAGATGGGAATGAGGTTTTCTGCAGTAGGTATTTCAAAAAGGGCAGAAAGGTGTGCTTCAAAAGTAGTAAGGCCTTTTGCGCCATTACGCGCATTAAGTGACTGAAGGTATGATTCATATGTGGTGGACGCTGGCTGGCGCGCGTTAATTTCCAGAAGGTACACTTTTCCGGTGGACGTATCTACTTTCACATCTATCCCAAAGAGACCTTTCCAGCCGCTTGCCTGCATTTTAAGTGCCACTTGTTCTGCTATGTGTTCGTACGCACTTATCATGTCGGGAGAAAGTACGCGCTTCGGCAGTTCCCAGTCATTGCCGATTGTAGAAAAAGGGATTTCAGTAAAAGGAGGCAGGCCGGTGATTTGATAATTTATATTGCCTGCAAGAATAGAGCTTGAGAAAACAGCAATGTTGCTCGTGAACACAGGGCCGGGTATGTATGCAGATTTCTTTACAAAACGTGACGGAAATTTATCCTGTATTTCTACAAGCGCATCTTCATTCTGAACAAAAATTGTTCCTTCACCTGTGTGGCTTCTGTTGAACTGGATAATGAAGGGTTCGCCTTCCCATGACAGCTCTTTGCATTCTACTACACTGTGCGGCGGAAGTAGTTCTGCTAATTCTTCTAGCCATTCTATCTGTGAGATCTTGTGCTCCACTTTTTCTGCCAGCCCAGCGCTTGGATTCATGAGCCTCCAGTTATGATCACGGCAGACTTTTTCTATAAGCGGCGTGTTTTTGAACACTACTATGCAAGGGTTTGTTTCGTTAAGTGTCTGTTTAACCCCCGGAAGATTCAAAAGTTCATGCGTGTCATAGAGTTCGTTTTTTGGATTATCTATAAGCCAAACGTTGTCTTTGTACTCTGCATGAATGAGCTCACTGTAGGGCGTGCGGTTTGTAATTATAAAATACCCATCCTTTGGAGGAATGCCAAGAGCACGCTCAATGTCGCGTGTGACATAGACTACACTATGCTCTTTAATGTAGCGGTAGAGGCTCTTCATATGATAGTGTAGTATAACATGATATAACGAGAGAAAATATGGCCACCTTTTATGTTATCGGTACACCTATAGGAAACCTGGAAGATATAACCCTCCGGGCATTGCGCATCCTCAAAGAAGTGGATGTGATTTTATGCGAGGACACACGTGTTACTTCACGTCTTTTGGAGAAATATGCTATTAACACTCCTACGCAAAGTTATCACTCGCAAAGCTCACTTGGTAAAACAGAACTTATAATTCAAATGATTAAAGAAGGGAAGAACCTCGCGTTAGTTTCTGATGCAGGAACTCCGTCCATTTCTGATCCAGGTTCAAAATTGCTTTCTATAATTCGTGAGCAATGTACTCCGGAGGAGGTGACTATTGTGGCGGTGCCAGGACCTTCTGCGCTGATTTCCGCACTTTCTGTCGCAGGCGTTCCCGTTTCAGAATTTACTTTTCTAGGATTTTTACCGCACAAAAAAGGCAGGGAGACGCTGTTTAAAGAAATAGCAGCTGCGGAGCGCACGATGGTCTTTTATGAGTCCCCGCATAGAATTTTAAAAACCTTGGAATCGCTTGCAACTTTTTTAGAAGGAGTGGGTGCGAAGGTGACGGTGGCACGGGAGCTCACAAAAATATATGAAGAAGTGAAGCAGGGGACTCCTGTAGAAGTTTTAGAGTACTTTAAAACAAATGAAGACAAGGTGCGCGGTGAGTTCGTGGTGGTGGTGAGTAAATAAAAACCGCGCAGGGGTACCTGCGCGGGTGCTTTTTATTCATCAACCATCTGGGAAACCTCCCTCACCTTTTCAGGTGATAAAAAGAGGTGTATTCGCTCGGCTTTAAGTTTAATAACAACATCCTGTTCTGTTTTATTTAACGACTCTACGTTGTTAAATAGATCAAAAGAAAGCATGTACGGCCCTTCGGTGAAAGTTGCGCGTAGTGGCTTTGGTGGATGCGCCGCCGACATAACCTGGACGATAAACTTCAGTGTAAAGTGAAGTTTCTGTGACCGTTCCGGTTTTTCTGGATCAATCGTTACTGATTCAACAATTCCCATAAAGACTTCACCTTCTTTGCTCTCCAGCTGAAGAACGTAGTCGGATCCAGGAAGTGTTGTGATGGTTTTCTCCGTGAGTACGACTTTACGCTTTAGCATACGTCCTTTTTAAAATCTGGCTCCATACTACCACGGAAGTTATTAGAGTGCTATTGGTTTTTTGATTTTGCATTTATGGGTATAATAGAAAGTAATAAACGTTTTTTTATTAATTTTATTCATTCATCATGTCACGTCGCCAATCCTTGCTTGCTATCGGAATTTTTACGCTTATCCTTCCATTTCTAGGGCTACCCTCGTCGTGGAAAATGGTGCTCACTGTAGCTATCGGCGTAGTATTAATATGTATTTCATATGTCATGAGAAGGGAAGAACCGCGAGGTGAAGTGGTAACCCCGGCTTTTTCTGAGCGAAGGAATGAACCATTAACCCAAGGCTGAATCAATGAATAGCCAGGCACACAAAAGACACCGGGGAATAAGCGCTCTTTCATGGATAGTGGGGATATCTTTTTCTTTGCTCGCTGCATTTTTTATAACATCACAGGTTGTGCCTGCTTTTTTCCCGGTAAAATACGTGTCACTTGCAGAAAGTGAAGCGCAAACTGCCGCAGCCACCACATCTCCTTTGCTTGCCGCTGCTTCCACTACAGAACCGGTGCGCGTGGTGACACACGTTAAAACACCTGTGCCGCTTAAGGCTATTTACATGTCCGGCTGGGTGGCGGGAAGTCCCCAGATTCGCACAAACCTTGTAAAGCTTATTGAAGACACAGAACTGAATGCTGTGGTTATAGACATCAAGGATTACTCAGGACGCATCAGTTTCTTAACTGACGATGATGTTATTAATGCAGAGGGTTCTCCGGAGCGGCGCATTGCTGATGTTAAGGAATTTATTGATTTTTTGCATAGTAAAAATATTTATGTGATAGGTAGGCTTTCTGCATTTCAGGATGCACATATGGTGGTAAAACATCCAGAGTGGGCTGTGCGCAGATCAAGTGATGGCGGCGTCTGGAAAGATTATAAAGGTATTAGCTGGATAGATGTGTCTGCGAAACCATTTTGGGATTATTTAATACAGATCGCAAAGTACTCATATTATGATGTAGGATTTGATGAAATAAACTTTGACTACATACGTTTTCCATCTGATGGAAATATGAAAGACATAGCGTATCCGTTTAGTGAGGGGAAAAAGAAGCATGAAGCACTTCGCGGGTTTTTTGAATACGTGAATGATGAGCTGCGGCCGGGGCTCGGAACCACCACAGCGCCGATAGATAATGAAAAGCTAGGAAAAGATTATCCTGTCATCTCTGCTGATCTGTTTGGGATGACTACTTCAAATAGGGATGATTTAAATATCGGGCAAGTTTTGGAGGATGCACTTCCGTATTTTGATTACATTGCACCGATGGTATATCCGTCTCATTACCCCGCAACATTTAATGGATACGCAAATCCAGCAGCACAGCCCTACGAAGTTATTGAATATGCTATGAGTAGGGCAGTAGAGCGTACAGTCGCGGCAGGTAACGCGCCCAGCAAAATGCGGCCATGGCTTCAAGATTTTAGTATAGGTAATACAAAGTATACGCCAGAGATGGTGCGTGCGCAGATACAAGCTACATATGATGTAGGGCTGGATTCCTGGATGCTCTGGAGCGCTGCGAACAAATATTCAGCGTCTGCGCTTTTGCCGGAGTAAGTAATGTGTCGTCAGGAATTTCATACTGTGGGGTTATGCACTGTGCACCCTTGATCTCTTTCTAAAACAGGAGTAGGCTATGCATCTGGAAGTCAAGGGTTATAGTCTCCATGCAGGGGGCCTCTTGGCAAAATAAGATCGCAGTGAATTGAAAGGTAGAAGTTGTGACGAAAAAAGATAAAGAAGCAAAAACTGCTGACCCAAAAATTCAGCCAGTACGAGTGTCGCAGGAACCTCAGGTGAAGGTTGTTGGGTTCAGTGGGATTGTGGATGGTAGGCTTATTCACACCGGCCTTCCAGATAGCGCGTATCAGTCAGTTCCACCTAATTTTCGGTCACAAGGTATCAGGAAGTGGTGAGTTCTTGAAGTGTGGTAGTATAAGCTAGTATCCCCCGGTCGCGAAGCGACCGGGGGATTAAATTTATACTTCCGTGGTATAATTTATCCAAAATGGATGAAAATAAAGTAACATATTTTGCGCAGACAGACTCGCGTAATAAAAAAGTTCCTTTCGGTGTGAAGTCAAAGGACAGGACACGTCACATCTATGTGATAGGTAAGACTGGTATGGGAAAGTCTACACTCCTGGAAAACATGGCGGTGCAGGATATCCAGGGCGGGGAGGGAATTTGCTTCGTGGATCCGCACGGAAAAACTGCAGAATTGCTTTTGGAATATGTGCCTGAACACCGCATGAAGGATGTGCTCTATTTCGCGCCATTTGATCTGGAATATCCTATATCATTTAACGTGCTGGAAAAAGTGGATCCTGATAAGCGGCACCTGGTGGTGGCTGGTCTCATGAGTACGTTTAAAAAAATCTGGGAAGATGCCTGGAGCGCCCGTATGGAATATATTTTAAGTAATACGCTTTTGGCGCTTTTGGAATTTCCTGAGGCCACTCTTTTAGGTGTGAACAGGATGCTTGCAGACAAAGAATACAGAAAGAAAGTGGTGGACAATGTCACAGATCCATCCGTGAAATCATTTTGGGTAGATGAATTCGCAAAATATACCGAGCGTTTCGCCGCGGAAGCCACCCCCGCAATTCAAAATAAAATCGGACAGTTCACGTCTAATGCGCTTATCCGCAACATGATCGGCCAGCCTGAGTCTTCTTTTGATTTCAGAAAACTGATGGATGAAAAGAAAATAATTGTTGTGAACCTTTCTAAAGGCCGCATCGGCGAATCAAACGCGAACCTTTTGGGAGGTATGCTGATTACAAAAATATATCTTTCTGCAATGAGCCGCGCGGATGTCCCGGACAGGACGCTTAAAACGTTGCCGAACTTCTATCTTTTTGTGGACGAATTCCAGTCATTTGCAAACGAGTCATTTGCAGACATTCTTTCTGAGGCAAGAAAATATAAACTGAATCTTACTATAGCCCACCAGTATATAGAACAAATGGAGGAGGAAGTGCGCGCAGCGGTATTCGGAAACGTGGGAACGATGATAGTGTTTCGTGTGGGTTCATACGATGCTGAAGTTTTGGAAAAAGAATTTGCTCCGCAATTTACGGCAGAGGATATTGTGAACCTTGGTTTTGCGCAGGTGTACCTTAAACTCATGATAGACGGTATAAGTTCGCCGCCGTTTTCTGCTACTACACTACCGCCTATTAAAGAACCGGCTGTGTCTTTTAAAGATAGAGTGGTTGAGATGTCACGTAGGCAGTTTGCACGGCCGCGGGCAGAAGTAGAGGCAAATATTCAAAAATGGCACGAGCCGATGCCACCTTCTGCTGGCACTGGTAATGGTAATGGAAATGCGGGAGGTGGTAGTGGTCACGGAAAGGGACGGGATCGGCATGAAGGCGACCGCGGTCCTAAAGAGCGGGTGAGCGGGTCCGGAAAATTAAGTGATGAAATCCGCAGGCAGGTCATAGCTCAGGAAGTGCAGAAAACCGCGCCGCCACCAGTTCCGAAAGTGGTACCGGAAGCACAAATACCAGCGGTTCCCAAACCGCCAAAAGAGGCTATAATAAACCCTGTGCCGCCAGCTCCCCAGATAGAGCAGGTTCAGCCGGTTTCTTTAAATAATTTACAAAAAGCACCGAGTGTAAAAAACACAGGTAAAGTTCTTACTGAAAAAAACGTTAATGACTTGAAGAGCGCGTTGGCTCAGGTGTTAAAGGGTGCTCCGCAGACAGACATCGCGACACCTAAAGAAAAGGTGGCAGAAAAACCAAAAGCACCACCACCTGTTTCAAAAGGTGTCAGCGGACCTCAGGAGGTAAAGCAGGAGCCAAAGAAAGAACCCATAAAGGAAACCACAAAAGAAATTCCTGAAGATGTGTTGAAAAATCTTCTCAAGATAGACAAATAGATATAGATATGCCGAAACGAATACTTATATTCTCACTTGCATACTATCCAAAAATGGTAGGCGGAGCAGAGGTTGCTATAAAAGAAATCACAGATCGGATTCCAGAGAGTGATATTGTTTTTGATATGGTAACACTGCGTTTTGACTCGTCACTTCCTGAGTTTGAACGAATCGGAAATGTGAATGTGCATAGGATTGGGTACGCAAAGAAAAAGCCAAAGCCGGAAGAACTGGTGCGGTTTCCGATGTACCTGGTAAAAATATGGTATCCGATCGGCGCGTTTCTAAAAGCAAAGGAACTACATAAAAAGCATCACTATAACGTGGTGTGGTCTATGATGTCATACATGGGCTTTCCTGCACTCTTTTTAAAAACTGCATATCCTAATTTGAAATTTCTACTTACACTACAAGAAGGTGATTCTCTGGGGCATGTCACAAAGCGATTCCGGATTCGTGTAGTTTCATTTTTATATAAAGCAATTTTCAAGAAAGCAGATTTCATACAGGCTATTTCAAACTACCTCGCGCTCTTTGCGCGAAAAATGGGTTATGGAAAAACAATTGAAGTTATTCCGAATGGAGTGGATATAAAACATTTTGAGGAGGTAAATAAGGAACATGTAGAGATGCTCAAGCAGGAGCTTGGCAAGCGTGAGAATCACGTATTTATTATTACTACGTCACGGTTTGTAAAGAAAAATGGAATCGCGGATATTATCGGTTCGCTTGTTCATTTGCCAGAAAATATGATCCTGCTCATAGCGGGAGCGGGGCCGCTTGGCAAGGAACTAAAAGAAACAGCGAAGCAGTTAAAGATAGAAAACCGCGTGAAATTTTTAGGACACATTCCCCACGAAGTTCTACCGTACTATCTTCACGCTTCTGATATTTTTATACGACCTTCACTTTCAGAGGGGATGGGAAATTCATTCATAGAAGCAATGGCCACAGGAACACCGGTAATAGCTACCCGGGTGGGCGGGATAGTAGATTTTTTGAAAGACGGTGAGACGGGACTTTTCTGTGAAGTGGGGAATCCTGCAAATATTGCACAGAAAGTGCTCAAGCTGGTGAAAGACGCTGCTGCGCGTGAGGCAATGGTAGAAAATGCCAAAAAAATGGTAGATGAAAAATATGATTGGAACCTCATTGCAAAAAATATGCGCGAGAAGGTTTTTGCTAAAGTGGTGTAGAAACGATATTATTACCCCATGAAAATCCTTATAGCTACAGGTATCTATCCGCCGTCTATTGGTGGACCTGCCACATATTCAAAGCTACTTTTTGATGAGTTGCCGAAGCGTGGCCACCACGTGAACGTTTTTTCTTTTGACAGTGTGCGTCATTTACCAAAAGTTGTCCGGCATCTTTCGTATTTCTATGAAATTTTTCAGCGTGCAAAAAACGCAGATGTTGTGTATGCGCAGGATCCTGTGTCGGTAGGACTGCCGGCCTTGTGCGCGGCTCGGCTTAAGGGTAAAAAATTTGTTTTAAAAATTGTAGGCGACTATGCGTGGGAACAGGGAAGTCAGCGGCGCGGAATTACAGAGGGCCTGGATACGTTTTCTGCGCGAAAAAGCGGATACCCGATGCTCGTTACACTTCTAAAGTGTGTGCAGTCATTTGTGGCTGGTCATTCAGATAAAATAATTGTACCAAGTAATTATCTGAAAAAAGTTGTTACGAATTGGGGGGTGAATCCTTCAAAAATTACAGTAGTTTACAATGCGTTTGAGGCAGACATAAGTGCAGTAGAGCCCCGGGAAGGTATCAGGGAAGCCCTTGGAATACAAGGAACAATAATCACGAGTGTCGGACGTTTGGTGCCATGGAAAGGCTTTAAGTGCCTTGTAGACGTGGTGGGGCGACTTAAGGATGAAGTAGGCGATATTAAGCTCTTAATTATCGGCGATGGCCCAGACATGCCTGTGCTACAAAAATACGTGGTGCAGCGTAACTTGGGAGATACAGTGTTGCTCACCGGAAAATTGCCACAAACTGAGCTTTTTCGTTACATAAAAGCGTCCGATGTTTTTGTTTTAAATACTCAGTACGAGGGGTTCTCACACCAGCTTCTGGAGGTGATGGCGCTCGGCACTCCTGTGGTGACTACAAGGGTAGGGGGAAATCCAGAATTGGTGAACGATGGAGAGAACGGACATTTGGTAGAATACAACAACGCGGACCAGCTGAAAACGGCGATTCTGACGTTTTTAAAAGTAGAGGGCGAAGCGAGCCGTTTAGTAAAAAAAGCGCATGAGAGTTTGAAGAAATTTAATAAAGAAGAAATGCTGGAGCGAATTGAAGCAGAGCTTGGCGGAGTGTCTAAAAAATAACATGCAGCATAAACATATTTCACTTATTAATTTAAGTATTGACCGGAAACTTTTTGAAGAAGGGAGCGGGGTTGCTCTGCGTTTTAAAGAATATGCAAAACAATACAAAGAAATTCATGTGGTGGTGCATACCTCGCCAGGTTTTCAGTTTAAAAAACTCGCGGATAATGTTTGGATTTACCCTACAAATTCAAAAACAAAATTAGGCTATTTTATGGATGCGCGAAAGATTGGATCAGAAATTATACATAAAATAAAAAAAACAGACACACCTGCATCGATACAGATTACTTCTCAAGATGCGTTTACGCACGTAGTGGCAATTTTACTTAAACGCACGTACAGTATTCCGATTGAGCTACAATATCATACCGATTTTATGAGTCCGTATTTTAGAGCTGAGTCGCTAAAAAATAGACTGAGATACTGCCTCTACAAATGGTCCCTGAAAAAAGCTGATGCGATCAGGGTAGTTTCATCAAGAATAAAAAAATCAATCGAGGGGATTGTGTCCGAAATTCCTGTGAGGATAGAACCTGTTGCTGTGGATAAGGGTAGGTTTAATGTGAGTGACGAAGGAGCTGTTATAAATATAAAAAATAAATACCCGCAGTTTTCGTTTATTTTTCTTATAATGTCTCGTTTAGAAAAAGAAAAGAATATAGCTTTGGCATTACGTTCGTTCAAACAGGTCTGTGTTAAGTATCCCAAGGCCGGTCTTGTGATTGTAGGAAGTGGTAGTGAGCTGGCTACTCTGAAAAAGCTAGCAAGGCAGTTAAATATTAATGACAACGTAGTGTTTGAAGGATGGGTTAATGACCCGAGTGTTTACTATAAAATTGCTGATGCGTTTGTCCTTACAACAAATTATGAGGGGTATGGCATGACTTTGGTGGAAGCTAATGCCGCTGGTCTGCCAATTATTACGACAGATGTAGGTATAGTAGGGGATGTTCTTGTAGAGCCACAAATCCTAGTATGCAATGTGGGCGATCAGGATTGCTTTGAAAGGAATATGCTTTCGCTTGTTGCTCGTAACGTGTAAAATAAAAACCAATGAACTTACTCATCGTGACGCAAAAAATTGATAGGGAAGATGATGTGCTGGGGTTTTTTCACTCATGGTTGGACGAATTTTCAAAGCGGTCAAGTAATATTACGGCAATATGTCTTTTTCATGGAAACTCGCAGCTTTCAAAAAATGTGAATGTTCTTTCTCTCGGAAAAGAAGGCGGGAGATCGAGACTTAAATATACTTTCAGATTTTTTAAGTATATCTTCTCTGAAAGAAAAAAGTATGATGCAGTTTTAGTACATATGAATCCTGAGTACGTCTTGCTTGGGGGAATATTGTGGAAACTCATGGGAAAAAAAATCACCCTATGGTACGCACATGGTAAGGTTACGAAATCACTGATTATTGCTGAAAAAGTTGTCGATATTATTTTTACATCAGTCACGTATGCTTGTAGGCTCAAAAGTCCAAAACTACGAATTGTTGGTCAAGGGATTGATGTAGACAGAATCAAACCGCAACATAAAGACCATTTTCAGCATGCTTTTTCAATAATTACAATAGGAAGAATCTCTCCATCAAAAGATTATGATACCCTTATTACAGCAGCGAGTATTCTTAAGAAAGAAGGTTACAGTGTACAAGTAAATATAGTGGGAGATGTAGGAACAAAGGGGCAGGAAAATTATTTTAAGAGACTGAAGAATAGGGTTAAAGGAGAAGAGCTTTCGGGCTTTATAAAGTTTATCGGGCCGGTACCTTATAAAGATATAATCCCTTATTTGCGGGAAAGCAATATTTTTGCGAGTATGACTCATACGGGAAGTTTAGATAAGGCTGTTTTAGAAGCTATGTCTGCCGGTCTTCCTGTGGTGACGTGCGGCGAGGCATTCGATGCTGTTTTTGGTGAATATGCTGAATTTTCAATGTATCCAAAAAAAGATGCAGAGACGCTTGCTAAAAAAATAGCTTATTTTATAAATTTAGATAAGGAAAAACGTGACAAATATGGAAAGAAAATGAGAGAAATTGTTGTAAAAGAACATAGCCTTGCCTCTTTTGTAAATAAAGTCATGATGGAAATAAAAAAATAATATGAATTCAACAATATACGCAGAAAAAATATATACAAAAGAGAGCGGCGTTACGAAAGACAACGTTTTCACGGATAAAAAAGTGCTTCATATAGGGTGCGGTAAAAATAAACTTGAGGGGGTGGTTGGGGTGGATCTTTTGAAACTGCCAGGAGTTGATGTGGTTCATGATTTAGATAATTATCCTTGGCCTTTCGCTAACAATGGCTTTGATCTAGTGTATGCGCATAGTGTAGTTGAACATATTACAGACATCGTCTCACTTTTTGATGAAATTGCACGTATCCTTAAGGTGAACGGAAGATTAGTTTTGGCAGTTCCGTATTTTAGATCCGTAGATGCGTTTACAGATCTTACACATAAGCACTTTTTTACATCAAATTCACTTGATTATTTTCTCAATACTAAAAGTTCTCTCTCGGCGTATGAGTATTCATCCGTACGTTTTAAGAAGGTCGGTTTTTGGTATGGGTGGCCACAAACATCACGGAACCCTTTCACTAAAATTTTTAAATTTATTATTCATAAATATCCACGTTTCTATGATCAATACCTCTCTCTTTTTTTACCAGTAAAAATCATGGTATGGGAACTTGAGGTAGATAAGGGATTTAATAAAGAATAAGATCATGAAAGTGTATTACCTCATAAATGCACGTTTTCCCACGGAAAGAGCGCACGGTATTCAAATTGCAAAAATGTCAGAAGCTTTTGTGAGAGAAGGAGTAGATATTACGCTTGTACTGCCTAAACGTAAAACAGTTGCTGAGAATAGTGATAAATTTTACGGCCTTTCTTATAAAATTCCATATATAAAGTTACCTGTAATTGATACTTACAACAGAGGGAAATGGGGGTTTATAATTGCCTCCTTAAGTTTTATGTGCTCATATTTTATATATTTTTTGTGGAAAAAAATAAGGGGAATAAACTATGTGGTCTACACCATAGATATGGACCAATTTTCTTTCGCTCTCATTCCTTTTCTCGGGGTTCCTTATTTTACCGAAACACATGACGCGAAAAAAAAAGATTTTTTACATAAGTTTTTTATGAAAAGAGTGATGGGTGTCATAACTATAAATCAGCTTATTAAAGAAAGGATGGTTTCTCGTTTCGGGATCCCACCCTCAAATGTTTTGGTTTACCCAAATGCTATAGATTTAGAACTCTTTGATTTAAAAGAAAGTAAAGAAGAGGCCCGTAAAAAATGTAGCATAGATCATGATAGAAAGATTGTGCTTTATAGCGGTAAAATGTATGGATGGAAAGGGTTTAGTGTATTCATAGATGCAGCTAAAATACTAGGAGATAGGGTAGATTTGTATATAGTAGGAGGGACAAAAGAGGAGCTTGTTAGTCTAACTAAAGATCAGATTCCAAGTAATATTGTATGTGTCGGTCAGAAAGTGTATACAGAGATTCCTTTGTGGCTTAAGACGGCAGACGTACTTTTGGTTCTTGGTACAAGAGAAAATGAATATTCGTATTATTATACGTCACCTATGAAATTATATGAATATATGGCTGCAAAGAAGAATATCGTCGCAAGTAGGACTCCGGCAATAGCTCAAATGACAAATTCTAACGAAGTTACGTTTTATGAACCTGATAATGCCACCAGTCTTGCAAAAAGTATTATTGAGGCACTTGTGGATTCGAATTTACAGAGCGCTCGTAGAGCGTGCGCTTATCAAAAAGTCAAAAAATATACATGGAAAGGTAGGGCTGCTAAAGTCAGGGAGTTCATGGAGTTACATATATGAAAATAGGAATCATCATGCATCCATATAATGAAAAAAAACCTGCTGGCTTGGCTCGGTTTATTTTGGAGTTAACAAAAGAAATGTTGGCAAATGATATTGAGAATGAGTATATAATTTTCGCAAAAAACGCTAGCCAAACTCCCGAATTTATTCGAAAGCATCCCAAGGCCATATTTATTCATTATAATTTTAAATTCTTATGGCTTGATCGCACCTTGCTCAGGGGGCCACGAGCAGACGTCTACCTTTTTAATACTCCTGTTATTCCTCTGTTCTTTCAACCTAAAAATATTCTTATCGTAGTGCTTGATTTTGCTTACCGCTATTTCCCAGGTGAAACGTTGAAAGAAAAAATTAGCAAAAAATGCATCGGTATATACCATAAGTATTCATTATATAGAGCAAATAAAATTATCGCGATTTCAGAGGCGACTAAACGTGATGTAGAGCTTTTTGCTGGAATAAAGCCGGAAAACATACATGTCACACTTTTAGGACATAAGAATATTAAAGTATATGATAGTTACCCAAAGCCACTGCCGACTAACTATTTTCTTTTTGTTGGGGTAATTAAAGAGCGGAAAAATGTGGCGCGTGTTTTCGAGGCATATCTGGAATTACAAAAGAAATATTCTAACTATTCACTTATTATAGTAGGTAAGGGGCATGGTCAGTATTTTGATGATATTGTTAGTTCCGTTAGGCAAGGTGGCATGAAAGATAAGGTTATTTTTTTAAATCATATTCCAGATTACGATCTGGGCTTTCTCTATTCCCACGCCACCGCACTTGTGTTTCCGAGTTTAATAGAAGGTTTTGGTTTTCCTATATTAGAAGCTATGCAGTGTGGCACGCCAGTTATCACCTCCAATGTAAGTTCGCTGCCTGAAGTTGCTGGGGATGCTGCGCTGTTGGTTAACCCGTATTCAATAGAGGAAATTACGGACGCTATGGAAAAAATAATTACTGACGTTCCTTTTCGTCAAAAGTGTATAGAATTAGGAAGAAAAAGAGCGGCATTGTTTACATGGAAAAAAACAGCGATTGAATTTTTACGAATTATTAAAACTTGCACAATAAAATGAAAGTATGTTACGTCACACATAATATAGGTCGGGATAATGGAGGAGGGGTCCTTTCTTCCTGCATTATTGAAGGTGTTCAGAAATCAATGAATGTTGAAGTTATAGCAATAACATCGGTAGATAATGGATTCGCATATGAAAAACCATTACTTTCTCCTGGAGCTTTTTATTCCTGGGCAACATTAAAAAAAGTCCGGGCTATTTTTCAGGACTTCGACATCATTCACGTGTTTGATGGCTATCCTTATGCTATCATTGCCTACTTTGCCGCATTTGGACTCAGAAAAAAAATAGTTATTACTTTGGTAGGCAGTGGTTCGGTTATCAGACTTTATTCTTTTCCCTTTTCTTTGATACTAAAATATGTTTACAGAAAAGCGCATGTGCTAACAGCGATAAGTACCTTCACAAAGAAAGAAGTAGAAAAGAGGGTTAATCGTCTAAAGATTGATGTTGTGACACCAGGTGTAGATGCAAAAAAATATATAGATAATACCACGTTGTCACGTAAGTACGTATCACTGCCTCCATATATATTAAGTGTAGGATCCTTGCGGTGGAGAAAGGGATACAAGTATACTATTTCTGGTTTTGCGCAAATATCAGCGCAGTTTCCGCATTTAAAATATGTAATCGTTGGAAAAAAATATACCGATAAAGAGTATATGAAACTAACCCGTCTAATTCAGGATATGAACCTAGAGGGTAAGGTGATTATCTTGGATTCAATAGATAACGAAAGAGAACTCAAAGAACTTTATAACAACGCAGAGCTTTTTTGTCTTTTATCGCAAAATGTTGGTCATGATATTGAAGGATTTGGTATTGTGTTTCTTGAGGCTGCAGCCGCCGGCGTTCCGGTGGTGGGTAGCAAAGATTGTGGTGTGGAAGATGCTGTTCAGGATGGGAAGAACGGTGTTTTAGTGAAATCTGATGACGTCCAAGGATTTGTTGATACTGTGGTAATGATTTTGAATGATTCTAAAAAAAAGAAGGAAATGAGTAAAGCTGGTACCGAATGGGCAACAAAAAATGATTGGCATGGGAAAATAGAAATGTATTGTCAGATTTACAGAAGTTTAGTTAAATAAAACATGAAAATAGGAATTATCGTAAGAAAATTAAATGTTTTAGGTGGAGTTCAGCGGCATGTGCTGTACCTCGCCCGTAATTTAAAGCAACGTGGGCATGATGTAACGATCTATACATTCATATACGACAAAAACAATACTTTCTCAAATTTGCTCGATGGAATAGGGGTGGTGGAATTAGGTCATTACCCCAAGTATAAGAATTTACTACAATCAATTTTCGATGAAAATAGCGTTTGTAAAAAATTATCAATGCTTATTGATGATGATACAACGATTTTAAACCCACATGACCATGTTACTTACAAGGTTGCGTGTTATTTTAAAAAGCGCAAACCTGCTGTGCCGTCTGTTTGGACTATGCACGACATGCCTACTAAACTATTTTCATACACAAGGCGTTTATCATTAAGTGGAGAGCGAAGTAATTTTCTAAAAATATTTTTTTACTCAGCTATTGATTTAATTGATGCTAACAGATTTGTAAAGAAGCAGGATAGAGTGGTGGTGCTCGATTTTAGAGATAAAGAATATGTTAATAAATACTTTAATAAAGATGCGTTGGTTGTACGGAATGGAATAGATATCATAAAATTCCCCTTTGCAAAAAAAGAACCCATTGTTGCTCGGTCCATTAAGCTACTTATGAATGGTATATTTTTTCCTCATCGCCGCTTTGAAGACGGTATTAGTGCATTGGATATACTTCGCCAAAGAAATATTGACGCTCATTTAGATATTTTCGGTGAATTTTCAACTGACGTAGAATATTACAAAAATTTAAAGGAACTTGTAGCAAAACTAGGTCTTACTCAGAAGGTAACTTTTCACGGAAAAGTGGAAGAAAAGTCTCTTGTTAAAAGTTATCAAGATCACGACATTTTTATTTTTCCTAACCATCTACAATCATGGGGGCTTGCTGTCTTTGAGGCGATGGCGTCTGGTACACCGGTAATAGTTTCTCGCAGCTCAGGAGCGCATGAGGTACTAACTCATGGAGAGAATGCATTAATCGTGCAGCCTAAAAGCCCACTTGAAATAGCAGACATGATCCAAAAGTTATCTAAAGATGTTGTGTTATATACAAAATTACAGATACATGGTCGGGCATTTGTTGAAAATAACATGTCATGGAGTCTCCAGGCTTCTCATATGGAGAATATATTTAAGAGTGTACTATAATGTCCTATGTATGAAAAAGATACTTATTACGTCATTCCATCCACTTATTTCTAGGAATATATTATCCTCGGGTGTTTTAAATGAGTTACGAGAAAGAAAGGATATAGAAATTATTCTTCTTGTTCCTGACTACAAGGTAGAGTATTTTACTAAAATGTATGGTGGAAAATCTGTCTGCGTTGCTGGAGCTCCTTTATATCAAGCATCCAAAACATTGCGTGGTTTGTTTTTTAAAAAGCTTGGCATATTTCTTTTTAACACAAAAAGTGCTCGTCAAAGGAAGCAGTATGATTTTTATTTGAACCGTAACCTTTTTAGATATGTTGTTTCAATGGCCCTGGGGTATATTGGGGAGTTAAGAATTGTAAGAAATATTGTGAGGTTTGCTGATTTGTATATTTCCCCAGGCGGTTTTTATACAAAAATTCTGGAGCTCCATAAACCAACATTGATTTTTACCACGGATGTTCAAAACGAAAATGATGTAAGTCTCATGCAGGATGCGCGAAAATTGGGTATACCTATCATAAGTATGGTGAGATCATGGGATAATCTTACGTTACGCTTCATTCGTCTTTTCCCAGATAAACTCTTTGTGGGGTCAAGTGAGCTTTTAGAGGAGGCAAAGACGCTCCATAGTTACCCAGAGAAAGATATTGTTGTTGTGGGTAACCCGCACTATAACAGCTATCTTTTTGGAGCAACAAAAACAAGAAGGGAGTTTTTTGAGTCGTTTGGTTTACCTCTCAATAAAAAATTAATCTTATATGCGCCTGTTAGTGATGCGCTTATTAGAAATAACGACATTGATTCGTATGTTTTGTCGATACTTTCCACTGTTGATGCCTCAGTTCTCGTACGGTTTCCTCCAGAAAAATCTGTCAATTTAGGTGATTTTAAGAAAGCTCCAAATATGGTTTACCATAGGACTGGATATTCATTTAAGACGGGAAATAGCGGCGATAGAGAAATGCGTCCAGAAGATGATGAGAGTCTGATTAATTCTCTGACTTATGCAGACCTTGTAATAACGGGTCCTACAAGTATTTGCATTGATGCTGCGCTTAAGGATAAGCCTGCTATAGCTGTGCATTTTTATCCAACCCAGCGACACTTTTTTGAAACAGTTTGGAGATATAAAGATAACCATATTGTAAAAATGATTAAAACAGGAGGTGTACATTTAAGTACCACCAAGGACGATTTCCTTAGCGCAATGTACGCATACTTAGATAACCCATCGAAAGACAAAGAGGGGAGGGAAATCATAAGGTCAAAGTGGTTTTCAAAAGTTGTAAAAGTAAAAGGGGAGAGGAGTCTTTTGGCGAAAAAGCTAATTGATTTTGTTGATATTGCCGCAAAAGGTAAATTGTAAGAAGGTGATAAATACTGTATAGTTTCAAATAAATAATTTATACAATGTCAAAAAAAAGGCTAAATCTGGGATGTGGTACAGACATAAGAAAAGGATGGGTAAATCTTGACTCAGCTCCTCTTGCTGGCGTTGACACCGTTTGGGATATCCAGAAACTACCGCTTCCATTTAAGGATGGGGCGTTTGATGAAATCCTCTGTCAGGATATCCTTGAACATGTTGAATACGTTGAAATCCTAAAAGATATTCATCGGATTATGGAAAAGGGAGCAAAAATAATCATACGAGTTCCCCATTTTACCGCAAATACGAATTATATTGACCCAACTCACAAAAAAATGTTTTCAGTGAGTACGTTCAAGTTTTTTATAGATGAAATGAATTCAAAACGTAAGTATTATTTTGACTTTACTTTCAGTCGAATTGAGAGTAGGAGAATAACTTTTGAGCGAAGCTCTCGTCTTTTTTTCTACAATAAGTTAGTTGAAAAAATAATTAATAGATCTTTTAGAATGCAGGAGATTTACGAAACAACATTTCTTTCGAGACTTTTCCCCGCGTTAAATATTGAAATTGAACTCATAAAATAGAGTATAGTAGTCCTTGCACATGAAGACAATTCTTATCAATATACACGATAGCTACTTTGTCCGAAGTTTTTTACGGACAGATACTTTTGATGAATTTAAAAAACGGCGTGATATAAGGCTTGTCTTTTTGGTTCCTCAACATAAGATTGAATATTACAAAAAAGAGTTTAGTCACGAGAGGGTTGAGTTTGATATTATGCCGGAGATTGCAGACGTGTGGTATGAGCGTTTGTATAAGTTTATAGAAACTGCAAGCATTCACACGAAGACTGTCCGTATGATTTATACGGCGGAGTTTGCACGGAGTAATCTTTTTTTTCCAATTAAACTGTATTACTTCTTGGCAAGACAGTTTCTATGGTGTCTTGGAAAATGGCCGCTATGGAGAAGGGTTGTTCGCTATACCTACTTATTAATCCCATCATCTTTCTTTAGTGATAGTTTCGACAAATATAAACCGGACCTTGTGTACTGCCCCTCACTTCTTTATGAGGATTACTGTTTTGTTAAAGAGGCAAAAAAAAGGAAAATACCTGTAGTTGGAAATATTTTGTCTTGGGATAATTTTTACAGCAAGTGTATTTTGCGTGTGTATCCGGATTATTTGTTTGTCCATACTTCTACTATCGCTGATCAGGCCGTACAATTCGGAGATTATCCTAAAGATAAAATAATTATAACAGGGTTACCGCAGTATGATCGCTACTTTACCCGTAAAGGCTTGCTGCCAAGGGAACACTTTATGAAGTCCATTGGAGCTGATCCAAACAAAAAACTTATCGTATATGGATTTTCAGGTAAGCTAGGGCTGCATATTGATTTTTCTGTAGTTGATCTGTTGGCAAAAGGGCGGCAGGAGGGTCGCTTGATTCAGCCTACAGAACTACTTGTTCGGCCGTATCCGCGCTACGATTTCTCTAACCAAAGGCTTGAGGAATTAAATAAGAAATATGGCATACTTGGCGTTTCATCTATGGCGCACGTCGGGAATTCAAAAGATAACTGGGAGTTTGATGAACATTCACTTAATCTTCTTACAAATACGCTCACTCATGCTGACGTTATTGTTACGATGTATTCAACCTTTTTTGTTGAAGGGGCAATTTTCAATAAACCATTGATAGGTATTGGATTTGACGGTGAAAAGAAGCTGCCTTATTGGCAATCAGCGGAACGTTTCTTTGATTGGGATCATCTAAAAGATATTGACAAACTTAACGGTATAACAAGAGTAATGTCCGAATTTGAGTTAATAAAAGCTATTAATGATGCGTTAGAAGATCCTGGCTATCTATCTGAAGGAAGGCAGAGAATTATAAAGCGTCAAAGTGAATTTCTAGATGGAAAATCAGGAAAAAGGGTTGCCGATGCTCTTGTCCGCATCCTTAATATTTAACCTTGTTATTCATTTTATTTAAGGTTAAAATGTCTGGTATATGAAATCTGAACCATTATTTAAGAAAGGCACTTATCGTTATCCGTATGTAACTGTAGAGGAATTAAAGCGGAATCCAGACTTGCTTGAGGTGAGGCGTGATGACAAGGGAGGTGCACGATTTGTTGGACCAACAGATATTGAGCTTGGGCTCAAATACTTGCCAAAGGATGAACCTGTGCTTGAATGCGGTCCAATGTTCGGTAAATTCCTTAAGGTGCTTCAAGATGAGGGATATAAAAAAGTTCACGGTCTTGATTTTGTGGACATGCTTTATTTTCCGGATCGGAAAAATCTCACGTTCAACCTTGTAGATTTTAACTGCGAAACATTTCCTTATCAGGACAATTACTTCTCAGGCATAGCAGCATGGGGTTTTGGTGAACATTTAGAAAATCCTTTTCACTTCATTAGAGAAGCTCATCGTGTTTTAAAGCCGGGGGGTATGTTGTTGTTTTCGCTCCCAAATATTTTTCATATAACCAGTAGATTATTTTTTTTGAAAGATGGAATGTTTCCTCGTTGGCATTATGACAATAACCATATCGCAATGTTTCCTCATGGTGTTTTTGAGAAGACAATCCTGCGTTACTTTGATGTGGTGGAGGTTGTTTATAGAAAACCAAGCGTGAAAATGCCGCCTTATTTTTTCTGGAAACTTATTAACCGATGGTTACCAAGTAATCAATATTTTGGAAACTTCGTTCATTATGTGCTTAAAAAGAAAGAATTTGAACCATTTAGTTAGAATGTTTGTGTAATATGACTATACCCAAATATATATCGTGTGCTTCATGCTCAGATTCCAAATTATCGGAAGAGGGTAATTTCCTTATGTGCGGAACATGTGCGTTCAAAGTTGACATAAAGAACGGGCGGTATTTTTTTTTGGGTTCTCCTGAACTGAGTAAGGATATTACTAACGAGAAATCAAAGTATGATAGAGATAAGTGGACGATTTGGAGAAAGTACAATTTTTCTTTTTTTGAAAAACATTTAAATCAAAGAAATGAAAAAAATCTTCTTTTGGATATAGGCGCTGGCCCTGTGCATTTTCGTGATATTTTTTTTAGATTTGAAAGGTATGTGGGAATGGATTTTTACCCCTTTGAGTATGTTACCCTCGTGGCGGATATTACCAAAAGGTTACCAATTAAAAGTGGTTCTGTTGATATCGTTGCGTTGTCTAACGTTCTTGAACATACACCTGAGCCAGAACTACTTATTAATGAATCTTTAAGGACGCTAAACCGTGGAGGAATAATAGTAGGCACCGTGCCGTTTTCTATCGGAGTGCATCAGGAGCCTTATGATTATTATCGTTACACTCCATTTATGCTTGAACGCCTACTAAAAAATGCCGGAGCCACGTCAATAAAAGTAGAACCGCTCGGCACACCGTACGACGTTTTAAAGTATCACTCTGACTTGGTTGCGGGAAAAATGATTGAGAAGTCCATTGAAGGAAAGCTGTCCGCACGGCTTCCCAGAAAAGCATTAAACTTCTATTTTGCTTTGTTTGGTAGTAAACTAAAAACTCTGCCGGCTGATCCTCATTACGCACTAGGTTATGGGTTCGTGGCGAAAAAATAACTACATGAAAACAGTTTTTATAACATTAGTGAATAGGGCAATTTATAGGAACCTTTTCTTTTTTAAGAAAAGCGTATTTTATAGACTTAAAGAAGAGCAAAAAAAGAATCCAAACTTACGTATTGTTCTGGTGGCACCGAAACATCAGGAAAAAATATATAAAGAAGTTTTAAAAAATGAACTAAATGATCGATGTTTGATTGTACCTGCCGACGTTTCATCCCCTTCAGGAATAAAAGAAAAACTTTTCTATTTCTTTTATTCCTACCTTATATATACTGGCACTACCAAGTTACTTGCCACTATGGGAATGCGGCCTGATGAGCCTCCTGCGGGAGGGAAGCGTTATCTTTCTTTGTTTAAGTGGCTAATTGCAAACACGTTTGGTAAAAGTGCTTGGGTGAAAACGACATTAGTGCCACACCTTTTCCCTATAGTATATAAAACTACCGCATACAGCGATATTTTCGAAAAGTATAAACCAGATCTTGTATTTATTTCTCACATTTATGGATGGTCAGATGCTCATGTTTTGGCTGAAGCAAAAAAACGTAATATTAAAACCATTGGAATGGCTGCAGGATGGGATCATCTGGATAAGTATTTTTTGCCCTTGCATGTCGATACTCTGCTCGCCCAGAGCAATGAAACAAAAAACTCTGCTTTGAAATACCAGATGTATGAGCCAGACAAAGTTTCTGTTGTTGGATATCCTCACTTTGATTTCATTGCCGATCCAGAAATTGTAATGCCGCGAGAAGAAATTTTAAAGTTTTTAAATTTGCCTTTAAATGCATGCTATATAATCTACGTTTCTGGAAGCGCATATTGCCCAGATGAACCGGCTATCATAGAAAAAGTTATTTCATGGATGAAGGAGAAGAAATTTGGCCCCGACATGTATCTTATTGTGAGACCGTATTCAGGAGGCAGAAGTAAAGATAAGGAGTTTGATCAGAAAAAATTTGATCGGTTCGCTGAAGATCCTTCAGTGAGATTTTTCTCTGCGGACTTATGGGATGATGTTTACATGAGTAAGATTTTTACAAACACGATAAGATATTGTGACGTGCTTATTGGTATGTATACAACGCTTGTACTCGAAGCTGCGGTTCTGGATAGGCCTATTGCAGCAGCAGCTTTTGATGGTCACAGAACATTGCCGATGTATCGATCAATCCGGCGATTTGAAAAATTCGAACATTTTCAGGATGTTTTAAAGACCGGAGCTCTAGCCACAGGGTATAACTTTGATGAACTTTTTTCTATTCTGGATAGATATATAAAAAACCCTGAATGGCTCAAGGAGGAACGTAAATTAATGCGTAAGGAGCTGTGTCATGTACTAGATTGCAAAGGATCAGAAAGAATAGTAAATACTATTTTAGCTGAGCTTAGATAGTAATTGCTGCCGTAATAACGTTCATGCTAGAATACGTACTATGAAAAAACCCCCATATATAACAGTAGAGGAGATGCGAACTCATCCAGAATGGCTTGAAACTCATGGTGATGATGGGGGTACTCGTTTCAGGGGCACAACTACCCCTGAACTTGCTTATAAATATTTTACTAATAAAAAGGGCCATATTTTGGAATGCGGTCCTCATATGGGTATGTTTACTAAAAGCCTTTTGGATGAGGGATATAAGAACGTGCATACACTTGACTTCTTTGACGCGTTAGAATTTGTCAGCAAAAAGGACATTGACTTTAAGTTGATTGATTTAAATACAGAGAAAATGCCCTATGAAAATAATTCTATGGATTATGTTACGGCGTGGGGGATAGGCGAGCACATGGAAAACCCTTTTCACTTTATGAGGGAAGTGCATCGGGTGATAAAACCAGATGGCGTTTTCATTTTTGCACTACCAAACGTCTTTCATATTATTAGCCGCCTTCTTTTCTTGAAGAAAGGAACTTTCCCGCGGTGGAATGAAAGTAATAATCATATTATGTTGTTTAGTAAAGACACGTTTAAAAAAACATTTTTAAGATATTTTGAACTTGTAGAGATAGTCTATACAAAGCCTGGAATTCAATATCTATTTCTGCATAAGTTTGATAAATTTCTACCTGCAAACGAGTGGTTTTCTAACTATATAATTTATGTTCTTAGAAAAAAATCTCCTTACGATAAGAACTAATGAAATCACAACGTTCAGTTAATTTCGCTAAAACCTTCATAGAGGGGGAGTTCCATTTAGGCGTATGGGGCTTTGTAAAGAAAATCTTTAGCTTCATAGATTCATTTTTTATACTGCGCTCACTTTCTTTGTATCAATATGGCCTTTATCAGCTATTGCTGTCTTTGTATGCTATTGTTTCAGATACACTCCATGATCTTTTTGGCTCTGTAGTTCCGAATGATATTGCTCGACATATCTCCCAAGATGATCACCGAGGAGCAAAAAGACTTTTTTTTGAGTATTCAGTTTTTAGAATAAGCTTAGGTGTTATTCCGGCTATTGTAGGAATTGTTGCGGCTTCATTTATTACATTCAGATACGGCCCCGATGCAGTGTACTGGGTACGCCTGCTTTCTTTGCTATTTGTTGTCGAGGCACTTCTGCAAGTGGTCACGACATTTTTTTCTGTACATCTTGAATTTAAAATCCTAGCTTTCCGCCCTAGTCTTCAAAAGTTAATGCAAGGGCTATTTCTGGCATACTTTTATTTTTTCAGTGTTTTGACAATAAAGGAAATTTTTTACTCAATGATTTTTGCTCCCTTGGCCGTGCTGATCTTTTTGATCCCAAGTTTCTTCCGTGTTTACAGCAAATGGAAATCTGTGCCCATGGCTCCACGGGGTATTCTCATGCGAAATATTCGTTCATACGGCATTTGGGAAGTGCCGCAGGTGTTTACTAAAAATCTTGTAGGTAAAATTCGTCCCTGGCTCATAAAACTTTTTTTAAGCACAGAAGCAGTAGGAATCTTTGGAATAGCAAGTACGGCAATATCTATCTTAAAAGATGTAATCCCTACACGAACGTTAACTGCGCTCGTGCCACACAAAGCAGCCTCTCCTGAAGGAATGCGTACACTTTTTATTTACGGCACGAAATACTATGTCCTCCTTAGCGCTGTGGTCACGGTTTTAGGGCTTGTTGTATACCCAATCGGCATCAATTTACTCTTTCCTCATATGAAAAGTTCTATAATTTTGTTTTACTCGCTAGCGCCAACTATCGTGCTTTTTGCATTTATAAAACTCACGAATGTTTTCCTTGTGGTAAGGCGTCGCCAAAAGTTTATTTTCTTTAATTCACTTTTTCAGCATGGATTAGGTGTAATAAGTATCTTACTCTTTGTACCAGTTTTTGGTTTGGTTGGACTTGGAATTGCTGAATTCTTCGCTATTTTAGTATCGGTTATCATTAAATATGCTTATTTAACTAGGACAAAATTTATTGAAAAAATGTTTTTAAATGATTTTTTTACTTTTGGTCAAATGGACAAGGAAATAATGAATAGACTTAAAACTCATGTTTTACATATGGTAGGTAGACAGTAAATTATAAAGTAGTAATATATGTTTCTATGAAGAATACGGATTTAAAGGAATTCTATAATAAAGTCTATTTGAAGGGCGAGCGCTCGCATTACACCAAGCTTCTCTTAAGTAAAAAGACTATTAGCCAGGAAAAGGCAGAGATATTAGCTGAAATACCCTGGGAGGGAAAAGAGGTGCTTGATATCGGTTGTGGCACTGGAGAGTTGGCTTATTATATAGCCCGAGCTTCTGCAAAAAAAGTCATCGGAATCGACTATTCAGACGCGGCTGTACGTTTGGCTCAAAAGACTTACATTCATCCAAACCTATCTTTTGAGTGCGGCGACACTTCAAGCATCAAAGGGACATTCGATGTTATCACCATTGTGGGAGTTCTGGAGCATATAGATAAACCATTTCAGCTTTTGAAGAGGTTACAGCGTTTTTTAAAACCAGGAGGTTCTATTATTGTGACGTGCCCTAACTGGTCCAACGCGCGAGGGTATATGCTCCTTCTTCTTAAGGAATTGTTTGGTGCGCAGATAACACTGGTGGATATTCATTACTTTACACCTATCGAGTTTGAAGCTTGGGCAAAAAAATTATCAATGGATCTGACATGGAAAACGATAGAGCATGAGTGGGGTCACGGAAGCAAAATGATTACTGATTTTAAAAAACGTTTCCCTCCAGTACTTGCTTCAATAGGCGTGAAGACAAAAAAAAGTTCTATCGCTTCGTTTATAAAATGGCTTGATGCTCATCTTCCTGCTCTTGAAACAAACCAGAAAGCAGGAGGTGCTGTTGGTTTTTATCACTTTATTAAAAAATAGCATGGACTCACATACCCATTCAAGAAAGTACGACTTTAACAATTTGTTTACATTCGAAATGGCCAACAACCATCAGGGCAGTGTTGAGCATGGTAAGAAAATTATTGCAGAAATGGCGCGAATCGCAAAAGATTTTAATCTTAAAGCGTCGGTTAAGCTTCAGTTTCGTGATTTAAATACCTTTATTCACCCAAAATACCGACATGATAAAAACATAAAACACATACCTCGATTTGTTTCTACAGAACTTAATAAAAATCAATTTAGGGAATTAGTGGGTGCTGTGAGAAAAGCCGGTCTCATTACAATGGCGACTGCATTTGATGAAAATTCAGTGGAACTTTTGCGTGAACTGGATGTGGAAATAATCAAGGTTGCAAGCTGTTCCGCTCAGGACTGGCCTCTTCTAGAAAAAATCGCATCGGTAGGCAAACCTGTTATTGTCTCAATAGGAGGACTTGAACTAAAGGATATTGATAAGGTTGTCAGCTTTTTTGAACACCGAGGTACTGATTTTGCACTTATGCATTGTGTGGCGATATATCCGACACCTATGGAAAAGCTCTATCTAAACCAGATAGAGATAATGAAAAATAGGTATCCAAGGCTTACTATAGGTTTTTCAACACACGAGGCTCCTGACAATATTTCAGTTATTGGCATGGCTTATGCAAAAGGTGCTCGAATTTTTGAAAAGCATGTGGGTGTACCTACTGAAACTATCAAGCTCAATGCATATTCTGCAAATCCTACTGAAACGAGGAAGTGGGTGGAGGCCTACACTAAGGCTGTTGCTGCGTGTGGCGATAATCTGGACAAGCGACCTGTTGATCCACAGGAATTGGAAGACCTACGTTCGCTTGCGCGTTGTGTATTTGCAAAGCGCCAAATAAAGGTAGGGGAAAAGCTTGTAAAAGACGATGTATTTTTTGCTATGCCGCTGTTGTCCGAATCTCATTTAGCAAGCGGACAATTCAGAGAAGGTCTGACTGCGGATAGAGATTATGTGGTGGGTGAGCCGCTTAATGCTGCCGTGGTGCCCCGGACAATTAGAAAAAAAGATCTTATCTATTCTATTATTCATGCGGTAAAAGGAATGTTAAACGGCGCACGTATACCGATGAGTCACGATTTTATGGTTGAGATTTCACACCATTATGGAATTGAAAAGTTCAATGAAATAGGGTGTGTCATTATTGACTGTGTAAATAGAGAGTATGCAAAGAAACTCATTGTTCAGCTGCCGGGACAGTTTCATCCAATTCACTACCATAAGATAAAAGATGAGACTTTCCAGATTCTTTCTGGATCAATGGAAGCTGAAATTGAAGGAAAAAGAAAAATGCTGTACCCAGGCGATACACTCTGGGTTCCTCGAGGCGTATGGCATAGTTTTAAAACTGAAACGGGTGTGATATTTGAAGAGATTTCCACCGCGAGTATGGAACTTACGGGAGATTCGTTTTATGTAGATAAATTAATTGCAAGTACTCCACGCGAGTCACGTAAAACAAAGCTCTTGAATTGGGGCAGACACCAGTTCGATCATCTGAATGAATAAAATATAGCATGAAGATTAAAGTGATCGTATTTGATTTTGACGGTGTAATAACCCGTCGAGGCGAAGCACTAAAGGAAGAAGCGTGGGAAATGCTTGTGTCTCAATGTGAAAATGATGAGGTTGAGTTCAAAGAGAAGTTTAGTGATATTTTGAAAAAAAACCGGGCACGTTACGGTCAAGGTAAAGCAAAGGGATCGCGTGAGGATATATTACGGGATACTTTTCTTGAGCTTGGTTATGAAAACTTTTTTTTGCAAACAAAGATATGTGCATATGCAAGTTTGTACAATAAGATTGTGCAGGATCTTATTCAAAATGACGGAATAAGTGAAGATACTCGTTCAGCGCTCAGGCTATACTCACAAACATTGCCTTTGTATATAAACTCAGCAACACCACAGTATGCAGTGGTTGAAAGTGTGAAAAATTTAGAACTGAGTTCTTTTTTTAAGGAAGTGCTCGGTCAGCCGATGTCAAAAATTAGCAATCTTCAGTATGTTTTAAAAAATGAAAATGTAGAACCCTCGGCTCTTTTATTTGTAGGGGACGGAAAAGGTGACGCCGAAGCTGCTGAAGCCATAAAATGTTCATTTGTAGGGGTTTCTAATGATTGGAATTGTTGGACTAAAGAAAATGTAGAGTTCCCTCTAGTTAAGAATATTAAAAATATTGACAAATTTTTGATTTAATCTTTTCTTTACATTATATAATTAATGGCTATAATTTATGCATGAAAATATATGCGGTAATTCTGGCGCGTGGAGGTTCAAAAGGGGTTCCGGGAAAAAACATTAAAATGCTTGGCGATAAGCCACTTATTGCCCATACTATACTTGAGGCAAAAAAATGCCCATTGATAAATAAAGTCATAGTAAATACTGACGATGATGATATCGCAGAGGTGAGCAGGGTGTATGGAGCTGATATTTTCAAAAGGCCATCTGATCTTGCTGAGGATACTACTGAAGACTTGCCTGTGTTCCGTCATCATTTAAAAGTGTTACAAAAAGAAGAGGATCTCCCCCATATCATAGTAGATTTGCGGGCTACTGCTCCACTCCGCAGAGCAAATCGCATTCAAGAAGGAATTGAGTTGCTTTTGTCACACGGAAAAGAAAACGCCGACTCGGTACGTGCGGTTTCCAAAGCTTCTAAGCATCCATATAAAATGTGGAGATTCAATGGTCTACATATCGAACCTTTTCTTGATGAGACATTTACTGCTATGAAAGAAGCATACAATGCGCCTCGTCAGATTTTACCGGAAGTGTACCAAAATAATGGCTCCATGAATGCATTTTGGGCCGAAACGGTACTTCATAAAAATTCTGCTACGGGGCAAAAAATTATTGGGTATGTGATGGAAGATTGGGAATCTGTTAACATTGACTCAAATATAGATTTCAATTTAGCAGAAGAATTACTTAAAGTTCATCCTCTATATTAATTTATATACGTAATTTTATGAAAGTAAAAATAATCGGCGCAGGGTCAATCGGAAATCATTTAGCTCAAGCATCGCAAAGGATGGGGTGGGATGTTACTATTGTTGATCGTGATCCAGCAGCGCTTAAGAGAACAAAAGAGGAAATTTATCCCCAGAGATATGGAGCATGGAATGATAAAATCAAACTCATTGAGAGTAAGGATGAGCCAAAAGGTGGTTTCGATGTTATTTTTTTAGGCACACCTCCTCATGTGCGTATTCCCATAGCTATTGAGGCGCTTAAGGAACAGCCAAAAATATTACAGCTCGAAAAGCCATTATGTGGTCCGCATTTAGAAGGACTTTCGGATTTTTTAAAAAAGTACCGATCCCAGAAGAAAACTATAGCTATTATGGGATATGATCATGCTATTTCTAACTCAATTAACTACGTTGTTGAATTGCTTGACGCAAAAAAAATAGGAAAGGTTCTTACCCTCGATGTGGAATTCCGGGAATACTGGGGAGGCATATTTAAAGCTCATCCTTGGCTTTCTGGGCCGAAAGATAGTTACCTCGGCTTCACTGCAAAAGGTGGCGGGGCTTCAGGGGAACATTCTCACGCGTTACACTTGTGGCAATTCTTAGCAAAAAAAGCGGGACTTGGCACATGGAAAAAAATGGCCGCATTAACGCAAAATATAGATGAGCAGGGCGCTCAATTCGATTCAATTGCCTCATTCACATTCCTTACGGATAAAAACGCTGTGGGAAGGGTTATTCAAGACGTAGTAACCTCACCGACAAAAAAAGAGGCGCGGATACAGGGGGATGCAGGGTTTATTGAATGGATATGTAATGGACATGAACGTGGTGATGTGGTTCGTTTTTGTGACACGAATGGAAAAATAAAAGAAAAAATCTTTGACAAGAAAAGACCTGATGACTTTTATGCTGAGACTCTGCATATAAAAGATATTTTAGATGGTAATGTAAAGGATTCACCAATATCATTTGAAAGCGGTCTTGCTGTTATGGCTGTTCTTTCTACTCTCACGAAAAATACAGATTCATCGCTTGTTGACATAGACCCGCTATAGACAGTTCAATATTGATATTATATGGAAAATACTAAAACTATTTTTATCACTGTATTTACGGGTATTGAAGGGAAAAATCTTCTAAGGACACCCTTTATCTCTCTTCTTCTTAAAAATCCGCTGTTAAACCTTGTCCTTCTTGTTACAAGTAAAGAACGGAAAGAATATCTCAAAAATGAATTTAAAAATAACCGTTTAACGTTTGAGGTTGTAGAGGAAAAGAAAATGAAACCCTTGGATTCTTTCTTTGCCCACCTTCGTTATTATTTAATTAATACAGAGACTACACGGCTGAGGGCACGCCTTCTTCGTGATTCAGGAGGAACTTTTATTGGATATTTTTTAAAACGTTTAGCGCACTTTGTTTTGGCGCGTAGATTTATCCGATCCTGTGTAAGAAAGCTGGACGAGGTTCTCATAAAAGATATGACTTATACAGCGCTGTTCGATAAATATTCTCCAGAACTTGTTTTTTGTGCGCAGGCGTTTGATGAAATAGAATCACATTTAATTCGTGAGGCAAAAAAAAGGAAGGTGAAAACTATCACATATGTTAATACTTGGGATAAAGTAACTGCACGTTCCATGTTTAGAGTTTTGGCTGATAAATTTATTGTTTTTAATAATATTGTTAAGCAAGAACTTATTGAGACAAACGACGTTGATCCAAAGGATATTTTTGTTTCAGGGATACCACAATATGATCAATTTTTTAATCCCGAAAGTTTGCAGGATACAGCAAAAATGTTTGGGCTGGATATCCCACCATCAATGAGTCGCGCTCAGTTTTTTGAATTTATATGTGTACCTATAGATACCCAGTTTATTTTGTATGCTCCAATGGGAAACGAATATAGTAACCAGGATTGGGACGTCATAGATCTTTTGCATCAGCACGTTATAGAAAAAAAATACGGGAAAGCTGTGGATTTCTTTGTCAGGTTCCCTCCAAATGATTTTTTAAATGATAATGAAATAAAAAAAAGGCCATGGCTTAAGTGGTATTATCCGGCAATACGATTTTCAAAAAAACGTGGCAGTGATTGGGATATGAATTTTAAAGACCTGATATTACTTACTGATACTCTTAATTACGCATCAGTTGTTGTTTGTTACGCATCGAGTTTGTCTATTGATGCTGCGGTTTTTGATAAACCTATAATTAATTTAAACTTTGAAATGCGTAGAGAAAAAAAGTTGATTAAATCACCGACAAAGTTTTATAAATTCGAGCATTATAAAAAAGCATTAGCTACAAATGCAATTAAACTTGTAGAAGGAGAAGAAGAACTTATTAGGACGGTTCGAAATTATTTAACAAATCCTGAATTAGAAAGAGAGGAAAGAAAACGTTTGGTCTCTGAGCAGTGTTCATACATTGATGGAAAATCTGGGCAACGTATGGTAGAATTTTTAATTTCACAACTCGTATGATAACTTTAAGGGATATTATAGAGAATAAAGTATTTTTTATTGCCGAAATTGGAAAAAACTTTATCGTTTCTGAAGAGGAGGAGTCGGTAGATAAGTATATAAGAACGGCAAAAGGACTGATTGATGCCGCTATTTCAGCTGGTGCACACGCTGTTAAGTTTCAAACGCATGAGATAGAGGATGAGCAGTATAATACCCACATAACCTCACCTCATTTTCCACTGCAAGACAGATATACATGGGTTAAAAGGAATAACGAGGCCACACCAAATTTATTCTGGGAAAACATATTTAATTATGGAAGGGAAAAAGGGATTTACCTTTTTTCCACACCGATGTCCCGTAAAGCAGCAATAAAGCTGAGTAAATTTGAACCTCCATTCTGGAAAGTAGGGTCAGGTGATGTGCTTGATTTTGTGCTCCTTGATTATCTTGTCTCGACGAAAAAACCAATAATTATTTCTACGGGAATGGTCAGTTTTAATGAGTTGGACAAGGTGGTCTCTTATATTACAGGAAAGAATGTAGAACTAGCAATATTGTATTGCGTAAGTCATTACCCCGCTGACCCAGAAACTTTCAATCTTTCAACTATTGAACATATGCGCGACCGGTACCCTAACTGTATTATTGGTTTTTCTGATCATTCTGTTGGTGATCATTCTATACCCAATGCGGCAGTGTGCCGAGGTGCAAAAATTATTGAAAAACACTTTTCATTTGACAGAAGTTTATGGGGATCTGATCATAAAGTGTCGTTAACTCCCCGTGAGTTTAAAGATATGGTGAATCTGATAAATAGTGTCGATAAGGAGAAGAATGATCTAGAAGACGCGTATTATGGCGTTAAAGACAAGGAACTTGATGGTGCAAAAAATCACTTCAGGTCCTATTTTCAAAAAGCGCTGGTAGCGGGAAAAGAGCTGTATGAAGGTAAGCAGATAGAAATGGCTGATTTGTTTGCTATGCGCCCTTACTCTGTATTAAATGGGATACCGTCTCATGAGGCTCACTCTGTGGTTGGTAAGCGAGTGAAGAGGAAATTGAAAAAGTATGATATTCTTCAAATGTCAGATCTATACTAAAATGATACATTTTTTCGACGCTTTTCAGAAAAAAAGTACAAAAAGACCTCGTAAGGTGTGTTTTGTAATTACGAGCAAAATCCATTATTCTAGGAGTAAACTCATTCTTACGGAACTGAAAAAAAGGCAAGAGCGCGAGAAAGATGTCGAGCTACAGATTGTTGTAGCAGCATCTGCACTTATTAAACGTTATGGTGATGTGGAGGGTCTTATGAAACGTGATGGTTTTATTATCCATGGCCGCATTACTATGTTTTTGGAAGGAGGAAATACTATTGCTATGGCAAAGACCACTGGTCTAGGGATAATTGAATTTAGCTCTGTCTTTGATAATTTAAACCCTGACATTATCGTTATTAGGGGGGATAGGTACGAGGTACTTTCTGCGGCTTTAGCGGGTGCGTTTATGAATAAAACAATTGCGCATATTGAAGGCGGTGATGTTAGTGGTAGTATTGATGAAAGCGTTCGTCATGCGATAACTAAACTTTCTCACGTGCATTTTGTATCAAATGAAGAATCTCGCGACAGGGTAATTAGAATGGGTGAGAATAAAAAATTCGTTTATAATGTCGGAGCGTCAGATGTAGAGTTTGCTTCACTGGTGACAAAAACAATAACAAACAGTGACATTAATAAATTTGGTGAAGGAGCAGAAATTGACATTGACGCCCCTTTCCTCCTGCTTATTCAACATCCGGTCACAACGGACGAGAAAAATAACAAAGCAAATATAGAAGAAACACTTATTGCTTTGGACGAATTAAGGATGCCAACCATTGTAATATGGTCAAATAATGATGCTGGCGCAGATGAGGTAAAAGATTCAATAACTGAATGGCGTAAGGAAAAAACGGTAGATAAGTACATGCGTTTTATTAGTTATATTGATCCTGAATCTTTTATAAATCTTTTAACAAAAACTGTCTGCCTTGTAGGTAACTCATCTTCTGGTATAAAAGAGTGCTCGTACCTGGGTGTTCCCGTGGTTAATATTGGAGATAGACAAAACGGGCGTTTAAAAGATAACAATGTCATAGATGTTCCGTCTTTAAGTTCAGCGATTGTTAATGCAATTAAGGTCCAGATAAAAAACGGCAGTTATCCACGAAGTAGCTTATACCACAAAAAAGATAGCAGTAAAACCATTGCACGCATTTTATCAAAAGTGGATCTCTATACTCAGAAGACTTTTATAAAAAACTAATCTATATCCATGGCGACCTCATTTACAGTTCTAGGTATTATCACAGCTCGAAAGGGGTCAAAGCGGCTGCCCAAAAAGAACGTAAAATTACTTGAGTCAATCCCGCTTGTCGTATATACATTCAATGTGGCTAAAAAAAGTTCCTATATTACTGACCTTATAGTTTCAACTGATGATGAGGAGGTTGCAAAATTAGCTAAACATCACGGTGTCGATGTTCCGTTTACGAGGCCATCAGAGCTTGCTTTGGATGAGACACCGCATCTACCAGTCTTACAGCACGCTCTTATGTTTATGGAGAAAAAGAATAATATAAAATACGACGCTGTACTTATCTTACAACCAACGTCACCTTTTAGAGAAATAGAGGACATTGATGAAACAATAAAAAAATTAAAAGAGAATTCTGGAGCTAGTAGTGCTGTGGCTATTTGTCAAATAGAAGAGGGATTCCATAAAAAACTGAAGCGGCTAGAGGGTGACCGCGTACTCCCATACAGTGATCATGATTCTGTAGTATATAAACGAAGCGGTGCTGCATATGTAATTCGTAGGAAGACTTTGATGGAGGATAACTCTCTTTACGGTGATGTTATTGTTGGACATATTGTTCCAAGCGAAAGATCTATTGATATTGATAATGAGGTAGATTGGATAAAAGCTGAATATATAGCAAAGCGACTATAGATTGTGCTATATTGTGGGGTATGAATATACATAATGGATTAAAAAATATTGTTATCGTTGGTATTTTTCTTACGCTACTAACCCCACTCATCGTCGCAAACTCCCTCTATTTCCCATTTATTACCGGAAAAGCCTTCTTTTTCAGGATAATTGTGGAGATTATCGCGGCGTGCTGGATTATCCTGGCTCTTCAGGATAAAAAGTACCGCCCGCAGTTTTCGTGGATTACCGTAGCCTTAACTGTATTCACTGGCGTAGTTTTAGTCGCAGACCTTTTCGGTATGAATGTTCACAAAAGCATGTGGTCAAATTTTGAGCGAATGGAAGGATGGGTGACTATCGCGCATTTGTGGCTTTACTACATTGTGGCATCGTCAATGCTTCAGACCACTCGCGCGTGGGAGAGGCTTATTAATACATCTATCGGCGTTTCGTTTATTTTAATTCTTCACGCGTTCGGTCAGCTTTTGGGCGCAGCTCAAATCCATCAGGGTGCTTCACGACTTGATGCCTCACTTGGAAACGCGGCGTATTTTGCGGTGTATCTTCTTGTTCATATTTTCCTTTCGCTCTTTATGATGTACCGAAAATGGAATAACGTGCCATTCCGCTGGATGTACGGCACTATGGCTGCATTGCAACTTTTCATTCTATATTACACAGGTACTCGCGGATCCATCCTTGGTTTGATAGGTGGCGTAATGCTATCTGCGCTGATTGTAGTTATTGCAAAAAGGAATCGGCCGCGTGTGCGTAATTATGCGTTAGGAACTATCATTGGTGTCGGTGTGCTGATTGGCGGATTTCAGCTCATTAAAGGGACAGAATTTGTGCAAAGCAGTGAATTGTTGCGTCGTTTGGCGTCTATCAGCTTAAGTGACGCTGCGCCGCGTTTGGCTATCTGGAACATGGCGCTTCAAGGATTTCAGGAAAAGCCGATACTGGGATGGGGTCAGGAAAATTTTAACTATGTGTTCAATAAATATTACGAGCCGAGCATGTATGCGCAGGAACAGTGGTTTGACCGTGCACACAATGTATTTTTTGACTGGCTGATAGCTGCGGGTATTGTGGGTCTGGCAAGTTATCTTTCACTTTTCGTGTTTGCGCTTTGGTATATTTGGAAAAAGAAAAGTGAAGGGTTTGATTTTTATGAGCGTGTGATTTTCACTGGTTTACTCACCGCCTATTTCATCCACAATCTTTTTGTGTTTGATCATTTGGTGAGCTACATACTCTTTATTATAGTACTGGCGTACATCCACTCGTTTGGAAAAGAGCGGCCTATTGCGGTACTTGATGGTATTAGAGGAAAGGACGCGGCGTTTTACGCTACACCATTAGTAGGTATCGCGCTCGTTTTTGCTCTTTATTATGTAAATATACGACCCATACATGCGAGCCTTGTATTAATAGACGCTATCACTCCACGACAAACTGATGGTTACGGCCAAAACATTGAATATTTCAAAAAAGCGCTGGCGTACAATACCGTGGGTAAGCAAGAGATTCGTGAACAGTTAATAGCCGCGGCTGCAAACGTAACCAGGTCAGATGCGAAAGATGAAGTGAAGCAGGCGTATTTTGACCTTGCAAAGCAGGAGGCGGAAGCATGGACTACAGAAAGCCCGAATGACGCGCGAGCGCATTTATTTGCGGGAACATTTTTCAGAAACTTCGGGCTGGTGGCAGATGCAGAAAAGCATTTCAAAAAAGCAGTGGAACTTTCCCCGCAGAAGCAGACGATGTTGTTTGAACTTGCAACGCTCTATATTAATAGCAAGCGATACAGTGAAGCGCTTGCGCTCCTGAAAAAAGCGCATGAGTCAGAGCCGAACTTTGAGCAGGCGCGGTTTATGTATGCATTGGGAGCTGTGTATGCGGGAGAAAATGAATTGGCAGATGCATTATTGGCGCCGTTAGCTGGTACCAGTCATATGACTGATGCACGGCTCATTAATGCGTATGCGTCAAAAAATCAGTATCAGAAAGTTGCTGCTATTTACGAGGGTGTACTTGAAAAAGATCCGAAGAACTCGCAGATCAGAACATCGCTTGCTGCTACGTATTTAGCAATGGGAAATAGAGAAGCAGCTATTAGAGAAATTCAGCGGGTGATAGATGAGAACCCGAGCTTCAAGGAGGAAGGGGAGTTTTACATCAACGAAATTCGCGCCGGCAGAAATCCTGCTGAGTAATATACGATGTGTGTATGACTATAGAAGAACATGTTTCGCTAAAAGAATTCACAACATTTAAAATAGGGGGCGATGCCCTTTATTTTGTGCGAGTGCGAAACGTGGAAGGGTTGCGGGAGGCGCTGGCGTTTGCAAACGAAAAAAAGGTGCCATTTTTTATACTAGGCGGTGGTTCAAATATTGTAATGAGTGACACGGGGTTTCCTGGACTTGTTATTAAAAATGAAATTATGGGCGTGGAGGTGGGTGATGAGGAAAATAATTCTGAGTTTACGCTGGTGAACGTGGGCGCCGGTGAAAACTGGGATCATTTTGTGGAAAGCATGGTAAATGACGGGTTCTACGGTATAGAAAATCTTTCTGCAATTCCTGGTACGGTGGGAGCTGCGCCTGTTCAGAATATTGGTGCATATGGCGCAGAGGTGAAAAATAGTATTAAAGAAGTAGAAGCATTCAATACAGAAACTGGAGATGTGTGCGTGTTTAAAAATTCTGAATGCGCATTTGACTATCGTGATAGTTTCTTTAAAACTACTGAAGGAAAGAAATACATCATAACGCATGTAACCTTTAAACTCAAAAAAAACGGCATGACGGATATTTCATACAGAGACGTACATCAGTATTTTGAAGAAAAAAAACAAGCAAAACTTTCACTTGCGGACGTGCGAAAAGCGGTTGTGGAAATTCGCTCAAAGAAACTACCGGATTTAAATAAATACGGAACCGCCGGATCTTTTTTTAAAAATCCAATTATCGCAAAAGAGCGATATGAGGAACTTAAAAGAGCATACCCCCGTATGCCTGCATATGCAGTAGATGAAACATTTGTAAAAGTTCCTTTGGCCTGGATTCTGGATAATGTATGTGGTTTTAAAGGGTACAAAAATGGAAATGTGGGCGTGTACGAAAATCAGGCGCTCGTTCTGGTAAATTTCGGCGGTGCGAAAGCAGATGAAATAAAAAATCTCGCAAATGAAATGATGGCGAAAGTAAAAGAAGCAACAGGAATAGTGGTGGAGACGGAAGTGCAGTTTGTGTAAAAATAATTTTTATAAAAAATATTTTGCCGCGTTTGTAAAAATAAATTAGAAATAAAAATAAAAATTTTCAGTATATTTTTTTCGCAAAAAAAAGTTATCCACTGTTTTGCGAATTTTTTTATTGTATTTTTTTTCAATTGAACTCATAATTATAGTAGTCAATGCAAAAATGTTTTTGTCGGAAAATATTTTTGTACACTTCATTATAAATTAATTTAGTGTCACACTCATTCACATGGCAACAAAAAAGCGAAAGGCTGCAAAGAAGACTACAAAGAAGAAGGCTGCGAAAAAGAAGAAGACTGCAAAGCGACGACGATAGTTTGAACGGATAGTGCTAGTCAGCAATGTAAAATCCTCTAACATTTACTTCTGAGGGACTCACGGAGCCGGGTAGGCGAGTGGGAAGGCAAAATTCACCAGAATTTTGACCTGTGCCCGAAGGAGGAAATGTTAGAGGATTTTACTATACCTGAAATATAACTTATTTGATGAAACTCCGCTTTCTGGTATAGTATCCCTATGTCAATTTTAAAGACCATTTTTGGTGATCCGAACAAAAAAGCCCTGAAACCCTATTATCCGATAGTAGAGAAGATTAACGCGCTGGAAGCTGACATTTCTGCACTTTCCGACGATGCTTTAAAAGCAAAAACGCCTGAGTTTAAAGATAGAATAGAAAAAGGCGAAACACTGGATGATATTTTGCCCGAGGCATTTGCTGTGGTTCGTGAGGTATCAAAGCGCACACTAAAACAGCGGCACTTTGATGTGCAGCTCATCGGAGGCATGATTCTGCATGGTGGAAATATTGCAGAGATGCGCACGGGAGAAGGAAAAACATTGGTAGCTACACTTCCCGCATATCTAAATGCACTCACAGGAAAAGGCGTACACATAGTGACCGTGAATGATTATCTTTCACGACGTGACGCCGCATGGATGGGGCAAATTTATAATGCACTTGGTCTTTCTGTGGGTATCGTGAATCACGAATCATCTTTTATATATGATCCATCACACAAAGAACTGGATGAAACGCGTGATGAAGTGGGTTCATTTAAAGTGGTGCATGAATTTTTACGCCCAGTAACGCGCCGTGAAGCATACGCTGCAGACATTACATACGGAACAAATAACGAATTCGGTTTTGATTATCTGCGCGACAACCTAGAATACAGAACAGAAGCGCTTCGCCAGCGTGAGTTTAACTACGCTATTGTGGATGAGATAGACTCTATATTAATAGATGAAGCGCGTACGCCGCTTATTATTTCTTCGCCTACCACCGATTCTGAAAATTTGTATACCACGTTTGCCGCACTCGTGCGTGATTTTAAAGAAGGTGAAGACTACACCGTGGATGAAAAACTGCGCGCCACAACACTCACAGACGCCGGTATTACAAAAGCGGAAAAAAAACTTGGTGTAGATAATATTTATAGTGACGGCGGGATAAAGTACGTGCATCATCTGGAAACTGCCGTGCGTGCAAAAGCACTGTTTCATCTAAATGACGAATATGTTATTAAAGACGGCGAGGTAGTGATCGTGGACGAATTTACCGGACGCCTCCAGCCTGGCAGGCGCTGGTCAGAAGGTTTGCATCAAGCAGTAGAGGCAAAAGAAGGCGTGAATATTCAAAAAGAATCACGTACGTTTGCGTCTATTACATTTCAGAACTATTTCCGCCTCTATAAAAAACTCTCAGGTATGACAGGTACCGCGGAGACATCCAGCGAGGAATTTTATAAAGTATACGGCCTCAATGTGGTAGTGGTTCCTACGAACCGCGAAATCAAGCGAATAGACCGCAACGACCTCATTTTCCAGACAGAATCCGGAAAGTTTAAAGCTATCGCGCGTAAAATCAAAGAAATTAATAAAACGGGACAGCCAGTCCTTGTGGGTACTGTATCTATTGAGAAGAATGAAATTCTTTCAGAATATTTGAAACGCGAAGGGGTTATCCATGAAGTTTTGAACGCAAAAAATCATGAACGCGAAGGAGAAATAGTGGCGCAGGCCGGAAAAAAAGGCGGCGTAACTATTGCTACCAACATGGCTGGCCGAGGCGTGGACATTAAGCTGGGCGGAAATCCCTCAACTCCTGAAGCGTATGAAGAAGTGAAAACGCTTGGCGGGCTTTTTGTAATGGGAACAGAACGTCACGAGGCGCGCAGGATAGATAACCAGCTGCGAGGCCGTTCAGGACGCCAGGGTGATCCTGGAGAAACACAGTTTTTCGTTTCTCTGGAAGACTCACTCATGAGAATTTTCGCATCAGATACTATTAAAAACCTGATGGGCAAGCTGGGCGTGGCAGAAGATGAGGCAATAGAAAACCGAATCATCACGAAATCACTGGAAACTGCACAGACAAAAATAGAAGGATTTAACTTTGACTCACGAAAGCATATTTTGGAATACGATGATGTGCTTAATCATCAGCGAAAAATAGTATACGAGCGTCGCAGAAAAATTTTAAATGGTTCAGCAGATGATGTAATGGAAAAGCTTGCTGAAATCATAGGGGATGAAGCGGAACTTAAGCAGGTTATAGACTATAAAATAGAACAGATGGGTAAGGATACGTTTGTGGCAGTGGCTCGTCAGCTTATGCTGCAGACTATAGATATGTACTGGGTGGAGCATTTGGAGATCATGGATTATACACGTTCTAGTGTAAACCTCCGCGCATACGGACAGCGTGATCCTCTTGTGGAATATAAAAAAGAAGGACTGCGTTTGTTTAAAGAAATGCAGGAAGCTATTAATGGCCAGGTAGCTCGGCTGCTCCCAAATATCGGTGTGCAAATGGCAGCTGCAGATGCCGAGCGCGTAAAACTTAAGGAAGTACATGAACAGGCGCAGGTAATAGGTTCAGGTGATGGAGATGCAAAAGCACAACATGGCGGTGAAAACGGTAGAGTGGCAGAAAAACCAAAAAATGCCGACGGAACAGATATAGGAAGAAATGATCCATGCTTCTGTGGTAGCGGTAAAAAGTATAAAAAGTGTCACGGGGCGGGGAAGTAATATAACCACTAATGAAAACGAAAAATAGTATAAAGGTAGTTGTCGTGGGAGGTGCCGGTTTCATTGGCTCAAATTTAACCAAAGCGCTTGTAAAAAAAGGTTATGATGTTCACGTAATAGATAATCTTAATGGAGGTAAAAAGGAAAATGTAGACGCTGGTGCCACTTTTCATTCTTTGGATATATGTAACCTTAATGACATCAAGCCTGTGTTTGCAGGGGCGTCTTACGTCTTTCATCTTGCAGCGTTGCCTCGAGTACAGTATTCCATTGAATTTCCCGCGGAATCAAATATGGTGAATGTTCAGGGTATGCTTAATGTGCTTATTGCGTCAAAAGATGCAAAAGTTAAGCGTTTTATTTACTCCGCCTCAAGTTCTGCGTACGGTGATCAGAAGACTATGCCGCTTAAGGAAACATTTGCAGCAAACCCAAAAAGTCCGTATGGCCTGCAGAAGTACATAGGTGAACTGTACTGTAAAGTGTGGAGCAGTGTTTATGGACTTCCTACAGTATCGCTTCGCTATTTTAATGTCTACGGACCGGGACAAAATGCAGAGGGAGCGTATGCTTTGGTTATTGCGAAATTCTTTAAGCAGCGTTCAGAGGACAAACCTATGACTATCACAGGAGACGGAAAACAAACGAGAGATTTTACAAGCGTTCATGACGTTGTGAGTGCAAATATCCTGGCTATGAAAAGTAAATCTGTGGGTAACGGTGAAGTGATAAACATCGGCGCCGGCCACAATCATTCTGTTAATGAAGTAGCGCGGCTTATCGGCGGGCCAGTGGAATATATTCCCGCACGGCTTGAGCCGAAGAATACATTGGCGGATAATAAATGCGCAAAAAAACTTTTAGGATGGAAGCCTCTGGTGTCTTTTAAACAAGGAATAGAAGAGTTAAAAAATGAGCCATGTTTATGCGGTAGCGGTAAAAAGTATAAAAAGTGCCACGGGGCGGGGAAGTAATACCAACAACAAAAAAACCAGTGATCACTGGTTTTTTTGTTTCTCCAACGGCTTATTTCTTAAAAAAGCCAAACAAGAAACAAAAGCGCAATAGCTATCCTATACACTCCAAACGGCGTAAATGAATATTTACGCACGAGTGAAAGTAACAGAGTAATGCTCAACTGCGCAAAAATAAGCGAGGTGATAAATCCTGCAAGCAGCGGGGAAAAAGTGAGGCTATTAATTAATTCATAATTTTTTAGAATGTCGTATCCAGTGGCGGCGAGCATGGTGGGAACCGCCAGTAAAAAAGTGAATTCAATAATAGTGATGCGGTTAATTCCTAACACAAGCCCTCCTAAAATAGTGGCAGCTGAACGAGACACTCCTGGAACTATTGCTAGTGCCTGACAACAGCCGATAATAAATGCCTTTTTGTGTGAAATCGCCGCGGGTATTTCAAGCGGTGCTTCTCCAGAAACTAAACTACCAGCGCGCTTTCCAAAAAAATATTCAAACACTATCATTACAGCACCACCCAGTCCCAGTGTCCATAAAAGCAGGGGAATATTGCCCAAAAAATATCCTTTAACAATAGAGTAGAGCCCAAAGCCAATCAAAGCAGTGGGCAAAAAAGCTGCGAAAACGCGCGAATGAACCGCCGTATTCCAGCGATATTTTTTAAAGTACAAAAAAGCCACCGGTAAAATAGCCCCCAGCTGAATGGCGATCATAAACGTTTTAAGAAAATCCGTTTCCGCAATTCCCAGCACAGAACTGGCAAGCGTAATATGCGCCGTGGATGATATCGGCAAAAATTCCGTGAACCCCTCTATTATTCCTAAAATGATAGCTTCTAAAATACTCATGCATTAAGTATACTCGGGATTGTTTTTTTGAGAAACCAAGTAGCCGCAGTCATTTCCTCTTTCTCCGGGTACGGGTAAATTTCTGCTGAAATTTCCCTCCGTCTCGGCTACCCGCCTGCGAAGCCCCTCCGAAAGAGGAAATGACTGCGGCTACTTGACGCACGCCAAAAAACAATCCCTAGTACACATCTCTTTTGACAACAGTGGAGTAAGAGGACTATTATGAATTATAGAGAGACGGGTAGGTCGGCCCTTAGAAGACAAGGCAAAAAATGTATTAATTATCAACAGTGCGTAACATAATTAAGACACAATGACCAAAAACAAAGGTAAGACAAGAAACAAACTTTTAGGGTTCCTGGTCGCCGTGGGATTATTATCCCTTAATACTCAACCTTTTATCGCACTCGCTCAAACAGCAACCTCCGACTCGGGGGTTGCTGTTTTTTCAGAGGACTTTAACGGTACAGCAGATGCGGGTGTTCCAAGTGATGAATGGTCAAGAGACGGTGATTGGGGCGTGGCGTATGTAGGTGAATCATTTAATAAAGTGCTCTACGGTGACTTCTTCCATATTCCGTATGTGTCACAGCCGGGAGCGCGCGTGGCCACACCTTCCATTAATTTGGATGGTGCAAACAGCGCGAACATAAGTTTCGTGACGCGGTGCGAAACGGAATATTCGGCGGGCACGGATTTTATGACACTGCAGGCAAGCGCAGATGGCACTAGTTGGAGCGACATCATGACATGGAATGAAAAAACGATAGATAACGATGGAGAAAAAAATGGCCGCGTGGTAAAAGAATTTAATAATGTGGAAATTCCGTCGGAGTTTTTGACGGGAAATATGAAGATTGGATTTGTGTGGACGGCAAATGCAAATGACAACGACTACGACGGATGTTTTGTGGATGATATTGTGGTAATGAAAGATGGGGTAGGTTCAAATGACGATAATGACGACGAGGATACAGAAACTCCAGACACCACTGATGATGAAGACACGACTGACGACGGTACTACAGATGACGATACCACTGCAACGACAACAGATGATACAGCTACAACTACCGACAATACAAATACCGATACCGATACTGACACCGATACAGGAACCACAACTACACCTACACCAGATGAAGATGAAGACACTGATACTACAGATGACAATGACGGTGACAGTGAACAGGATTCAAATGAAAATGTTGTAGAAAATATTAGTGAATGTAGAGAGCTACAGAGCGCGAACACGACATATGTTTTGACACAGAACATAAGCACAAGTGATACCTGTCTTCGCGTAATGGCCGATAATATAACCATAGACGGAAACGGGTTTGAAATTTTCGGTGATTTAATTCCAGGTACATACGGCGTAGTGGCGGACCAGCGCACAGGAATAAAGATCAAAAATATTTCAATCCGCGAATTTGACTTCGGTACGCGGTTTATAAACGTAAATGACTCGGTGGTAGATGACGTACTGTATAAAGATAATTCGTACGGATTTGTGCTGCATGGCGGAAGCGACAATGAAATACAGAATGTGCAGGCGGAACGAAATGTGAACGCCGGCATATATTTGAAAGACGGCACAGAGAACACGGTTAAAAACAGCAGTGCTATGGGTAATGCCGTGGGAATCCATCTTGATCAAGGTAGTGAAAACACTGTCACCGGCAACACAGTGCGGAATAATGACAGAGGCATATTGCTCATTGGAAGTACAAATAATGCGATCAATTCAAACTCTGTAATAGATAACACGTTTGGAATTGCACTTGAAATTGTAAGTACGGGAAACAGTCTTTCAAACATGACGCTCACAACAAATAACGAAGGTCTGGTTCTAGCAAGCGGCAATAACACGGTAGAGAATATAACTATTGAAGGATCACGAAGCAGAGCTTTGCGATTCTTTGAACATAATTCCACGGGCAACACCATCACCAACGTTCATATTACAAACACACAAGGCGATGGTCTGGACCTTTCGTTTGACGATGCGGGTGTGAACTATGCTGCGGCTGGCGTGGACGGTACAGTGTTTACCAACACACCAATAGGCCGCTACTTTATCACTTCACCTGGCGGAAGTTTCGGAATAGCTAACTCATTCGGCAGTGTGACATTTACTGGAGACGCGTCCGGACAGGGGGCAAGCTTGAGTAGCGATATACGAATAGAAGATAGAAAGATTACGCTTTCACCTGCGTTTGGTAACGTACCGGCGACACTCGTCTTTGCTCCGTCTTCCACGTTGACCGACACATCTGTAACGCGTGACGGTGCGGCATGTAATACATGTACGGCGGGAGCGAATAATATGACATTCTCTGTCACTGGCGCGGGAACATATGAGCTTCACGGAACGGTGACTGATGATGAGCCTGCTACCACTACAGATGATGGTAATGTAGATGATGATACTGGAACTTCCACAGCTACGACAACTCCAGATACAGACACTGGTGGAAATGCTACCACGACACCTGACACAAACACTGGCACATCTACAGCTACCACGACAGATGCTACAGATCAGACAAACGACACAGAAGATGATGAGGAGACAAATAATGACGACGACGATGATGACAACGGCAGTTCAACCACGATAATCCGCAGAAACAGCAGCTCAAGTGGCGGCGGCACTTCTGGAAACACATCATCTGAAACTGGTGAAAGTTCTATAACTGACGCAGAGCTAGAGGCGATCATTGCAATCATCACAGCGCCAGTAGCGGAAGCGGCAGGTCCTGGAACCACAGTGGTATCGGGAAATGCTGACGCAACGGTGGGAGTAGACGGAGGTGCTGTAGTTGCCTCTGACATTCCATCTGGAGTGGATGCCGAAGCGGATACCAATTTTACTGGCACCGGCGGACCTGAGGACTTTATAGAATTTGGAGAAGGAACCACTACACAGACTGCGGCGATCGGCGATCTGCTGGATGAAGAAAATCCAAACCGATGGCGAAATCTGGGAATTGGCGTGCTGATACTCCTCATTATACTAGCTATTATCTTCGGAATGTCACGTAGGGTATAGGTAGGTGAGCGAAGAAAGGAAAATAGCGCAATAGTATAAGAGAACATCCGGCTGTACAACAGCCGGATGTTCTCTGCTATACTTAAGGTATCTAATAATACATTTATGGAATCATCAAAACTCCAGCATCATTTTTTTATCGCACTTCTTTTGGGGGTGGGGATTTTAACATTTTTTATTTTTCTGCCGTACCTTTCGCCGCTTATCATTGCTGCGGTTTTTGCCGTTCTTTTTCGTCCTTTGTATCGTAGGATAGTGGCTAAAGTAGCGAAAGGTAACGAGCGCAGTTCACTGGGAGCACTTTTCACACTGTTCATCATTGTTATTTTGGTGCTTACACCACTTATGTTTATTGGCGCGCAAATTTCAATGGAAGCAAAGAGTCTCTATAATCAGCTCACCGTAGAGGGCGGGCGGATAGGTGTTCTAGATGCAGTGGACAGGGTAGTGCAGAGCGCAGCGTCACGTTTTTTACCTGAAGGTAGTTCAGTGACGTCGGTGAGTGATATTGATCTAAACCAATACGCAGAACAGGCGCTTCGCTGGTCATTTACAAATATTGATTCGGTTTTTTCAGGTTTGGCTAAAATTATCTTCAACATATTTATTCTCGTGCTGGCACTTTTCTACATGCTTCGTGACGGCACAGTTTTGAAACGTAATATTATAAAATATAGTCCGCTCCAGGATGTGTACGACGAACAGATTTTTGCAAAACTTCAGCGGGCGGTGAATTCTGTCATCAAAGGATCGCTGGTGGTGGGAGTGGTGCAGGGAACGTTAACCGGTATCGGCTTTGCCATTTTCGGCGTTCCGAACCCTGCGCTGTGGGGAACGTTTGCGGTATTCGCGGCGCTCATTCCGGGAATTGGCACATCACTTGTGCTTGTGCCGGGAATTATCTATCTTTTAGTGACCGGCAATTTTGGTCCGGCTATTGGTCTGTTTATATGGGGAGTGGTGGCGGTGGGGCTTATAGATAACTTCCTGGGACCAAAGCTCGTGGGTGGCGGCGTACACATTCATCAGTTTTTGATTCTACTTTCGGTAATCGGCGGTTTGTCATTCTTTGGCCCTATCGGCTTCATTCTAGGTCCGCTCGTTATTAGTCTTTTGTTTGCCCTTTTGGAAATTTATAAAACGGCAATCCTTAAGGGAGGAACGCTGGAAAACCGTTAAAAACATGAAAACAGTCCGCATAATCACACATAACGGCAGATTCCACGCAGATGATGTTTCAGCGGTGGCGGTTTTGGATTTGGTTTTTAAGAGCGCGATAGAAGTGTCACGTACGCGGGATGAGGCGGTCATTGCGGCGGGTGATATTGTTTTAGACGTAGGTGGAAAAAATGACGGTGAGAAACATTTTGACCATCATCAGCCGGAAGGCGGCGGTGTGCGGGAGAATGGGATTCCGTATGCGTCATTTGGGCTCATTTGGAAAAAGTTTGGCAAAGAGTTGGTGAGCGATGCGGTGGCGGAAAAGTTTGACCGTGTTTTTGTTCAGCCGGTGGATGCGCTGGATAACGGAGTGCAGATTTATGACACGAAGTTTCCGGGTGTTCGGCCGTTTTCGTTTGATTCATTTGTATACGCGGCAAACCCTACATGGAAGGAGGATGAGGATACGCGAGATCAGAAATTCATGGAAACAGTGAAGCTCATGCGGCAGATTATAGAGCGGGAGCTACTCTTTTTAACTCACGAAGAAGAGGCAAAAGAAAAAGTGATGAAAAACTACGAAGAGGCAGAGGACAAACGGATTGTGGTTTTAGACACAAATTATCCCTACCATGAAGTGCTCGCATCATTGCCGGAGCCGATATTTGCCGTGTATAAAAGCCCTCAGCAGGGAAGCTGGCATGTAGGAAGCGTGCCGCAGAGTGACGCGCGGTTTGAAATACGCAAACAGCTGCCAGCCGCATGGGCAGGACTGCGCGATGAAGAATTGCAGAAAGTCTCCGGCGTGGCGGACGCACTCTTTTGCCACAGAAAGCTTTTCATGGGCACAGCGGGAAGCAAAGAAGGAGCCATAGCAATGGTGAAGAAAGCGCTGAGCTAGGGTGAAGTCGGACTTCGCTATGTTAAAACTGGTATTTATGGTATTATTTCAATATGAAATTAGACGAAGTTAAGCAAAAACTCACACCAATTCTAAAGGAATACAACATCTCAAAAGCTTCGGTTTTTGGGTCTGTTGCCCGTGATGAGGCGCGCCCAGACAGCGACGTGGATCTGATGATAGAACTCGGTTCCCCAATGGGCATGATCAAATATGTCAGAATGATTGAAAGCATGGAAGAGAAACTTGGCCGGAATGTGGACTTGGTTACTAACCGCAGTCTTAACGAACATTTAAGGCCGTACGTGCTCAAAGAGTTACGACTTATCTATGAAAACCGATAGTGTTTATATAGCTCGTATTCTGGACTGTATCCGTAAGGCAGAACTCTATGTACACGGCTACTCCAAGGAAGAATTTATAAAAGACAGCAAAACACAAAGCGCTGTTATTTTGCAGTTATTGTTAATAGGAGAGGTGTCAAAACAGATTTCTGTTGAAACTAAAGCAAAAGTAGACTTACCGTGGAGACAGATTACAGGGTTTAGAGACAAAGCAATACATGAATATTTTGATATTGAAATAGATGTAGTCTGGAGTACAATTTTTGAGGATTTGCCGCTGATTAAGGAAAAACTGAGCTAGGGTGAAGTCGGACTTCACTTTTGGCTAATTGACAAATAGCCATTTTGGCCCATACTAAGTGTATAAATGAACGTCATGAAAAATACTCTTATAAACAAAGTAATACTCTCTGGTCGGGATGCCCGTAAGGCGATTCTTCGCATGAGTCCACAGGAAAAACGAAAGGTAGAAACAGCCTTGGACGTTGAGCATGCATATTACTCCAGTGCTTTGGAAGGCAGCAAAATTGATAGAACAGAATTTGAAAAGCTAGCTGAAAGCGTAAAGGCATAACCACATGTCAATACGACCTGGAGATGACGCAGAACTACAGAAGCGGGAGGCGATCGGAGTAATCCGAGCCTCTCGTTTTTGAGCGATACGGCCTTGTGGGTATTTCTATAAAAGTTGAGCGCGAGAATAAAAATCGATATCTTGATGCCTTAAAGCAGATAGACAAGCAGTGGGATTATGAGCCATTAAAAATGCTTATCTACGAAGGTCTTGCAGACCGTTACGGTGGTTTAGCTAAAAATATAGGGTAGAGTAAAGCCGGACTTCAATCGCGGATTTTATCAAAATTTTAGACATTTTTTAACGAAATTTCATATCTCGTTTGGTATGCTGGTATATTATCAGCTAATCATTTTGACGAAATGAATAACCTAAGATACCATGGTGATATGAAGAGATTAAACCTCAAAACTATCATCTGGAAAGAAGGGGAACATTATGTGGCTCAGTGCCTCAATGTAGATGTGTCCAGTTTTGGAAGCACACAAAAAGAGGCCATGGAGAACATAAAGGAAGCGTTGGAGCTGTATTTTGAAAATAAACCCGTTTCAGCTGTCCCTGAAGTAGAATCACCCACTCTGGTCAATACTTCGTTGGAATTAGTGTAGTGCCGAAACGATATTTATCCGAAGATATAATCCGTGTATTAAAAAAGAATGGCTTCGTTTTTGCTTCTCAAAAAGGAAGCCATATTAAGCTATTCTCGGTGAGCAGTAAAGCTGTGGTGATAGTTCCTGCAAATAGAAAAACAGTACCGGCTGGGACTTTTGCGTCTATTTTGCGTCAGTCTAATCTAACAAAAGAAGATTTTATCTAAGAAATTCGGATATACGCTGAGCTAGGGTGAAGCTGGACTTCACTTCGCCACCTCGGGGGTGTGTGGTAAAATGAAAGTCATGCATAAGACTATTTTTGCCGCAGTAGGCATCGCCATTTTTTTTACATTTTTTACGCCTGTGGCAGAGGCGTTCACTATCGGCAAACCGGGAGTAAATAACCTTGGCTTGGTGGGGCATTGGACGTTTGACGGACGGGATATTACAAACGGCAGGATAGATGACGCATCGGGGAACGGAAATCATGGGAGCGCGGTGAATATTGCTACGTCCACATTTTATCGTCCGGGGCAGGTAGGGCAAGCGGGGAATTTTGATGGGGTGGATGATAACGTCAGTACAACATATAACGGACAACTCACTGATTTTACGGTGTGCGCATGGTTTAAGGCAAATGATACAACACCCACTTCTTATCAAAGAATTGTGGATAAAAGTTACTCAGCAGGCATGTGGATTGGAGCGCGCGATGGTGTAGCTAATAGTTGGGGCGGGGGAGTACTTGATACCAGTGCTCCATACGGCAGATATATCACCTTACCTGCCGGTCAATGGCATCACCTTTGTTCCAAAAGAGACGGTACTACGCATACAATAATAGGGAATGGAGGTGCTGTCAGTACCTCAGGAACAGTTTCTTCTACAGCACTGAATAGTACTGTTTTACGAATAGGAATAAGTAACGCTAGTACCGCATTTTTTTCCGGCCTCATCGACGACGTCCGCATCTACTCCCGCGCGCTCACTTCTGCGGAAATCACCGCGCTCTATAACTCCGGCGTGGCAAAAATGGGTGCGACAACGCGCGGTGGAGCGGGAACTACATTAAGTAACGGTCTCGTGGGCCACTGGACATTTGATGGCAAGGACATGCTCACCGGCCAGGCGCGTGATGTGAGCGGGAATGGGAATCACGGGTCATTGGTGAACATGGCCACGTCTACGTCACGGGCGTTTGGGGTGGTGGGGCAGGCACTCCGATTTGATAGCGCAGATGATTATGTATCTATTGTCGGTCACTCTTCGTTTGCTAATATTACATCATCAATTTCAATCGCGTATTGGGTAAATGTGACTGGTGCAACTGAGGATTTTGATGCAATGGTCATGAGGGGGTATAACGGAACAAGTGTTCCGTATTATATGGACTTAAGAGCGAACCTTCCTGGAACTGGATCTGGTACGCATAAATTGTCATGGGCATCGTACAATGGTTCAAATGTTGGAGTAGTTTCATCCGTTGATTTTAGTGAAGATGATAATAAAAACAAATGGTGGCATGTTACCGGTACGTTTGACACGACAAATGGATGGAAGCTTTATCTCGACGGTGTGCTGGACGCATCGTCTTCAGATACCACCGCGCTACCAGTTAACTCAACAGGAATAACATTCGGAAGTTTTTATAATAATGGCCCTATTATTCGCTTTGCTCCCATCCAGCTCGACGACGTCCGCATCTATAACCGCGCGCTCACCGCCTCCGAGGTTCTCCAGCTCTACGCCCTAGGTGGCGACAAAATTGCAAAGACACAAAGCTCATCTTCCGGCACGGGGATAAACGCGGGGCTGGTGGGGCATTGGACGTTTGACGGCAAGGACATGCTCACCGGCCAGGCACGGGACATGAGTGGGAATGGAAATCATGGGTCGCTGGTGGGGATGGCCACGTCTACGTCGCGGACGTTTGGGCAAATCGGCCAGGCGCTGAAGTTTGACGGGGTGGATGATTCAGTAATGAGTCCTGCTGTAACCATAGGAAGTAATATTGCAACTATTTCCATGTGGGCGAATATTACTTACACGATACTTGATATACCCTTAATAGAGTTGAGTACAAATTTTAACAATAATGACAATACTTTTTTGGTTTCTTCAAGCGCATCTGCCACTGGAGCTTGTCCTGCAAATGTGTTAGGTATTGGAATTCAGAGTAGTGTTATCACCGGTAGTAAGTACAGGTATGAGTGTTTCGCGAGACCATCGCTAGGTTGGCGACACTTCGTTTTTATTATTGATAATAGTACAGATAACGGGGATGTTAAGTTCTATGTTGATTCGGTAGAACAATCTATGCTCGCATTGGGCCATAACACCAAGGACTCCTCGGGTAATTTTGGTAGTCATCCGATATATATTATGTCTCGAGCGGGTAATAATCTTTTTAATCATGGTTCTCTCGACGACGTCCGCATCTACAACCGCGCACTCACCGCCTCTGAAATCCTCCAGCTCTACAACATGGGCAGGTAAAGTGAAGTCGGACTTCACCCAGGGTGATGTTCAACTTCACTTTCATGTTAAAATAGAATCATGCTACGGACTTTTTCTGCATTCTTTTGTATAACAGCGCTCATGGTAGTGGGGGTGTTTGCTTCTATTCCTCACACCGCACAGGCGTTCACTATCGGCAAACCGGGTGTAAATAACCTTGGGCTGGTGGGTCATTGGACGTTTGATGGCAAGGATGTTACAAACGGCAGGATAAATGATGTAAGCGGAAATGGAAATCATGGGAACGCGAGCGGGATTGCCACCTCTACATTTTATCGCCCAGGGAAGATTGGCCAGGCGGGAAATTTTGATGGGGTGGATGATAGGGTACGAGTAGGAGATATGGATTCAGCTGATGGTACCGCAACACTTACAGTAAGTGCATGGGTAAAACCTAGCACTATAGACGATAGTGCACACCGCTCTATTATTTCAAAGACAGGTGGAGTCTCGGGGAGTTTTACTGGATGGTCGTTACTAAGAGTGAATACTGAAGCATACCGATTTTACATACGAAATTCAACTGACGGTACTGTAACAGCTACAAGCGATGCGGTATTCCGTGATACCAACTGGCATCATGTTGTTGGGGTGTATGACGGCAGTGCTGTGCGGGTATATGTGGACGGTACCGAAGCCGACTCCACGCCTCCAAGTGCAACATCTATTATTCCAGCAGAGTCAAAAGAAGTGTGTATTGGCGATACGGGCACTTCTGGTGGTACATGTACGACACTTAACCCGTTTCCAGGCCTCATCGACGACGTCCGCATCTACTCCCGCGCGCTCACCGCCGCAGAAATCTCCGCGCTCTATAACTCCGGCGTTTCAAAAATCGCTGAAAGTAAAAACCTTCCGGCAGGTTCAAGTTTGAACTCTGGCCTTGTGGGTCATTGGACGTTTGATGGCCGCGATATTACAAACGGCAGGATAAATGATGTGAGCGGGAATGGAAATCATGGGAACGCGAGCGGGATTGCCACCTCTACATTTTATCGCCCCGGAAAAATCGGGCAGGCGGGGAATTTTGACGGGGTGGATGATATGGTCTCAATTAATGATGGCTCAAGTTTAGATTTAACAGATCAATTCACTATATCATTGTGGGGGTATCAAAAATCGTATATTGCCGGTGCAGGTTTAGTAACCAAATACCACGGCTCTAACGAACTAAGATCGTATATGCTTTATACTGCCAATACAAATGAAATAAACGTTCTTCTTTCTTCTGATGGTGCAACAAGAGAAGAAGATGGTTCAAGCGGTGACTGTGGTTTTCGGGTCAATAATGAGTGGACACACATTACCGTAACCTATATAAACTCAGGGATAAATTATTATAGAAATGGAGCGCTCTGCAATACTGACGAAACAGCAATTGCGAGTCTGCATAATAGTACCGAACCAGTATTGATCGGAAGAGAAGAAGGTAGCGGCTCCCTCGTATTTTTTAATGGTCTCCTGGACGACGTCCGCATTTATAACCGCGCGCTTTCTGCCGGCGAAGTTCTCCAGCTCTACGCCCTAGGCGGCGACAAAATTGCAAAGACACAAAGCTCATCTTCCGGCACGGGGATAAACGCGGGGCTGTTGGGTCATTGGACGTTTGATGGCAAGGATGTTACAAACGGCAGGATAAATGATGTAAGCGGAAATGGGAATCATGGGAATACGAGCGGGATAGCTACGTCTACATTTTACCGGCCTGGGAAGATTGGCCAGGCGGGAAATTTTGACGGGGTGGATGATTATGTTGAGAAAGACTCGGCAATGGGTATAACAGCATTTCCGTATACCATGTCTGCGTGGGCTAATGCTACCGCAGCGGGAGCGATAGTGTTTCTTGGAGATCCTCACAGTTTTGGTCGCTTCACAACTATTAAAGTGTCAGGAGGTTTTTATGGACTAGACGCACGTTATGATAGTGGTCTAAATGATACACTTAGCTCAGTTGCTATTGATGGAAATTGGCATCATGTTGTGGGTGTGTTTGAATCAGAAACAAGCAGGAAACTTTATGTTGATGGAGTGCTTGCCGGAACAGATACGTCATCGCAGGCATTTCCTGATATAGACAGGTTTAATATAGGAAGGCTCGGTCGTAGTAGCTCCATATCGTATTTTAGCGGTGCGATCGACGACGTCCGCATCTACTCCCGCGCGCTCTCCGCCTCCGAAATCCTCCAGCTCTACAACATGGGCCGCTAACCGCCAAAACGGCTAGGTCCGACCTAGCCGTTTTTATCAAAATTTTAGACTTTTTTGAACGAAATTTCATGTTCGGTTTGCTAGACTTGCTAGATGAAAAAGGATTTCTCAGTATGGAATACTGTTCAAAAACTCGCGCATGAGAGAACGGATCTAGACACACTCTTCTTTCGGGAGAAGGAAGTGTGGTGGTGTATGCTGGGTGCAAACATGGGATTTGAAATGGATGGAAAGGGGAGCTGTACCCAGCGGCCGGTTTTGATCATTAGGAAGCTTAATAGATATGATGCTATTGCTATTCCATTAACTAGAAAACATGCAAAGAATAGGAAGTATTCTGTGTATTTTAAGAGTTTTGACGGTATAAAGCGGCTCGCACTTATTTCCCAGATTCGTCGGATAGACGCGCGACGCTTGATTAAAAAGATGTTTACCCTAGATGACAATAATTATCTTGCCATAAAGAAAGCAGTTACTGAAATGATTCAGTAACTGCTTTCTTTAATCTGCCCCGCGGATGCAGGGCGAGCCCGAAGGCCTACGTGTATATAATATCAGAGGTGGTGTAAGATGCAATACTCTCGTACCCGAGTTTAACAATCAATTGCAACACTTAATCAGATGTTTAAGGAATCTGAAAGTCAATGTTAAAATAGCCTCATGGATGACGAAACTATCAAAAGACAAGCGGAGGAATTTGCCCGAGTTCACCGTCAGCGTATTGCTAAGGAAGTGACCGATACTTCCATATACATTCCTGATGCAATTCCAGCTTCCGTTTTTATGGCTGGCTCGCCGGGAGCTGGAAAAACAGAATACTCAAGGAACTTGATAAAAATCCTTGAAGAAAAAATGAATCATAAGGTTGTACGAATTGATGGCGACGAACTTAGGCAACATATGCCCGGCTATACAGGTGGTAACTCTTTCCTTTTTCAAACGGCAGTATCTCTCATGGTTGAGAGGATCCATGATATGGTTTTGGATAATCAACAAACATTTCTGCTTGACGGCACTCTTTCAAAATATGATAAAGCAGCAGCGAATATCAATCGGTCGTTAGGTAAGGGACGACAGGTACGTATTTTTTATGTATACCAGAAACCTGATGTAGCTTGGGCATTCACTCAGGCTCGGGAGAAAGTAGAAGGTAGACATATCCCAAAAGATGCTTTTATACAGCAATTTATTGACTCTCGAGAAACGATCGACCGAATAAGGAAAGATTTTGATAATAACATCGTCATATCATTAGTGAAAAAGAATTTTGAAACTCACGCTGTTGAGGACATCATTGAAATTAAGCAAGATGGTCCACAAATTGAAGATTATCTTGGAGTGAGGTATACTAAGAGTGATTTAGATAAATCACTATGATAAACAAGCTTAAAAACCTATTTAAAGGAAGGAAAACAGAGGAGCCCAAGAAATATGAAGGTCTCTCTGACTTTTTCATGCATGCTCCTGCTGACGAACAAAAAAAAGTCTTTGCTGAAGCCGCTCGAAGGGCAAACGAAGATCAAATGAAGATATTTCAGGAAGCACGGATGAAAGTGGAGGCTAACTAAAGAGCTGAAAGAAAAAGTTCCCGAACTACTCGGGGATTTTTTGTTGCAGGCTTTATGTAAGCACACCCTATTTCATACCCAGTTTGCTACACTCATTAGTATTGCGTTGGATAAGACTGTTAATTGTAAAAAACCATGGTTTCAGTGTAGTATCTACTCTTAAATGTCGTGAAGTCCGACTTCACTTTTTCTTTTACAAATTACAAATGGTATAGTATGGTTATACTCTAACAAAAATAACTACTATGGCATTCGTAGACGAGATAAGATTTCATATTAAAGCAGGGGACGGCGGGCACGGCGTAGAGCGGTGGCTGCATGAGAAGGGAAAGGAATTTTCTGGACCGGCGGGAGGTAACGGCGGGAAGGGCGGCGATGTATATGTGCGTGCCGTTCGCGACCTTGGAATTTTGGCGCGCTACAGAAACACAAAACATTTTCAGGCACAGCGCGGTGAGAACGGCATGAAGAAAAGTATGTATGGAAAGGACGGCGAAGACCTGACAATAGACTTGCCGGTGGGATCTATCATCACTAATCTTTCAAGTGAAAAAAAGGTAACACTGCTTCATGATGGCGAAAAAGTTTTGATATTAAAAGGCGGGCGTGGCGGACTTGGGAACGAAGAATTTAAAAGTTCTACAAACACGCGGCCGAAAGAATGGACGCCCGGAAAGCCGGGTGAAGAGGCTGACTTTTTGATAGAGCTGGAGCTTTTAGTGGACGCGGGATTCGTGGGATTTCCGAACGCAGGAAAATCAAGTTTACTGAATGCACTTACAAACGCAGACGCGAAAATCGGGAGCTATCAGTTCACTACGCTTGAGCCGAACCTTGGCGTGCTTCACGGATTTATTTTGGCGGACATTCCGGGACTGATAGAGGGTGCGAGCGAAGGTAAAGGTTTAGGTCACGCTTTTTTGCGACACATTAAGCGCACGAAAATGATATTTCACTGCATCTCTTTAGAGAATGAAAATCTAAAAGAAGCGTATGAAACAATTCGCGGGGAATTAAAAAATTACGGCAACGGGCTAGAAGAAAAAGATGAAGTCATTATCCTCACAAAGACGGATGTGGTGACTCCAGAAGCTGTAAAAAAAGCGGTGACAGCTATGAAAAAAATAAATCCTCAGGTGCTCACTGCTACCATTTTAGATGACGAAGCGGTAAAGACGCTTGGCGACGAGCTCGTCAAAGTGTTGAGAAATAAGGATAAAATAACTATCTCGTCTGAAAATGTGATAGAGGAGTAGTGGGGGAGTGGGGAGTAGAAATAATTGAAGGTGAGACGGGTCAGCAGCAAAAACACACAATAATGTTTGAACGGGTTAGCGTAAACACAGTAGAAAAATAATGAGGCAAATAGAAAAAGCGAGGTGAACGCGGAGTCGTAAGACGAACGCATGTCACTCGCTTTTTCGTTATTTGCTGAATATATTTTTCCTGTGTTGGAGCGCTTTAGTGAAAACATTATTGTGTGTTTTTGCTGGTTACTATTTATCACTTTCCTTTATTTTATTTCCCGATATACTAGAGGGATAACTTTTGTAATTATGGAAAATAAATATAAAGCTACTATCGGCCTGGAAATTCACGCAGAGCTTAAAACAAAAACGAAGATGTTTTGTGCGTGCAAAAATGACACGCACGAAGAGAAGCCAAACGTAAATGTTTGTCCTGTGTGCATGGGTCACCCCGGAACGCTTCCAGTTATAAATAAAGAAGCGGTGAAGCATGTGATGAAAGTGGGACACGCGGTGCGCGGAAAAATTGCAGACTTCACTGAATGGGACAGAAAAAATTATTTCTATCCCGACATTCCAAAAGGGTACCAGATCAGTCAGTATGCATTTCCACTTGTGACCGGCGGAGAAATTGCTGGAACAAAAATCACACGCATACATTTAGAAGAAGACACTGCAAAATCTTCACATGATCAAAGTGACTCGTCAGATCATTCGCTCGTAGATTTTAACAGAGCCGGAGTCCCACTCATGGAACTTGTAACAGAACCTGTAATTCATTCTGCGGAGGACGCGGTGAAATTTGCAAAAGAGCTTCAGCTCATTTTACGATACTTGGGAGCGGGGGACGCAAATATGGAAAAAGGAGAGATGCGAGTGGAGGCAAATATTTCTGTAAGCGTCACGGAAAAGTTTGGAACGAAGACGGAAGTAAAAAATCTTAATTCATTTAAGGCGGTGGAGCGCGCGATAGAGTTTGAAATAAAACGACAGATAGAAGTTTTGGAGAAAGGGGAGAAGGTGGTGCAGGAGACGCGGGGGTGGGATGAGACAAAGCAGAAGACGTACTCGCAGCGTTTAAAAGAAGATTCTCATGATTATAGATATTTTCCTGATCCGGATCTTCCGAAGTTAAAGGTAAGCGAAATACCAGAGTTTGCGGAAAGTGAACTACGAAAAGAGATGGGGGAACTGCCAGCAGAGAAGCGTGAAAGGCTGCGCTCTGCCTATGGTCTCAAAGCAGAAGATGCGGAGGTATTTATAGGCTCTGTTATTCTGGGAAACTATTTTGAAAAAGTTTCACGAAACATAAGCCAGGCTGCAGGGGGAGATGAGGCGGTAAAGCTCATTAAACTAGCATCAAACTACATCATTTCAGACTATTTAGGGCTCATAAAGAAGGTCGCAGAGTCTGGTGACATAGATCCTCATATAGAGAAGATACCGTCAGATCATTTCGCAGAGCTTATACGTATGGCAGGGGCAGGCGCGGTGTCATCCAGAGGGGCAAAGGATATACTTAAAATAATGTTTGAACAGGGTGGTGGGCCGGAAGATATCGCACAGAAAGAGGGGTTGCTCCAGAAAAGCGATGAGGGAGAATTAAAGAAGATAGTAGAGGCTGTACTACAAGCGAATCCAAAAGTGGTAGAGGAGTATAAAGGAGGAAAGACGATGGTGCTACAGTATCTGGTAGGACAAGGCATGAAGCAAAGTAAAGGATCTGCAAATCCAGAGGCACTAAAGAAGCTTATTATAGAGAATATTGGCTAAGTGGAACAGCTCAGATAGTTGAAAAATGGTAAAAGATTAAAAACCCAGGCACTGCCTGGTTTTTTAATTATATGGCTTAAAATAAAGCATCTCGTCTCATCTCGCCTAGACGATATCCCATATCTAATGCAGGGTTTTGTATTTGAAAATCATATAGAAAATTATTTGTACATACGTGTTTGAATTTAAACTGACCAGTGTAGAGTAAAGCTGGTAAAATGAACACTTTCAATCTACAGTGCAGCTGCACGTCCCTATACTGCTCTGTGGCGCACTAATTCACTATCACATGAGATAACCTATGTTCCGAAATAGTAGCAGGAGTCATTTTACGTACCTAAAAAACAACAGCTGTAGTTCTTATTTATATTGAGCAAGATCGGATTAAAGTATGTTAAATCAAAAGCGAAGGTGAGCTTGGCGGCACCTTTTTATGTTTTGGGGTAGACACTGGAATTTGAACACCTTTTTTTGCCTGAGTATGGCTTTAGTCAAGCAAAAACTACAACATGAAGTTTGAACTTTTTTATATCTCGTCTGACTATGCTCTTATTTCTAGCGACATTCTCAGGTTATATTTGACAATCCCTTTGATATCAAGCCAATCTCGTCTGGAAGAGTATTATCCACAACCCCTGTCAAGCGCGACGGTGGTATAATTTCTGATAACAATTCATGCACGAGTACCTTACGTTTGAAAACAAAAAATTCGTCAACACAAAACTGGCTGCGCGCATGGCCGGTTATACAAGCGACTATGTAGGTCAGCTGTATCGTGGTAAAAAAATAGAAGGCCGAATGGTGGGCCGTGCTCTTTACGTCTCTGAAGAGTCTGTGATAGCGCACAAGCTCAAGACCTCACCCGGTTCAATCGTTAAAACAGCGGATCAGGTGATAGCTGAACGTAATGGTACCGCGATGCCAGCTTCAGGTATTCCTACTGGCGTAGGAAACAGCTTGGCCGGAGCGGCTCTACCTGTGCATCCTTCACAGCCAGCACAAAAGATAGTAGTAGAGTCGGTTACAAAGACACATACAGTAAAAGAAATAACCACCATCCCTGTTATTTCTGCCACGCCAGCTCCGGCTATCCAAACTCCAGTCAGTCCAGCACAAAAACCTCACCTAGCTTCGCCTCTTTCAGACGAGATAGCCAATAAATACAACGTAAATCCGGTAGTGAGCAGGGGATTTGTTCCTAAATATGCGGTTAAGAAAAGAAAGGTTGCATCATCAAAAATGCGACACCTTTTTGCACAGGAGGCGCTGGCATTGACCCTCTTTGCCTTGGTAATTACCGGCGGTGTCTACATGCAGGATGTAAGCTTAATAAAATCTGCTCAAAATCATGCGTCATACGTGGTGCGCGACCTTATAACTCACACTAAAAAGGGTTACCAGGTCATCACCCTAGGTGCAAAAAAGCTAAATACACAAAATCCACATACAGAACCTGCTATTACCGTCCGCTATGAAGCGGTGGAAGATGCGCACAATGGAGAAACTGGCTCTATAGTAGTAACTCATGCTCCAGAAAGCTACCTGGCTTCCGCGGTAAATGGAGCCGTGGATGGCATGTCCGCCCTTATTTACGAGCCTTTTGTAAAACTAGGGGCAAAAATTAACGGCTGGGTGGGCGGATACATTGCCTCATTCTTTGACGACAAAGAAGACGCTACACCTTTAGTACAGCAGAATCCTACACCTATAACAAACACCAACACCTCACAGATAGTGGTGGTAAAATCCGAAGCGCCGGCTCAAAATATAAGCAGAAATATACAAATTCCAGTAACCATAGAGGGTGTCACTGTAAGTTACCTAGACGAACGCCTGGCCCAGATAATAAAAAACGCACGAAGGGAGCTGGAGCGTGAGATAGAAGATATTGACGCTAGTGAAAGCGGGAGCGATGATGACGATAATAGCGGCAGTGACTTTGACGCCACCGCAGACATAACCTTCACTGGATCTATCGGCTTCAGTGGGGACGTCTCAATAGCAGAAGCTATTGAGCTTTCTGCGTTTGCTCCAGCGGATACCACGAACCTCCTTTACTCAGACGGCACGGATCTCTACTGGAACGGCTCATCCATCACCAGTTCAGCGTCATCATGGTCAACTTCAGGTGGAAACGTCTACCGAAGCACGGGTAACGTGGGTATTGGAACATCATCACCGTATGCAAAGCTTTCAGTAGCAGGCCAGGTGGTAGCAGACTACTTTACCTCCACATCCACCACAGCTTCACAATTCCCATATGCATCATCCACAGCATTCACTACATCAAACCTATTCATCGGCTCACTGACCGGTCCACTGCAGGCGCTCAACGGCGTGGTTTCAGCCACATCCACACTTTCAATAGGTTATGGAGGTACCGGCCTCACCACCGCGCCGTCCTACGGACAGGTTCTTCTAGGCAACGGCTCCGGCGGATACACACTCACTGCTACATCATCCCTAGGTATCACTGGAGGTGGTGGTTCATCAGCATCCTCTACGCTACTTGCGGATAACAATAGCTGGAGTGGCACAAATCTTTTCACAAGCGGAATTCAGCTTCTGGATTCATTTTGGTATATAGACCAGGCCTCAAACTATAACCTTGCGGGCAATGACCACGGCGTCCGCTTCGGCGCGCACGGCGGTTCAGCAGGAAGAACATGGACGTTCTATGACACAGACGGTGGGGCAGCACGTGCGGCAATAAACATTGCAAATGGAAATTCATACTTCCAGGGAAATATGGGAATTGGTACTACATCCCCATATGCAAAGCTTTCAGTGGTGGGCAACGGAGTATTTGACGGCACCATAACAGCGTCATCGTTTGTCGGAACCTCCACCGCCACCTCTACATTCGGCGGCGGCATTGACCTAGCTACCGGCTGTTTCGCTGTAAACGGCACATGTATAACAGCAGGCGGCGGATCAGGATCATCAGCATCATCTACACTCCTTGCGGATAACAACACCTGGACAGGGTCAAACACATTTTCAAGCGCAAGCGGTCTTAATGTTCTTTCAACAGGTGCAAATCCCACCATCTATAACAGCACAAACGGTGCGGGTGTGATTTTACGCGGCATTAGTACCGGCACCACTGGACAGCTCCGAATTGTACCTAACGGCGGAGCATGGGCGGACTCTTTGACAGCTACGTACTTCCAGATTACCAACAGCTCAAACAACAACGCCACGTTTATGGGCGGTACATATGGCGCAGACACCCAGCTTAACCGCCTCCAGTTCAATGCCTCATCTACACAGATTACGGATTTAGCGTATAACTCAACACCTGTTCCAGATTCACTCTTTGGAATCATAAACGATAGTCCTGCAAAGAAAATTCTGACCGTACGAGCAGACGCCTCACAGTCAGCATCACTCTTTGAGTGGCAAAACTCATCAGGAGCGGCGCTTGGTGTAATCAATTCAAGCGGGTACCTTGGAATTGGAACTTCATCACCGTATGCAAAACTATCTGTAGTAGGTGAAGTAGTGGCTTCACATTTCACAGCTACATCTACGACAGCCACATCAACATTTGCGGGTGGATTAATTACAGGAAATAACGCTTTGATAGTTGAACAAGGATCAGGAGATGTTGGAATTGGTATAGCTCCAAATTCATCTTATAAATTAAGGGTTTCTGGTTCTATCAGTGCAAGTAATATCTATGGTAGTGCCGGAGTATTTAATGACCAATTATATGCAACTAGAATAAATGCCTCTGACTCAAGTATTTCTGGTTTGTTCACGGGAAGCGTCGGCATCGGCACCACATCACCATACGCAAAATTATCCGTATCAGGCAGCGGCGTATTTGACGGCACCATAACAGCGTCATCGTTTGTCGGAACCTCCACCGCCACCTCTACATTCGCCGGCGGCATTGATTTGGCTACCGGCTGT